>Ga0134125_10007765_pt1 | contig 12093 bp, 9 predicted proteins | sample KB31751_FD_96464 | JGI IMG/M metagenome (GOLD analysis project Ga0134125, IMG submission 96464) | Terrestrial soil microbial communities with excess Nitrogen fertilizer from Kellogg Biological Station, Michigan, USA - KB3-175-1 | ecosystem: Environmental > Terrestrial > Soil > Unclassified ... | reverse complement strand
TTCCTCGCGACGTTCAACCCGCATCCGCCGTATTCGGCGCCGGCGGATTTCTACCATATGTACAACCCGACCTCTCTGCCGCCGTTGATCCCGGCGGAGGGCGCGCGGCGTCCCAACTTCCATCGGGCGATCCGGCAGGCATACGGCCTCGATCGGCTGTCGCATGAGAATCTTCGGCAGGTGAGGGCGGTCTATTACGGCCAGGTGAGCTACGCGGACTGGCTCCTGGGGGAGCTGTTGGATGCGATGGAGCGCACCGGGCGGGACAAGGATACGGCGCTCATCGCGTTCTCGGATCACGGTGACTACGCGGGCGACTACGGCCTGGTCGAGAAATGGCCGAGTGGTCTCGAGGATTGCCTCACGCACGTTCCGATGATCGTCAGGGTTCCAGGGGGCGTACCGGGTATCGTCGCCGCGGAGATGGTCGAGGCTTTCGATATCGTGCAGACATGCCTGGACCTCGCGGGCGCGCGCGCGTCCCATACCCATTTCTCCCGCAGCCTGCTGCCGCAGACCCGGGCCCAGGGTGGCGATCCGCAGCGCGCGGCCTTCACCGAGGCGGGCTACAACACCTACGAGCCGCAGGCATTCGAGCCTCTGATAGAGGGTCTCTACGAGCCGAAGACGCGGCTGCAGAATGACCATCCGGACACCATCACGCGTGCCGCTTCCGTGCGCACGCGGACGCACAAGCTGATAGTGCGGCCGAACGGGCAATCGGAGCTCTACGACTGTGCGCACGATCCGGGCATGCGGCGGAACCTGTTCGGTGAGTCGTCCGTGGCGTCGGTGCTGGCGGCTTTACAGGCGAGACTGCTGAACTGGTACATCAACACCAGCGGCATTGCGCCCATGGACAAGGACGGCCGTGACCCGCCGCCCTACTATCCAACACCCTCGTTTGAGGTGAACGAGCGGACGCTCCTCGACCATTAGGTCGACGGCGCACGTCACGGACGACTTCCTGCAGGTGCTGGCGCAGGTCGCCGGTCCGCAGGCGGCGGCGGCGTTTTATCGCCTGCTGGAGCAGTGAGACCGCGCCGCGAGGCTTCGATGTCATGACCTGCGGCGACTGACGTGTTCCGGTACCGGCACCCGTGGCAATATCCCCCCATGAAAGTGCCGCCCACCGTGATCCCCCGCCGTCTCGCCAGAGCCATCTGGCTGCACGCGCAACGATTGGATGCCGATGCGCCGTTCGGCAGCGGCCCCGCGGCGACTCACGCCGCCGTGCAGCATCTCGGCTACGTGCAGATCGATACCATCCATGTCATCGAGAGGTGTCATCACCACATCCTCTATACGAGAATCCCCGACTATCGCCGCGAGGATCTGCAGCGCGCGCAGGCGGTGGACCGCAGCATCTTCGAGTACTGGACTCATGCGCTCGCGTACCTGCCGGTCGAAGCCTTCAGGTATTACGTACGCGATATGCGCAGCGGCCCGCGGCGATACGGCCGTTGGTTCAGCTCGGTGACCGAGGCCGACATTCGCAGAGTAGTCGCGCGCATCCGCCGTGGCGGATCGCTCACCATTCGCGACATCGATGATGACGTGCCCGTCGAGAAAGATCATCCATGGGCGAGCCGCAAGCCATCCAAGCGCGCGCTCCAGCTGGCCTTCTTCAGAGGGCTCCTCACCGTCAACCAGCGCACGGGAATGCTGAAGTCCTACGAGCTGACGACGCGCCATTTCGGCTGGCAGCGGCTGCCGCGCACGGCGACGCCGCAGGAGACCCTCAACTACCTGCTCGACCGCGCGCTCTGCTCGCAAGGTCTCGTGAGCCTCGACTCGATCTGCTATGGAGTCGCGGGCAGGCGAGCGGTGGAACGCCTCATCGAGGCGAGGGTGCGCCGCGGGCAGCTGATTGCCATCGACATCGAGGACGCCGGCAAGTGCCGGCACTGGGCGCGCCCCGAGACGCTCGACCTCGGGCTCGCAACCGGATCGGCGCGGGTCCACATCCTGTCGCCGTTCGATCCGCTGGTCTGCCAGCGCAAGCGGCTGCAGCTCTTCTTCGATTACGAGCACCGTTTCGAGGCCTACCTTCCCGCCCATCGCCGCGTGCTCGGGTATTTCGCCTGTCCGGTGCTGGTGGGCGAACGTATCGTCGCCGCCCTCGATCTGAAAGCAGACCGGGGCAGGCGGCGGCTGCTAGTGCAGAAATGGACCTGGATGGTGAAGAGCCGCCCACGGGCGCTTCGCGCCGCCATCGAGACGGCGCTGCACGCTTTCGAGCGGTTCCAACTGGCGCCGTAAATTAGCAGGGCTTCACCTGCCTTAGCATTCCTAACTGGGCTCCCGGGCACGCGGCAACCATACTCGCCGCATGACGGGCATTGCTTCACCGACCGCGTATGTCACGGGACTGGTTCTCGGCGCCTCGCTCATCATCGCCATCGGCGCGCAGAACGCATTCGTCCTGCGGCAAGGCTTGCTGCGTGCTCACGTGGCGCTTGTCGTCGTCCTGTGTATCCTCATCGATGTGATACTGACGAGCGTTGGAGTCGGCGGGCTCTCCGCGTCGCTCGGCCGCAGCCCGCTGGCGCTCGAGGCACTGGCCGCCGCCGGCGCAGGCTTCCTCGGCTGGTACGGACTCGGCGCGGCGCGCCGCGCCTGCTCGCGCCAGTCGCTCTCGGCCGCTTCCGCCGGTGGCCTGCGGTCGGCGCGCGGCGTCCTGCTGCAGACGCTTGCCGTATCCCTCCTCAATCCCCACGTCTATCTCGACACGGTGCTCCTCATCGGGTCGGTGGGTGTACAGCAGCCGGCCCCGCTGCGGCCGGCATTCCTCGCGGGCGTCTGGACCGCTAGTGTGGGTTGGTTCGCGAGTCTGGGTTTCGGCTCGCGTCTCCTGGCTCCGCTCTTCGCGCGCCCCATCGCCTGGCGGGTGCTCGATGCCCTGGTCGCGGCAGTCATGTGGAGCATTGCGCTGACATTGCTCTGGACCACGTTCCGATGACGGCGCGGCGCCGGGCCTGTCCATCGCATGCCTGGCGTGATGAAGGTGCGTCGGGTTATGCCGCTCCCGCGCGTGACGCGCGTACGACGAAATACGGCTGATTGCCGAGATCGGACGTGAAGCCGGGGAAGCGGCGCGCGGTGCCCTTCCCGCGCAGCTCGAAGAAGTATTGCAGCGGATAATCCGATGCGGTGTAGGCGCCAGGGATGACCGCGCGCAGCTCTCCTTCCTGCTGTGTCAGCTCCACGCAGCCGTATTGCTCGGCTTGATTCAGATGGCGATAAAACAGCCGGGCCGTCAGCGGCGATGTGTCGCGATCCGCGGCGATCGCAATCGGCAGCGGCTCTCCCGGTGTGAAGCTTTGGGGTGGAGAATGCCGCAAGGCCGGCATCGGACTCGTGTCGGCGCTCAGCAGGTCTCGAATCCTCGCGTGCTCGTCCGCGGCCGATGAGGATGCCGCGCGGCCCGAGGACAGCTGCCGCCGCATTGCGGCAATGTCGTCGTCCATCGCGGGAAGCCGATCCAACCAGTGGCCGCGCTGATGCGGCAGCGGTCCGATCGTGATGTCAGAGACGTAGACGCCGTGCGCGTACTGCGCGAATCGTGACCAGATCGCTCTTGCATTCTCGTACTCGCGCAGTGCTTGCGCGAGCGCCGCGGCGCTGGCCGTGCGGTGGTACAGGGAATAGAGCGCGCCGCTGCGCAGCTTGGCGGCGAAAAAACGTCCGAGACCGGCTTCGATCGTGACATCGACCACGACGCGGCGCAGCTCAGCATCGGGAGCGGCGGTGTCGGCCTTCAGCGCCTCGCCCAGGTGGCGCTCGGCCGAAGCCGCGAGAGCGTCGAGCCAGCGCGCGACCTCGCACGGCGGGTACTTGCCGCTGCGCTTGCCGGTGAGCACTTCGCCGACCGACTCCTCGATGCTCGCGAACATCTGCGGGTCGAGGGGGCTGACATACCCGAAGACCTTGGGGGAGGGCGTGTCGCCGTAGGGGCTGGGGAGCTCGGCATCGGCGATCGGCTGGTTGGTGTAGATCTCCGGCATGAAGGTATCGTTCGCCGCAGACGGCAGGTGCGCTGTCGTCACGATCGGCAGGATGCGCGTAGCGGAGGCCAAGGCCGCCTCGACATGCGGCGCTCGCGCCTGAAATCGATGCCGAAGGGAGCGGCGCCAGACTTCCGGGCGGGTGCCCGGGTCATAGAGCAGCCGTCCCCAGATCCGGTATGTATAGCGATACTTCTCCCAGTCCGTGCGCGGCTCCAGTGACCGGTCGGCGTAAGCGCACCTGCCGCCTGCAAGGCCAGAGCCGCGTCGCCCCTTGAATGAGAGGGGCTCGAAGAATTCCGCGCCGTCGCTGCCGCCGAATCCGAACGCGAGCGAGTGGGACGCCGCGGTGACCGGGTCACCGGTGAGGAGCAGCCGGTCGCTCCCCGGCCACACCCGGAACATGACATTGAAACGCCGGTCATCGCGAAGGAAGTCGGCATAGCCGTATCGCGTGAAGCTTCTCGTGCCCGTGCTCAGAGCGGCGAAGGCGTCGGCCCGCGGGTGCCCTTGGGGCATCTCGAGCTCGCGGATGGCGGTCTGCTGATAGGGCATCCCGATGTGCTCCGCCCAGTACTTGGGCGACAGGCGCACCGGCAGCCCGGTCGCGAGCGCCTCGCCGATGAGCTTCCAGTCGAGCCCCTTGGGGTGCAGATCCAGCTCCACCCTGCGTCCGCACCGCGCTGCCCCATCGAACACGGTCCGCCAGAACGCATAGCTGCCCTCGCGCACGCCGCTCTCCGCGTGGGTCCGCAATGTCACGCCGCTGATGGTCGGACAGGCGACCAGCAGCGAAGTCAGCGCGTCACGGCAATAGGCGGCATGGTTGTCCGGGGTCAGTCCCGCGATCGTGTAGTTGGCATCCGGACTGTCCGGCCACTCATAGCCGTGGGTCCAGATGCCGAGTTGGAAATCCATGCCGCGCTTCACCGTCTCGCGGCCGATGAAGCGCAGCATCTGCAGATTCCGCTCACGCTCCTCATCCGGAAGATTCACCGCCCGCACGGAGTATCCGGGCACCGAAAGGAGAAATGGATAGGCGAAGAGCAGATAGGCGTCACGTACGCCCCGCAACGAGTCGTAACCGATGCCGAGGCTCAGCTGGAACCGGTTGAAGCGCTGCGCCGCGAGCATCGAGAGGTAGGGTGGCCAGAATGCGCGGTCGTGGAACCAGGGCTTGTCCTGCACGTCACTCACGAAGAGCCGCCCGATGCTGCGCATTTTGTTATGAGGCTTCTCGCTGAGCGGCGCGTCGAGTGTCAGCGCGGCCTCCGGTCGCTGACCGCAGCGAATCCGGTCGGCCAACTCCAGCAACGCATACGTGAGTCCGCGGCCGTCGCTGCCGCAGGCGAGCAGACCCTGGCGGCCGGCGAATGACGCTGGGAGCAGCGTGAGCGATTCCGCCTGTCGCGGCGGTGCGAGGCGGGCCTCGCGCAGGACTTGCGCTGCGGCCGCCATGCCGGAAGTCGCGGCGACGATGCAACGGGCGTCGGCGGGCACCTCGTGGATCGCCCGAAACCGCTGCAAGGCCACCGCGTGACGCGCCAGCGCCGCCTCGAGCTGATCGACCGCCCAGGCAACCGGGGGAGTCGCCGCTTCCCGGTCCGCGGGGTCGACGACGAGCGCAATGCCGCCCTTGCCGGCCGCCTCTGTCGTGGGCGGGGCGATCGCTTCGAGCGCCCCGAGAGTGCCGGCGGACAGCCGGAGAAATTCCCGCCTGGAAATCGTCGATATCGCCATTCTTCGGGATGATAGCGCTATCAACCGCGGCTTCAAAGCGGCAGGGGAACAGGGCCCGCGCAGGCGCCTCGACGAGGCCCCGATTGTGGGTACAATGCGCTGCCCTATCGGCAGGGTGGCCGTCATCCGGACAGAATGATGTCTGACAACATCTCGGCACCAGGGTCGTGCGTGCAGCGTCCGTGGGACGCGCGTCTGGCGCGATCTCTGGTGGCGCCGCTCGCCAGCACCCGCGTCACGCCCAATCATCTGACGACGGTCCGCCTGGCGGTCGGCCTTGCGGGGGCGGCCGCTTTCATGGTGGGGACCTATGGCTGGTCCAACATCGCCGCCCTGCTGGTGGTCCTGTCCAATTTCCTCGACCATGCGGACGGGGAGCTGGCACGGATCAGTGGCAAGACCAGCCGCATGGGGCACGTTTACGATCTGGCGAGCGATGCCGCCGTCACCATCCTCCTCTTCGTCGCGATGGGGGTGGGTATCGGCAGCAGCTCCGACAATTCACTCGGATTGCCGCCGCCCGTGCTGGGCGCGGTAGCGGGAGCCGCGATCGCGCTGATCTTCTTTCTGCGCATGCGCATCGAGGAGATGGGCGGCAAGGCCGCGAGCCGGCAGGGCTCGCTCGGCGGGTTCGAGACGGAGGATATCCTCTACCTGCTGCCGCTCGTGACGCTTTCCAACGGCGTGATGCCCTTCCTGATCGCCGCCTCGATCGGGGCTCCGCTGTTTGTCGCCTGGGTTGTCATCGACTATCGCCGGGTGGTGCGCCGATTGAAGCCGATGGCGGCGAGCCCGACATCGGGGGCGGGGCTGATCTGACCGGGCTCCCGCGCGGCATTGCGCTCGAGCCGCTGCGCCGCACATTCGTGCAGCAGGGCTCGTTCCTCTTCATGCCGCAGTTCCTTGCGCCCGAAGCCACGGCGCGGCTCACATCGGCCGTTGCCGCCGTGGAGTCGTCGGTCAATCGCAATTATCTGCCCGGCCACAAACAGGGCGGCAGCGTCGGCCGTCACGCTCTCGATGAGCACGCGCCCTTCATCGCGGAGCTCTATCGCTCCCGCGCGCTGATCGAAATGCTCGAGGGTGTCGCCGGCGAACGGCTGCAACTCTCACCGCCCGATGACCCGCATGCTTACGCCCTGTACTTCTACACGCGCCCGGGCGACCACATCGGCTGGCACTATGACACTTCATACTACGCGGGACGCCGTTATACCGTGCTCTTCGGCGTCATCGACCGATCCTCCTGCCGGCTCGACTACGAGCTGCACACGCGCGAGAAAGGCGTCGCCGTCGTGCCCGGCTCGATTCAAATCCCGCCGGGAGGCTTGGTGTTCTTCGACGGCGATGCGCTTCGTCACCGCATTACGCCGCTCGGGGAGGGCGAGATGCGCGTCTCGCTCACGTTCGAGTATGTGACCGACCCGCGGATCCGCCGGGGTTGGCGCTTGATCTCCAATCTGAAGGATGCGCTCGGCTATTTCGGTTTCCGGCAGGTTTTCGCGAGACGGCGGCCTGTCGAGCCCGTACCCCAGCCCGGGCGGGACTCCGGGCCGGGTCTGCCGTGAGAAAGCCCGCCGCCTGGCTCTTCTCGGCGGGACTGCTGCTGCTCATCGGGCTTCTCGCGTCCCAGGGGCTCACCCCCGTATTCGCGACACTCGCGACGGCGGGCTGGGGCCTGCTGTTGGTCGCGGTCTTCCACCTGCTGCCACTGTGGCTGGATGCGGCGGCCATCCGGGTGTTCTTCGACGCCGGCGCGGCCGGCGGCACCTGGCGGGACGCGCTCCTTGCCCGCTGGGTGGGCGAGTCGGCCAACAGCCTGATGCCGCTCGGCCAGGTGGCGGGGCCCGTCGTCATGGCCCGCCACCTGTCCCGCCGCGGCATGGCAACTCAGGATGCGGCCGCGGCCATCACCGTCTCGACGACCCTGCAGGCGCTGGCGCAAATTGCATTCGGCCTCATCGGCGTGGCGTTGCTTGCGCTCCCGATCCGGCCGGGGACGGCCAGTACCCGGCACGAGCACCAGACGGTGATCATTGCCACCGTCACCGCGAGCATCGTGCTGGCGGTTATCCTGGTCTCCTTCTACCTGGTCCAGCGGCGCGGCCTGTTCGGCGGAACGGTGCGCTGGCTCGCCCGCGTGGCGCACCGGCGCGAGTGGTCCAGCCTGATGAGCCGGGCGGATGCCATCGATCTGGCGGTGGCGGACACCTACCGGCGGGGCAAGAGCGCGGCGGCGAGCTTCACACTGAGCTTCATCGGCTGGCTGGTCGGCTCGGGCGAGGTCTATATCGCCCTGCGGCTGCTCGGCGCCCCCGTGAGCTGGCTCGATGCGCTGCTGCTCGAGAGCCTCGGCCAGGCCATCCGCGGCGCGGCATTCGCGATTCCCGGAGCCCTGGGTGTGCAGGAAGGCGGTTACCTGCTGCTCGCGCCTCTCGCGGGACTCGCGCCCGATGCGGCGCTCGCGCTCTCTTTCGCGAAGCGCACCCGGGAAATCCTGCTCGGTGTGCCGGGCCTGATCTACCTGCACCACTGCGAGCGGGTCTGGCGCCGCGCGCAAAGCGCAGTCGCCGGCACGGACTCCGGGCGCGCTTTTTTGTAATATCGGGGCATATCGCTAACCAGGGGGGTTCATGCGCGCCATCATCCTGGCGGCGGGACGCGGATCACGACTGCAACAGACGGCTGACCGGCAGCTGCCCAAGTGCCTGCTGACGTTCGGCGGCCGGAGCCTGCTCGAGCGGCATCTGCGTCTGCTCGAGGCCGCCGGCGTGGAAGAGATCGTGCTCGCGCTCGGCTTCCGGCACGAGCTCATCGAGGCGGAGCTCGCGCGCCTCGGGCGCAGCCCGGCGGTCGAGATCGTGCTGAATCCGCAATACGAGCTCGGCAGCATGCTGACGGTGCACGCCGCCGCCGGGCCGCTGACGCGAGGGGGTGATGTGCTGCTGATGGATGCCGACGTGCTCTATCACGAGGGCATCATGGCCGCGCTCACAGCCGGGCGTGGACCGGTCAACCGATTGTTGATCGATCGGGATTTCGAAGCGGGCGAGGAGCCCGTGAAGGTGTGTGTGCGCGCCGGAGTGCCCGTCGAGCTGCGCAAGAAGCTCGAGCCAGGACTGGAGTACGACATGATAGGTGAATCGGTGGGATTCTTTCGCTTCGACGAGCGCGCGTCGCGGCGGCTTGCGGCAATCGTGGAAGACCATGTCGTAAGCTCGCGCGCGCACCTGCCGCACGAGGAGGCAGTGCGGGACCTGTTGCGCGAGGGCAGCCAATCAGTCGAGGTCTGTGATGTGACGGGCATGCCCTGGATCGAAATCGATTTCCCGGCGGACGTGGCGCGGGCGACCGGGGAAGTGCTGCCGCAACTCGAGGTGCGGTTATGAGCGCCGAGCCGCACGGTCGATTGCAGACACCCGGCAGCCGCAGCGCCGCGCTGCGGCGCATGCTGCTGAGCAATCGCCTGGAATTCCTCATGGAGGCACATAACGGCCTGTCGGCCCGAATCGTGCGCGAAGCCGGGTTCAAGGGCATCTGGGCGTCGGGGCTGTCGATCTCCGCGCAGTTCGGCGTGCGCGACAACAACGAGGCGAGCTGGACGCAGGTCGTCGACATGCTGGAGTTCATGGCCGACGCCAGCAACCTGCCGATCCTGCTCGATGGCGACACCGGCTACGGCAATTTCAACAACCTGCGCCGCCTGGTGCGCAAGCTCGAGCAGCGCGGCATCGCCGGCGTGTGCATCGAGGACAAGGTGTTCCCGAAGACAAACAGCTTCCTCAACGGCGAGCGCCAGCCGCTCGCCGACATCGATGAGTTCTGCGGCAAGATCGCTGCCGGCAAGGCCACGCAGCGCGATCCGGATTTCTCCATCGTGGCGCGTGTCGAGGCGCTGATCGCCGGCTGGGGCATGGAGGAGGCGCTGCGCCGCGCCGAGGCGTACCGCCGCGCCGGCGCGGATGCGATCCTCATCCACAGCAAGCTCTCCAGAGCGGACGAGATCCTGGCTTTCGCGCGTGAGTGGGCAGGCCGCGCGCCGCTCGTGATCGTCCCGACGAAGTACTACAGCACGCCGACCGACGTCTTCCGCGAGGCGGGCATCAGTGTGGTGATCTGGGCGAATCACGTGCTGCGCTCCGCCACGGCGGCGATGCAGAGCACGGCCCGGGAAATCTTCGAGAGCGAGACCCTGGTGAACGTGGAGGATCGGATCGCCTCCGTCGAGGAAATCTTCCGGCTGCAGGATGCCGACGAGTACTCGGCGGCCGAGCGGCTCTACCTGTCCGCTGCGCGCACCTCCCGCGCCGCGGTCGTGCTCGCCGCGAGCCGCGGCAAGGGGCTGGAGGCGGTGACGGAAGATCGACCGAAGGTCATGCTGCCGATCGCCGGCAAGCCGCTGCTGCGCTGGCTGATCGATGCCTTCAAGAAGGAGAGCATCAACGATGTCACTGTCGTCGGCGGCTACCGTGCCGATGCGATCGATACGGCGGGTGTTCGGCTGGTCGTCAACGAGCGGTATGAGCAGACCGGTGAGCTGGCGTCGCTCGCTTGTGCCATCGATGCACTCGAAGCCGACACTGTGATCTCATACGGCGATCTGCTCTTTCGCACCTACGTCCTCCGAGATCTCGTCGAGACCGACGCGGACTTTGCGGTGATCGTGGATTCTTCGCCCACGGGCGACAACAATCGCACGGTACGCGATTTTGCCTACTGCTCGCGACGCGATGACCGCGGGCTCTTCGGCACGCCGGTGCTGCTCAAGCGTGTATTCAGCGCCGCGGATGGTGCAGGTGCAAGCGGCGGCGCGCATGACGGCGATGCCGGCGTTTCCGTGGGCGCCGCACATGGGCGCTGGGTCGGGATGTTGAAAGTGAGCCGTGCGGGACTGGCGCGGCTCAGGGAAGTCCTGGATGAGCTGCGCACGCGCTCCGACTTCGATACGCTCGACGTGCCTCATCTTCTCAATGCGCTCATCGCGCAGGGCGCGGCCGTCGAGGTGCAGTACGTGCATGGGCACTGGCGCGGAGTCAACGACCTCGAGGACTTTCGCCGCGCCGCGGATTTCGCCCACGCCCAGAGGCGCTTCGGCGAGTCCGACGAGACGGATGCGGCGATACCACCGGGTCCATGATCGAAGCACGCGATTTCATCGAAGCCGCGCGCGAGCGCGGCTTCGGCTGGTATGCCGGAGTCCCCTGCTCATACCTCACGCCTTTCATCAACTATGTCGTGCAGGACCCTTCGCTGCGCTATTTCTCCATGGCGAACGAGGGTGATGCCGTCGCGCTGATCGCGGGAGCCACGCTCGGCAGCGGCGGCGCGCCGTGCGGCATCGCGATGATGCAGAACTCCGGCCTGGGCAACGCCGTGAGTCCGCTGACATCCCTCACCTGGACGTTCCGCCTGCCGCAACTGCTGATAGTGACCTGGCGCGGTCAGCCGGGCGTCCCCGATGAGCCGCAGCACGCGCTGATGGGACCGATCACGCCGGCGATGCTGACTACCATGGAGATTCCGTGGGAGCTCTTCCCGGTCGAGCGTTCGGCGCTCGGCGCCGCGCTCGAGCGTGCGAAGGCTCACCTCCTCGGGAGTGGCCGGCCTTACGCGCTCGTGATGCCGAAGGGCTGCGTCGCGCCGTATGCGCTCACGGCAGAGACGCGCCCGGGGCAAAGCACCGCGCGGGCGCCGGCGACATTGGAGCCGCACCGGTGTGCCCCCGAGGCGCGGCCATCGCGCCATGCCGCACTGCAAGCCGTAGTCGAAAACACGCCGGTCGACTCGACCATCGTGCTCGCCGCGACCGGATTCTGCGGCCGGGAGCTCTACGCCATCGCCGACCGGTCCAACCAGCTCTACATGGTCGGATCGATGGGCTGCGTCGCGCCCCTGGCGCTGGGTGTCGCCCTCGCACGTCCGGACTTGACCGTGGTCGCGGTCGATGGCGACGGCGCCGCACTGATGCGACTCGGGGCGTTCGCGACGCTCGGCGCCTACGGGCCGCCGAATCTGCGCCATCTGCTGCTCGACAACGGTGTGCATGATTCGACCGGCGGTCAGGCGACCGTCTCACCGTCCGTGTCCTTCGCGGAGATTGCCGCTGCGTGCGGCTACGCGACGGCACTCGAGACCGATGACACGGCGCGCATCGCAACGTGGCTGCGGGCGCCTGCGGCCGCGGGTCCGAGCTTCGCCCGCCTGCTCATCCGCGCCGGAACGGCCCAGGGCCTGCCGCGGCCGTCGATGAGCCCGGTCGAAGTGAAGCGGCGCCTGCTGCAGCACTGCGGAGCGCGCTGATGCTGCTGCTCAATCCCGGACCGGTCACGCTCAGCGAGCGCGTGCG
>Ga0134125_10007764_pt1 | contig 12093 bp, 6 predicted proteins | sample KB31751_FD_96464 | JGI IMG/M metagenome (GOLD analysis project Ga0134125, IMG submission 96464) | Terrestrial soil microbial communities with excess Nitrogen fertilizer from Kellogg Biological Station, Michigan, USA - KB3-175-1 | ecosystem: Environmental > Terrestrial > Soil > Unclassified ... | reverse complement strand
TTGTGCCAGGCACCCCTCGCACAAGCGCGCCAAACAGCCATACCGCACAAGGACTTGCGGGAGGACTGTGATCCGCAGCGATTCGCTGCGGCCTTATTGAAGCTCAACGACACCGACCACCTGCTGCAGCGGCTTGAGCGTGATCCGCAGCGATTCGCTGCGGCCTTATTGAAGCCATGTACTTCCACTTCCCATGTTACACCCACTACGGACGTGATCCGCAGCGATTCGCTGCGGCCTTATTGAAGCGGTATACGTGGGCTGAAAGACGGTCTTGCCATTCCTCGTGATCCGCAGCGATTCGCTGCGGCCTTATTGAAGCAAGAGACGTACTGCAATGGCGCGATGACCTCATAAATGTGATCCGCAGCGATTCGCTGCGGCCTTATTGAAGCGGCCGGCCACGGCGAGCGCGGGCCATTGGTCGACGAGGTGATCCGCAGCGATTCGCTGCGGCCTTATTGAAGCCCGCTTAGCTCAACGGTCTCCTTGAACATTCCCAGATGGTGATCCGCAGCGATTCGCTGCGGCCTTATTGAAGCGGCCTCGAAGCGGTAATCGCAATCGAGGCAGTGGAACCGGTGATCCGCAGCGATTCGCTGCGGCCTTATTGAAGCGGCTTTTTGCTTCGACGTGCGCGGCGCATGCAGTTGTAGTGATCCGCAGCGATTCGCTGCGGCCTTATTGAAGCAGTGCGAAGCCATAGGGATCGCCGGATGATGCTTCGGTGGTGATCCGCAGCGATTCGCTGCGGCCTTATTGAAGCACCCGCATGTCTTTCATGGTGATGAAACAGGGCCGCTGTGATCCGCAGCGATTCGCTGCGGCCTTATTGAAGCAATCCATGCGGCATCTTTCTCGACGCAAACGTTGATCGTGATCCGCAGCGATTCGCTGCGGCCTTATTGAAGCGTCAACACCGCCAAGAAAGGCCAAGCCGCCGCGATGTGTGATCCGCAGCGATTCGCTGCGGCCTTATTGAAGCAACGCAAGGCCAATTGAAGCCGCGTGCATTGGCGCGGTGATCCGCAGCGATTCGCTGCGGCCTTATTGAAGCGCGAGGAATGCACGGGCCATAAGAACTGGCGCGACTTTGTGATCCGCAGCGATTCGCTGCGGCCTTATTGAAGCGCAGGATCGGGGCGGCCAGGTCGGGATGCTCGATGCGCGTGATCCGCAGCGATTCGCTGCGGCCTTATTGAAGCATGCACGGAGCCGCATTCATCGCAGCGATATTTGGTGTGATCCGCAGCGATTCGCTGCGGCCTTATTGAAGCGGATATTGCTCACGACGACTACGCCGGCACTCATGACGTGATCCGCAGCGATTCGCTGCGGCCTTATTGAAGCCGTGGCGGATCGACGGGAGCCTTCGCGCCATCCAATAGTGATCCGCAGCGATTCGCTGCGGCCTTATTGAAGCGATGCCGTCCCCGGCAATGACACCTGCAACGGCAGCGTGATCCGCAGCGATTCGCTGCGGCCTTATTGAAGCCCGTCAGGATCGTCCATGCAACGTTGCCAACGATACGTCGTGATCCGCAGCGATTCGCTGCGGCCTTATTGAAGCATCGCTGCCGGAGATCAGCCAGATCCCGTGCGTATTGTGATCCGCAGCGATTCGCTGCGGCCTTATTGAAGCACCTTGAACGTGGTGATGGCCGGGCCGTCGGTGGCGACGTGATCCGCAGCGATTCGCTGCGGCCTTATTGAAGCCCGTCCCACCACGTCCCGTGGCCACGCACGACGCGCGTGATCCGCAGCGATTCGCTGCGGCCTTATTGAAGCGATTCATTTTTTCCAGCCCAGCTTTGAACTGTTCGGCGGTGATCCGCAGCGATTCGCTGCGGCCTTATTGAAGCACGATATGCGGCTCACCGCAGCCCGGACAGTCAAAACGTGATCCGCAGCGATTCGCTGCGGCCTTATTGAAGCCCTGAGGCTCCCTGCGATTCCCTGAACTGCCCTCGTCGTGATCCGCAGCGATTCGCTGCGGCCTTATTGAAGCCACTGGACAACCCGCAGGAGAGTGTCATGGCACAGGTGATCCGCAGCGATTCGCTGCGGCCTTATTGAAGCGCGTCGACGCGGGCGCGCAGGATCGCGTAGCTGAAGTGTGATCCGCAGCGATTCGCTGCGGCCTTATTGAAGCGGCGCTCAGTGCCGCGAGTATGTCCGCCATCTCGCGGCGTGATCCGCAGCGATTCGCTGCGGCCTTATTGAAGCATGACGACGAGGCCCTCGCTCGTCGTCACGTATCCCGTGATCCGCAGCGATTCGCTGCGGCCTTATTGAAGCCTAACTCATATTTGATACGCGGCCGACGTGTTGTTCGAGTGATCCGCAGCGATTCGCTGCGGCCTTATTGAAGCGGGCGGAAACATAGCCGGGTTCCTCGATCGCTCCAAGGTGATCCGCAGCGATTCGCTGCGGCCTTATTGAAGCGCGTAACCCGGACCCGTGTTGACGCCCTTAACCTCGTGATCCGCAGCGATTCGCTGCGGCCTTATTGAAGCTGCTGCCATCCCCGTGCCACTTCGCGATTATCACAAAGGTGATCCGCAGCGATTCGCTGCGGCCTTATTGAAGCGCAGATCGCCAAAGTGATCGGCCAGGCAGTGCACATCGTGATCCGCAGCGATTCGCTGCGGCCTTATTGAAGCACTAGCGCATATAACTGGTCTTGCGTATTGAAAACTGTGATCCGCAGCGATTCGCTGCGGCCTTATTGAAGCCGCAATGACAAAGTTCTTGCGCGCCATGACGACAGTGTGGTGATCCGCAGCGATTCGCTGCGGCCTTATTGAAGCGAGGAAGCCGCGGCGGCGCTGCCCGCGCTCGGCCCGGTGATCCGCAGCGATTCGCTGCGGCCTTATTGAAGCGATTTCGGCGGCGAGTTCGTCGAGTGGAAGGAAGGCGTGATCCGCAGCGATTCGCTGCGGCCTTATTGAAGCCCGGGAGTCGATGGAGTGGACGATCCAGCGCCAGAAGTGATCCGCAGCGATTCGCTGCGGCCTTATTGAAGCCGTCCCCACCGTCCCACCACGTCCCGTGGCCACGCACGTGATCCGCAGCGATTCGCTGCGGCCTTATTGAAGCTCGGGGATCAGGCACCAGTCCAGAGCTGGATGACCCGGGTGATCCGCAGCGATTCGCTGCGGCCTTATTGAAGCGTGTACGCACCGGCCACGTTGCCGACCTGCGCGGCGTGATCCGCAGCGATTCGCTGCGGCCTTATTGAAGCCAGACTGCGAGACGAAACTATGAGCATCACGGGCATGTGATCCGCAGCGATTCGCTGCGGCCTTATTGAAGCAACATCGACGGCGTCACGAAAGGATCCTACAAGGGCATGTGATCCGCAGCGATTCGCTGCGGCCTTATTGAAGCGGCGACTTCGCCGACTTGTCGAGCGGGTCCCACTCGGTGATCCGCAGCGATTCGCTGCGGCCTTATTGAAGCCCATGGCTCGGCGAGGCGGTCGTTGACGAAAGTCTGTGATCCGCAGCGATTCGCTGCGGCCTTATTGAAGCTGCGGTGCGGCGGGCCATGTAGTCTTGGTCGAGGCTCAGTGATCCGCAGCGATTCGCTGCGGCCTTATTGAAGCTTGTGGTCGGTTATTTTGTCGGCGTGAAATTTAGCGGTGATCCGCAGCGATTCGCTGCGGCCTTATTGAAGCGTGGCACTTATGGTGTCAGGTTGATTGGCTCTCCGGTGATCCGCAGCGATTCGCTGCGGCCTTATTGAAGCTTATGCTGCTATTCCAGTGCCCCTTCGCGATTATCGTGATCCGCAGCGATTCGCTGCGGCCTTATTGAAGCACGTCCTGCAGCTTGCCCTTGCTTAGCACCGGCGCGTTGTGATCCGCAGCGATTCGCTGCGGCCTTATTGAAGCGTGCGGATCGCCAGCATCACCGCCGCCAGCGTGGGGAGTGATCCGCAGCGATTCGCTGCGGCCTTATTGAAGCTCGAGGGGCAACCAGGTAAGGGGCCTGCCGGCAGCGGTGTGATCCGCAGCGATTCGCTGCGGCCTTATTGAAGCATGACGACGAGGCCCTCGCTCGTCGTCACGTATCCCGGTGATCCGCAGCGATTCGCTGCGGCCTTATTGAAGCTGACTTGTAAGGGCAGGGCGGATAACACCCGTGCCAAGTGATCCGCAGCGATTCGCTGCGGCCTTATTGAAGCCTCGTCCCAGTCAAGGGGTCAGGCAACTTTGCTTCGGTGATCCGCAGCGATTCGCTGCGGCCTTATTGAAGCCCGTTGTTGAAGTTGACGTTCCACGCGTAGTCCGAGGGGGGTGATCCGCAGCGATTCGCTGCGGCCTTATTGAAGCTGTTGACGCGCCACAATCAAGCAAGGAACATAAACAGTGATCCGCAGCGATTCGCTGCGGCCTTATTGAAGCTCCACCTTGGGCGATGTGCCGCCGATCATTTCCCATGTGATCCGCAGCGATTCGCTGCGGCCTTATTGAAGCCGACAGGCCGAAGATGCGAACAGGCCGATTCGTGCAGTGATCCGCAGCGATTCGCTGCGGCCTTATTGAAGCAGCACCGTCGTCGTGCGCGCGCGATCCGCCTGCCGCAGTGATCCGCAGCGATTCGCTGCGGCCTTATTGAAGCACTACCTGGTAGGCGAGAATTGCCGCCAGCGGCGGGAGTGATCCGCAGCGATTCGCTGCGGCCTTATTGAAGCGTCAAGTAACTGTTCCGGGGTCTTTTCCAGCACTTGCGTGATCCGCAGCGATTCGCTGCGGCCTTATTGAAGCTCGGCCTGCACGATCATGTGCGGCCAGAAGCCAAGGAAGTGATCCGCAGCGATTCGCTGCGGCCTTATTGAAGCCCGCCTTCATCGAACACACCCGCCAGTTGCTCGATGGTGATCCGCAGCGATTCGCTGCGGCCTTATTGAAGCACCGAGCACGATCCCTTTTGGTTCCACGATATCGACTGTGATCCGCAGCGATTCGCTGCGGCCTTATTGAAGCATGACGACGAGGCCCTCGCTCGTCGTCACGTATCCGTGATCCGCAGCGATTCGCTGCGGCCTTATTGAAGCGCTGATATGGTCTGCATCGCCGGAAAAAAGATGTATGGTGATCCGCAGCGATTCGCTGCGGCCTTATTGAAGCGGTGCAACGACAAATCGACCTGCAATAGCACCCGTGGGTGATCCGCAGCGATTCGCTGCGGCCTTATTGAAGCGGTGATTTCGGCCCGGACGTCTGCACAACGTCCGGGTGTGATCCGCAGCGATTCGCTGCGGCCTTATTGAAGCACTGGCTGGCGTGCTTTCCAGCGAGAGCGGCAGCAGCTGTGATCCGCAGCGATTCGCTGCGGCCTTATTGAAGCGATGGCAAAAGCCATGAAACTTCTAGGAGGTTGAAATGTGATCCGCAGCGATTCGCTGCGGCCTTATTGAAGCGGTGATTGCATCAGTGACAGATTCAATGTTATCTGCCGTGATCCGCAGCGATTCGCTGCGATTCGCTGCGGCCTTATTGAAGCCCCTTGATCGTGCTGATGACTTGCGCGTAATCGGACGGTGATCCGCAGCGATTCGCTGCGGCCTTATTGAAGCGTATCGCGCTCAATTGCGCCTGAAAATCCCCCGAGTTGTGATCCGCAGCGATTCGCTGCGGCCTTATTGAAGCATTTCTCTAGACTCCAACTGTCGCCGGCACTCCCGGGTGATCCGCAGCGATTCGCTGCGGCCTTATTGAAGCCTCACCACCAGCATCTATGACCAGATCAAGGCGCTGGAGGTGATCCGCAGCGATTCGCTGCGGCCTTATTGAAGCGGCACCAGCGCGGTGTTCAACCTGGGGCCGGACCAGATGTGATCCGCAGCGATTCGCTGCGGCCTTATTGAAGCCATTATGCGGCACTCGCACTTGCACCCTTGTACTTTTGTGATCCGCAGCGATTCGCTGCGGCCTTATTGAAGCATGACGACGAGGCCCTCGCTCGTCGTCACGTATCCCGGTGATCCGCAGCGATTCGCTGCGGCCTTATTGAAGCGGCAACAAACCCACGGCCAGCACCGCCAGCGCCGGCAGTGATCCGCAGCGATTCGCTGCGGCCTTATTGAAGCAGGTACAGCTGTACACGACAGAGGACGTGGTGGGCACGTGATCCGCAGCGATTCGCTGCGGCCTTATTGAAGCGAAAAGACCGCGAATTTCCAGGCTTGCCACGGTATCCGTGATCCGCAGCGATTCGCTGCGGCCTTATTGAAGCGTGTCGACCATCGATGGCAAGTTCTGGTGCGAGGCGCGTGATCCGCAGCGATTCGCTGCGGCCTTATTGAAGCGGTGATTGCCCGCTCGACGCTTCCCGACAGATTGCTGTGATCCGCAGCGATTCGCTGCGGCCTTATTGAAGCCCCACGCCCGCAATGGAACTCACCACCGCCATGGCTGGTGATCCGCAGCGATTCGCTGCGGCCTTATTGAAGCAATTTAGGAAGAACAGGGGGGGAACTTCCCGGCGCGTGATCCGCAGCGATTCGCTGCGGCCTTATTGAAGCAGCAGTCATTGCCGCCGGATGTTTCAGGATGACATAATGTGATCCGCAGCGATTCGCTGCGGCCTTATTGAAGCGCTACGTCGTAGAGTGGAAGAAGCTCCGCGCCAATGACGTGATCCGCAGCGATTCGCTGCGGCCTTATTGAAGCTTGCATATATCGAATCCCTTGGACAGAAAAGCGCGATGTGATCCGCAGCGATTCGCTGCGGCCTTATTGAAGCTTGTTGGACGAAATGGCACGGGAAAAACGCAGGCGGTGTGATCCGCAGCGATTCGCTGCGGCCTTATTGAAGCGCTATACGCCAACGGCACATAATACCGGAACACCATAGGTGATCCGCAGCGATTCGCTGCGGCCTTATTGAAGCGTAGGATCAGTAGCAAATTTCCCATATGCCGAGTTCGTGATCCGCAGCGATTCGCTGCGGCCTTATTGAAGCATCAAACGCTTTAACCGAGCTAGAAAACGTAGACTCGTGATCCGCAGCGATTCGCTGCGGCCTTATTGAAGCCGGATCGCCAGCGCGCAGGCCATGCGTTGTTTCGCCGGTGATCCGCAGCGATTCGCTGCGGCCTTATTGAAGCCGCGGATGGGGCACGGATTCGCTGGACAAGGCCGCGCTGGTGATCCGCAGCGATTCGCTGCGGCCTTATTGAAGCGCAGCATCCAGTGGCGAAAGAACAAGCGGTGCTTACGGTGATCCGCAGCGATTCGCTGCGGCCTTATTGAAGCGACATCAGCAGCCAGCTGCAACAGTTGGCACAGCTGCGTGATCCGCAGCGATTCGCTGCGGCCTTATTGAAGCGCTGCCGCGCAGGCCGGTGCCGACAAGACGAGCCTGGTGATCCGCAGCGATTCGCTGCGGCCTTATTGAAGCAATGTGGGGGGTGTCGGCGCCATGCGGCAGCGGCGGCGGTGATCCGCAGCGATTCGCTGCGGCCTTATTGAAGCCATGCCCTTGACGATGCCATTCGCGTCGGTGGCCTTGGGTGGTGATCCGCAGCGATTCGCTGCGGCCTTATTGAAGCGGCAATTTCAGTATCCTTTTCTTCAATGCGTTTTGCAGGTGATCCGCAGCGATTCGCTGCGGCCTTATTGAAGCTGGATGGCGGTGAAGCGCGTCGATCTGCGCACCGCATGTGATCCGCAGCGATTCGCTGCGGCCTTATTGAAGCGCACGGGCCCAGCACCATGGCATCCCAGTCGATGGAGTGATCCGCAGCGATTCGCTGCGGCCTTATTGAAGCACCAGCAACGCGACGTTCTGCGGCGTGCTGACGGTGCGTGATCCGCAGCGATTCGCTGCGGCCTTATTGAAGCGTTTGCCGCTCGGCTTACGGCGTCGTTCCACGATCGTGATCCGCAGCGATTCGCTGCGGCCTTATTGAAGCAACGCACCGGGTCTGCTGACCGGTACCGGCTTTGAGGTGATCCGCAGCGATTCGCTGCGGCCTTATTGAAGCGGTTCGCCTTCGCGTCGATCTTCGCGCGGGACGACGGTGATCCGCAGCGATTCGCTGCGGCCTTATTGAAGCGCTACTGCCGGCCACGGTGGTACCTGTGACCGAGTTGTGATCCGCAGCGATTCGCTGCGGCCTTATTGAAGCAGGTCAACATGCGCGACCAGGATGCTGCGCTCGCTAAGTGATCCGCAGCGATTCGCTGCGGCCTTATTGAAGCAATGAAACAGCGATCGAACGACTCAGAATTACCGTTGGTGATCCGCAGCGATTCGCTGCGGCCTTATTGAAGCCGGCAGAGGATTTTTGATGAGCAACGAACTGGCAAGTGATCCGCAGCGATTCGCTGCGGCCTTATTGAAGCTGGATGATGTCGTCGATCAGTTCCTTCACCCAGCGCGTGATCCGCAGCGATTCGCTGCGGCCTTATTGAAGCGATTGTCACTATTGCCGTAGCTATCATCGGCGTTGCTGTGATCCGCAGCGATTCGCTGCGGCCTTATTGAAGCGCCGGCTGGGGCGGCTTACTCGCGACGGCGACGTGGGTGATCCGCAGCGATTCGCTGCGGCCTTATTGAAGCCTCGAGGTCGAACAGATCGCAGCCGCCGCGCTCGGCGGTGATCCGCAGCGATTCGCTGCGGCCTTATTGAAGCTGCACGCTCCACGTGCCATCCGGATTGATGGAGATCGGTGATCCGCAGCGATTCGCTGCGGCCTTATTGAAGCCCAGCCCACCGGGTGGCTGGTGTGGCAGACGCTGGTGGTGATCCGCAGCGATTCGCTGCGGCCTTATTGAAGCGGCCTCGCTCGCGTCGATGCCGATCATGTACCTGATGTGATCCGCAGCGATTCGCTGCGGCCTTATTGAAGCCGCGTCGACGGCGCCGGCAACATCCGCACCGGCAACGTGTGATCCGCAGCGATTCGCTGCGGCCTTATTGAAGCATCGTGATCGGCGCGAAGGATGGCTGCCCATCAGGCCGTGATCCGCAGCGATTCGCTGCGGCCTTATTGAAGCAATCGCGACTGGCGCGGCGCCAAAGTCTGGCTTGTGTGTGATCCGCAGCGATTCGCTGCGGCCTTATTGAAGCCGAAGCGAAGGCTGGGGATGGCGCATGGGAAGACATCGTGATCCGCAGCGATTCGCTGCGGCCTTATTGAAGCCTGACCAACCAAGATTTCCGCCGCCCGCATACACAACGTGATCCGCAGCGATTCGCTGCGGCCTTATTGAAGCTCAGACTGTCATGCACAAGTCAAGCGGTGGAATGTTGGTGATCCGCAGCGATTCGCTGCGGCCTTATTGAAGCTGGTACACCTTGTCCGGCGTCACCACGTCATACAGGTCGTGATCCGCAGCGATTCGCTGCGGCCTTATTGAAGCGGTAGCAGCGGGAGCGCGTAATATGGCCCTGATTCGTGATCCGCAGCGATTCGCTGCGGCCTTATTGAAGCTCCCCAGCGGATGCCGGCCACCTTTTCACCCCGCCGTGATCCGCAGCGATTCGCTGCGGCCTTATTGAAGCAAATGCGCGCATTTCGTCCAACATGCAGGCTGGAAGAGTGATCCGCAGCGATTCGCTGCGGCCTTATTGAAGCATCCTTGAACACCTTTCGCAGCGAATCCAAGATGTCGTGATCCGCAGCGATTCGCTGCGGCCTTATTGAAGCATACCGTCATACATGTACACCAGCTCGTGCCGATCGTGATCCGCAGCGATTCGCTGCGGCCTTATTGAAGCGCGCTGACGCCATTCTCAAGGCATGGGGCTTCGATAGGTGATCCGCAGCGATTCGCTGCGGCCTTATTGAAGCTGGCGAAAGGCTTCATTGGATGCCAGTTGTTCGGCATGTGATCCGCAGCGATTCGCTGCGGCCTTATTGAAGCTCGGCGCGCATGATCGCTTCGGTTCGCTCGCGAGAAGTGATCCGCAGCGATTCGCTGCGGCCTTATTGAAGCGACTTCGCGCCGGTGTCGGTCGACGCCGCGGTCTTCGTGATCCGCAGCGATTCGCTGCGGCCTTATTGAAGCATCCTTTGAGGATAAACCTTTGGGCATGGGGGTGAGGGTGATCCGCAGCGATTCGCTGCGGCCTTATTGAAGCAGCCAGACGAAGGTCGTAGCATCCGCGTGCTTTCGTGTGATCCGCAGCGATTCGCTGCGGCCTTATTGAAGCTGGAAGTGCTGCATCTCGCGGATGCGCTGCGCAGCCTTGTGATCCGCAGCGATTCGCTGCGGCCTTATTGAAGCCAGCCGATGCCAGCTGGCCGCGCGGCGCAGCAGCACGGTGATCCGCAGCGATTCGCTGCGGCCTTATTGAAGCGGTCAGAGCACCGACGGCCGAGGCTCGACGCTGATTGTGATCCGCAGCGATTCGCTGCGGCCTTATTGAAGCCGCGTTGTATTCCGCTTTCTCGACCATTGCACCAACAACGTGATCCGCAGCGATTCGCTGCGGCCTTATTGAAGCCAGACGGCATTGCGCAAGCTCACCACCGAAGAGTCGGTGATCCGCAGCGATTCGCTGCGGCCTTATTGAAGCTCAGCTCATGCTCGTGCTGGCCGTAGCCGGCGCCGGGTGATCCGCAGCGATTCGCTGCGGCCTTATTGAAGCGTGATGTCCTTGTTCGTCATTTCCGGCCACGCCGCGGTGATCCGCAGCGATTCGCTGCGGCCTTATTGAAGCCACGATGTTGCACGGCTCGTCGATGCCGCGCAGATAGTGATCCGCAGCGATTCGCTGCGGCCTTATTGAAGCTGGCCGAGCCGATCCGCTATACCAGCTGATCACCATAGTGATCCGCAGCGATTCGCTGCGGCCTTATTGAAGCACGCTGAACGGACGACCAACCAACTTCATCGCGAAGTGATCCGCAGCGATTCGCTGCGGCCTTATTGAAGCAGGTTGGAAACCCACCAACGAAACGCCTTGTCGGCTGTGATCCGCAGCGATTCGCTGCGGCCTTATTGAAGCGGCGTGGGCATGCTCACGGCGTTGAACGACGAGCTGTGTGATCCGCAGCGATTCGCTGCGGCCTTATTGAAGCCCATGTCAGGCTCCAAGTGCCGCGATCACGCGATTGATGTGATCCGCAGCGATTCGCTGCGGCCTTATTGAAGCATGTCAGCGATCGGCCAGCGACGGCCGCACTTGTAGGTGATCCGCAGCGATTCGCTGCGGCCTTATTGAAGCCAGCGACAATACGGCAAGCGGGCATCTGAATAAAAACGTGATCCGCAGCGATTCGCTGCGGCCTTATTGAAGCAACTGCTGAATAGCCGCCGCCGCCTGATTGATATCGCGTGATCCGCAGCGATTCGCTGCGGCCTTATTGAAGCATTGCCCTTGCCATCGTGATGACGTGATCCTCTGACGGTGATCCGCAGCGATTCGCTGCGGCCTTATTGAAGCGCTTCGGCCCAAGTCTTGTCTTTCGCGATCGTCGCTGTGATCCGCAGCGATTCGCTGCGGCCTTATTGAAGCGCCACCGTGGCGTTCAAGGGCGGCCGCTACGGCGCGAGTGATCCGCAGCGATTCGCTGCGGCCTTATTGAAGCGGCCTGACCTCGACCGAATACCAGATGGCGCAGGTTTGTGATCCGCAGCGATTCGCTGCGGCCTTATTGAAGCTCCTCATCGGACGAGTGACCCCCTTCCCGCTTCTCGTGATCCGCAGCGATTCGCTGCGGCCTTATTGAAGCACCAACAACATCCCACCAACCACCGTTTACTACGGGCGTGATCCGCAGCGATTCGCTGCGGCCTTATTGAAGCTTTGCGGCGGCGCGTATTACTGCCGGGAGTCGTGAGTAGTGATCCGCAGCGATTCGCTGCGGCCTTATTGAAGCGGCGGTGGAAGTCTTGGCGGCTTCCTGACGCAGCAGCAGTGATCCGCAGCGATTCGCTGCGGCCTTATTGAAGCAGCCGGTTGCCTGTGCTTCCTGATCCCGCCCAATAAGGCGTGATCCGCAGCGAATCGCTGCGGCCTCATTGAAACTTGAACAGGCACGGTCACATCAGTTCGCGCAATATGCTCGAGCCGCAACGGTCTGCGGCAAGTCACGCATCCGCCAATTGACTCCGACGCCGCGCCGTCTTG
>Ga0134125_10007763_pt1 | contig 12094 bp, 9 predicted proteins | sample KB31751_FD_96464 | JGI IMG/M metagenome (GOLD analysis project Ga0134125, IMG submission 96464) | Terrestrial soil microbial communities with excess Nitrogen fertilizer from Kellogg Biological Station, Michigan, USA - KB3-175-1 | ecosystem: Environmental > Terrestrial > Soil > Unclassified ... | reverse complement strand
TGCTGTAAACGATACCACGGCGACAACAGCAAGCCGGCAGTCAGGGCGATCGCGGCGAAGGTAAGCGTAAAGTGCAGACCGGCGTTGGAGGCTACCACTCCCCAGACTGCGCTGCCCAGAGCCAGCCCGCCTTGCAAGACGAGCACATACATGGAGATCACGCGGGCCCGGACCCAGGCCGGAGCGGCTGTCTGCGCGGCGAGGTTGAGCGTGGCCAGAATGCTGATCCATGCCAATCCTGCGGCAGCGGAAAATGCCGAGGCTATGGCGAGCGAAGGCGAACGCACCAGCCCGCAAAGCGCAACGGCGAAAATCACGGTGGCGTAACCGATCACCGCGTCGGGCGAGAAGCGCCGCCGGGCCAGCGCCAGAACTCCGGCGCCGCCGAGAGCGCCGAGTCCAAAGAAAGCCAGCATGGTGCCAAAGCCTACCGCGCCAAACTTGCTGGCGATCAGCGGAAGCAATGCCCAGAACACGCTGGCAAAAATCGAAAACAGCAGCGTACGCACCAGCATGGTGCGGATGCGCGGTTCCTGCCGCGCATAACGCAGCCCGATGCCAATCGTTCCCATGAACGTGGTGGTCCCGTTGCGGGCATCGGTTTTTGCAGGCTTCCAGTTGTAAAGAAAGAGGATCACGCCAAAGAATGAAACTGCATTGATCAGAAAGGCCCAGCCGGAACCGGTAGTGCCGCAACAAATGGCAGCAATTAACAAACCACCCAACGCGGGACCAATGGCCCGCGCAATGTTGAACCCGGCTGAGTTGAGCGCCACGGCGGCTGCGAGCTGATTGGGAGGAACCAGGTCTGGCGTAAGCGATTGCCATGCAGGATCGTTCATCACCGCGCCTACGCCCAATAGAAAAGTAAATATCAGCAGAATTTGCGGTGTCACGGTCCGCGTAAGCGTCATAATGCCCAGAACAGTTGCGGCTGCCACCATGGAGCTTTGGGTGAAGAGCAGGAACTTGCGGCGATCAAAAATGTCAGCCAGTGCGCCGGCCGGCAACGCGATCAGCAGCACAGGCAGGCTTACTGCCACTTGCACCAGCGCAACCCACATGGGAGAACTCGTGAGCGAGGTCATGAGCCAGCCGGTCGCAACGTTCTGCATCCAGCTTCCGGTGTAGGAGATTACGGCGGCAATCCACAGGCTGCGGAAGAGCGGCTCGCGCAAGGGCAAAAGAACGGACTCATGAATCCCTACAGGCTGAACTGAAGCCGGAGTTTCCATGGATCTAGCGGGCCTCGTGAGGATGGCGGACATGACAGATCATTGGACTGCTTCTCCCACAGGATCGTGAGCAGGCTGTCCGGAAAACGGCCATTCTTTGCGCTGCCAGGATCGCAGGAGAAAAAGAATGATCCCGACAAAGGCAATTGCCGCGCCGAACCGGATCTCTTTCAGGTTGGGGCGAGCGTAAAGAACATAAATGAATCCCAGGGCCGCCAACAGCGCAGGAATGGGATAAAAGTACATGCGGAAAGGACGCGGGAACTCCGGATGTCGCCAGCGCAAAAGCAACAGCCCAATCACCTGCATGAGAAATTGCACCATGATGCGGATCACAACCAGCGCGGCTATCAGGTCCTGCAAGCGCAGCATGCAGAATGCAGTGGTAACAAATCCCAGCGTCAGCAAGGAGCGGTGCGGGAATTGATTTTTGGGATGTAGCTTTGCATAGGCGCGAAAAAAGTTGCCATCTTCAGCGGCGGCATACGGCACGCGAGAGTAGCCTAGCATGAGCGAAAACACGGAAGCGAAAGCTGTCCACATGATCAGGAAGGTGCCGAACATTCCCCACCATGTGCCGAAAGTCCGCTGCAACAGCGTGGACGCAATGTAATAGCGCGCTTCATTCGCGCCGATCTGGTCCAGCTCCTGCCATGGCAGCACACCCAGAATACTGATGTTCATGACCAGGTAAAGCGCGCCGACGATCACGATAGAGAGCAGGATAGCGCGGGGAATATTGCGCTCGGGCCGCTTGATCTCCGCGCCTAGAAAACAGACGTTGTAATAGCCCCAGTAATCGTAAGTGGCCAGCAACATGGCTGCGCCCAGGCCAGTGATGAAGCCGGAAGAAAAATTAAATGCTCCGGGAGCAAACGTGAAAGCGCGCGCCGTGTTGAAGTGGCTGAGTCCGGCCACGATCACCAGCAGAATCGCGCCCAGCACGCCGACAGATAGATAACGGGCAAGCTGTCCGATGACAGAGACACGACGATACAGTAGCCACAAAGCGAGAAGACAACTTCCCATCGCGACAAACGTGCCATGCGTAATGAAGAGACGGAATTCCAGAGCGCCGAGCGGCCCGAGTCCTAATGAGACGGTGTGGTCTGCAACAACATGCGCCAGCGATGGCCATGCGAATTCTGCGTAACGGGCAATTCCCAGACAGCCTGAAGCGATGGAGAGCGGCGCGCTGAAAATTAACTGCCAGACGAACAGGAAAGACATCAACCGCCCCAGCCGCTTTGCGCCATAGCTTTCTTTTAAATATTGATATGAGCCTCCGGCCTGAGGCATGGACGCGCCAAGCTCTGCCCAGACCAGGCCGTCGCACATGGCCAGCAACGCGCCCAGCACCCACCCCAGCATGGCTTGCGGGCCGTGCATGGCATGAATAATGAGCGGGATGGTGATGAACGGCCCCACGCCGATCATGTCGATCATGTTGAGCGCGGTGGCCTGGCCAAGGTTGATCTCGCGGGCAAGCATAGGTTGCTGGCGTTCATTACTCATGCGGCACGTACCTGGTTTTTTCAGCCTTGGACGCACTGCGTAGATAGAAGAAGGTAACTACAATCCAGGCCGCTGCAAGAGCCCAGTTAGCGATGGATCGTCCGCCAAGCCGCAACGCCGTCAAGCCTAAGACCATATACACGATTGCGAGACAGCCGGAGGCAATGGCGCGCTTCAGATATTCATCGCGTGTGAGCATTTTCTCCTTCCGGTAGCGATAATAGACAAGGGGCCTCATAAAGAAGACTGTCACACCGATGATGACAACGTACGTAGTCCAATCTTTGGCGTAAGGCCCTCCCCGATAAAGAACCACTCCACACCAAAGCAGGAGAATGGGCACGACCGTGCCGAGGTCCTGCCAGAAAGTTTTTTTCGGCACCGTCTTGGCCATAGGCTCCTGATGTCTCGCCGTCAGCTCCGCCCTATTTCCCTTCATGTCCCGCGCTGACCAGGTTCACAAACAAACGGATCGCCCCGGGCACGCCGGCAGGAAGCTGGCGCGAAAACCCATACGCCGAGAAAATGTAAATGCCCTTGCCGTAATGTGCCAGCAGCAGGCCGCCTTTCTGCGGCGGCTCTCCGGGGTCATTGCAGGCCAGCAGCGGCTTGAACTGCGGGTCCCATTGCGACATGAAGTAAAGCCCGCGCTCCTGCACCCAACCATCAAAATCTTTCTGCGTGATTTTGTTCGGCCAGTTAAATACCTGTTCCTCCGGCCCAAGAATCTCCACCGGCTGCTCTTCCACAGAAACGCGCACGTTGGCCTCAGTAGCGGGATATGGCGTGTAATGCCCATTGTTAAAAAGCCCGGTACTCTGGTTGTACTGGACGATGAGCGTGCCGCCGTTGTTTACGTAGTCCAGCAGGCGTCGGTTGTGTTCGCGCACATCGGTCCGGGTGTCATAGGCGCGAATGCCGACGATGATTGTGCCGTAGCGGCTGAGATCGCCTGAAATCAGTTCCTGCGGCGTGATAATGCTGGTGTTCAGGCCGACGCTTTGCAGCACGGAAGGAATTTCGTCCCCGGTGCCCATAATGTAGCCGACTTTAAGTTGAGGCGGCAGCTTTACGTCCACGGCCTGCACGTTTTCTGTCGCCGGCCGATAGGCATAGTACGAATCAAGGTCAGGGCGCGTGATCACCTTGAATCCTTCGGCATACTGTTTGCCGTTATACTCGGCGCGGGCCGTGACCTTGTATGTGCCTTCATGCAGATTTTGCGGCGTAATCTGGAATGCGTAATTGTTCACGTCTCCATCGTGATCAAGATCGACTGGGATTTCAGCGGGCTCGACTTTCCATCCCTGAGGTGTATCCAATTTTAATTTGGCATGGACCGGATTTTGCACGTTGCTGCGTACGCTCACGCCGATTTGCGATTTGCCCGTGCCGCCGACCGGCGCTACGACGACCGGCGAACTCAGTAGCACGGATATCGGCGGACCGACAGCCAGTGGGCGTTCTGACTGGCCGAGCGTGGGGTCGATGAATTTGGTTTTAGCTACGGTCCGGGCTTCGCCAGCGCCCGTATCCGCGGTGAACCTTGCGTAGGCATGCACAGGGTAAGGCGGCCAGGGAAGCGTCAGATATTTGGGATCGCTGATGGAATAGACAGTTTCGGTTTCGGGATTGCTGCGCGTGAAGTAAGGCTTTGTGTATTTGGCATCCTCAAGAACAGTAAGCTTGAACTGAGACGAGGAAACCTCGCCCGATTTGAGGGGCGCGGACGGGTCTCCGGAAGACGCGAGGTGCTCGATTTTCCAGCCCTCAGCCGCCTCAATGCCGAATCCCTGTGGAATCACTGTAGCTTTGCCACGATTGTAGAGCCGGGCGGTAACCGTGAAGCTCTGCCCCGGTACAGCTATGCTGATCGTCTGTTCCATTCGCGGGAAGTAAGAAGGTCCTGGTGGTGGTCCTGGACGATCCACCGTGACTTCGAAGTAAATGCCCAGAGATTCGTTCGCAGCCTGCTGGAATTGTTCGAGCTTGGTGCGCAACATGGTAAGCAATTCGTCCTTCGCAGCAGCAGGGAGCTGCGAACCTTCCAATTGATGGACCAATTTTTCTGTTTCGTCTCGTCCTGCAAGCAGAGGTGCAGCACATGCAGAAGGATCTTGCAGGGAATATGCTTTGCTCGCATCATCGACATGCTTCTGCAAAGATTCCAGCGCGGGTCGCAAGAACGGGACCTGGGATTCTTCAGCGCCCAGCCGGGCAGCCAATCCCACAATGGAAGTATCAATACCGTCAGTAAATTCTGACTCATGCGCTGCGTCTGTTTTCGGAAGGACCGAATCCTTCAACTGGTAATAGGTATAGCGGGATCCGGGAGGAACGCGGATCCCGCCGGTCCCTTGTGATGTCTGGTGGGCCAAACCTTCAAGAGCAAACTGCGTATACGACATGCCAAGAATTGGACTGTATTCACCGATGTTTAGTTTGACGGAATAATCCTGTTCCGCCACATTGCGCTGAAACATCCCCGGCGGATTCCCTACATAAAGCTTCCTGGCCTGCCAAGGCTGCAGACCTTCTTTGATCTGTTCAGGAAACTTATTGGGATCGGCGGCGGCGCGGAAGGCTTCCACAGTAAGAATGGCCGAAGCCTGATGGTGGCCGTGGCCATCGCGCGGCGTGCCGCTGAAGCGGGCGATCAAAACATCAGGCCGGAAGATACGAATGGTCCGTACTATGTCACCCAACGCGATGTCGTGCCCGTGCCACTTGCTAAAGGTCTCTTCGGCTGTCTTAGAGAAGCCGAAGTCCACCACGTGGCTGAAGCGCTGTTCCACGCCGTAATATTTGTCGGCTTCAAGAAGTTCCAGTGTGCGCAGAATGCCCAGTTCGTCGGAACTCTCGGTGCCGAATTTATTCTGTCCACCCTCGCCGCGCGTCACGGTAAAAAGCAAAACGCTGGCGCCCTTGCCGCGGGCTTCCAGCGTGAGCATGCCGCCATCTTCATCGTCGGGATGCGCGACTACCTGCATGATGCGCGCGGTGGTCTTCAACTTGATCAACAACTGGGCAAGATGAAGCGCGCCCAGGTCTTCCGGTAGTGGGCGCGTATCTGAATGCAAGGTGGAGACGAAAAGGAAAAGCAGGCAGGCGCAGGCAAGAACCTGGCGGATGAGCTTTGAACGCATGGCGACCATTGTCTCTGTTAGACGGCGGTTCCGGCAAACCGGGTGCGAGGAGAAGAGGAGACAATCACAATTATTTGATCACCCTGGACGCAATGAAATCGTGCTGCCAGTCCTGCTTGTAGCCTTTCTGACGCAGATGAGTCGAGATCTGGGCCCAGTGCCGGACGCCGTGCAGCAGCGCATGAATAAAGATTTTGCGACGGCTGGCGGTGAGCTCGCCGGCCGAGCGCGTGGGAAACGTAAGCGTGCCGTCCCAGTCAGCATCATTGGCGGCGATGGCGAAGCTGCGCAGGTCTTCCAGGCTCTTGCGGGAAAGCGCGAACAGCTCTTCACCGGGCTTTCCTTGGGCCAGGCGGGCCGCCAGCGATTCGTACTCCGTGATGGGCATGTTCAGCAGGCGTTCGGCGTAACGCATCTGCACTGCCACAATGTGCAGTACGACTTCGCGCACATTCTTGGTCCCGGCGATGTCGCATGGCACGTCCAGAGCGTCCGGATGTTGCTTGAAAAAGTCACGCCAGTGATTGCTTTCTTCCGCCGCGTAATCCAGCAGCTCGCCAAAGCTTAATCCTCGCATGGAAGCACCTCAAGGGGAACTATAAACCTTTAACCACAAAGGACACGAAGGACAAGATTGCCAAAATCGCCGAAATTGCCAAAAAGTGAAAATTGAAAAGCAAAAGCTTTAACCGCAAAGGACGCAGAGGACGCAAAGGGAAGATTGGTTTTGGTTTTTGTTTTTCCGATTACGGCGATGACGCGCGATGACGGCGACCCCAACTCCTTTGTGTTCCTTCGTGTCCTTTGTGGTAAAGGGCTTTTCCGATCACTTCAGCTGCGGTATCGCTTCCAGCTCCTTCTCGTCAATCTTCTTGATCGCCAGATGTTTTTGCAGCCAGCGGTCGCGGTCAAGACGCGCAGCGGCGTTGAGCGCGTGCGGAGCGTCATAGAACTCCATCGTTTTATCTTTGGCACTGAAGCGGTCGAGATATTTCTGGGCCGTCTCTTTGCTGATGGGATCGGCGGAAGCAAATTGCAGAAAGATGCTTTCACGGTCAGTATGACCGAGGAAATAAACGGGATCGTCCCAGGCGTACTCGCGGAAATATTCGCGGACGTTGTCCTCACCCACCTGCTTGATCTGTGCCATGCGTTGCGGATCTTTGCTGGCGAAAGCCTCTTCCTGGTCGGCATAGCCGCTGGCCATGAGCACGTAACAGCAAATCCGCGTTTCCACGCCGGCCAGGATCGCGCCCACATGCGCGTCCCAGCTATGGCCCACGTAAGCAATGCGCTTGCGATCAACATCCGGCCGTCCGTAGAGCAGGTCAATGCCTCGGCGCAGATCAGTGACCTGTTGCACGGCGGCTTCACTCTGCTGTTTAGCCGCTTCCAGCGGGCCGGCATCGCTCTTGGCCTCAACCCAGTCATGGCGCACCTGCGGCGCGTCAATCAGCAGAGAGACCACGCCGGAATGGGCCAGAGCGACGGCTTCTTCCAGTAACTCATCTTTATTGGCCAGCGGCGAGTCTTTCATGAGCCAGTGTCCCCAGATGATGGCGGGAAACGGGCCTCCACCCGGAGGAATCAGCAGGTAAGCCGGCACGCGGTCACCGCCGGCGCCTGCGTAGTTGAGTTCGATCATCCGGACATTGCCGCGCTTATGCACATCGGTCTCGCGCATTTCCAGGCCAGCGTGGCTGTCATAGTCAAAGCGCGGCAGCAGGTCAGGATACGAAGGCTTCGGCGGTTCACCGTTTCCTTCCGCAGACGAAGGCTGGGCAGCAGGTGTAGGCGTCGGCGTCGCGGATCCGATCCCGCTGTTCGATCCCGGCCGATTCAATGTTGGCCGGTCTGAAGGCGTCGGCGTAGACGACGGCGGGGGAGTCGGCGACTGCGCTGGAGACTGAGAGAGAGAGACGGTCGCAGCAAAAAATAGCAATACAAAGAATGACAACAAAGTCCGCATGAATTGAATCCGCATGTAAAACGTGCTCCTAACACTCTATCGCGAACGCCGCATTTGTGCTGGCGAAACGTGATAGTTGCTCCGGCCCCGGCGCGGTGCTAATCTCAAGCCCTCATGGAGCCCATGGAAGCAACAAGGCCCGCACGGAACTTTGGCCCGGCCAATACGGAAACGTTTTTCGCCGCGCAAAAGCGCAATCGTCGCGCCACGTGGCGCATGTCCGCGCTGTGTACCTTTGCCGCGTTCATCATGGGTATTCCCCTCACCCTGGTGCTTACGCCTCTCCTGTATACGATCGGTATGGTGGTCTTGGAAACCCTCAACCACTTCTCACCCCAACCGGAGTTATTGCAGCAGGCCAATGATCTAGCCAAGCTGGGCCTGCGCGTGGCTGACTACGTTATCAACCAGAAAGGCACGCTTAATCCGGGCGAGCTAACAGCCGGTCTTATGTTAGTGCTGCTGCCGGGGATGGCCGTCGCGTACGGGTTGTGGTTTGCCATGCTGGCGCTGTTTCGCCACGGCGGCGTAGGCGGCACGCTAGCCAGCATGAATGCCCGTGAGCCCAATCCCGCTGACCTGAAAGAGCTTCAACTGGCGGACGTGGCGCAGGAAATGGCCATCGCCGCCGGTCTGCCCGCGCCCAAGATCATGCTGGTCGATTCCATTGGAGCCAACGCCGCTGCTGTGGGGAGTTCTGCTCATGACGCGCATATCGTTATCTCACGCCGGCTGCTTGACGATCTTGATCGCGACCAGATGCAAGCGATCCTGGCGCACCTGGTGGGCTCCATTGGCAATGGCGACCTCGGCATCGCATTCACCGTTACCAGTGTGTTTGAAACCTGCGGCTTGCTGGTGAACCTTGTTAATGCACCGTTCAGCAAAGAATCGCGCGGACGGCTGTGGCACGTGGCCCGTTACATGCTCGGCGGAGGCACGCCGGAAAAAAGAGCGGCAGACGCCGCCGAGATTGCCGAATCACTTGCAACTTCACTCGACGGCGACACCCCGGACATGGACCAATATTTCAAGAAGGGCAATCCGGGCTTGATCAAGAAAGCTTACCGCCTGGTAATGTTCCCGCTCATGTTCACCAACATGGCCGTTGAGATCACGCTCTGGTTTTTCCTGAACTTGCTGCTGGGCCCGTGCATGGCCATGCTGTGGCGCACGCGCCGCTACTTGGCGGACGCCAGTTCGGTGGAGCTTACGCGCAATCCAGACGCGCTGGCCCGCGCGCTGCAATGCCTGAGCGAAGACAACACCGCTTTCGATAGCGGCGATTGGGCCACGCATCTTTTTGTGGTGAATCCCAAGGGCGATACCGGTCTGCGCGGACAACAGCCCAGCCAGCAGCAAATGGCCAAAGCCATTCAGGCATGGGCATCAACCGCACATATCATGTCGGCACAGGACGCTGCGAATCTCTATGACACGCCGGTTGTGGCGCGGGATGCGGCAGGGGTTGCGGGAAATGACTGGTCCGGCGTGCGCCAGGAAATAATCACCACCGTAAAAGCGGCGGCTATGGGAAATCCGCAAGCCATGGCGCGGATGCGCGCGATGGCAGAGATCATGGGCGAAAGATTGCCTGCCGGGCTTGGCGAGTTACCCAACTTTATCGACATTCAGGCAGCCAGCCACGGAGACATGGCCGCTATCCAACGATTGAAGCAGGCGCAGCAAGGCAGGCGGCAGACCCAGCCAAAGCGCGGCCAATCCGGTCTGCAGATGCAGAGCTTTGTTTCGTTTCATCCGCCGCTGGTGAAGCGCGCCAAGCGCTTACAGAAGATGGGCTCGCACATGATCGCGCCAGTAAGAGGGGGCGGATGGGTGCTTACGGTCTTCATGACTTTGCTGTACGTGATCATTGTGCCGCTGCTCACGGTGGCCGGCGGGCTCATGCTGATCGTCATCGCCATGTTGATTGGCATGAACCTGATGCTGCTGGCAGTGTGGCTCACGGCCATACATTGGTTCTTTGTCTGGCTGAATGGCACGTAGCTTTAAGCCGTAATTTCACCCGGCGAGAGTTCATCCACATAGCACCAGATCCACGCTTCTCCCGGCTCAATCGAGCGGATGAGCGGGTGCTTGCTGCGGTGATAGTGTTTGGTCGCGTGCTTGTTTTTCGACGAATCGCAGCAGCCCACGTGGCCGCATTCCAGGCATAGCCGCAGATGGACCCACGTATCACCGGTCTTAATGCATTCTTCGCAGACACGGGTATCAGTGGATTTAAATTTGATCTGTTTCAAGTGGCTACAGCTCTGGGCCATTGAAGTCTCCTTCATGCCGCACCGGCGGCGGGCTCATGGATTCGTTCAAGCGCAACGCGGTCCCACTTTGCCAGGGAAGCGCCGGCTTCATAGGTGCTCTGCAAGAACTCCAATACAGCCGCGGTAGGCGAGCTCGCGCGTCGAGCGTCTTCATACATCAGCAGAAATTCGCCCAGTTGTTGATGATAAAACGCACCAGCAGGACGCACTTTCTGCTCTGCAAAACCCTGTGGCGCTGGCGCGGCATAGCAATAGAACGCGGCATCTTTCACGTCACCCCCGCCTGTCCACCAGCCCCCGCTGATTACCTCGTGCGAATAAGCTTCCTGCATGATTTTGCGCAGCACGGGGTCAGGATCATTGCGCTCCGGCGCGGGACGTCCGGAAAAGCGCGTAACCGCCAGGTCAAAACTGCCCCAGAAAAAATGTACCGGGCTGGATTTGCCGATAAAGCGCGAACGGAAGACTTTGAAAACATCATCGACGGAAACCAGCGTGCGCCAGAAGCGGCGCGCATACTCTTTGTCGTACGACGCGTGAATTTTGTCCTGATCAAACGGGATGGGATTGGCGATCTCTACCGGCATATGCCAGATGGTTACGTCAATCTTGAGCGCCCGCAGCGTAGACATGAACTCCTGGTAGAAATCAGCCACGGAGCGCGGCCCCAGCGGAATAATTTTGGTCGCCGGATCACAGGTCTTGATGACCAACTGGTGCTCAAGAAAATCAAATTCAATTTCAAACACGCGATCGCCGTATGGAATCGCGGAAGTTGTGAGGCCGCGCGCGCTCACATAAAGAGCGACATTCCACCAGTGATTGATTTTGGGCGTGAGCGCCAGCCGCACCTTGCCAACAATCTGCGTCCACATGTGCAGCGTGTCACGAGTGTCTTGCCATGCGGAAAGAGGCAAAGCCGGCCAGCAAACAGGAGAATCAGAAACAGCAGTGCTGCGGACGTCTGTCATAAGCCGCTCCAGAAAGACAGTATATCCGCAGGCGCAGACAGCGCGCGAGTTCAGCACAGGATTAATAGTGGTACTGTTTGAACAGCATTGGAAGAACCATAATCGATCTTTTATTTCTGGCGCATCGCAAGAGCATCAAGCATCCTGATCCGCGGACCGCGATTTCACTCGCACTCATGATGGTTTCCAGTACGCTATTTGATTGGGTGGTCATGCCGCTCGACGTTGGGGCATGGAAATCTTTTCTTCCCAAAGACGATCACGCGCTCAAAGCGTGAACTCATTCGGGCCTTTTTGAACTATCTGGGCGTGGAACAGAAGAAGAGTGGGTAAGCCTCTCCTTGCAATGGATATTGAATTCCTTACAAGAGCAAGACGATCGTAAATCGAGGTCCTTATGAAGATCCTGGCTGAAAGCACTCTCACCAGCAAAGATCAGATCACCATTCCCAAAGTCGTGTGCCAGATGCTCAACCTTCATGCTGGGAACAGGCTGCTCTGGAGTCTAGACGCCGAAGGCGGTTGATAGTTTCCAGCGGACGTATGAACACGCTGGAAGACATTCGGGCAGCCGTTGCCGCCGCAGCAAAAGCTGAGGGCAAATTAAAAATGCCTGCGCGTGTGACGGTTGAAGACATGAAAGCTGGGATCGTCCATGCCGTCCGGAGTAAGCATGACCGCCGTTGACACCGAAGTTTTCATGCGTCCTGCTGTGCGACACCAATCTCACCGCTGTTACAATAAGGCTTAAATCTGCATCCACAGATTGGAACTTCTTTGCGTGAATAAAGCCATTATCTATGTTTGAAAATCTCCAGGAAAAACTGCAACGGGCGTTCAAGAACCTGCGCGGACAGGGTACGCTTACCCCGGAAAACATCCAGGAAGCGCTCAAAGAAATCCGCATGGCGCTGCTGGAAGCCGACGTTAATTTCAAGGTGGTCAAGACATTTATTGATCGCGTGCAGGAAAAAGC
>Ga0134125_10007761_pt1 | contig 12096 bp, 7 predicted proteins | sample KB31751_FD_96464 | JGI IMG/M metagenome (GOLD analysis project Ga0134125, IMG submission 96464) | Terrestrial soil microbial communities with excess Nitrogen fertilizer from Kellogg Biological Station, Michigan, USA - KB3-175-1 | ecosystem: Environmental > Terrestrial > Soil > Unclassified ... | reverse complement strand
GGCAAGCAATGCAGGCGCGGTCCCCGCGAGCGCAGCCCCGGCATGGGGCTCCGGGGTCCCCATGCCGGGGCGAGCAGAAGCGGGGCGCGCGGCGCAGCCGCGCTGGGGCCCGCGCCCATCAAAAACGGGTTAGTGCGACTCTTCGTGCACCCCCGCCGCAAAGAGCACCGTGGTGGTGCCGTTGGAGCTGAAGAAGCCGCGTGCCACCAGCGGCGAACCCACGGCCAGGTTGGCGACGTTGGTGGCGGAGAGGTTGCCGCCGTCGAACACCGTGTTGGCGTTGGTGTTCACCGTCAGGTTGCCGATGCCGGCGTTCTTGGCAAAGAACGTCGTGTTGTCGAGCAGCATGGTGATGACGAAGCCGCCGTTGCCGCCGCTCTGTACGGCAACCGTAGTCAGGCCGGTGGGGAAGACCTGCGCCGGCCGGATCGCCCGCGCCACCACCGTCGTGCTGTCGGAGATGGTGCCCGACACGCGTACCGCCGCGCCCGGGAAGACCTGGGTCTGGTCGAACGCGGCCAGGCCCGCGCTCTGCGCTTCCATGCTGTTTTTAAAGGACGTCCCCTGGCCGATGTTCACCGTCAGCGCGTGGCCCTCGTTTTTCTCGTTGCTGCTGTTGCGCACCATCATGCTGAACGAGGTCAGGGTGTTGTTGCTGTCACGCGTAACCGAGGTCACGATCCCGGCGTCCACGCGGCTGTTGGAGTCTTCACTCGCCCCGCCGTCGTTGTCCTCGACCATCAGGGCGGTCAGGCTGCCGTCGGATTGCAGTTGATCCCGGGTTTGCACCACCGCGCCCACCTGCAGCGTGGCCAGGGTGACGTTGTCGTCGAACTTGGTGCTGCTGTTGACGTTGAGCGTGACGCTCAACCCGGTGTCGTGGGTGGTCAGGGTGATGGTGTTGGCCGAGGTGCTGACCGCGGTCACGGTGCCGTCCACAAAGACCAGGCGGCCGTTGCCGTCCTCATCCTTGGCGCGCGCCACGGCGGCGCTGATGGAGGGGGTGAAGGTGACCACGCTGTTGGTCAAATCCAGCGATTTTTGCAGATCGAAATCAAAGCGCACGTCGGTGGCGCCGCTATCGCTCACCACCAGCGGGTTGGTCAGCGTGATCGAGGTGGTGGCGTTGGCCGAGGGGATGACGGCGTTGGCGACCACGACCTGGTTCGTGTTGGGATCCATGTAGGTAATCTGCGCCGCGGTGACGGTCAGGCTCAGGCTGCTGTAGGTGCCCTCGGGCAGAGCGTGCAGGTCGAGCGGCTCGCGGATGCCGCCCAAATGGGTCAGCTCGAGGTTGCGCGGTTGGCTCAGCAATTGCACCGAGCCGCTGCTGCTGGTGAAGCTGACCGCCGACACCGTGACCAGCGCCGCGAGCACGCTCGACATGGGCGCATCGCCCGCGGTCACGATGGTCGGGCTGGTTGCCGCGGGGCTGGAACCCGCCCCGTTATTGCCGCTGGATGCGCTACCGTTGCCGCCGCACGCCCCAAGAGAAAGGGAAGCGGTGACCGCGGCCGCGAGAAGCGCGACTCCCAAGACTGACCGATTACGCATAGAAGAAGACCTCCAATGACAGGGTTGAACACCCGCGCATGCCGAACCACTCTGGTCCAGAGCGATCTTTTTTTCGGCAGTGCGAGTGGAAACAAACAGGCATCACGCTGGTGACTTGCAACTAGTGCGCCATTTTGCGGCACCGCCGCCAAATGCTTGCATTTCCGGTGTTTGTCCGCGTCCGCCCGGGGTTCCTTGCTATACTCAAGCGCTCGGAGGAGGCCGCATGCCGGTAGAAAGTTCCTTGCAGCACGCACGTTGGGATGACATTGCCCTGGAGACCTTGAACCCGCTCATCCAACGCCACTTCGTGGTCGGCGGCGAGGTGATGGTGGCCCGCATTCTGTTGAAGAAGGGCGCCGAGGTTCCGTTACACAGCCATCACAACGAGCAGGTAACCTGGATCATCGAGGGCGCGCTGCAGTTCACCATCGATGGCCGCGAAATCGTGGTTCGAGCCGGTGAGGTGCTCTGCATTCCGCCGCACATGCCCCACGCCGCGCTGGCCATCGAGGACACGGTGGACGTGGACGTCTTCTGCCCGCCGCGCGCCGACTGGATCAACAAGACCGACGCGTATCTAAGACAGCAGAAATAAATGGCGCTGCGCGTGACCTTCATCGGTCCGCCGGGAAGCGGCAAGGGCACGCAAGCCGCCCTGCTGCGCGCGGCGGGGTTTGTCCACGCCTCCACCGGGGATATCCTCCGCGCCGAGATCGCGGCCGGCACGCCGCGCGGCCAGGCGATCGCGGCCACGGTGGCGGCGGGCGGCCTGGTGGACGACGCCCTGCTCGCCGCTCTGGTGGAGGATTGTCTGGCGCGGCACGCCGCCGAAGCGGTGGTGCTCGATGGTTATCCGCGCACCCTGGCGCAAGCGGAGCATCTGGCCCATCTTGGCCTGAACGGCGCCGTCTTCTTCGAGATTCCCGACTCGGTGCTGTTGCGGCGGCTGGCGGATCGGGTGATCGGCCCCGATGGCACGATTTACGATCTGCTGCTGCATCCGCCGCCGCCCGGCGTCGCGGTGACGCGCCGCGCCGACGATGATCCGGCGGTGCACCGCCGCCGGCTGGCCACCTATCGGGAACAGGAAGCCGCGCTGCGCCAGTACTACGACCGCGCTGGCTTGGCGCACACGGTGCAGGCCGAGCTTCCGCTGGCCGAAGTCCAGGCCGAAGTGCGCGCCGTGCTCGCGGCCCTGTAATCAGCGGCCGCGCCGCGGCTGTCCACTGCCGGCAAGACTGACGGTGATCGGTTGTGGGGCGGCGTCCGCCCGGACGAGCAGGAGGCCCGCGAGGTGGGCGGCGACGCGCGGGCGGAAGGTGACCTCGATGAGGCAGCGCGCTCCCGCGGCAAGATGGCTCGGGCAGGTGTCCCGTTCGCGAAAATCGCCGGAGACCGAGAGGACAAGCCGCCGCAGGGTTGTCGAGCCGGTGTTGAGCAACGCGACCGTTTGCGGCCGTGAGGCGTCGCCGACGCGAGTCGCTCCGAAGTCCAGGCGATCGGGGGACAACTGAAGGGCCGGCGCGGACGCCGGGCTTCCTGTGCCCGAGAGCGCCACCGTTTGGGGCGAAGGCGGCTGCGGCGAATCGTCGCTGACCATGACACTTCCGAGTCGCGATCCGGTCGCGCCAGGCCGGAAGACGACCTGGAGCTCACAACCGGTGGTCCCGTTCGCGATCACAGCGGGGCAATCGCTGCTGACGCTGAAGTCGCCCGAGGCGGCGATCGCGAAGATGTGCAGCGCGGTACCGCCTTCATTGTCCAAATGCACCGTCTGGGGTGGGCTGGCGGTGCCTACCGCCTGCGGAGCAAAACTCAATTCCAAAGGCGTCAGGGCCGCCACAGGAGGTTCCAGGTCGACCTCCAGTTGCAGTTGGTTCACGATCGTGCCGCTCGTCCCGACAACGGTGAAGGTGGCGACCCTTTGCGTGAGCGACAAGCCGGTCACAGTGAGGGTGCTGGATTGTCCGGATGCGACGCTGCTGGGCGAAAAGGCGCAGGCGACGGAGGTGTTGTTCTTGCAACTCAAGGTCACATCGGCATGGAACCCACCCGACCCGGTGACGGTGATGGGTATGGTGGCGGAGGTCACGCCGGTCACTACCTCAAGATGCGGTGTGGTGAGGGTGAATTCGGGCGCCGCGCCGCTCCCGGGCGCGAACACCTCCGCCGCGGCGGTACCGCCGCCGGCGAACAGGATGCTGCCATCGGCGAGTTGCACGGCGCTGTATTCGGTGTGCGCGAGCGTGAAATTTCCCAGATTGCTGAAACTTCCCAGCAGCGGATGAAACTCCTCGGCGTTGGGGTCGGCCTCGGTGCTGGCCTCGAGCACGCTGCCGTCGGGGAGCAGCATGCCGACCGGGCGGCGGCGCGGCTGTTGCATGGAAGCGGCGGCGGTAAAGGTGTCGGCGTTGGGGTCGTAAAGCTGGCACTGGGCCAGTGGTCCAAAATGGCCGATGCCGCCGCAAATCAGGACTCGGCCGTCCGGCAGAAGGACCGCGCTGGATTGCGTGGCGGCCTGGACGAACCCCGCGCTCAGGCTGGAAACGCCGCTCGCCGGATCATAGATTTCCGCGCTGTCGAGCGGGGAGGTGGCCGGAGAGTCCGGCAACCCGGAGGTGACCAGCACCTTGCCGTTGGCGAGCCGCACCGCCGCGGCCCAGATCCGTGACATCAGCAGACCGCCCTGGGAGGTAAAAGCGTTGGTCGCCGCATCGTAGAGAAACACCGGCGATGGGCAGCCGAAGCCGGTGCAGGCAGCGTCTTCGCCCGTGATCCAAATCCGTCCGTCCGTCAGCGTCAGCGCCAGGGGGTCGGCGAGCGCGGTGGGCAGGTTGGGCCCGGGCGTGAACCTTCCGGTGCCGGGGTCGTAGATTTCGGTGGTGCTGGCAACGTAGCCTTCCCCTCCGGCGCCGGCCGGAGTTTCCCCGCCGATTACCAGCGCCTGGCCATTGGGGAGCGGCTCGGCCAAAGCGGCGGAACGCGGGGTGTTGAGGCTGCCGGTGACGTGAAAGCTGGCCGTGGCGGGATCGTAAATTTCAGCCGTGGTCAGCGGAATCACCGTGCCCGGCACCGCTCCGGGGGTATTCCAACCGCCGGCCACGAGCACGCTGCCGTCCGCCAGCCGCACCGCCGCGGCGGCATTGCGCGCCACCGTCATGGACCCGACTGGGTGAAAACCTTGGCAGGCGGCCAACGCCGCGCACAGCCCTATCCCGACCGCACAGCGAATGCACAACATGGGCGGCTAGGATGTCCTCGCCGCCGCTCTGGCCGTGCGTCGAAAGGCGACATTTTGATGGGCGCTGGAGCCCTGTACCCATCAAAAGTACGCGCCCGAATTGCAAGCCTGTAACTCAGCCGACGGCATTCTCTTCAGCGCCGCAACGCGGCCGTCAACTCGCGGCCAATGGCGGCCGAGAAGCCGGTGGTCGCGAACACGATCTTACCGCTGGGGTCGATGACGAAAACGCTGGGGATGCTTTCGATGTTAAAGGCGGCGCGGGCACTCTGGTTGGGGTCGAGCGCCACGGGATAGGGAACCGGATCGTGCGCGAGGTAGGACTGGACCGTCGGCGCGTCTTCGCCATCGTTGACCGCGAGAAAGTCGAAGGCGGCTCCCTGGCGGCGCTGTTCGCTATACCAAGCATTCCACAGAGGCGCTTCTTGGCGGCAGGGACCGCACCAACTCGCCCAGAGTCCAACCACCAAGGGCCGGCCCCGGGAGTCGGCTAGAGCGACTCGGCGGCCCGTGGTAGTCACTAGCCGCAGCTCCGGCGCCTGGCGGCCGACGATCCCTTCGGTGTGAATCACATCGCCCCAGTCGCGATGGAGGAGACAGGCGAGAAGAGCGCAGAAACAAAGGCCGACGCACGGGCCGGCCAGTTCGGCGCCTCGACGCGGGCGCGTAGGATTGCGAAACCAGCGGAAGCAGCCCCGCAGGGAGAAATAGGTCAACAATGTCAGGAAGAGTGTGCCGGCGGCGGCCGGAAACCAGGACGGCGTGCCGATGTCGATCGCCACCCAAAATAGCAGCACGGCGGCCGCGCCCCATGTGTCGAGGTTCTTGGACCGCTGCCGCCACTGACGTACCGCGGCCGCAATGAGGAGAGCGAACAAGGCGAGGTCGATGGAGAGCAGGATGCGCGGTGTCACGTCAAAATCCCGGATCAGGATTGGGATCCAGGCCGCCACCCCGACCAGAGCCCAGTTTTGGCTCCGGATGCTCGGCTTCGGCTTGAGACCGCAATTGGTCAGCTCGGCGTAGAGCGCCGGAAAATCCGTGATTCCGGGCGGGATATGGATGGGCTTGAGATCGCCGCCAGCGCGAACGATCAGCCCGCGGTTGTTGTCGCCGCCCTGTACGAAGGCGATCTGATAACTGGCGAGCCGGCGCTCGGGCCCCCGCTCGCTGCGGCGTGTGATGCCGGTACTATCGACGGAGAGGATCCATCCACGGCGGCCGCGGAATTCCCACGCCGCGGCGACAAGGAAGATGACACAACCGGAGCCGATGCCTGCCGCGCACAGCGCCGCGCTTATGCCGAAGGCCCTATCCAGCAGCGCGGCTGCCGGGCATGCGACCGCCGCCAGCGATGCCATCACGACAAGCTGGTTCCGCGTTGAGCGCGGTAGTCCAGGCTGGAGCCGGTACTCGCCCATGGGCGAACTCTACCATTTATCTATCTCACAGGTGGCAGGGATGATGAATTTGATATATGCCTGCCTTACTCCGCGCGCAGGGCGATGAGCGGGTCCACCCTGGTGGCGCGCCGCGCCGGCAGGTAGCAGGCCAGCAGCGCGACCCCCACCAGACCCGCCGATACGGCCAAATACGTGATCGGGTCGGCGGCTCCCACCCCGTACAGCAGGCCGTGCATCAGGCGGGTGAGCGGGAGAGCGATCACCAGCCCCGCGCCCACGCCCCACAGCGCCATCCCGAGCGCCTCACCCAGCACCAGCCGCAGCACCGCCCCGCGCCCGCTGCCCAGCGCGATGCGGATGCCGATCTCGCGCGTGCGCCGGCCGACGAAGTACGACACCACGCCATAGATCCCCACCGCCGCCAGGACCAGCGCCAGCGCGCCGAAGAGCGTCAGCAGGGTCATGGCCGCGCGCCGCGCCGCCAGCGATGAGGCCACCAGGTCCTCGACCGTCTGCGCCTGGTAGACGATCTCGCGCGGATCGAGCCCCGGCAGCCGCCGCCGCACCTCCGGGATGAGGGTGGCGGGATCGCCCGCCGTGCGCACGATCACCGCCGCGCCACCCGCCGCCAGCGGCATCAGCTTCTCCGGCATCTGCATGAACGGGTAGTAGAACTGCGCCTCGATGGCGCTCGCCGCATCCGCCTGCGGCCCCCACTGCTTGACGTGCCCCACCACGCCCACGATCCGCGCCTGCACGTTGAAGCCGGTGATGTTGACCAACTGCCCGATCGGATCCTGGTGGGGAAACAGGGTGCGGGCAAACACGTCGTCAATGACGATCACCGGGGCGGTGTGTTCGGTGTCCTGGTCGGTGAGGAAGCGTCCGCGCAGCAGCGTGAGGCCCATGGCCTTGGCGTAGCCGCCTTCGGCCAGATAGAACAGCGACTGCGGCATCCCGGTCTGCTCGGCCGGCTTGGGCCGCCCCTGGATCCATATTGGCAGCGAGGAGTCGTGGATCATGGGGCGCGAGCCCAGCGTTACCGATTCCGCCTCCACGCCCGGCAGCTGCATCAGGGCGGCGTCGAAGGCGCGCAAACGGGCGCGCGTCTGCGCCGGGGTGGCATGCGAGGCGTCGGGCAGCGAGAGATCGAAGGTGATGGCGTGAGACGGGTTGTAGCCCAGGTCCACCCGCCAGAGGTTGGCCAGGGTCCGGAGCATCAGCCCCGCTCCCGCCAGCAGGATCAGCGCCATGGCGATTTGGCAGGCGACGAAGACGCCCTGCATCCGCGTGCGCCCACTGGCGCCGCGCTCGCCCGCGCGCACGGCGGTCAGCGCGTCGGCGCGCGCCCCCCGCAAGGCCGGCGCGCAGCCAAAGATCACCGCCGCCAGCACCGAGACGGCCAGCGTGAAGCCCAGCACCCTCCCGTCCAGCCCCGTTGCCGCCGCATTCGGGAGCGTCGCGGGCAGCAGCGCGCCCAGGCTCGAGCGGAACAGCGCGGCCAACGCCAGGCCCAACGCCCCGCCCAGCAGCGCCAGGATCAGGCTCTCGGTGAACATTTGCCGCAGCAGCCGCCGCGAGCTGGCGCCCAGCGCCGCCCGGATGGCGTACTCCCGCGTCTGGCCTGTCGCCCGTGCCAGCTGCAGGTTCGCCACGTTGACGCAGGCAATCAAGAGCAGAAACCCCACCGCCGCCAGCAGCACGTAGAGGAACGGCTGCACTCCGCCCACCAGGTCCGTCTTGAGCGGCATCAACCCGATCGTCACGTTCTTATCCGCCTCCGGGTATAGCTGCGCCAGCGTGCGGGCGATGCCCTTCATCTCGCCCTGCGCCTGGGCCAGCGTGACCCCGGGGGCCAGACGCCCGATCGCGCGGGTGCTGACGTCGACCTTGCGGTCGCGGAAGTTGGGGTCGGTCCACTGCCCGATCGCGGTATAGGCGTCCCGCCCGATCCCGTAGAACTGGAAGCCGTCGGGCAGCACCCCGACCACGGTGTAGAGCACGCCGTTGAGGTTGACCCCTTGTCCCAGCACGCGCGGCGAGCCTCCGAACCGGCGCCGCCACAAGCCGCCGCCCAGGACCACCACCGGCCCCGCCCCTGGCTTGTCGTCGCTCGCCAGGATGCCGCGTCCCAGCGCCGGATGTACACCCAAGGTGCGGAAAAATCCCGCCGAGACCATCATCCCGGTCAGCCGCTCGCCCGGCCCATTGCCGGTCAGCAGGAAGTCCTGGTTGCGGTATATGGCCATCGCCGCGAACGATTGCGAGTTCCGCTGCCAATCCTGGAAGTTGGGATAGGTGACGTAGCCGTGCGGATCCTGCGGCGTGCCGGCATAGATCACCGTCAACTGCCGCGGCTGCGGATAGGGCAGCGGATTGAGCAGCACCCCATTGACCACCGAGAACAGCGCCGTGCTGGCGCCGATGCCGAGCGCCAGCGTGAGGATCACCAGCGCGCAGAATCCAGGCGCATGGATCAGCCGGCGGATACTTTGGCGGAGATCGTCAAGAAAGGTCATCGGGGTTCCCCATCAACCGAAATGGCGAAAGCCGCTCCAAAACGCCGGCCAGCCCGCCAGCGGCGGCCCGCATACATAAATGTAAGGGTGATCCGAGGTTTCCTCGTTGGGCACGCGGTAGCGGTTCCAAACCCGCGCAGCTACGCGGCAGGGGCCGAAATTGCGTTGCAGAAACGGCGCCGGCAGGCCGACCACGATCTCGCGCCGCGGCGCCGGGTCGCCGTACCCGCGCGCCCAGAACGAGTTGATGCCGCTGATCACCGGCGGCAGTCCGTGCGCCGGTCCGTACAGGTCAAGCGCCCCGGCTTCGCCGTAGTTGGAGGCGAGGAGGCCCAAGCCGTTTCGCTCCGCGGGCGGAAGTTGGTCGCGCACCTGGGCCACCGTGTCCACCAATTCCGGCCAGCCGATCTCCTCGTGCATATCGCCGTTGACCTGGAGCGCGTGCCAGAACCAGGGCGTGCCCGGGGCGGCGAAGGGGAGGGTAAAAGCCGCCGCCACCGCGGCGTCGAACACCAGCGCGGTCCACAGCACGGCATGGAGCGCGATCTTCCCCGGTCGCCGATGGCGGCGGTGGAGCGCGTCGAGGCCACGCTCCAGGACCAGCGCGCCGGCGGCGTAGAGCATGGGATACGCCGGCGCCAGGTAGTACGCCCGCCCGCGCGCGATCACCAGAAGCACCAGCGGCACCAGGTAGGCCCAGACCAGCGGCCGGTAGCGCTCTCCTGCGCTCGAGAAGCCGTACCACCACAGCCCGAGCGCGGCGATGGGCGCGCCCAGCAGCGTCACCTCCAGCTGTCCGGAGAAAAAGCCGTTACCCCGGCCCTCGGCCACGTCGCGCGCGTGAATATGGCGCAGAAAATCGAGGGTGATGAAGTGGTGCCGCGCCTCCCAGAGGAAGTTGGGGGCGAAAACCAGCAGCGCCAGGCCCACACCCGCCCAGAGCCAGCGGCGGCGCAACTGGGTGCGCCAGCGCGTGGCCAGGATCCCGACGCCGACGCCGGCCACCAGCATGGGCATGGTGTACTTCGAGAGCATGCCGAAGCCCACCGCCGCGCCCACGCCCAGCCACCAGCGCCCGTCGCCGTCCCGCAGCAGGCGGATGAGGCAGTACGCCGCCGCCGCCCAGGCCAGGTAATCGAAGGAGACGTACTGCATGAGCGCGCCTCCGGCCAAACAGAAAGGCACCGCCGCGCCCGCGGCCAGCATCTGCGCCCGCGCCCCGCCGCCGAGCGCCCGCGCCATGAGCCCGGTCAGCACCAGCGCCGCGGCTTCGGCGACCGCGGCAAAGAACCGGAAGCCGGCGAGCGATGTGCCGAACAGAAGCAGCGATAGCCGTCCAAAGAATGGGGTCACCGGGGGATAGGCCACGTAGCCCCAGGCCAGGTGGCGGGCGTCGGCCAGCGTGGCCAGCTCGTCGCGCTGAAAGCCGTACTGGCCGCCGGTGAGCCAGTGCGCGGCCACGGTCGCGGCGGCCAGCGCCAGCAGGCCCAGCGTGGCCAAAGAAGGGAACTCGGTACCGCGGGGCTGCGCCATCGCGACATTATATGTTTTTGCCTGCAACTTTTTGCGCCAGCCCCGGTATAACGGAATATGCGCATCCGTGGGTTCAACTGGGCGATGGTGGCCATGCTGGCGCTCGGCATCGGCGCCACCACCGCGATGTTCACGGTGGTCAATGGCGTCCTGTTGCGCCCGCTAGCCCTGCGCGATCCCGGCCAGGTGGTGCTGCTGGGCGAGGTCATTCCGCAGCAGGCGGCGGCGTCGGAAAAATTTGCCTATATCGACACGCCCTCCGCCTTCTTCGCCTGGCAAAAGCAGGCCGGCGACTTCGCGGCGCTGGCGGCCATCTCGTCGAGCTCGTTCACCCTGGCCAATGCCGGCCGGCCGCAACTGCTGCACGGCGCCCACGTCTCCTGGAATTTCTTCGCCATGTTGGGCGTGCCGGCCCAGTTGGGCCGGACGCTGGTGGCGAGCGACGAGGGCAACGGCGCGCGTCCCATGGTGATCACCGACCAGCTCTGGCGCACCGCCTTCGGCGCCGACCCGCACATCCTGGGCCGGCGTATCGGAGCGCCGGGAACCATGGCGACGGTGGTGGGGGTGTTGCCCGCCTCCTTCCGCTTATCCGGACGCGGGCTTGGACCGATGCTGAGCGGCGAGCCCACACAGTACTTCGACGCGCTCAAGTTTCACGCCGGGCCCTACCAGGTTTTCAGCGACTTCAACTACTCGGTGATGGGCCGCCTGCGCCCCGGCATCAGCCTGGAACAGGCGCGGGCGCAGTCGGATGTGATCCTGGCCAATTTGGCGCGCACCTCGCCCGACAAGCTGGGGCTCACTACCTTGATCACCACGGTGCAGGACTATACCGTGCAAGAAGCCCAGCAGGAACTCTGGCTGCTGCTCGCCGGCGTGGCGGCTGTGCTGTTGATCGTTTGCGTCAACTTGGGCGGGCTCTGGGTCACGCGCATCGCCGACCGGCGCCGCGACTGGGCCATCCGCGCGGCGCTCGGCGCTGCCCCGGGCCGGCTGGCGCGCCAGGTGCTCGGCGAAAGCATGGTCCTGGCGCTGGTGGGCGGCGGTCTCGGCATTCTGTGCGCGGCCCTGAGCCTGCGCGCTGTCGTGGCCGCCGCCCCGGCCGATATCCCCAGACTCGACCAGGTCCACATGGACTGGCGCGTGCTTGCTTTCGGGCTGGGGCTCTCGTTGCTTGCGGGACTATTGACCGGGCTCGTCCCGGCGCTGCGCCTCGCCAGTGCCGATCCGCAGGCGACCCTCAAAGCCGCGAGCGGTTCCACCACCGCCGACCGCTCCAGCCTGCGCTCGCGCCAGACGCTGATCGCGCTGCAGGCCGCGCTCTCGACCCTGCTGCTGGCCGCGGCCGGCCTCATCGGACTGAGCTTCTACCGCTTGGTGAGCCAGAACGCGGGGTTCTCCACGGATCGCGCCCTCGCGGCCGACATCACGCTCAACGTCTATACCGACGAGCAGCGCGACCGCATTTTGACGCAGCTGCCGGCGGCGGTTGCCTCGCTGCCCGGGGTCACCGCCGCGGCCGAGACCTCGCACCTGCCGCTGCTGGGTGAAACCTGGGTGGACGGGATCGGGATACCGGGCAAAGTGGTGCCGGCCTCCCAATCGCTTTCGGCCAACGTGCGCTTTGTCAGCCCGGGATACTTCGCGGCGATGAACATCCCCTTGCTCGCCGGCCGGGACCTTCAGGCCAGCGACCGTCCCGCGGGATGGCCGCCGAAGGACGACAAGGCCGAGGCGGCGATGTCCGAGCGCGTGGTGGTCTCGGCGGAGACGGTGCATCTGCTCTGGCCCGGAACGCTGGCGCGGGACGCAATTGGCCGCAAGATTCTCTTCAACGGCG
>Ga0134125_10007759_pt1 | contig 12100 bp, 9 predicted proteins | sample KB31751_FD_96464 | JGI IMG/M metagenome (GOLD analysis project Ga0134125, IMG submission 96464) | Terrestrial soil microbial communities with excess Nitrogen fertilizer from Kellogg Biological Station, Michigan, USA - KB3-175-1 | ecosystem: Environmental > Terrestrial > Soil > Unclassified ... | reverse complement strand
GACCGGTCGGAAAGCCCGTTGATAATGGGAATGGTAGACGCCTTGGCGACGCCAGCGACCGTGTCGTGATGGAAGACGCGGAGGACGAGGGCATCGATGTATTGGCCGATCGTGCGCGCGAAGTCGGCATGGGTTTCGCGCCAGCCGAGGCCGACCTCGTTGCCGGGCAGGTAGAGGGCGGTGCCGCCGAGTTGAGCCACGCCGCTCTCGAAGCTGACGCGAGTGCGCAGCGACGGTTTTTCGAAGACGAGGCCGACGACTTTGCCGGCCAGCGATCGCGCCGGGACGCCGCGGGCGTGCGCCGCCTTGAGACGGGCAGCGTCCGTCAAAAGACCGCACAACTCGTCCCGCGTCCAATCGACCACATTAAGAAAGTGCTTCATGAGTGTTCCAGGAGCACCGGCGACTTACGCCGCTCGGCTCGCCTCCAAAACTTCATCCAGAATGTCGCAGCCCCGGTCGATCTCGTCGTCGCTGATGTTCACTGCCGGCAGCAACCGGATCACGGTTTGATGCGTGCAATTGATGAGCAAGCCCTTGTCGATGCACGCCTGCACGATCGCTGCCCCTTCGGCCGCCAGTTCGACGCCGATCATCGTTCCCTTGACGCGGACATCGAGAATCAGCGGGCAGCGGGATTTCAAGGCCGCGAAGCGCTCGCGGAATTTCTCCCCGACCTGGACAGCGCGTTCGAGCAGGTTGTCGCTCTCAATGGTCTCGATGGTGGCGAGGGCGGCGCGGGCGGCGAGCGGGTTGCCGCCGAATGTGGCCGCGTGGGTGCCGGGCTTCAACTTCTCGGCGACTTCCGGCGCCGCGACGATGCCGCCCATTGCCACGCCACCCGCCATTGCCTTGGCCAGCGTGAAAATGTCCGGCCGCACCGACCAGTGCTGATGGGCGTACCACTTTCCCGTTCGGCCGAGCCCCGTCTGCACCTCGTCGAAGATCAAGAGGATGCCGTGCCGATCGCAGAGTTCGCGCAGCCCTTTCAGATAGCCGTCCGGAGGAAGGTTAATGCCGCCTTCACCCTGGATCGGTTCGAGCATGATGGCAGCGGTTTCGGCATCGACGGCCTTCGTTGCCGCTGCGAGATCGCCGAACGGAACGTAGGTGAAGCCGGGCAGCATCGGCTCGACGCCGGCGTGATACTTGGGCTGAGCCGTGGCAGTGAGCGCGCCCATGGTGCGGCCGTGGAAGCTTCCGGTCGTGGTGATGAGCTTGTAGCGGTTCTTGGCGCGGCCGTGCAACCGGGCCAGTTTAATGGCTGCTTCCACGGCCTCCGTGCCGCTGTTGCAGAAGAAGCACTGGCCGCCGAAATCGGTACGTTCGGAAAGAGCCTTGGCCAGGAGAACCTGCGGCTCCGTGTACCACGTATTGGGAACGTGGATGAGCGTGGCGACCTGTTCGCGCACCGCCTCGACGACGCGCGGCGGGCAATGCCCGAGGATGCCGCACCCCCAGCCCGGAAAGAAATCGAGGTAGCGCTTGCCCTCGGAGTCCCACACCCACGAACCTTCGCCGCGCACCAGGCAGACCGGGTAGCGCGTGTAGTTGCCGATCAAGTGCTTCTTGGCGAGGGCGATGATCTGGTCGCTGGAATAGGCGTCGGTCATGATCGGTAAGAAGTCAGAGGTCAGAGGTCAGAAGACAGACAGCAGAGAAAAGAAGCGAAGACTACTCTATCCTCTGCCCTCTGTCTCCTGCCCTCTGTCTCCTGCCCTCTCTCTTTGGATTTCGGTGCCGGTGAACGCGTCGTTGAGAAAGACGTCGAGCAGCGAGAACGGTTCGCGGCCATCGAGGATGAGGGCGGACTTCGCTCCGGCCGCCAGAGCCTCGAAGCAGGCCTCGACCTTGGGAACCATACCGCCCTCGATGACGCCGGCGGCGATGAGGGCCCGGCATTCTTGCTCGGTCAGCCGGGGCAAAAGCGAAGCGGGATCGTTGCGGTCGCGGAGCACGCCCGGCGTATCGGTCAGAAAGATCGCCTTCTCGGCTTGCAGCGCCCCGGCCACGGCCGCCGCCGCAGTGTCGGCGTTCACATTGAGCCAGTGCCCGTCGGCATCCACTGCCAGCGACGGAATGATGGGAATCATACGCCCATCGAGAATGCGGCGCAGTTCATTCCAATCGGCGCCGGTGATGGAACCGACGCGGCCGAGATCGATGGCGCGGCCGCCGGGGCCGGCCAATGCCAACCGTTCGCCTTTGAGTAAGGCGGGTACGGCGCGGCACTGGCCGCCGAGCTCGCAGAGTTGACGGGCCAGCCGAACGTTCAGTTCGTCCTTGAGAATGCGAACGACGACGGCCAGAGCGGCATCGTCCGTGTACCGGCGGCCGGCGACTTTCTTCGGCGTCAGCCCGGCCTCGGCCATCGCCCGGTCGATCGGTTTGCCGCCGCCATGGACAAGAACAATGGGAATGCCGACGCGGTTGAGAACGGCCACCGAACGGAGGCACGCATCGGTCGCGGCCGGATCCTCCATCGCGCTGCCGCCGAGCTTCACCACCGCGGTCTGGTCGCGGTATCGCGCGAGCCGTTCGACGGCGTGGACCACGGCTTCAGCGGAAAGCGGCGGAGCGGCCATGAGGCTCGATGCGCCCGGCAGGGAATGCAAAGGAAAAAACCATCGTATGACCCCCAGCGAGTTCCGTCAACGTTTTTGGTGGCACAGGTATTCTTGAGCTTGAGTTTAGCCGCGACCCAACGGGGATCGCGCTCCGGTTTGGTCGCGGCTATTGAGCGTCAGGAGAGCAGCTACTTGGTCCCAATCACCTACAACCTCCCCCCTTGTGGGGGAGGTCGCCGACGAGCGAAGCGAGTCGGCGGGGGGTCTTACTTACTACAGATTCTCCCCCACCCGCCGAACGTCGTCTCTTCGAGACGACATTCGTCGACCTCCACCACAAGGGGGGAGGTGTAAGACGAGCTTCCTTGCTCGATGTTATTGCTTACCCGACTGTCAGTGAACGCAGCAGAATCACTTCTTCTTGTCGTCGTTGAGGGCAGCGTGGATTTCGCTCAGCACGTCCTCGAGGTGGGCCGCGGTGGCCGCGTCCTTGGTCTTCGGCTGGGCCGCGGCAATCTCCTTGGCGAGCCTGGCCAGCGACACTCGGGCCACGGCGCGGAGTTCCGAAACGCGGTTGCCGCCGAAGCTCGGGATGCCGCGCGGGAAACCGGGGCTCGAGGCCGGAGAAGCCTTCGGCTCGAATTCCTTGGCCAGCGTATCGAGATAGGCCCGCTGCAAGTTCCGCCGCAGCGGATCGATCTTCGGCGCGGGGCTCTTGAGTTCGGAGAACAGGCCGCTCTGTAAATCGCCCACCAGTTCCACCACTGTGTAGGCCTTGTCGGCGCCCATCACCTCGGCATCGAAGAGGCGGTTCAACCGGCTCGAATCGAGCAAGCTGCTGAGCACGCTCTTCTGCTGGTTCATGATGTCGTTGGCCACGCCGGTGTACTTGAACTGGTTGACGATCTTCGGGTTCAAGAGCTTGTGCGGCGTGGTAAACAGCGAAGCGATTAGAAAGCGGACGGCTTCCTTTTGCTTCTCCCTGGGCACGCGGACGAAGGTCTCGTCGCCGCGGCCGCCGAGCGTGCGGTACTCGACGACGCCGCCGACTTGCTTGGCCACCGCGCTGTACCAGTTCCGCCGGTGCGCGAGAATCGACTTGTACACTTCCTCCAGCAGATCGAAGTCCTCGCCTTTTTCGGTGGTCGCGGCGACAAGGAAATCCATGACGCGGTCGAGGTTCTTCAAGCCCATGGCGGTCGCTTCCACCGGGTCGCTGCCGATGTTCTCGGTGAGCACGGTGGGGTCGACCATGGTGGGCCCGTCCTCACCGCCGAAGCGGAGGAACGGTTCGTTGATCTGCCGGGCGGCCCATTCATCCAGCGTCTTCTTTTCGTCCTCGGCGGACTTGGCCGCGATCGGCTTGTAACCCCAGCCAATGGCGAAGTCGTCGTAGGGGCCGAGCACCGGAATGAGGTTCTTGACGCCGTCGCCGGGCTGGGCGACGTAGTTAAACCGGCCGTACGACATGATCGAAGCGACGCTGCCGTACTTGGAAGTGAAGCCGGGGTCGCGGAGGTTCGAGATGCTATAGGCCTGGCTGGCGCGGTGGTTGTGGCGCAGGCCGAGCGTGTGCCCCACTTCGTGGCAGCAGATGTAGCGGAGCAGGTCGCCGGTGAGAGCGTCCGGCAGCGGCAGCTTGTGGGCGCGAGCGTCGTTGGCGGCGCACTGCACGAAGTACCACGTCTGAGCGAGTTTCACCACGTCGTGCCAGAAGATAATGTGCGCCGAAATGATCTCGCCGGACCGCGGGTCGTGGACGTGCGGCCCCATCGCGTTCATAGTCGGCTCGGCCACCCAGCGAATCACGGAATAGCGGGCGTCTTCCGGGTCCCAGTTCGGGTCCTGGGCCTTGGTGGGAGCGTCCTTGCAGACGATGGCGTTCTTGAAGCCGGCCTTTTCGAATGCCGGATTCCAGTCTTCCACGCCCTTCTTCAAGTAGCTCCGCCACTTCTCCGGCACCTCGCGGCTGATGTAAAAGGTGATCGGCTTCACCGGCTCGCTGACGGAGGCGCCGGGATCCTTCTTCTCCAATCGGTAGCGGGTAATGAACTGGTTGGTGACGGTCCAGGGCTTGGGGCTGTCGTAGGATTCGAACGATTCGGTGAAGTAGCCGACGCGGGGGTCGAAGTAGCGGCCGCGCATCGGCTTTTCGGGCAGCATGACGAAGCTCTGGTGGACGACGGCGGTCTTGGAACCGCTGCCGCCGAAAGGCCCGCCGCCGCCGCTGAAGGTGAGCAGCGTCTCCGATTCGACGTTGGTGGGGAAGGCCTTAACCGCGTTGATGTAGGAACGGCTCTCGTCGATGCTGCCGCCCCCGCCCGCGGCCCGGCTAATGGAGAGATCGGGCAGGCCGTGCATGAACATCCGCGTGACGAGGATCACGGCGGACTTGTCCTTCCCTTCCGCTTCGATGGGGAAGACGGCGATGATGGAATCGGTGCTGGCCGCCTCGACAGCGGTCTTCACGGCGGCGCCAGTGGCTCGCTTGCGGAAGCCGACTTTCCACATGTAGAGCTTGTTGCCGCGGCGTTCCAGCTTGATCACCTCGTTCCCGAGCGTGGAGCCGCCCCAGCTGCTGCCGCCCGGTCCCTTGGCCACTTCCGCCTGCCACAGCATCAGCTTGTCCAGTGCGCTCTTGGGAATCTCGAAGTAGTATTTCTCCCCAACCTTGTGGACGCCGAAGATTCCCTTCTGCGACTTGGCCTCCTTGGTGATGACGTCTTCGTATTTGCGAAGTTCGGTGGGAACTTTGGGCTTGAGCAGGCCTTCGAGGAAGCTCTTCTTCTTCTCGCGCGGCGGCGGCGCGGTGGGCAGATCTTTCTTCTTCGGTTTGTCCTGGGCGAGGCCGGCCGGAAGCGACACTAGGAGTGCCGCCAGGGCCGATGCGAACAGCATCCGCACGCGCATGTTGCACCACTCGATGAGGGTATGGGAAGATGGGGAGACTGAAGGCATTGTACCGGATGGAACCGGGACTTACACACGAGTTTGGCGGAATCTCAACCGAAAAAAAGATGGAATAACCGCTACGATCCGGAGCGATTGAGGTCAGTGCTTGGGCGCCTCAGCGGATTTCAACTCGGCGGGGAGTTCGCCGCTGTAGCTGGCCCAGAGGGCGTCGATGGGGTGGGCGCACCAAAGTGTCGGATCGGTCTTCTTGAGGTGCCGGGTGATCTGCATGAGACAGCCGACGTTGCCGATGAAGACGGCGCGGGCGCCGGTGCTGGAAATGTTCGCGGCCTTGCGATCGCCGAGCCGGGACGCCATCTCCGGCTGCGTCAGGTTGTAGCTTCCCGCCGCCCCGCAGCAGAGTTCGCTTTCGGGCAATGCCACCAGTTCCAAACCGGGGATCATTTCCAACAATTGCCGCGGCGGCTTGGCGATCTGCTGAGCGTGGCGCAGGTGGCAAGCGTCGTGGTAAGTCGCGCGAATCGGCAACGAGTGCGTCGGCTTCACCGGCCCGAGTTCCATCAGGAATTCGCTGATGTCGCGGACCTTGCTCTGGAACCGCGCCGCGGTCTCGGCCTGCGGCGTGCCGTGCATCATGTGGGCATAGTCCTTGAGCTGCGCCCCGCAACCGGCCGCATTCGTGATTATCGCATCGACTTTAGCGAACTCGGCGGCATCGGCGGCACCGAAGGCCGAGCAGTTGTGCGCCGCGAATCGGCGCGCCTCGCTCTCGTACGCTGCGTGATAGTGCAGCGCCCCGCAGCACCCTTGAGAACGCGGAATCCACACTTCGCAGCCGTTCTTTTGCAGCACGCGGGCCGTGTTCAGGTTCGTTTCGGGATAAAGGGCGTCGGCCACGCAACCGAGGAAGAGGGCCACCCGCGCCCGCTTCTTCCCTTCCGGTTCGAGCACCTCGGGAAGGTGCCCATAGTGCGGCTTCAAATCCGGAAGCATGTCGCTCATCGATCGGAACGATTTGGGCAATAGGCGGTCGGCGCCCGTCTTCTTCATCAACCAGTCGAGGCCGGTCCACTGCATCAACCGAGCCGGTGCCAGCGACAGCCGGTTCGCCCAGCGATAGGGGAACACCTTGAACAAAAGGAACCGCTGCAGGGCGTTGAGATTTTGCACGGAGCGGCCGGGTTCGAGTGCTTCCATGTGTTCGCGGAACGGCTCGATGAGGCGGCCGTATTGCACGCCGGAGGGGCACGCTGTTTCGCAGGCCCGGCAGTTCAGGCACAAGTCGAGGTGCTGCTTGACGTCGTTGCCGAGCGGCAGCAGGCCGTCGATGACCTGGCGCATGAGGTAGATGCGGCCGCGCGGCGAATCGGCCTCGTTGCTCGTTTCCACGTAAGTGGGGCAACTGGCCGTGCACAGCCCGCAATGCACGCAATCGAGCAACAGTTCGTAATCGAGATGAGGTACGACGGGAAGTTCGGTCATTGTGATAGAGAATCGATTAGCCGCGACCCGCCGAATTTGGTGGCACAGGCATTCCTGCCTGTGCTCTTTAACCTGCACAGGCAAGAATGCCTGTGCCACCAGAGCGCGGCTTTGCGACTAAATGAGGTTTTTGTCGAAGAATTCCACGATGCGGCGATGGTACTCGTTTTCCATGAGGGCGATCGCCTGGTTGTGCTTGGCCTTGGGCACGAGCCACAATTCCTTGGGCCCGGCGGCGCGCTCGAACAGCGCCTTGGCCATCTCCGGCTTAATGTATGTATCGCCTTCGCCGTGAATCATCAGGACCGGCCGGCGGACGCGGCTCATCGCCTTCTCGACGCTCGGATAGGTGACGCCGCGAATGCGGGCCACGCGGTTCAAACCCGTCACGCCGACCAGTCCGTAAAACCAGGTCGGCAGCACGCGCTGCAGGGTATGCCGGTCGCTGTAAATCTTGATCCACCGCTGCATGTACGGGACCACGGTCGTGTACGTGGCATACGCCCCGTCGGTGGCGAGGCAGAGGATGGTCGGTTCGTTGCTGGCGACGAGGTAGCCGGTACTGCCGCCCTTGCTGATGCCGAAGAGACCGATTCCCTTCGGGTCCGCGTCGGGGCGGTTCTTGAGATAATTCACAGCCGCCTTCATGTCGGCAACGTCTTTATCGGTCACCCATTGCAGCGGTTCGTAGGTGGGGTCCTTGTCGCTATCGCCCTGATTGCGCGGTTCGTAAGTGAAAACGTCGTAGCCGGCGGCGACCAGTTTCTCGCAGTATTGCCGGCTCGCCCACCGGTCCGAGCCGTATTCGAGGCCGAAGAGGATCACGCCTTTGCGCGTGGCCTGAGTCGTCTTGAGATAGCATCCACGGAGCGTCAGGCCATCAATGGACTTTATGGTCACGTGTTCGGCACGGTCGGTCGGTTGCCCGCGAGGGATGATGAACAGCGGCTTCTCCTGGAAAATGCGGACCAAGAACGGCACGTACCGCCAGCGCAGCATCAAATAGAGAATGGCGAGGAAGAGGGCGATCGCCACCGGAGGAAAGAGGAGGATGCCTCCACCGAGATAGAGCCAAAAAACCACTTCGCGCCCTCCGGGGGACACAGTGTCAAATTAAGGCCTGCGGCATCCTGCGGGGATCAATCGCGAAAGCGGCTCAGCGTCAGGGAGATATTCTGACCGCCGAAGCCGAAGCTGTTGCTCAAGATGTGGTCCACGCGCTTTTCGCGGGCCACGTTGGGAATGTAATCGAGGTCGCAATCCGGGTCGGGGGTTTGGTAATTGATGGTCGGCGGCAAGACCCCCTTGCGCAGCGCCATCACGCAGATCACCAGTTCGGCCACGCCGGCCGCGGCAATCAGGTGCCCGAGCATGCTCTTGCTGCTCGACACCGGGATATTATAGGCCTGGGGACCAAAAACGGCCTTAATGGCGGCAGTTTCCGCCGAATCGTTGGCCTGGGTGCTGGTGCCGTGGGCATTGATGTAGCCGATGTCCGCGGGCTTCAAACCAGCGTCTTTCAGGGCCTCCGCCATGCAGCGAATCGCCCCTTTTCCCTGGGGATGCGGGTCGGTCATGCGGTATGCATCCGCGGTGCTGCCGTAGCCGGTGAGTTCGGCGTAAATGGTCGCGCCGCGCTGTTTGGCATGCTCCAGCTCTTCCAGAATAATTATCCCCGCGCCTTCGCCAATCACGAAGCCATCGCGGGTCAGATCGAATGGCCGGCTGGCCGTCCGCGGGCTGTCGTTTCGCTGCGACAGGGCCGTGAGCCGGTTGAAGCCGGCGATGCCGAGCGGGTGCAGCATGCTGTGGGCACCGCCCGCCGCCATCACGTCCGCGTCGCCACAGCGGATCAGGTCCATCGCTTCGCCGATGGCTTGCGAACTGGCGGCACAGGCCGTCTGGCAAGCGATGTTCGGGCCATCGAGCGCGAAGATTTCACCGAGGTGCCCGACCGTGGTATGCATCTCGACTTCCGCTTCGCGAAGTGGGTCGAGCACTTGCAGGATCGCGGCGCAGAACTTGGCGGGGTCGGCCGTGGAAGCGCCCGGCTCGGTGGCGACGCCGACGCTGTTCATCAAGGCGGGGAAATCCTCGGCCCCTTCACCGGAACCAAGGTAAACGCCGAAGCGGCCGCGATCGCCTTTGCCTTCGTCGAGCAGCCCGGCGGCTTCGAGTGCTTGCTTGGTGGCCCCGATGGCGAACTGCGTGTTCACGCCGCAGTGCGAATAGCGGCTCGTGTCCTTGAGGTAGCGGTGGAATTCGAACCCCTTCACTTCGGAAGCGAAGGTGGTCGGCATGGTGCGGGCGTCGAAGCGCGTGAACGGGGCGACCGCAGTGCGGCCTTCGAGCTGGCTGGCGTAGAGCTCCGCCGGGCTATGCCCCAGCGGTGTGATGACGCCCATCCCGGTTATGACAACGCGCCGCCGCATGTGTAACTCGCGCTCCGCTCCGCGTCGCGGCTAAACGCCGCGGCGCGTTATTCTTCCCATTTCTTCACCACGGCCACGGCGCACTGGCCCAGGTCCGTGAACGTGGTCTTGACCGCATACGGTTTCGTCACCGGTCGCGTGGGGGCGGTATGCACCGCGATCGGGCACTCCGGCGACGGATTCTCGCAGTTCAACGTCCCCGGCAATTCGCCGTGCTGTAGCGCCAGCACGCTGCACAACAGTTCAACGACGCCGGCGGCGCCGCCCATGTTCCCAAAGCGCGACAGCGGCGCGAAGACCGGCACGTCGCGGCCGAATACGCCAGCGATGCCGCGCGCTTCGAACGCATCCATCTTCTTGACGCCGAGACCATGGGCGTTCACGTGATCGACGTCGCCCGGTTCGATGCCCGCGTCGGCGAGGGCATTGCGAATCACGCGCTCGAGTCCTGGGCCTTTGTGGCCGCGATCCATGCCCGAGGCATAACCGACGACCTCGGCGACGATCTTCGCGCCGCGTTTCTGGGCGTGCTCTAGGTCTTCCAGACCGAACGCGGCCGCTCCTTCCCCCATGCAAGTGCCCGAGGCGTCGCGGTCGAATGGCCGCACTGCGGTGGTCGGGTTCGCGTTGTTATGCGTCAACGGGGCGAAGGTGTTGTACCGCGACAAGCTGAGCGGGTTGATCTTCGATTCGCTGCCGCCGACGAGCATGAAATCGGCGGCGCCGCGGCGAAGTATCCGCAGCGCTTCGCCGATCGCTTCGACTCCGGCGGCATCGTTGGGGATCAGCGTATTGCTCGGCCCCTGGGCATCGTACAGGATCGTCGCGTGGCACGCCGGCATGTTCGGCAGGTACTTCAGCATCCACATGGGCGGCATTTCGGGCACCGCGTCGCGGCCATAGGCTTCCATGTTGACCGGTTGCCGGGCGCCGATCGAACAGGCCTTGCTCATGCGGGCCAGGTCGTTGATTTCCGTGGCCCCCATCACCGAGGCGAACTCGACGCCGAAGCGTTCCGGTGGCAGCGCGCCCTTCTTTAAGCCGAGATCGGCCATCGCGAACTGGGCGGCGATCACGCCGAGTTGCACCGGCCGAGCCATTGCGTTGAGCGACTTTCGATAGTGCTTTTCAATGACGGCCTTGGCGACGAAATCGGGGACTTCGCCGCCGATATGGCAGGGCAACGGCGAGGCGTCGAAGCCCTGGATGCGGCGGATGCCGGTGCGGCCCGAACGGAGCGCATCCCAGACGGCGGCCGGCGTCGAACCGATCGGCGTCACGAACCCCAACCCGGTAATCGCGGCCCGACGGCGGGCACTCGCTCCCATATCAACCGCTCTTATTCCTGACCCGAGTGCGAAGCCACTCTTCTTGTTAAAGGAAGATTGCCGAACCCATGCGCCGATTTTCGCGGACGACGCCGACCCGCGTGCCGGGAAAGTGCGGTCGTGCGGGCTCTAGGGGTTCTCGCAGTGATTATAGTCTTGAGGGGCGGAATCGCGGAGGTGACAGTTAAAATAAGACCGATTGCTCCAGATTGTCCTCACCCCGGCTTCTTGGCGACCGCTTCGGCCATTTTCAAGAGCTGCGAGAGTTCCCCGCTGAAGACGAACTTCGGGTCCGGAATGCCAGGCGGCAGCTGCTCGGCCGTCACGTGCGCGAACATGATGTCCGCCTCGGCCAGAAGCTCGCCGCCGCTGTGTACCTGGCCGCTGACCCGAGCACCGGTGTCGTTCAGGTCGACGATTGTCGTTGTGTAAGCGAGCTGCTCGCCGGCCATCGCCTCGCGGCGGAACTTGGCGGACATCTTGGCGAGTACGACGTTCTTGGAATACTGATTGGCCTCGCCGACGAGAATGCCGCCCGTCTGAGCGAGCCCTTCGAGGATCAGCGGGGCGGGCATGACCGGGAAGCCGGGAAAGTGGTCGGCGAAGTGATCCTCGGCGAGGCTCAGGCATTTGATGGCCGTGGCGGACCGCCGCGACTCGAACGCCGTGAACCGATCGATCCACGTCCACCGCATGTGAAACCCCAGAAAGCCCACCCATTGCAATGGGTGGGCTTCTTCAACTTCCTAACTTGCGCTGCAAGTAGTTCACGATCAGTTCGACGGTAAACAGGTCTTCCATCTTTTCGAGGCGCGAGTCCTTCTTGAACTCGGTCAGGTCCGCGAACGGCATCCGCTCTTGAAGTTCCTTCAGGCCGTCGGCGTTCACCTTGCCGTCGGTGACGAAGTGCGGATCACCCTGGAAGATCGATTCCGGGAAGAGCTCTTCGCGCGGAATCTTCACCCCGAACTGCTTTTCCAGGCGGAAAACAATGTCGAGAAAGTCGATCGACTCGGCGTTCAGGTCGCCCTTCAAGCGCGATTGCATCGTCACTTCGTCCTCATCGACGTTCAGGGCATCGACGAGGGTGGTGCGAACTTTCTCGAAGATCTCTTGTTCCGTAGGCATGGAACTCCCTCCCGCGAGCGGCTCAGGCGGTGACTGCACCGAGGCTGAGGCCGCCATCGACGGTAAGAACTTGACCCGTAAGGTACGACCCGGCCGGCCCGGCGAGGAACACCACCACGCCGGCGATGTCTTCCGGTTTGCCGAGACGCCGCAGCGGCACGAGCTTCTTGGCGATGAAGTCGCCCGCCTTGTTGCGAACGGCTTCACTCATGTCCGTTTCGATGAAGCCGGGGGCGACGGCGTTCACCGT
>Ga0134125_10007758_pt1 | contig 12100 bp, 7 predicted proteins | sample KB31751_FD_96464 | JGI IMG/M metagenome (GOLD analysis project Ga0134125, IMG submission 96464) | Terrestrial soil microbial communities with excess Nitrogen fertilizer from Kellogg Biological Station, Michigan, USA - KB3-175-1 | ecosystem: Environmental > Terrestrial > Soil > Unclassified ... | reverse complement strand
CGGCCGCGGTAGGCATAAAGTTATTTTCAGGGCGGGCATCAACCTCAATAGGTTTTGCGCCTGTAAGATGTACATAGTGGTTGTTGTTCCACGATGGTACAGGGTATATTACATATTCACCCGGGTTAACCAGTGCGCGGTAGGCCGAGTAAATAATGGGCCTTGAACCACCTGCTATTAGTATTTCGTTCTGGGCGGAATAATCTAACCCGATAGTCTTACTTAAAAACTTAGAAACTGATTGCCTCAATGTAAGCACACCATCGCTTGGCGGATAGTTAGACTGGTTCGCGTTATACGCGGCAATTATTTCGGCCTTAAGTTCGTTGGGTAAAGGGAATATTTCAGGGTTGAAATCGCCTACGGTAAAGTTGTAAACCTTCTCACCCTTTCGTATCTTTTCGTTAACCTCTCCTGCAATTTTTAAAATCTCTGAACCGATAAGGTTTTCCGCCATTTCAGAAACCTCCATATCACGGTTCTCTACTTGGGTAAGCGTTGTTTCCATTTCTCTGTTTTTTTAAGCGTGGCAAAGGTATAAAAATCGAATTATTTTAGGTTATATATTTTAGCATCTGCCAAACGTTGCCAAAACCTGCCATTTTTTGCCGTTTTTGCGTAGTCGCTTTTCATAAACTATTGATTTTCAATAATTTAAAAAAATCCATGAAACGGGTATACACTTTTTGACTTATTTGAAAATTCAACTCACTGATTTCCAATTCTATGAGCTTCATGATACCCCCGAAATTTGTTACCCCGTGTTACCCCGTTCCTCGTCCGCCCAAATCTCACTTGAAGGCAGGTTGTCTCAATTATTCTTAATGCATTTTACCGCAGAGGACGCGAGTAAAATACAACACAGGGAGCGCAAAGATTCCCTCTCCTCACAGGAATTATGAGCATAGCGAATAATCGTGAATTCCCTAATATCTAATTATGGCATGAACACTGGGCAAGGGTGAGGTCGCAGTTACTTTTCAAAGAACTATTACAAATTTCACCTCTCTTAAATAGTTTTAAAAGTGAAATCGCACTTTGTTTTCAACAGGTAATCAATCCTAATTATGTTTGGTAGAATGAGTGATAAGAAGATTACTTACCGAGTTTTGGGCTAAAGTTTATTAGTTATATCATACGAACCGCCCACCATTGTTAGATTACTCGCATTGAATTTTATATTTTTTGTATCATAATGGTAATCATTATCTGGATTATTATTAATAGCATCCGATACTGTATGAAAATCTTCTCCTGACAAGTAAGAATATACTTTTGCTGGAGTCCAATCTGAAAATTTCGAGTTTACCGTTTTACTAACGGAAATTCTTATTTCCTTGTTTGGTTTGACAATTTGATATTTGATACCATCCTTACTTAGGATTTTAATAATGTCCTTAAAGTCATTAGTTGGACCTGCATTATTTTGAACAGTAACTTGCGGTGTACTGGGTGTCTGAGTATTCGCACCATTAACCGTTTGAGTGTCATTGCATGATATTAATGCAAAGCCAACACCAACTATGCAAAAAATGCTATTTACCTTTTTTAAAATCATTTGGTTTAGTGATTAAATTTAATTAACCAAAAATAGCATTTTATTTCTCAGTCAGGCGAAGTTCCCCGCTCCCGCAAGTCTGCGACTTGTGGGCATAAGTAAAAGCAGTTTAAAACTGCGGCTATTTCAACCCACTAGTTACAAACTCGCGGGAGCCTAACTAAGTTTCACAGAACCTAACGACTTACGACTACTGACTGACGACTAATTAGAACGTCAATCTCAACCCGGCCATAAAGTTAAACTGCTGGGTAGGGTAATTATCCCATTGTTCATAAGCCTTGTTTGCAATGTTATTCAGGTGGATAAATGCCGTGAAGAACTTGTTGTATTTGTAATCAAGGCCCAGGTTAATATCGGGGTAAGCGGCAATTTCTTTTGCCGATAATACTCCACCGGTAGTTCGAGGCGCATATTGAGCACCCAAAACATAAGCCTCTGCTTTAATGATGTACTTGTTCTTTATGGTGTACTCGCCGGTCAGGTTAATTTTGTAATCGGGGTGATACCAAGCCTTTACCTGGTTTGTGGTTGTATACTGGAACCAATCTGCCCCAAGGCTTATACGCAGGTCTTTCTTCCACTGGTAATCTACATCGCCATGCAGGTTAAGTATTCTTACATCATCATACACTACCGTAAAGCGGTTGGCAAGGAATTCATTTGTATCGGTAACAAACAAAGGCACATTCTTTACTTCCGACATAGCCCCGCTAAGGTTATAGCTCAGGTTATTGGTAATAGTGCCTGTAAAGCCGCCAAAAGCGTGGTATGAGGTGCGTGTATATTTCTGAGCCAGGGTATCCTGCACATAAGGATTCATGGTCGAAAGCGTTCTGAAGCTGTTGTACTCTTCATTGCCATCAATACCTGCAAATATTATTAGGGCGTTATTGGCAACGTGATACCTTACCACAAGATCTGGGAATACAGAAAACTTGCTGCCTGTTGTCTCGCTTTCCATAAATGTCTTTAAGCCGATGTGTGCATCCCAATGCCTTTCAATGGTTGAGAAATACGGGTTGAAACGTAATTGTACCGTGCTGGTATTACCAAGGCTATTGTCATCGCCTATATACTTAACGCCTGCGTTCACATCAACCTTTTGCTGTTGAATGAAGGTGAACAGATGTGCGCCTGCATCGAAGCCGTTCTCTCCTACTCCATGTATATCGCTGTAGTTGTAGTAGTTCAGTGCAATGTCATGACTTATCTTCGACGAGTCTTTGTACTGGCTGGTGAAACGTACCATTCCGCTAAAGAGGCCGTACCTTTCGCGGGTGGTGTTATTATCCTTGATCTCGTTATTGAAGTTATTATACCCGTAATCATGCACCACATGCTCATCGTAATTAGCTTCGGCATAAAGTGTGTGTTCACCCATATATTTCTTGCCAAACAGGTTCACATCGTTATATGAAAAACCGCTGGGCACTTTATCATTATACATAGCTTCCGACGAAAGGTGGTTCAGGTGTGCGCCATAATCCCAATCGCGTGAACGAACCGAGTTGAAGAAATATTCAGCGTACAGGGTATTATAATTGCCACCACCAATATTCAGCATTGAGTGTTGCAATTTATCAAGCGGCTCGCCTTTCAACTGTATAGCCGACAACGACTGAGGGGTATATGCAGTAGGAAACTGATTATAGGTAAGATTATAATCAACCTTGCGTGTGGGCCTTACTGTATCGGCAATAGCGGGGTTGTTGTTAATCTTATTGCCACTGCTTATCATGTTATTGGCCTGCTGCGATATTTTGAACACAATGGTATCAATGCTCTTCTGTTGCGCAAAAGATGCCATGCCGCTAACCAATGCTAAACCTGTCAGTATCTTCTTCATGTTATTCATTCTGCGGCAGATTATTGGTTAAATAATTTATCGTACTTGGCGCTGTCCTTCGAAAAGGGTAGTTCCATATTCGGCTGCACCGGTGGTGGAGTCGATTTCTTCTCATCGTCGCTTATCTTGGCCAGTCTGCGTTTTGCCATACCCACTGTTGCTGTGTCGGTAGCATTTTCAATTACTGTATTCAGCGTTTGCTTAGCCTGGAAGTTGTCTTTCGCAGCCACATAATCATCCGACAGCAGTATCAATCCTTTTGCCATCCATGCAGGGTAAGTAGGTTCCTGGTTCACCAGATCGAACACCGTTTTTTCCGATGCAGGAATCTCTGATTTCAGATATTGAATGTAGGCCACGTTATATTTTGCTTCCGCTTCTTTTTCGCTATTGGTAAGCTTTATAACACGCTCAAAGCAATTCTGTGCCGAATCATAATTCTCTTTACCGAAGTATGCTTTAGCTTTCACCATATTGGCTTCAGCATACACATCTTTATCTAATTGGGCTGTTGCAAGTACTGCATTAGCGGCAACCAGCGAAGAATCGTTCATCTTCAGGTTATAATCGCAACGCATTTTGCCTATGCGTGCAGCGCTTACATTAGCCGGGAACTGAGCTATAGGAGCCAATTGTGAATAGTAATCGAGCGCCTGGGTATAGTTCTTCTTGTCGTAAGCAATCCACGATGCTCTTGACAGTGCTGTTTCAGTATAATATGTCTTAGGCATTGCAATTACAGCAGCATAGTCGGTAAGTGCTGCGTCGTAATTCTTTTCCTTATACAGACATTCAGCCCTATAGAAGTGTGCCTCGCCTGAGAATGCCGCATTAGGGAACTTAGTAAGGTAGTTGTTCACGTCAGGCAATGTTTTGCTGTAATTCTCGGCAAGGTATTCCGATTTAACAACCGAGAAAGTAGCAGAGTCAACCGTAGCCGATGAAAGGTTTACACCCACTGCTTTATAGTAATCCTGCATCTTGTCAATCTGCCCGGTAGATGTGTACATCATCTTAATATGGCTTAGCGCTTCTATACCTTCAGGTGAATTCTTATCCCTGCGCACCACTTCATCCCAGGCCATTTGTGCCTTATCGTTGTCGTTCTGGTTGTAGTAAATCATACCCTTTTGCAACAGGCAGTGGTTTGTGTACTGGCTGTTAGGGTAGTTATCAAGCACTTGCTGGTATTGCGCCAAAGCCTTATCAGGATTTGCGTTCAACATATATGCATTTGCAAGCTCAACCATTGCCGAAGCGCGGTAAGTGCTCTTCGGGTACTTATTCATAAAGTTTTCAAGGGTTGCTACCTTATCGTTAAGGTTATGCATAACACCTTCTGCAAGCGCCTTCTGGTAAGCTGCATAGTCCATATCGAAGGTATTCAGCTCAACTGCTTTGCCATAGTAAGGAATACTTGCCTCATATTCGCGGCGCACAAAATAGCTATCGCCAATACGGTTATAGGCATCGCTCAATCTTTTCTTATCGCCGGTTTCCTTATCTACAAATTTGCGGAACTCGATGTTGGCGTTTTCCCAATCTTGCTGCTCAAAGTAAGAGTAGCCAATACCATATTCTGCCAGCGCATATTCTTTGCTGCTAAATGCCTGTGGCTGCTCTATGTAGGCGTTGTAGGCTTCAATGGCTTCTTTGTATTTCTTCTCCCTGTAAAGCGCTTCACCCTTCCAGTACATGGCTTGCAGGTGCATCTTCTGGTCGAAGTCATACTTCAGTGAGTTATCGAAATAGGTCTCGGCCAAATTCATCTGGTTGTTGTTGAACAGGTCGACACCACGGTAATAGGTAAGCCTTTGGTAAACCGATTGCAATTTGGTGTCCCAGTTCTTAATCTTATCAAGCGATTCAAGCGCTGCAGCATAGTTGCGTGTGCTCGAATACATATTTACCAAATACCTGTATACCTCTTCCTTATGCGGAGAGTTGGGGTAATTGGTAAGGTAATTATTAAATACGCCAATAGCCTGGTCGAACGGATCGAATGAAAGTTCGTAGGTAAGCTTGGCATAGTTGAACATAGCGTCTTCTTTCAGCTTGGGGTCGTAATCCATTTTAGAAACAGCCGCAAACTCATTGCTGGCAAACTGCTTCTCCCCTGTCTTCATATAGTCTGCCGCAAGGTAGTATAGCGCGTTTTGTGCCAGCGAGTCATTATTATAAGCCGCATTCTGGAAATATTGAACAGCATCTTTATACCTGCCAGCCTGGAAGTAGCAGTAACCTAACTCGTAAGCTTCGTTCTCCTGCAAGCTTCCGCCACGGGCATATTTCTCATAATAAGGAACAGCCTTGTCGTACTGCTTCATCTGGTAGTATGATTCTGCCAACAGCTTATTTATTCCGTCCTCATTGAACAAAGCATTCGGGTTTTTAGCCGAATCCATAAGTGGAAGTACATACTCGGGTACTTTATCATACTGGCCCCCTAAGTAATACAACTCTGCTATATAATAAGGTACCACAGAACCGAAGTTAGGGTCCTTCTTCAATGTTGTGAAGTTATTGATAGCCGTTTGGTAGTTCTTCTGGTCGTAAGCTATAAAGCCATAGTAATAGGTAGCAGCCGGAGAATAGGTGCATCCCAAATCTTTCACCTCAGCAAAATCGTGCTTAGCAGAATCAAACTGCTTTTGGTGGAAGTTTGAATAACCGCGCTTGAAATAGAACTCGGTAGTTTCATCTTTGTCAAGGTTCGATGGCTCTACCTTGCAGTACCATGCCAAGGCGTCTTTGAACTTGCGTTTGCGGTAGTCGTAGTTGCCAAGCTGGAAATCTATCTTTTTCACCATAGGGCTTTGCGGGTGCTGGTCTATAAAGGCCATCATGCGCTTTTCAGCATCGTCGTGGAAAAGATTCATGGAGCAAAGCGCGGCATAGTAATCGGAGTTTATGCGCATGTCCGACTGGGCATCGCACTGCTTAGCCACCTGCTCGAACATATGTTCGGCGGCAGAATAGCGTTCACTCTTGAACAAGTCCATAGCCTTGTTATAATCGGCAGCGGGGTTACTATATACTTGCGTCTGTTGCGCCAAACATATATAAGGAACCAAACCAAGTGCCAGCAGCAGAAGGGTGCGATAACGCATAGATGGGAACATATTTAGTTTGCAAAGTTAAGCGTAGCCTACGCGAGGCTTTTTACTCATTTTGAAAGTTTTCAACCTGTTTGTGTTGATATGCGCTATAACTTTTCTGCCCTGTTTATCGGTTTTTAAGCACATTTTTGCGCTATGAACCGAAGGTTAATATTATCATTAACGTTACTGCTATCCATTATAGTATGTAATGCCCAGCCAAAAATTAAACACAAAATGCTGGTGGGCACCAGGGGCGGCTTTGGCCAATATGCACTTCATATTCTGCCCATTGCATACGACAGTACGGTTAGCGATATAACCATGCTTAAATACAGCGATTCGGTAGAAACCCACCCATTTGGCGCAAGGCAATATAACCTGCTTTACAAAGGCGACTCCACCAAAATGGCCGTACAGGTTAATGCCGGTATTTATATGTTTCATAAACGCTATACCATTACCGAGTACTATAAGAACGGAAATAAGAAGTGTGTTATTTACTACAACAAACACTACACAAAATACTGGTCCTTCTATTACCACAGCGATGCCTCTCCCCTATCAAAGGGTAAATGGAATGGCGACAAGAAACGCGGCAAGTGGCTTTACTTTGATTTGGATGGCAAAAAGGAACTAAAAGAGGTATACACCAAAGACGGTACTTTGAAAAGTTCTAAGGCATTTACACCGCACAAAAAGAGCGCTACCACCATTTTCAATCCTAAACATCCGCAGGGGGCGCCGTATGTGATTCAGTAAAGCCCCACCAACCTCCCCGAAGGGGAGGCTTTAATACAATAAATTGCAATTTCATCAATCATCTGTGAATCAGTGGTGTGAAAAAATCCTAAACGGATTCAGATTTTTCCGCCCAATAACTTAACAAACATTTAACGCTTTGCAATTTGGAGTAGTAATGTAAATACTTTACATTTGAAAAACAATTCACGTTCTTTTATTTAAAATTCTAGTAACACTAATTTTCATTAACACCCTGGAAAATGAAAAAAATTACTTCATGCATTGCCATGACCCTAGGTTTGGCATTGAGCAATTATTTAGCGGCACAGGTTCCGGTAAAACCTGATCATGTTATTCTGGTAATTGAAGAAAACTACGCCTACAGCGAGATTATAGGCTCGTCGTATGCGCCTACCTTCACAGCCCTATCAAAACAAACCACTACAGTTAACTTCACACAAGATTACGCTGAAACGCATCCCAGCGAGCCTAACTATTTATGTCTTTTCTCAGGCTCGCAGCAAGGTGTTACAATCGACATTACCGGCCCTGCACCTAAGGCCCCTTTTAACGATTGCAACGTAGGCTCTTCACTCATCAGCGCAGGCTATTCATTTATCGGTTATGCCGAATCACAGCCTTCGGTGGGTTGGTATAAAACGAACAGTGGCAACTATTACACCAAGCACTGCCCCTGGATTAACTGGATGCACGGTACAAAAGATACCATTCCCGTTACATCAGACCAGCCTTTCAGCGCTTTCCCCGATTCAAATCATTACAGCAACCTGCCGACATTTGCATGGGTAACTCCTAATATTGTAGATGATATGCACAACCCATCAGGAGTGCCTTCAATTGCTATACCTAATGCCGATACCTGGTTTAAAACTAATATTATGCCATTAGTGCGCTGGGCATCTAACCCCACTAATAACACCCTTGTAATTGTTATTTGCGATGAAGACGACGGAACCAAGAACAACAATATAATGCTGCTTTTCTGCAGTGGTTTGGTGAAGGGTGGCAACAACGCTACCAAGCTCGATCATTTTGATGTGCTGAAGACCATTGAAGATATGTACTCACTCCCTCTTTGCGATTCAAGTGCAGCGGGAATAGACGTGCCTTCAACCATTTGGAAGAACCCGACTGAAGTAAACGAACTTAAGGCTCAGTATAATGATGTGTCGGTTTGGCCCGTGCCTGCAACCGATGAAATGCATGTGAAACTTACCGCAGCTAATGAAGAAAAAATAACGTTAGGCGTTTACGACGTTACCGGAAGAATGGTAAAAGAAGTCCCTGCCAATGTAGTCGCCGGTGATAATGAATTGGTGATGAACACATCGGGAATTCTTAACGGAATGTATTTCCTGAAAATAAATGGCGAGAAGATAAACGCTTGTAAAAAGATCATTGTCTCTCATTAAGGCATGAAGCGAAGTTGTGTCGGTTTAATTTTTATTCTTTTTCTTGTTACCTCTGTTGGCAGGGCTCAAACATGGAGCCCTGTTTCAACAGGTATTAAAGGCTCGGCAGCTAATACTACCTGGGCGCTCTTCCCTTACGATTCCATGTTATTTGCCGGAGGCTGGTTTAGCACGGCTGGTAGTGCCAGTGTGAACAGCCTTGCGCAGTGGGACGGCTCAACATGGAGCACGATGAACATAGGCACGAGCGGTTATATAAGTGCTTTTGCCTATTACAATGGTAATATTTACGCCGGTGGTGAATTCGATACTATTGGCGGCATAATTGCACACAATATTGCTATGTGGAACGGCTCGACATGGAGCCCTGTGGGTAAAGGCATACGCGATATTCAATATGGAGTATATACAATGGCCGTTTATAAAGGTGAGTTGTATGCAGGCGGTTCATTCGATAGTGCCGACGGCAAACCAATTTTCGGAATAGCTAAATGGAACGGCACTTCGTGGTCTGCGGTTGGTAGCGGTGTATATGCCGCCGATGAAGCCGACGGAGTTTTTTCTCTCTGTGTTTACAACGGCTATTTATATGTCGGCGGCGGGTTCGATAGCGCAGGTGGTATACCTGTAAAAGAAATTGCCAGATGGGATAGCACAAACTGGAGCTCTGTTGGCGGAAGTATGAACGACGGAGGAACAGTTAATTCTATGACAGTATATAATGGTAATCTTTATGCAGGCGGACAGTTCGATACTGCTGGTGGAGTTATTACCCACCGCATAGCTATGTGGAATGGTTCAACATGGGCAGCACTTGATTCAGGCATACAGGGTGAAGCAGGCTGGTCAATAGTTAGCGCCCTTGCTGTTTACAATGGCAAACTATATGCAGGCGGTTATTTCGATACAGTAAATAAAAACCCTATTAACTGCATTGCAAGCTGGGATGGCTCTGCGTGGTCTTCCGTTGGCAATATTAACTCAGGCGGTTCTATAGATGCCATATGCGTTTTTAACAACTCTTTATATATAGGTGGTGGGTTCGATAGCGCAGGCGGAGTTGCGGCAAAAAACATTGCCATGCTCACTACTCCAAGTGCTGTCAATGAAATTGATAATTCGGAAAACTTCAACGTGTTTCCGAATCCGAGCAACGGGGTATTTATTTTACAAGCTAATAGCCAATGGCTCAGGGCTAATAGCCAGATAGAAATATATAATGCTTTCGGTCAAAAGATTTATTCCAAAACATTCTCCACTCTCAACTCTCAATTCTCAATTGACCTCACCACACAGTCTTCGGCTGTTTATTTCTATCGCATCACTGATGATAAAGGCCAATTACTTGGAAGCGGGAAACTCATTAAAGAATAGCATTCCTTTTCTTACGCCATTTTCGTATATTTGTGGTACTAAGCACCACGAATGAAAAAATATTTAGCTGTAGTTTTTCTTTTTGTCTCAGTTGCTGTTTCGGCTCAGAGCTGGTTGTGGGCGAAGCAAGGTTTTAATAGTAAAAATGGCGATGGTGAAGGATGGCATACCGCTATTGACCTTGCGGGGAATACTTATTTGGCAGGTTTTTTTTATGATACAATTACTATTGGTTCGTATACTTTAAAAGCTCCTTTGAATTCAGATAATAGTTGCCTGATTAAGTTTGACAACAATGGGAATGTGTTATGGGCGAAACAATCTCAGGTACCAAGCCCGGTTAGTTACGCATTTACTTATTCTACAATAACTGATAGAAATAATAATATATATATATCAGGCGATTTTCAAGACACAATTAATTTCAACGGTGTAATACTAGACAAACGTACAACTCATCGTCACAATATATTTACTGTAAAATATAACTCAAACGGGAATGTAATTTGGGGGAGACAATCACTAGGCAGTGGCTCCTATAATGATATTACTTACTCAAATTGTACTGACAAATTGGGGAATATATATACGATTGGAAGGTTCGATGATACTATTATATTTAATAAGGATACACTGACCTCATTTAATTTTTCAGTTTTTATAGTTAAGTACGACTCCAATGGAAATGAAATTTGGGCTAAACAATCTCATGGGGATTATTATAGTAATTCGTTCTATTCAGCTACCGACACTAACGGCAATTTATATATTACTGGCGATGTAAATGGTACCATGGTATTTGGTAAGGATACTGTTAAAAGCCTTAGTTTAAACACAGAAAATTTCTATCTTACCAAAATGGATTGGAATGGGAATTTTATATGGTCCGTTCAGGGAAAGGGGACAATAAATTCTTGGAGCAGTAGTGAAGCTGTTACTACCGATAAACGGGGCAATATCTATGTGACTGGAATATTTTCAGACACTAATATTCTGTCCAACGATACTTTGATCTATCCAGTCATTAAAGACCCGTCTAATTATGATGCAGTACAGGGCGTTTTTTTCGCAAAATACAATACAAATGGGAACCTTATTTGGGCTAAACAATCCTTGCGAGCCGATAGTATTGGATGGTCTGGCTACAGTATTTGTTTAGACACACTTAATAACATATTTATTTCTGGTGGAGGGACAGGTCAATTTGGTACAAACAATCAATCTTACGTAGCAATAAAGTTTGATTCGATACAATTGGATGCTTACGATTCAATTCAAATGATGGACCCTGCGTTTATCTTTAAATTCGATTCATCAGGCAATGCTTTGTGCGGGGTAATACTCAAAAGTGGAGGCGATGATAATAACTCCATTTCGGTTAATCCCGATGGGACTAGAGTAACCCTTGGGGGTGATTTATTTTTAACACAAAACTTTGGGACAGATACCCTAAAAAATCAGCGCCATGAATTTATTTTTATGTCACAATGGCAGCCATGTATGTCGTATCAAGGGATAAATGAAATTGGGAGCAATGAGAGTCCAGCGATTGTCTACCCCAACCCTTCAACTGGTATATACTACATACAGCAAAGCGAGCAGGGCAAGAGCGAAATGATTGAAGTCTATAATATGTTAGGAGAAGAAATAATGAAGGAAACCCTTCGACAAGCTCAGGGTGACAACACAATTGATTTAAGCGTTCAACCAGCAGGGTTATACTTATACCGCATTACCGATGAACAGGGCCAATTACTTGGCAGTGGCAAGTTGATTAAAGAATAACTATTACTTTTTAGTTATTATCTATTCGCTTAAGTAATTCTTCCAACTCACTCAACATCATAGCCGTTGCACCCCAAACAGTGAGGCCTTCAATATTGTAATAAGGAGTAATAATGTTTAGCCCGTCGGAGCGTGAGATTATTTTTTCCTGTTTGGTAGAAGGGTCAAGCAAGGTGTTAAGATTTAAATCTATAGTGCGTTGCACTTCGGTTTTTTGTATAGATGATAAAAAAAATTCTTCTGATGAGCCTATAAAAGG
>Ga0134125_10007757_pt1 | contig 12100 bp, 7 predicted proteins | sample KB31751_FD_96464 | JGI IMG/M metagenome (GOLD analysis project Ga0134125, IMG submission 96464) | Terrestrial soil microbial communities with excess Nitrogen fertilizer from Kellogg Biological Station, Michigan, USA - KB3-175-1 | ecosystem: Environmental > Terrestrial > Soil > Unclassified ... | reverse complement strand
TAATTAAAGTATGTTTGCTTCTTTTCTTGCTGGTCATTAATATCATCAAAGAAAGTGAATGAAAAAGAAGGTCAAGCCTCTGATGCATTAAATTAAATAGATAAATATCTTAAATATTCCTTAAATAACGAATAGGAATTTAAAGTAAGAAACCAAGCCACAAGGAAACCCTACTTGAAAAATAAATTTAGCATAACTCCCCTTGAAAATAATAGATAACCCTGTTAAAACTAATATAATGATCACTGAAGATATTAACAAAATTTTTCTTTAGTTGGTAATGGTTATTTTGTTGATATCAGAGTGTGGATGTCCGGCAAATTGGTTCAAGGAATGCATGAACATGAAACTCAATAAAATGTTAAAATAATAACACAACATATAGTTTCTAAGATATGATGTGAAAGTTAGACAGAAACTTCAATGAATTTGATAAATAAAGATCAATATTGATAGTTTAACTTAATATTCTTTTCTTAATGTAGTATATGTGTATAAAATAGTTTTAGGGGACTATTATTTATTTTCCGCAAATTGTGAATAGAAATTTAAAGAAAAAACACTAAAAACGAATATGAATCAATTAATCTAATCTTATTGCAACTAACTAGATTTGAAGACTTTTAATCTGGCCTTTTAAAGCTTTTATTTATTCTATTGTTTATCATTGTTTTAATTATTCCTTAGACAAGACAGTTCATCAGGTAAACAAAAATCAGTGTTGCAAGGCTTTACGGTGTATTTTAAGTTTGATTAATAACTAGGTGATCTGATCTACATTCAAGTTCCATTCTCCATTTTGCTCATAATTCAGCTTCCTAAATTTATGAAAAGTTGTACACTTTGATTTGAATTCCATAACTCAGTGGTAGGTGCTCAGTTTGAGAAAATTCCTACTCTCCTTCAATATCAACAGTACATAGAGTTTCATAACATTCAAAATAAAGATATACTAATATAGGATAATGTATCTATCAAAAAAAAATTTTCTGTATTAAACTATCATATTTATTATAAAACCCAATTTGCCACTACGAGGTGTTGTTTTAGTCATATCTTCAGAAACACAATCTCTTTCTACATGTTTAGAGAGAGGTGGTTTAAGATATACGAATGTTCTTACAATAATGTTGTTCAAATGGATATCCAACCTGCCTTTATATCGGCTCCAACAGGTTGGAAATCCATTACTGCTTGTAAATAAACATCAACAATATTCTGTTTTAGATGGAACAGCAACCATTTTATTGTCTATTATAATAGCCACTCCAGTAAATTAAAATAAGGTCATTTTCACCTTTTGGCAGAATAAACATCAGAAAATAATATATCAAATCAAGAAGTGTAAGTGCATTTGTGTATTCGTAGAGAAAATATAGTTAAACCCTGTGCCTTCTAAAGTCAAGGCCAAAAAGAGATAAATTCATTACAAATTATCAAGAACATAGAAATGTGTTTTATCAAAAAATATTCTTTAAAGTTGATATTGCTAAAGTAATGGGTCAGTGTGATTAAGATTGTCCAAATTAAAAATTGTTATTGAGAATTGGTGCAGCGAGTTGGATGGTAATGATTTACTATTCCAGGGTCTGGAAACAGGAGCACTGAAATATAGCAATTTAAGTTCATAGGCTTCAAAGTTGTTTAAGCATATATGGGTTATCGTCGTTGGGTTTAAATAATTTTTTGATTCAGGGCTTCTTATGTTACATTATTGATGAAAGCAGTTGAAATGTTGTGGGATGTGAGTTTTTTTTCCATTATTTAATTGTAAAATTTGATATGAGCTCCCCTTAATTATATATTAAGACGCAGTACATCCAGTACTGCCTTGTTCAAAGTTGCTCTGCAATGATCAACTTAGATGATATTGTATATGAATATGGAAAAATTATGGGTCGGCGTTTTTTGGGAAGAGTTTTTGCCTCTTGCAAAAGCAAAATAGTTATTACAACAAAATAACATCAATAATATCTTATATCTAACAAATATATCATGATACCAAAAATATATATCTTATTTCATCATTGTAAGTAAGATCTAAATATTTGTCTTTCTTGCCAATACATTTTTTGAATAATTTTTGAGTAATATATCACAATCGGTTTATCAGAATTTGGAGCCTTAAAATTCAACAATGTCCCGTTTATTTCGCAAACAACAAAGGTTTCATCATCCACTATTTCGACACTTCTGACTTTCTTTTATGTATTGCAGTTGAATTTCTTTAAAATATCAATCCCTTTAATTCTCAAAATTAAAATGGTATCTTGAACACCCAAACAGATTAAATTATCATTCACATTTTTCATTATTCTAATGCTAGTATCCATACATAAGGTTTTAAGGCACTATCCATTCATAGTCGACCATAATTTTATCATTGCATTATTTGATCCACTTACTAAGATATTTTGTGTATTAATTAATTCAAGAGAAATGACTCAATCTTTATGTTCACGCAATTCCCATAATAAATCCATTCTTTATTCAATTGGGATAATTTTATAAATTTGAATGTTTGTACAACTTCCCACAGCAAATTTTTTCTGACCAACTTGTAAAAAGCATCAAGTGAAACTGGCATTAGTCGATTCTCTATCAATCAGCATAGGCTTTGATAATGACTGAATGTTCCATAAACTGAGATCTCTTCTTTAAGTTACTCCAACTAGAAAGCCATCCTCAAACGCATGCAAAAAATGGTTTGTCCCTAATGTTGCCTACATTGTTGATATTTGATTGCAAGAAGGAAAGTCGTAAATCTTGATTAAATCTAGGAAAGAGATAATCAAAGAATTTTTAAATGTTGTGATAGCTAACACATTTTATCCTGCGTCGAACAATAACTCAGAATGCTACATTTTAGGATCAAAGATGTAAATTTTACTGTCATCAGATGAAAATAACAATATTTTGTGAAATCCCTTCTAAATTTTCCATATTTTTTTTTTAGTCCCCCACGCATAGCTAATTATAGATGCTTAACCATCTTTTGAGAGAATTGGAATCTCTTTAGTGAGTTTGGTTCGAGACCAGTCAATCATTGCAAGAAAAATAAAAAATGTGAGTTAATTTTTTTAATTAAAAAGCTAATTAAAATTAAAATGTTGATTGAACCAAATGGTTTTTATGTTTGATAAAAATTTTTTTTTTAATTTAATTGCACTTTGAAAGAATCGTAAAACTAAAGTTTTGTCCGAATTTTATTATATGAAAAGAGAAAGTATATGAAAAGACAACTTTGTTAAGAATAAAAGTTAAGATATCACTTAACTTTATTGAAATTGCTTTTGATAGTATAAAATATGTCACTGTGTTATGATTATTAACAGCATTAAATACAATTGTAGTTAAAAAAAAAATTTGGCCTATCTGAAAGAACCTGTACTTATATAGAATTAAAGATTCTTTAACAATGAAATAGTTTTAAAAATAAGTGTAACAAAGAAATAATAAAATAAGAAAAAAACTAACAATGTAACTGAAAAAAAACAAAAACAAAAGAAGTGTATATCAAATCAAATTCAGCATGTAGTAAAAGTAAGAGGGAATATTAAAAGTGGAGAAAGAAACAATAAAACTGAACAATATAAGAGAAAGAACAATATTACAACACAATTAATTAAATCCTTATCATTATTGTACGAATAAGAATTACTATATTTTTGGTAAAATTCATTGTCATCTAATTGATGGTATCACTAAAAAATTTCTCTAGCAAAAAAATTCATATTTCTTGCAAATAAATTATTGGTTGAAAATTGTAGCTTTCAAAATTGTAATCATCCCTTCAAATCTAGTCATAAATAATTTCTATCCAAGTTTTCTATTAGAATTAATGTTTATAATGAGGTATTAAATAGGAAATCCAATTTTATCGATAAATGCAAAAAGTAAGATATGAGGGCTCAGCTTGGTCATAGGTAACAAATTTTTACCAATACTTAATCATTCCAGAGTTTAAAGGATGACATACAAATTTAATTTATTTAGCATATAAATTTAATGAAATTGGTAGGAGAATCAAATTAAAATGGGATTTTTTAATGTTTGGATATTTTATGTCACACAATTTCGATTATTGAAACACGTTTTAAGTCAAAAGGTTCAGGATATTAAATAAACTATACACTTATAACAATCAAATGTGAAAATTTTATAAACCTAGTAAAAGATCTTAAATTTCATCTTCTTCTGGATCCTTCTTACAGAATAAAATTTCCATTATCAAAATAATCCTTCTCTTCCATGATTTTGTGAAATTTATTAGATGTTGTCATGACTTGAATAAAAAAAAAATAATTAAATTTATTATTGTTTGATCATTAAATGAGAAGAAATTTTTATCCAACAAGAAATAAAGTCTATTAAAATGCAGATAAATCAAAAAAATCAGTAAAAACAATTAAATAGATTATTCAAATACGTGAGAAAAAGTGGCAGGTTTATATTAAATGAACAAATTCAGGGAATCCAAATTCGAACAAGTAACCCTTTTTGAAATTTAATGAATCAATAATATTCAAACTTCTAAAGTAAATTACATCCTTTTGTCTAAGTGAATAACTGTAAAAACAATGCATCTTCATTTGATGATACTATCAATATATAATTTGGAGAGTTCAAATCTCCTATATGTTGTTTGAATAGAAGATGACGTATCAGCATTTTGAACAAAACACAATTGACTCCAACAACTATTAGCTGAATGATTACCTGTTCCAAATAAAAATTGAAATTTGATAATGTCAATAATCCATTGTTGACATACTTGAAAAGAATATAAAAAGAAAATAGATAATTACACAAGAAAATATGATAAGAGCAGAAAGTCAGAGTACTATAAAAAATCAATCAAAATAAAATACAAACATGTAACTGCCTATTTTCATAAGTATTATGAAAGTATATTTTCCAAATTCAAAATTTTCAGAGAAGAGAAACTGTTGTTTTATCATTATCGTTGCTGTATAGCTTTAACCGTGTATTGGTTATTATCATAGGATCTTTGATTTTTCACTTTGCTATTAATTTATGTTTGTTAAACAATCATTCCAGTCAAGTTTGACTGATTTAACTAGTGTTTTTCCTCCAAATACTCAATCACATGTAAGATCTTGTAATATTCATAATTATAAAATGTTCTTTATAATAAAACGAATTTCTTCCTAAGTGTCCACCTTAGCTTCTGGATTCTATATTTTTTTGATTCTGTCTCTCTTTTTCTAGCTTTCACTGAAAATGTGTCTATTACCTCAACTCTTAGTGCATCCTGCGATGGCTGGCCAAAATTGATTACATGTTCAATATTTCTCCAAAATAGACTTTTCCTAACCCTTTCTCATTCTTCATCTCTTTTCACTAAATTTATGCACTTCATTAATGTGCGAAATTCACTAATCAGAGTCTCTGTATATACAAATATCTTAATCAAGAACAATGATTTCAAAAAATTTGAGATTAGTGGATCACAAATCTAGCGAATATGTTATAATTTCTCGGCTAGGATATTAACTGTTAATATGGAAAATGCTTTGCTTGTTTAAGCCTCTTCGATTTCATTGATTATCTATCAGAAAAACACTTATCTAACTTACTCTAATATAATATTTTAGAAAATTTTAGGATTTTACTTTGTTATGTTACTATAAAATAAATCAAAATAATTATTATTTATTGCAGCATTTACTGACAAAAGTGTCTTCAATTTGAATTGATTACAAAAACATTTAGTCATTTCACATTTGCACAAGTAATCAGTTGGAACAATTACTATGTTGGAAAATGATTGACTACATGCCCTTTTTGGTTCTATTAACAGGGAACTCCGTAAGAATCAATTATTGGTGGGTATATTTTTATTATTTTCCTTCGATATAGATCTTTTTACCAGTATTAACTGGTTTATGCCAAAATATTCTTTATGAAATGGAAGTGATAAATTACACATACTCATAACAAATAAAAAAAGAAATCAGAAATCCTCTAAATTATAAATTTCTTCAACTAAAATAACTCATAATTATTGGTTCGAAAATAAAATTAATAACTTTTGCTTAAATTAATAATAAAATAATTACGCTACTTTGCCAAAAGCAGTAAAACAAAAATGAATTTCTAGGGATAAAACTCTTACAAAAGAATAGATGAAATCCATTTGAGAACGGAACATATTTCTCGCGAGGAAGAGACTAGTCAATTTAACTTTTAGAATATCTACAAGGAATCAGATTACCAAATTGCCAATTTCCTATTGCCAACAAAGAAATTCAAAAGCGAAATAATAATGAATGATAGATTCTTCCCAAATCTCAAATTATCAAACTTTCAACCTAACTTAAATTTTTACAAATCCTAATAACTTCAACCGGATTTAAATACCTTGTCAAAATTATATGAACTCAACCTGCTGAAAACTCGTGACAGATAATTTAATAATAATTTCGAAAACAATAATATGTTAAGATACATATAAAAATAACATAAAATTACTGATATGAAAAATGGAAACCCTTTTCTTATTAGCGTCCCTCAAGTTAGATAACTCAGAAAAATACCCAAAACTCCTTACAAAATTTTAGATGCACCAAATCTTCGAAACGACTTTTATTTAAATTTATTGGATTGGTCCGATTAAAATATATTGGCAGTTGGGCTTGCATCCTCTGTCTACTTATGATCTGCATCTACAACAAAAGTTATGCAACTATGTGATTTAGGATTCACAGATTCTATCGCATCAATCGAATGGTCGCCAAAGGGAATATAATTATGTGTTGGAACGACGACAGGAGATGTTCATATTTGGGATATTATCAAGATGAAAAAAATCAGAACCCTAGCCGGTCATGGAGGAAGAGTTGGATCATGCAGCTGAAACTCAACTATTTTAGCCACTGGAAGCAGTGATAAAAGTATTATCTTTAGAGATATGCGATAAAATGGAAATTCAATATCTAAACTTGTTGGTCATCACTCAGAAGTCTGCGGTTTGAAATGGTCATTTGACGAGTAATAACTGAGCTCTGGTGGGAATGACAACAAACTTCTTATATGAAATTCACACTTTTCAAAGCCTATTTTACGGCTGACAAACCACTAAGCAGCAGTTAAGGCATTGGCATGGTCTCCTCATTAACATGGATTATTGGTCAGCGGAGGAGGTATGGCTGATAAAACCATCAGATTTTGAAATACATTGAATGGAATATAAATTAATGCCGTTGATACAGGATCTCAGGTGTGTTGCTTGATGTTTTCCAAAAATTACAATGAGCTGGTTAGTACACATGGGAATTTATCAAATCATATCAAAGTGTGAAAATATCCATCATTGGAAAAAGTTGACGAGTTAACTGGTCATTCCAATCGAGTACTATATTTAACTATGAGCCTTGATGGAGAAACGATTGTCACAGGTGCAGGTGATGAAACATTGAAGTTCTGGAAGATGTTTCAAATGGAAGAGGATTCACTAAAACAGAAATCCCTTTCATTGGAGAGTCATGAACTTAGATGATACATTAGTAATAAATAATAGCTAACATTTTTGTAATTTCATTGATTTAATCAAATTAAAGTTGATTTTATCCTAGGAAGTATATAGAATTTAAATACCTTATTCTCTTTCATTAATTACTCTGAAACTAGAATCTATCTTGGTTTCTGGTAAATTTTCAGTAATTTAATTTTTTTTCAAGTTGGTGATCAATGCAGAAGACAACAAAAATATTGATGATTTGAAAAACAACATGAATCCTTTGCAAATGACAACCTAAACTTTGAAATAGTCAACTTTAAAAGGTGATAGGTGATAGTATTGTTTCATATTAGTTCATTCATAGCACATTGAGGAATTTCTACGAAATACAAATATTCTCTCAGATATATCTTTGAAAGAGTGTTTTTCATTTAATAGAGCAAATTTAGAATAAAGCTAAAATTAAATACAGCATATTCAACGATACTTTGATGAACAAATTACTAAAGGAAAAAGTCAAATTGATTTGGATGTTGTGAAATCTATCAAATCTGGAAATGAACTAATTCACTAATGTTTCACTCCAATTAATTGGAAAGAATAAAGCGATTATTTTTACCATTTTGACTGCTGCTGCAATGAGAGGCTCCTATGACTTGTTAAAAGAAATGATGATGCAATTCTATATATATGGATTTATCAAAAATTCAGATAGGTATAAATTCTTTGCTCTATAATGATGGAGCTTCCTAAAATTAATTATTTGACATTATCAAAATTGAATACTAAGAAGGTGTAATAATATTAAGATAATACATAAAAGTATTGAAATTACTAATTTGGAAAAGCTAATAAGTAACAAATTAACCCAAAAAGAAAAATAGTAATTCATTCGTGAGACAAAGATAACTAATATAAAAAATGAAATTAGAAAAATGAAGATTAAAATAACAAATTGTCAGTAAATAGAGAATTAATGTTATGGAGAAAGGCCATGATATTCAAGTGGACTTATTGAATAATGAAATCATGAAATAAAAAATAGAGAATGAAGACCTAAAGAAGAAAAGAGAATTAATAATATAAGACTATCAAAAATCTTTAATTTTATCAATTATAATGTTAGCGATAAATTGGGGGTTGAATTATTATATAGATAAATTGTTAAAGACACTGGTTTGGAAAATATTAATTTACGTACCAATCTTTAGAACATTCATGTAGCATCAAATAAGTAGACGATAATGTTTAAATGGGGTTTAGAGAAGACTAATACTTGTTAAATGATGGCAACAATCTCATGTTTGTTGAATTAGCAATACAGAAATCATGTGAGAAGTAGTTATGGTTCCCTTTTGGGGAAAAAAATTAATGACCTTCTAGCTTCTTCAAGAATGTATTATAACATAATAATATACCTAATGTCTTTGGAAATTTTAATAATACTAAGCAAATATAAGATGTTATGAAAGATTATATTGCTAGCAATAGAAGTTCTTCTAGATTAGGTAATTAAATTGTACTATTACATAATGACTAGCATAAATCTTATTTGTTGAAAAGCTTGTTGAAAAGCCAATGGAAAAACCATTAGAAAAATAGTCAAAGAAGTCAGAGGAAAAGTCAAATGAAAAGCTAAATAACCTAGAGTTAGCAAAGGAAAAGTTTGGAAAGAGATTCAAAGTTTTTTCTTCTATCGAAAAGAAAATGGTTGCAGAATGTTTGTTGACCAATGTGAAAGAGTCAAATATCCCTATAACGCATGAAAGCTTTTGGATTGATTGTGCCAACAAGCTCTCAAAACTTTCAGAAAATTTTGTATTAGGAATCATAAGAACACCAAAAAATGTTTGAGACCACTAGTACTAAAGAAAGAAATTTTCTATCAAAAATTATAACTTTGAAAATCAAACCTACACAGTAGAGTTGGATTCAAATTTTGGAATCTGCATTGAGGTACGAATGACAGAATGGATGGACATTGCATCTAAGTTATTAATATTTTGGGAAGAGAATTACAAAAACTTCAAGAAGTCTAGGATGAAAAAGAGTAAGAAAAAGTTGAAGATTAAATTGTCTTGGGAGGATCATGTAAGGATTAGAAAGAAAAAAATTGTTTATGGTTCATTGGCTAATCCAAAGGAATAAAGAGAAGTCGAAGATTATGTTCGATCTGGAGGAAGAGGAGGATTTTGTTATTTTCCTGAGCGATTACCTTAGTAAAATTTAAAGAAGAGGCAATTGATTTGAATATAATTAAAAAGGAAGAAAAAAATAAGGAAAATATAGCTTGAGCTAGGCTTTTTAAAAATTAGGCATCATTGTGTCATTACTTATTAATATATATATATTTTAATATGCTAGATTATTAAAAGTAATTTCTCAAAAGTGACATCACTTCATGGTTGGATGATAAAATTAAGTGATAAACCCCCTAAGTAATAATGTGTTTGGACTAGGTGTCAATTTGCTTTATAGTTTGAATAACACAGTGATATCTTGAGTATCTTTTGGGTGAAAGTTGCAGTTTCTTCTGTTTACTAATATAAAAGAACCATTTCAGATGAATTTTCTATTGAGCAATTCGAACCAACAATAATATAATGATAGACTAGACAAAAAGAAAATATTATTAATTATATTGATATTGGAAATAATGACTTTACAGTTAATAATATATAAAACTTGAGACATTATTGGTTCATAGAGTTCACAGCCCATATTAAGCACTGGATTATAAGATAAGAAACAAACCAAATAATGAGATCAAGTAATGCAATTAGTGTTTTAAAGAATGTTTCATGGAAATTATTAGATTATGCGAAAAAAAAATCTCTTAAGAAGGCTGTTTAAAAAATAATCTTTTTCACTTTCGTGTATTCTTGTAAATATATGAATTCATTTTTGAAATGCATGATACAAAGCTGTGCTTTTTACTTTTTATTTTATAACATTCCTACATTTTTAATATTTTTCTTTTTGATGGAAATATACAAATGAATATTTCAGTTACATTGAAATCATGATTTTTCTTCATTCACAAATTTCTTATCAAAAGTGTATAGTCACGTAGACTCAAGCACACAAATATGAATAAAAAATAGATGCAAAACTATATTCTAAACTACATGAAAACAACAAAAATGTTTTATGCATTAATAATAATCAGAATCAAAGATGATATGGATAATGATCATGAATATTACTTTCATGAAATTCTTCTACTAATAATTGACACAAAAGAAGATAGTGAATGTCAAATAATTGTTTATAGGAATTTATTGTAAGTGCTAGCAGCTCTAAGTAATAATTGCAAAATGAAGAACAAAAAAAACAAAAAACTAATAAATGAAGTATTTATATTTTAATAACATTTACGATTCTATTGCAAACCAAAGGTTGATGATAAGTCTCAAGATCAATGGTTCATGTGAAAATATATTTTGTTCTTGAACACACCACATTAAGTTGATTAAATTATTATTTAATTTGTTACCATAAATCTGTTTATAAAGTAAGAAACATTTGGATATTATCATTGGTCATAGAAGTGAAAATATATCATATTTATTCGAGATTTATTATAAATAATAAGAAGATCTTTAAGAAGAACAAAATAGGTTATCATGTGAAATTTAATGATGAAATTAAAGTTAATAAAAAATTCAAAGAAAGTTGACAATATGAAAGTCTTAAAGCCACAACAAAAAGATTAAAGAATGAAGATTCAGATACAGATTTAGATTTAGATTTAGATTTAGATTGATTCATGATCATAACTAATTTTTTCTTCTTATAAATCGAACTCTATAATAAGATATGTTCTATCTACTATGATTACAAAGGATTATCACTAAAGAAGATAGTGAATGCATTAAAGAATCAAAGAATAGATTTGAAAAAATAGCAAGTCAGAAAGGTATTGGAAAAAGAATAACATCATCAGATATATAAGTCCAATAGTCCAAAGAAAAAGTTCTTAGACATTATGAATGAGAAGTATTCAAAATTTAACAAAGGCTATACGATATTTATGGTACTAATCAATGTATAAACTTGATTCTTATTTGTACATCCTCTCAAGAACAAAAAGAAAGAATCCATACAACAAGCTGATCCAAAACCAGAATAAAAGAATAAATAGTATGTGATGATAATAACAAAAGTTGTGAAAGATTATTTAGAGGAACATGATGTATAATTGTATCTAGTCAAAAAATCACAAATTAGAAAACTCACATGAAACAGAATAGTTGAATGAGTTATTAGAACGATTCTTGGATTAATTGATAGATATATTTATAACCTTATGACACAAATAATTACATTGACTTATTGGATTAATTAGCTCACAATTACAACAATTGGAAGCATCGTACATAAGAGAAAGCACCAAATGAAATGAGGAAAGAAGATGCATAATAAATAAACTTTGAATTATATAATGAGTTGGCGAAAATAATTTGCATAGATTTTTTGTCAACCTCAATATTTATCGGTCTGCTGTATCAGAGGCAAGGTGGTAAAAGGGATGAAAAAATTTGAAACCTCGAATTACCTAACGGAAAATCTGACCCTTAAAATGGAGGTTGGACCAAACACAACAACATTGGGTTG
>Ga0134125_10007756_pt1 | contig 12101 bp, 18 predicted proteins | sample KB31751_FD_96464 | JGI IMG/M metagenome (GOLD analysis project Ga0134125, IMG submission 96464) | Terrestrial soil microbial communities with excess Nitrogen fertilizer from Kellogg Biological Station, Michigan, USA - KB3-175-1 | ecosystem: Environmental > Terrestrial > Soil > Unclassified ... | reverse complement strand
GATCAGCTCGCGATCGCGCGCCTGCTGATCGAGCTCCGGCGTCCCGACGTCGCCGTGCCGCTGCTCGAATCGCTCGCCGGCGCCAGTGGTTTGCGCGAGGATCAGCGGGCCGAAGTTGCCGATTTGCTGCGTGCCGCGCGAAATCCCGACGGCCGATCCATCAGCCGTCGCCCGGAACACTGCGATTTCTTGTCGAAAATCTACTGAAGGTCAGCGAGTTCCTGACACCAGAATACGGATCAGCCTGGCGCGATTCGGGACACCCGGTGTAAGGGTTTTTGACGGTTCGGCGTGTAGCCGCGTGCAGATCGGCGCGGCATCGCGTTTGCGATACGGCCGGGCCATGGTGAGCTACTTCTCGCTCGGACCGACCACCAGCGTCCGCGTCGAACTCGAGGCCCTCTCGCCCACCGGACCGTACCGGCTGGAGATCGACCACCCGGCGAAGAAGGTTGTGGAGTACTTCGACACGCCGTTCGAAGCGCTCGTCCGCCACGCCGAGATCGAAACGGCGCTCTGCGGCGGCGTGCTGCCCGCGAACAAGGTCAATTAACTAACGGCGTCACCGGCACCGGCCGAAAGGGAAGGTGTCATGGACAACCCGCTGTTCTCCGTCACGCCGCTCTACATCGGAGTGGGGTTCGTCATCGCGGTACTCGTCGTCCAGGAATACGTCCGCTTCGGTCTCCCGCGCCGCCGGCGCGTCCGCCACTCACATCGCCATCACCACAGATCGAGTTAGGTATGCCCGCCTGGGCGGAAGATCCCGGCGAGCACGCATTTCGACGTCTACAGGTTGCGGAACGGCAAGATCGCCGAACACTGGGATTGAGTGAGCAATCGAGACGGCCGTCGCCTGCCACCGTCGTGAACAACGTGTTCCAGCACTGAGTAATCGGCTGCTACCTCCGTGTACGGGCTTGCGCAGAATGGCGCTCCGCGCATCGACAGCCGTGTAGAAAGAGGAACCCGGCGCACGGCAGCGTCGTTGCAGATGCGGTCTGCCTCCCCCCTTCTGTCGCTTCACGTAAGTGGCGCGCGAGGATCCGATGATCCGCCGAGGCACCGTTCTCATCGTCGACGACGATCCGCAGGTAACGCACACATTCGCGCGGCTGTTGTCCGACGCCGGCTATGCCGTGTCGACGGCCGCCGACGCGGACTCCGCGATCCGCACCCTCGAGACCATGAAGCCCGATGCGATGCTGCTCGATTTCAGGCTGCCCGAGGTCGACGGTCTGGAATTTCTTCGCCAGCTGCGGACGCGGCCGGCGTACGCCAGCACCCCCGTCGCCGTCATCACCGGCGACTTCCTTCTCAATGAGACCATCACCACCGCTCTCCACGAACTCGGGGCCACGCTGTACTTCAAGCCGCTGTGGCGCTCGGATCTCGTCGCCGTCGTGGACCGGCTGCTCTCGCCCGCGCCGGACCCGGCCGCGCAGCGCCTCCGTCTGCTGCTCGTCGACGACTGCGCCGCCGAACGGGATCTGTACGCGATGGTGCTCCAACCGGACTTCACCATCCTCACCGCCAGCCGCGGCGACGACGGAGTGAACGTCGCCACACGCACGCGGCCCGATGCGATCATCCTCGACGTGAGCATGCCGGGGCTCACGGGCTGGGAAGCCTGCGCGAGGCTGAAGACCAATCCCGATACCGAGCACATCCCCGTGATTCTGCTGACAGGTGTGGAGGAGCGCGACCTGTCTCAACACGCGATGGCGGTCGGCGCCTCGGCTCTGCTGCGCAAGCCGTGTGCCCCCGATCAACTGCGCGACACGGTCATCGCTGCGACGCGCACGGACAGCTAAAGACGCGCTATGCGCGGCTAGCCTTGCGTGCCGTTGGCGTCGAGCCACGCGAGAAGCGATTTGATGCTGCCGGTCGCGAGCGCGATGCTCGTGTCCGCGGCGCCGTAGTACACATTGAGCGTGTCGCCATCGTCGCCGATCGTCGAGCCGCACGGAAACGTCACGTACCCGACGTCCCCTGCGCGCTCGTACGACGTTTCCGGACCGAAGATCCAGGAATCGCCGCGGAGAAGACACCGCTCCGCCGTCTCCAGATCGAGCAGCGCGACGCCGACGCGATACAGACAGCCCGCCGAGGTGCGCTTGACCCCGTGGTACAGCATGAGCCAGCCGCGAGGCGTCTCGATGAGCGGCGGCGAGAGGCCGACGCGATTCGCGTCCCACCATGCGCCGAGACGCGCCGGCAGCACGAGCTTGTGACCGCCCCAATTGCGCAGATCCGGTGAGTACGACATCCAGATATGCGCGCCGCGATCCGTGACGGGTCGATGCAGCAGCGCGAAGCTGCCGTTGATGCGGCGCGGCAGAAGCGCCGCGTCCTTGTCGTCCGGCTGCATGATCAGCCCGTATCGTTCGAAGTGACGGAAGTCTTCCGTCAGCGCGAGCGCGACGCCGGGACCGCCGCGGCTGTACGCCGTGTACGCCACGGCGTACTTGCCGAGTTCATGGACGAACGTGATGCGCGGGTCCTCGAGACCCCACAGTTCCTCGGGATACCTGTCCGGATCCGGCTTCAACGTCGGCGAAGAATCGATGACCCAGTTGTCGATGCCATTGCGCGATCGCGCCGCGCACAGGTGCGACAGGCCGCGGCGATCTTCGACCCTGCAGAGCAGCAGCGTCGTGCCGTCCGCAAGCCTCGTTGCGCCGGCGTTGAAGACCGTGTGCGCCGGATACGGCCAGTCGGCGGCGGTCAGGATCGGATTGCCGGCGTGACGCTCCAGCAGCGTCGGGTAGTTACTCATTGACACCCACATGAACCCGCAAGGCCGGCTGCGCCACGGGGACGTCGCTCAACGCGCCCATCCCGTGCAATGCGAGGAGAAACGACAGCGTGGCTTCGGCGCCTTGATTCTGATTCGCGCGATCGTGATGCACGCCGTCGCGACAGCCGCCGGTGGCGGCGTCGAACAGCCACTGTTGCAGATGGTTCTGCCCGAGAAACCAGCCGAACGTCCGTCGTCCTCGTTCGGCCCAGCGAAGGTCACCCGTGGCGCGATGCGCTTCGAGGCACGCCGCGAGCGTCGCACACGCCTCGACCGGTTGTTGATCGAACGCGGCGGCGACTGCGCCCCGCTCGTAGAAGCCGTTGGAGCCGATCGCGGCGAAATGTCCTTCCGCGGAGACCTGCAACGCGACGAGCCACTCCAGGGACTGCAGCCCGGCGTCGACCAGCGCCGTCCGGCCGGTGCTGACGCCGACGGCGATGAGGGCTTGAGACAGCCGGGCATTGCAGTACGTCAGCGACTCTTCGAACCACGGCCACTCCGGCCGCTTCGTGCGCTCGAAGAGACAAAGCAGGCGGTCCGCCACCTCGTCGCGGAGTGCCGCGACAGCGCTGTCACCTTGAAACGCGCGCAGATATTCTTCGATGCCGAGCACCGCGTACGCCCAGGCGCGCGGACTCGTGAACGCTCTCACCGAAGGGATCGCCGCGTGGAACAGATCGCCTGCGAGGCTGTGCTGCCCCGGGTCGCTCGCACGGCCGACGACGGCGCCGAGCGCCCATACGGCGCGACCGTGGCTGTCTTCCGACCCGCACGGTTCAGTCCACCGGCGGTCGTAGGACATGAAATTCCTGAAGCGCCGCGACGACCTGTCGAAGGCGTGGCTGACGAACGCCAGGTAGCGGGCACTCAACGGGCGAATCACCGCGGGATCTTCCACGCCGGCATCGTCGAGCAGCGTCATCAGCAGCAGCGCGCGCGCGTTGTCGTCCAGGCAGTAGCCGTCGTCATAGCGCGGGATGTTGAACGTCGCGTGCTGCAGGATGCCGGTGTCGTCGGTCATCGCCCGCACGTGGGCCAGATTCAGGTCCGGCAGGCTGATGGGCCGGCTGGCGACCGTGGCGGCGTGAAACGAGGCGTGACGGCGCGCGGCGTATTCCGCACGCGCGCGTGCGAGGCTGTCGGCGTGCAGCCGGCCGACCGCCGCCCACGTCATGCCGATGCCGTGCGCAGCGGCGCGATCGCACAGTCCCTCGCGGCGGTTGTGATCGCCGATGAGCGAGGTGATCTGCCGGGCGATCGCGCCCGAATCCCGCCAGGGCACCAGCACGCCGCGGCCGTCGGCGAGCAGCTCGCGCGCATACACGTAGGGTGTCGAAATCACGGCCTTGCCCGCTCCCACCGCGTAGGCGAGCGTGCCCGAGGTGCTTTGCTCCGGCTGCAGGTACGGCGTGATGTAGATGTCGGTGGCCGAGAGGAACTCGATCAGTTCGCTCTGGGTGACGAACCGATTGTGGAAGATCAGGTTGTTCGCGACGCCAAGACGCTGGGCGCGAGCCTCGAGCATCAGCCGATAGGCTTCGCCGTCATGCTCGAGGACGTGCGGGTGCGTGGCGCCGAGGACGACGTAGACCGTATCCGGATGGGCCGCGACAATTGCCGGCAGCGCGTCGATGACGTGCTCGATCCCCTTGTCTGCCGAGAGAAGGCCGAACGTCAGCACCACCGTCTTGCCCTCGACGCCGAGCCGTTCCTTGCTCTGCGGGTCGTGGGGCACCACCGGAATGCCGTGCGGGATCAGGTCGATCTGTTCACGCGGGATGCCGTGGACATGTTGAAGCAGCTCGGCGCCGGCGGCGCTCATCACCACGAGCCGGGTCGACAACTGCGCCAGTTCGTCGATCACCGCACGCTGCGACGCGTTCGGGTCGGCGAGGATGGTGTGGAGCGTCGTCACGACCGGCATCCGGAGCTCGCGCAACATCGCGAGCAGGTGGGCGCCCGACTTTCCTCCAAAGATCCCGTATTCGTGCTGCACCGACAGCACGTCCACGCGGTTCACGTTCAGGAAGTCCGCCGTGCGGCGATACGACGCGATGTCGCCCTGCGCGACCTCGAAGCGCACGCGCGGCGGGTACGCGTGAACCCGTCCGGTATCGTTCATGGCGACGACGAAGCCGTCGGCGTCCGGCAGCGCGCCGGCCAGCGCGTCGACCAGCTGTGTCGTGGACGTCGCGATGCCGCATCGACGCGGGAGGTGATTGCCGAGGACGGCGAACCGCTGAAGGGGTTTCTGCGGATCGCGCATGAGCGACGGATCGTACGTCACCGGCGTGCGCCGCGCTGTTCACTCTTGAACACATCGCGCCGGCCGCCTTGCGCTAGCGTGAAGGAACGTGAGCCAGGCTTCCGGTCGGTCATCGGCGTCGGAACCACGTGCGATCGCCGGCCCGAATTCGCGATTCGTTCCAGACGTCGCCGCACGTGACGCATCGCCAGTAGCTGTCCGCGCCGGGAATCCTGGACGTCGTGACCGTCACCGTCGATCCGCAGTTCGGACACGTCGGCGTGAAGTCAGCCGATCGCGGAGCGTTGCCGGCCGGATCTTTCATAAGCGCCGAAGGAGTTGAGACATGTCGAAGACCTCTCCCCATGTATGGCTGGCCGGAAGCTCGCTGCTCGTCACCCTTGCTCTTGTTTCCGCAAGCGTGGTCAGCGGCGCGCATCTCTCGACGAGCGTGTGCCTGTTCATCCTCGGCGTCTGTCCGGTGGTGGTCATGGCGTTTCTGGCCAACAACGTGGCGCCGCCGACGGTCGCCGAGATTCTGTATCGCGCGAACACGACGGAGCGAGGACGATGAACGTCGTCCCCGAACCCGGCGTCGAGGACCTGACGGCGATAGATCGGACCGTCGTTTCTCATGCGCGGTTTCTGGAGGTCCGTGAACGGCGAATGCGCGTGAGGGCGGCTCTCACACGGCAGCGGCCGGACGCGGCATCGCCGCGCGAGGCCGATCCGGCGGTCACTGCGGTTGCCGGCGCCGGTCACACCCGACGAGATGCCGCCGGCGCAATGGAGCCCAGCGCGTTGTGATCAGCTGATCGCCGTCCGGCGGCTCATGGACGGAAGGCCGCTTTGTTTTTCAGACGCGCCTTCTCCTGAGCCGCGAGCGTGTCCGATTCGGCTTTCTTCTGCTTGTCAGCGGCGATCCGCGGGGCATCCTGTTCATCCAGCCTCGCGCCTTCGGCTTCCGCGATTCGGGCGAGCGCATCCAGCCGCACCGAAGTGACGACCATGCGGAACCCCGAGCCGTATGTCTGTCGGGAGAGCACGGCGGAAAAATCCGCATCCGCCCAGGCCGCGATGCGGGCGCCCGCCTCCGACATGATCGGCGCCGAGGGGCGGCGATCCTTCAGCACCGGCGCAGTCGCCGGGCCGTACAGCGCCGACATCGCCGCGGCCATGTCCCCATCGGTCATGCCTTCCGTGCGGCGCCGGTCGTACTCGATCACGATGCGGAAAAGCTGATCGTTGTAGAAGCTGAAGACGATGTCTTCGACCGGATCCTTTGCGGATGCGTCATCGAGGACGAACGGCGGGCGCCACTGCAGGTCCTGCAGGAGAGCGGGACGCCCGTGCAGGACCCTGGCATCGGCGGCCGTCAATCCGGCGATCCTGGACACCGACGCGATGCTGCTGCCGAGCTCGTAGTCACGATAGTGCCCGGCTGATTGCGCGTGCGCGGATCCGAGCGCGGCCAGCAGGACGCCGAGGACTCCGACGGTAATGCTCTTCTTCATGAGAATCGACTCTCCTTCGGAGCGACGGGGCCAGCCGCCATTGGCGATGTCAACGCGTGCCGAGCGACTCATCGCGGTCGAACACGACGCGCCCGGACCGGAAGTTCACATCCGCACGCCGGTGCGCGGACGTCCACGCCTCCGACTGCTCGGACGCGAGCGGCGCCGCCGGAATCTCCCACCACTGGAGTTCAGTGCGCGCGGCGTCGGGGAGCGGCGATCCCAGCAGGTCTTCGATTTCCGCAAACGTCAGGACGACGCGGTTGGCGAAGCGATCGCGCAGATACACGTGGAGCCGCTGATACCGGCCCGCATTCGGCGGGGGCGGCTTCATGCGGCCGCACCGCGCGGCGCGGACGCCTGCCGCGCATCCGCAAGCGCGGCCGCGAGGCCGCGGACGACGTCCTCGAGTTGTTCGATGGTTCCGTCGATGTCGAGCAGTGGCGCCGGAGCGTCGGGCGCCAGGAACAGCGCGAAGCCGTGTCTGCCGACTTCGATGTGGGCGTTGTGGCTCGCGTTGGAGCCGGCGACATGGACGCGCGGAAGACCGACGCTGATCGTCATCGTTCGACCCGGCCTGAACACGTTCCAGTCACGAGGGACAGTGTGCCGCGGATGGCTCCGTCCGCGCTGTCCCGAATTGCACAGCCCGCCGCGTGAGTCGTGACGCTGACGTCGAGACGGGACATACGCCCGTCTCGATATCCCGTCATGACTACCAGCGAGGTTCGCTGCGGCGGCTTCCGCCGCCACCGCCGCCCGAGAAGCCGCTCGACGCCTTCGGCCGCGCTTCGTTCACCGTGAGACCGCGCCCGCCGAGCTGGTATTCGTTCAGCTCGGTGATCGCTTTCTGCGCGTCTTCGTCCGAGCTCATCTCGACGAAGCCGAAGCCGCGGGCGCGGCCGCTGGCCGCGTCACGCATGACCGTGACCTTCTCCACGGCGCCTGCGCGCGCGAAGAGTTCCTGGAGATCGGCTTCTCCCGTTTCGTACGGAAGATTTCCCACATACAATTTGCGACCCATATCAATGCTCCTCCGTCGCGTCCGCGACGGTCGTGCCGCGTCAACGCGGCACACGATTCCCGAGATCCACCATGGATTCGGCAGGATGTCGTCTCGTAGCTAGGCTGGACGTCAGGAGGAGCGAGTCAGGAAAGGCTCGATAAACCTACAGGCGGCAAAGCACGCGGAACAACCCGAAGGCCAATCCTAGCACGATTGACGTAAGATCGAACGTCGATGGCCGCAAAGTCGAAACGCCTCTTCAACGCCCAGGCGTTTCTCGATTCCACCGGTGTCGCGCGCAGGATTGTCGAGTGCCCTCGCGGGACGGTCATCTTCGCGCAGGGCGATGCCTGCGATCACGTGTTCTACATCCAGAAAGGCAACGTGAAGCTGTCGGTCAGCTCGAAGTCCGGCCGCGAAGCGGTCGTCGCGATGCTGGGCGCCGGCGATTTTTTCGGCGAAGGGTGCCTCGCCGGCCAGCCCGTGCGCATGGGCACGGCGGCCGCCGCGACCGACAGCTCGATTCTCCGGATCGACAAGCGCCGCATGATCGCCCTGCTGCACAGCAAGCGCGGGATGTCGGACCGGTTCATCGCACACATGCTGGCGCGCAACATCCAGATCGAAGAAGACCTCGTCGACCAGCTGTTCAACTCGAGCGAGAAGCGGCTGGCGCGCACGCTGCTGCTGCTCGCGCGGTACGGCAAGCACGACTCCCCCGCCAGAGCGGTGCCGCTGCTGTCTCAGGAAACGCTCGCCGAGATGGTCGGGACCACGAGATCGCGCATCAACTTCTTCATGAAGAAGTTCCAGCGCCTCGGCTTCATCGATTACAGGAACGGCCTCAAGGTCAACAACTCCCTCCTCACCGTCGTGCTGCACGACTGAGCCCGACGCCGCGCTGATCGGCGGATCGACGCCGGCGGTCGTCGCTGTGAGCGGCGGCGTGATTCTCGATCGCATACTCGACAGGGAATACGCCGCCGAGCCGTCGGGACTGAGCCGACGCGCGTACGGCCGCCTCGAGGCGGTACGCATGGCCGCGGCGTGGTCCCGCGAGCATCGGCGGCGATTCGCGCTCGTGAGCGGCGACGTCGTGCTCGCAACCGCGCGCGAACGCCGGGTGATGGGCACGCTGAATCAGGCGTCGGCGCAAATCTGCGGCATCAGCCATGTCTTCACCGGCCTCCGCGATGGCGGCGCCGCCTACGCGGAACTGCTCGTCGAACGGCTGCTCGCTGTCGCACAGGCCGACGGCGCGCGGGCGGCGCTGCTCTGCGGCGACATGGGCACGGTGTGGTGCGATGCCGCGGGATTCCTGAGAATTCCGAGGACGATGGTCGAAGTCGGCGTCGAGCAGTCGCCGCGCCATGGCGCGTCGATGACGCTGGTTCGCGCCGGTGAAGAGCGTGACCTCCAGGCGATTGCCGCCATGGGACGGACCCGCGCCACGCCGTTCCGGCTTCATCTCGATCGGGATGTGGACACCATCCGGGCGGCGATTGCGACGAAGCGAATGCTCGCGGGGCTTGGCAAGTCCGGAGCGCGCGAGCTGCAGTTCTTCATCGCGGAGGAAGGCATTACGGCGGCGGCGTACGTGGTGCTGAGCGTGGAAGGCCTAGAGTGGACCCTCGAGGAGTGCGGCGATCGCGACGCGTCGGGCGCCCGGGTCGGCGCGCTGCTGCAGAGTCTCATCGCACGGGAACCGGCCGGGCCTCGACCGACGATTCGCGGCTGGCTGCCTCCAGGATTTCTGCCTCCGCAGCTCGCCATCCGCTCGACGCAGGCGGCCCCGGACGTCGTGATGTTCCGGTCCTTCGAGTCCGGCGGCCTCCCGCCGCTGTCGGAGCGCGACGTGCTGTTGTGGCCGGCGGATCTGGACTGAACGCGTCGTTCACGGGTGTGCCGTTCTGAACAGCCGACACGCCGTGCCGGTTGCTACACTCGCAGGGTGTTCAAGCTGATTGCGACGATGCGGCGCGGATCGTCTTCGGGAATGCCGGCCGCGTGGGCTCACTACGGAGTCATCGAAGCGGCCAGGACAGGCGCCGCCGACTTGCTGCGCGACGATCGCGTCCTGCGAGTCATGGTCGTGCGCAACGAAGTGCCTCCGGCGTTTGTCGAGTGGATCGAGCGGTGATGATAGCCACGAACATCGTCTGGATCGCCGCCGGCGCCGGCATCGTGCTCGGCCTCGCACAGTGGTTCCGGCGCCGCCGCGCGGGCGCCTGGAACGCCAGCCTTGGATTCGTCAGCCGCCAGTGGATCGAAGAACACCGCCTGGCGGAGACCGCCGACCACGCCTGACCGCCCGACGCGCTCAGTTGACGTCGGGCGTGTTCAGCTTCCTGATGTCGCGCAGCGTCTGCCGCATCTCTTCAACCGCCTTCATCTGCTCCAGCGTCGCGGCCAGCGTGTCGACGGTCGCCTTGACGGCCTCCATCGCCGCCTGCCGGGCGAGCTCGGCGGCCCCCCTCGCATCCTCGGCGGCCATGCGTGCGTCCTCTGCCATCTGTCGAAGTCGTTCGGCGCTGTCTCTGACCGACTCCGCCGCCACGCGTTGCAGTTCGGCGAGCGTGAGGTCGTCCGGCGGCGGAGTGTGGTTCTGCATGGGGATTGTTCGTCCTGCTCCGGAGCGTAACGGACTCTTCATCCGCGGGGAGTGCTGAAAGGAACACCGAACTCTTTACGAATCGCACTAGGCTCGTGTTCTCGGGAGACGTTCTTCACGTTCTTCAGAAAGAGACGGATTGCATGATCAAGAAAGCGCTCTGGGTTGGAATCGCACTCACGGTGTTCGGCCTCGTATCGGCAGCCAACGTCCGCGCGGATGAATGGAACAAGGAAACGAAGATCACGTTCAGCAAGCCGGTGGACATCGCCGGGCACGTGTTCGCCGCGGGCACGTATCTGTTCAAGATGGCGGACGCCAACGACCGTCACCTCGTGCGGATCTTCTCTGCCGACGGCAAGACGGTCATCGCGACGGTGATGACGATCCCCGACTATCGTCTGACGGCGACGGACCAGACGGTGATCAAATTCCGCGAAGTGCCCGCGGGATCGCCTGACGCGGTGCGCGCGTGGTTCTATCCCGGCCGCAGAATCGGCGAAGAGTTCATCTACCCGAAGTCTCGCGCGATCGAACTGGCGCAGGCCTCGAAGGTGGTCGTCCCGGCGCTGGCGGTTGACGTGGCCGACGAGAAGGCGCTGGCGACCGCGCCGATCGTCGCCATCACGCCGGATAAGAAGGAAGTCCCCGTGGCGGCCGCGATCCAGACGACGCCGGTCGAGCCCGTCGCGACGGTCGCGAGCAGCGAGCCGGCGCAGCTGCCGAAGACCGCGAGCATGCTCCCGCTGTTAGTCCTGTTCGGCGTCGCGTTGCTCGGCCTCGCCATGGGTCTCACGGCGTTCACCCGTCGCAAGACGGTTTCGATTCTGTAAACGATCCGGATGACGCCGCGGGACGCCGTCCCGCGGCGCCAAGAGGGTGCCTCGATGCGCCTGCTGGCCGCTCTTCTCCTCCTGCTGCAACCGATCATCACCGTCCACACCGAGCTCGTCGTCGTCCCGGTCGTCGTCACCGACAGTCACGGTCACCGCGTCAGCGGACTCGATGAGAACAGTTTTCACGTGTACGAAGACGGCCGGCTGCGGCCGACCGCGATCTTTCGCCGCGGGGAGGCGCCGATTACGCTCGGCCTGATCGTCGATCGCAGCCAGAGCATGCGCCCGAAGGCGGCGGCGCTCCTGACGGCGATATCCGCCGTCCTCGACACGATTCGACAGGAGGACGAGCTGTTCGGCGTGGACTTCAACGACCGCGTGTGGTTCGAGCTGGGAGACGGCCAGCCGTTCACGCACGACCCCGCGGCGATCCGCGCGCCGCTGACGGCCGCGAGATCCGAAGGACGGACGGCACTGTACGACGGCGTCGCCGCGGGGCTGCGGCAACTGCGGGCCGGGCACGGCGCACGGCGCGCGCTGCTGGTCATCAGCGACGGCGCGGACAACGCCAGCCGGACCACGTATGCCGACGTGCTCGCGCTCGCCCGTCAGTCCGACGGCGTCATCTACGCGATTGGACTCCTGGGTGTGTCCGGCGAGGACGAGGAAGACGCCGGCGCGCTCAAGCGGATCTGCCGGGAGACCGGCGGCGTTGCGTATTTTCCGCAGACGGCCGAAGAGATTGCGACGGCCTCGGCGCAGGTCGCCGCCGATCTCCGCGAGCAGTACACGCTGGCCTTCGTCCCCGGCGACCGGGCCGGTGCGAGGGCCTTCCGGAAAATCGCCGTCGCCGTGACGGCCACGGGACGGGGACGTTTACGCGCGCGGACGCGATCCGGATACCTCGCCCCTCCTGAAGGCGGCAAACCGTGAGCCTGACGCTCCGTCTGTTCCGCTACGCCTCGCGGATCCTGCTCGCGGCGGGCGTGCTCACGCTCGGCTACGCGGCCTGGGTCGCCAACGACGCGCGGATGTACCAGGCACGCGAACTCGCACGCATGGCACACGACCGGCACGCGGCTCCCG
>Ga0134125_10007755_pt1 | contig 12105 bp, 6 predicted proteins | sample KB31751_FD_96464 | JGI IMG/M metagenome (GOLD analysis project Ga0134125, IMG submission 96464) | Terrestrial soil microbial communities with excess Nitrogen fertilizer from Kellogg Biological Station, Michigan, USA - KB3-175-1 | ecosystem: Environmental > Terrestrial > Soil > Unclassified ... | reverse complement strand
GGTCGGCTGTCTCGGAGCGCACGCATTGTGGCGCGGTCAGACCAAGCTGCCGCTACTCGAGCCCGTAAGTCCAATGCCTGCAACAAAAAATAGCGCACGCACGGTTTTGGTGATGCCGGTGCACAATGAGGATTGCGTGCAGGTGTTTGCGCGGCTGCAGGCCATCTGGGAATCGGTCCGCGCGGCGGGGGGCAGTGAGTGCTTCGATCTCTTTATCCTGAGCGATTCCAATGAGATGGCTGCATGCGCAGGGGAGCAGCGGGAGTGGCGGCGTTTCCACGAAAACAACCCGGATGCGCGTATTTTCTACCGCCGCAGGCAACGTAACACCGGTCATAAGAGCGGTAACATCGCCGATTTTTGCACCAATTGGGGGGCGATGTACGCGTACATGGTCGTTTTGGACGCCGACAGTCTGATGACCGGCGAGACGCTGATCAGATTGACGCGGCTGATGGACGCCAATCCGCGCACCGCGCTCATCCAGGTGGTTCCGCTGCTGATCGGGGGCGATTCCCTGTTTGCACGGGCGCAGCAGTTCGCATCCTGGGTCTATGGCCGGGTTTACGCGGCCGGACTCGCCCGGCTCCAGGGGCCGGACGGCAATTATTGGGGACACAACGCCATCATCCGCATAAGGCCGTTCATGGATAACTGCGGGCTCCCCATCCTGCCGGGGCCGCCACCGCTCGGTGGCGAGATCTTGAGCCACGACTTCGTCGAGGCCGCGCTTCTGCGGCGCGCCGGCTGGGACCTCTGGCTGACCACCGACATCGGCGGCAGCTACGAGGCATCGCCGCCGACATTGATCGAATTTTTAAAGCGCGACCGCCGCTGGTGTCAGGGCAACCTGCAACACATCACCCTGATGTTCGCGCAAGGGCTACGGCTGCCGAGCCGCCTGCATTTCGCGCTCGGTGCGATGAGCTATCTATCGTCACCGCTTTGGCTCGTTCTGGTCGTGCTGTTCGCGCTTAACGCCGTCGCGCTGGAGAAGGTCACGGCAGTCACCTATCTCGGCCGTTATCCGATGCTGGCCTGGCCGATCTCGCACACCCTTGCGTTTGTCAGCCTTGCCGCGGCCGCCATGGCAATGCTGTTCGGGCCGAAAATCCTGGCGCTGATATTACTGTTGCGCGACCGGAAGGCGCTACGCGAATATGGCGGCGCGTCGCGCGCTATCCTCGGGGTGGTGACGGAAAGCATCCTGTCGACCCTCTTAGCGCCGATTTTCATGCTGTCGCATAGTTGGTTCGTGTTCAACATTCTGCTTGGGCGCACCACGCGCTGGGGCGCGCAGTTGCGCGGCGGTAACGGCATCGGACTGTGGCAATCGACGCGCGCCTTTGCCCCGCACACGGTCATCGCCTGCGCTGTCGGCCTGGCGGCCTGGTATTGGACGCCCGGAGATTTCTGGTGGTACACGCCGCTTTTGGTTGGTGCGGCGCTCGCCATTCTGCTGTGCTGGGCAACCAGCAGCACGTCTTGGGGAGCGTCCGCCCGGCGCCACGGTCTGTTCGCGATCCCCAGCGAGACGGTCGGCGTTTCGATCCTCGATCGTTACGAAAGCCTCGTCGCCGCCCGATTGCCGGCTAACGAAGGTGGTACGGTTCCAGACGCTCGAGCGACGCAGGCAGCGTAACGCCGCTGTCGCCAATAACCTGCTGGACGAGCCATGTCCGACTTCCTCGACAGGATGATCGCCGGCATGAGCCTTACCGAGAAGGTCGGGCAGCTCAATTTATTGGCGACGGCTGCGGATAGTACCGGCGCTGGCGGCGGCGCAAGCGACATCGAGAGCCGCATTCGTCGTGGCGAGGTCGGCTGTCTGGCCGCCGGCGCTGCCGTTAGCCGCTTGCGCGAATTGCAGCGCATCGCCGTCCAAGAATCGCCTCAACATATCCCGTTGATATTTTCGCTCGACGTGATTCACGGCCACCGCACCGTATTTCCCCTACCGCTCGGGCTTGCCTGCAGCTGGGATGCGGATTTGATCCGCCGCGCCGCCCGCGTCGCCGCGACCGAGGCTGCGGCTGCTGGCGTCACGCTCGCCTGGGCGCCGATGATCGACGTCTCGCGTGACGCGCGTTGGGGTCGTTGCGCGGAAAGCCCGGGAGAAGACCCCGTCATCGGCGCAGCATTCGGCCGCGCCATGATCGAAGGCTATCAGCAAGATAACCTGGCGCGGCTCGACAGCGTGATGGCGACCGCCAAGCACTTTGCCGGATACGGCCTTGCCGAAGCGGGGCGCGATTACAACAGCGTCGATGCGAGCCCTTACCGGATGCACAACGCCGTGCTGCCGCCGTTCAAGGCCGCGGTCGAAGCGGGCGTCGGCGCCGTCATGGTCGGCTTTCACGACCTTTCCGGCATCCCATGCACCGCGCATCGCGAGTTGCTGCGCGACCTGCTGCGCGACAGCTGGGGTTTCGACGGGTTGATCGTTTCCGATTACACCGCAATCCTCGAACTCGTCCATCACGGCGTTGCCGCCAACGAAATGGATGCAGCGGCTTTGGCGATGAATGCCGGTGTCGACATCGACATCGTCGGCGAGAGTTATTTCAAACATTTGCCTTCGTTGGTCGCGGGGGGGAAGGTGCCAATGGCGGCCATCGATGCCGCTTGCCGACGTGTGCTGCGCGCCAAGGAACAGTTAGGTTTATTCGACGACCCCTACGGCCGCCTCGACGAGGGCCGCCGGCAAAGGGTGACGTTGACTGCGGATCATCGCCGTCTGGCGCGCGAAGCGACGACAAAATCCTGCGTGCTGCTGAAGAACGACGGCGTGCTGCCGCTCGCCCGCGACGGCGTTATCGCTCTCGTCGGGCCTTTGGCGGACAGCCGCGCGAACATGCAGGGTACCTGGGCGGTGTCGGCGCAAGCGGCCGACAGTGTCACGGTGCTGGACGGATTGCGCGCGGCAGCGGCCGACAAAATAAGGATTCTTTACGCCAAGGGCGCCAATATCGTCGACGATCCGAACATCGCGGCCCGTCTGAATGTGTTCGGCGAAACGTTCGCCATCGACGCTCGCACGCCGGACGCGATGATCGCCGAAGCCGTCGCGGTGGCAAAACAAGCCGATGTTATCGTTGCCTGTGTCGGCGAGGCGAAGGAGCATTCGGGCGAGTCTTCGACCCGCGACGACATCGGACTGCCGGGCAGCCAGCAAAGCCTGTTGCGTGCACTCCATGCGACCGGCAAGCCGTTGGTCCTGGTGACCATGAGCGGACGCCCTCTCGCGCTCGGCTGGGAGAGCGAACACGCCAACGCAATCCTGCATACGTGGTTCGCCGGTACGGAAGCGGGCAATGGTATTGCCGATCTGCTGTTCGGTATCGCCAATCCGTGCGCCAAGTTGACGATGAGTTTCCCGTGCGATGTCGGACAATGCCCGATTTATTATTCCGAGCCGGCGACCGGGCGCCCGCCGGACAAGATCGGCATCGATGTCGCCGGCGATCGCGAGATGGGGCGTAATGGACGCGTTTTTCGCAAATTTACCACGGCTTGCCGTATCGAAGGCCCGTCAACGCCGCTTTACCCGTTCGGATATGGGCTGACCTACAGCCGCTTCGAATATGGCGACCTTGCGCTCAGCAAATCCATGTTGCGAGGCGAGGCCGACTCGCTCGAGGCGGCCATCGATATCAAAAATATCGGTGAGTTCCCGGGGGAGGAGATCGTTCAGCTTTACATCAGCGATCCGGTCGCCAGCCGTTCGCGGCCGGTCCGCGAATTGAAAGCCTATCGAAAAATAGCATTGCAACCCGGCGAACGGCGCCGCGTCACATTCCGCATCACAAAAGTTGACCTCGCCTATATTCAGGCCGAACGTTTTTCCGAGCCGAATCAATGTTGCGAGGCAGGACAGTTCATCGTGCAGGTCGGACCGAATTCCGAGGAACTTGTGGCGGCTAGCTTCGAGTGGCAGGCCGCATGAAGGGCGCGGCGTCGCCCGTTATCGCGCTGCATTCCGACGACGCCTTGCTCGATTGGGTGCAGCGGCAAACGCTCGACTATTTCTGGAGCTTCGCCCATCCGGCGAGCGGCATGGCGCGCGAGCGCAGCAATCCGGTTCCCGGCTACGATTATCTGGAAACGGTGACCAGCGGCGGCACCGGTTTCGGCATCATGGCGCTGATCGCCGGCGCCTCACGCGGGTTTTTACCGCTGGCGGCGGTGCGCGGCCGCATCTGGCAAATCGTGGCCTTTCTCGGCCGCGCCGAACGTCATCATGGCGTGTTCCCGCATTTCCTGCACGGCGCCAGCGGGGCCGCGATCCCGTTTTCCGAATGGGACGACGGCGGCGATCTCGTGGAAACGGCTTTCCTGATGGCGGGCCTCCTGTGCGCGCGGCAATTTTTTGCCGGCGGGACGGCTGACGAGGTCGATCTGCGCAACGCCATCGACCGGCTATGGAACGCGGTCGAATGGGCCTGGCACACGCAGGGCGACGACGCCCTCTACTGGCACTGGAGCCCGCGCTTCGGCTGGGACATGGACCATGCCATCACCGGCTGGAACGAGTGCCTCATTACTTTTGTTCTTGCGGCTGCGTCTCCGACACATGCCATAGCGCCATCGGTTTATCATCGCGGCTGGACCGACAGCCCCACGTTCCGCAATGGGGAAAGCTACTTTGGAATTACACTGCCGCTGGGCCCGCCGCATGGCGGCCCGCTGTTCTTTTCCCAGTATTCCTTTCTTGGACTTGATCCGCGCGGATTGCGCGACCGCTACGCCGACTACTGGATGCAGAATTGTGCGCACACATCGATCAACCGCGCGCATTGCATGTCGAACGGGAAGAAGTTCTCCGGCTACGGCGCGAGCTGTTGGGGCCTTACGGCCTGCGACGGTGTCGGCGGTTACGACGCTTTTTCGCCGACAAACGATTGCGGCGTGATTGCACCGACCGCGGCGCTATCGTCGATGCCCTATACGCCGCGGGAATCGATGGAGGTGCTGCGTTGGCTTTGCGAACTCGACGGCGTGCGCAGCCAATTTGGCTTCGTCGACGCCTTCGATCTGTCACGCCGGTGGTACGCCGGCAGCAATCTCGCGATCGATCAGGGGCCGATCGTCGTCATGATCGAGAATTACCGGACGGGCCTGCTCTGGGATCTGTTCATGAGTTTTCCGCCTGTGGGCGAGGGCCTTCGCCGCCTCGACTTTACGCGGCACTAGCGGCACGCAATCAGGCGCCGCTTTTGGCGGCAAGCCCCGCGGCAACGAGCTCGGCGATATGCTGCGTTTGCCTGCCGCTACCCTGTTCAATTTGCTCGCGGCAGCTAAACCCGTTGGCGAGGATCAGCGTGTCGCTTCCGGCGGCGCGCATTTTCGGCAGCATGACGCGTTCGGCCGCTTTCATCGATACGTCGTATTTGTCGGTTTCGAATCCGAAGGCGCCAGCCATGCCGCAACAACCCGATGCCATGATGTTGTAGTCGAGGCCAAGACCATCGAGGACCTTGCGCTCGGACGCGGGCTTGAGCACGGCATGATGATGGCAATGGAGTTGCACCAGGGCGTTTCCCTTCACCGGCTGCATCTCGCAGCCGCCGGTATCGAGAAATTCGGTGAAGAACAACGTTTGTTTCGATAGCTGCTGCGCCAGCTCGTTACCGGGGAACAGGCCGATGAGTTCGTCGCGGAAGGCGCTGGTGCATGCGGGTTCAAGCCCGATCAAAGGCGTGCCCGCTTCGATATCGGGCCGCAGCGTGTCGAGCGTTTCGCGCCACAAATCTTTCGCGTCGTCGAGGAAGCCCCAATCATAAAGCGGCCGGCCGCAGCAGAGGGCGCGTGACGGGATCGCCACCTCGAAGCCAAGCGCTTCCAGGGCCTGGGTTGCGGCGATCGCGGTCTGCGGGCGGAAATAGTTGTTGAAGGTGTCCGGCCAAAGCATCACGCGCTTGCCGCCGGTTCTCTTATCCCCCTGCTTTTTGCCGCGCTTGCGAAACCAGTGACGGAAGCTTTCTCGGGCGTAGCGCGGGACCGTGCGGTTGGGAGAAATGCCGCCGACCCATTTGCCGAGCGATGACCCCGCGGCGAGATTGGCAAACCACGGCGCGTAGGCCGCGTAGCGCGACCAGCGATGGATAAGCCCCATCGAATAGGCGGCACGGGGTCGCAGCCGCCCCCGATAATGCTCGGCGCGGAACTCGGCCTTGTAGGTCGCCATGTCGACATGGACCGGACAGTCGCTCTTGCAGGCCTTGCACCCGAAGCAATAATCGAGCGCCTCCTCGACCGCCGCGCTTTTCCAGCGGTCCGTAATGGTGTCGCCGCGCATCATCTCGAACAGCAGGCGGGCGCGGCCGCGCGTGGAATGCTTTTCTTCGCCGGTCGCCATGTAGCTCGGGCACATCACGCCCTCGTCGCTCGATCGCCGCCGGCATTGACCGACGCCGACGCAGCGACGCGTCGCCAGTGTGAAACTGCCACCGTCGTCCGCGTAAGCGAAGTGGCCGCCGTAATCAAAAGGCCGCGCTTCCGGTCCGAGGCGCAAGTTTGAGGTGATCGGATAGGGCTCGACGATCTTGCCCGGGTTCATCTTGTTGTCCGGGTCCCAGATCGCCTTGAACTCGCGGAAGGCCTGAACCAACTCGGGGCCATACATCTTTTCCAGGAGCTCGGCGCGGCCCTGTCCGTCGCCATGCTCGCCCGATAGCGTGCCGCCGTAGCGCACGACGAGGTCGGCGGCGTGATCGAGATAATGTCGCCAATTGGTGAGGCCCTTTTCGGTCGACAGGTCGAAATCGATGCGGCAATGGATCAGGCCGTCGCCGAAATGGCCGTACACCGAGGCATCATAGCCGTGGTGGAGCAACAGCGCCTTGAATTCGCGCAGATACTTGCCGAGATTTTCCGGCGCGACCGCGCTGTCCTCCCAGCCAGGATGGCCTTCGGGCCAATCCGGAACATGCGCAGTCGCGGCAAGCGCTGCGTCGCGTACGCGCCAGATTTTCTTTTGCTGCTCGGCGTCGGCAAGAAGCGTGGCGGCGTTGCCCTTGCCGGCGAACGCGTCGATCGCTTTTTGGGCGCGCGCGGCGGCTTCCTCTTTGCTTTCCGCGCCGAATTCCGCGATCAGCCAGCCGGAGCCCTTCGGTAGCATCTTCAACTCGTCGGGGTCGATATGCTTGCGCGTGATGAAATCGACGAGGAGGTCGTCGATGCCTTCGAGCGCGATCGGCTTGAATTCGAGGGCTTCCGGCACGGCGTCGGCGGCCTCGTAAACGTCCTTGAAACCGATAATGCCGAGCGCCCGTTCCGGCGGGCTGTGCATGAGGTTAAGCTCGGCTTCGAGGATGAGCACGCAGGTCGCTTCGGTGCCGACGAGCGCACGAGCGACATTGAAGCCGTTCTCCGGCAGAAGCTGATCGAGATTTTCATAGCCGGAGACGCGGCGCGGAATTTTCGGAAATCGCGCTCGGATCAGGTCGCCGTATTTGCGCCGGAACTCGTCCATGTCGCGATAAATCTGGGCGCGGCGGCCGCCCGCTTTCAGGATCGACGCCAGTTCGTCATCGCTAGTGCGGCCAACCGTCATGCGCTCGCCGTCGTAGGTGAGAATGTCGAGGGTCTCGACATTGTCGGAGGTGCGTTTGCCCATGATCGAATGAAGCCCGCAGGAATTGTTGCCGAGCATGCCGCCGAGGGTGTTGTGGTCGTGTGTTGCCGGATCGGGGCCGAAGGTGAGGTGATGGCGTTCGGCGTTTTCACGCAGATGATCGAGGATGCAGCCCGGCTGCACCTTCGCGAGCTTGTTGACGGCGTCCAGCGATACGACGTCGTGCATATATTTGGAGAAGTCGATCAGAACGGCGACATTGCAGCCCTGACCGGCAAGGCTGGTGCCACCGCCCCTTGGCACGATAGGGGCGTTATATTGACGACACAGTTCGACGGTGCCGATCACATCGGCGATATCGCGCGGGATAACAACGCCGATCGGCACCTGCCGGTAATTCGATGCATCGGTCGCGTACAATGCTCGGGCGCCGGCATCGAAACGCACCTCGCCTTTGATCTTGCGTTTGAGCGCCAGGCCGAGCGCCTTGTCGGTGACTGCATCGGCGGAGAACGCAGTTACAATCCGTCCGTTCGGTCCGCGCGCAATGCGCATCGGCCACCGACGCGTGCTGGCTGTCTTGTGATTAACATCGATGACGTGACTCATGATTGGCCCTTCATGCCGCCACCTTTTCTGCGTCGGCGGCCTTAAATTCGAGTCCCAAACCCGGCCGCTGCGGGTCCGGCGCCACGATGCCGCCGCGCGGCCTTGGCGCACCGTCGAACACGGCCTGCTCGATGCGGACGTGATCGTGGAACCACTCGAGATGACGTAAGCCAGGAGCCGCACAACAGACATGCAGATGCACCGCTGGAGCGGTGTGAGCGGAGAGGGGAATGTGGAAAGATTCGGCGATTGCCGCGGCCTTGAGGAACCCGGTAATGCCGCCGCAACGGGTCGTATCGGCTTGCAGCACATCGATGGCGCCGGCCTCCAGCATGCGGCGAAAATAGAATGCGTCGTAGCCGTATTCGCCGGCGGCGATATCCATGTCCGGCGGTGCGCGGTCGCGCAGCAGCCGCAGGCCGTCCAGATCGTCGCTCGATACCGGCTCCTCGAACCAACCGACGTTTTCCAAGCGCTCAGCAAATCCCAACGCCTGTTTACGCCCATAAGCGCCGTTGGCGTCGACAAACAAAGTCGCTTTGCCGATCGCCTGCCGCGCGGCCTGCACCCGCTTGAGGTCGTCGGCCGGCTGACTGCCGATTTTCATCTTCACCCAGCGACAGCCGTCATGCTCGACCCAACCGGCGAGTTGCTTCTGGAGGCGCTCAATCGAATAGCAGGTGAAGCCGCCGCTGCCATAGATCGGTACTTGTTCACGGGCCTGACCGAGGAGCCTAAAAAGGGGAATTCCGAGCAGCTTTGCCTTGAGATCCCAGAGCGCCACGTCGACGGCGGAAATCGCGTTGGCGCAAACGCCGCACCAGCCCATGTTGCGTACCGCGCGAACCATTGCCTGCCACAGCAAGGGAATATCCATTGGGTCTTTGCCGCGGATCGTCGCGGCGAGGGTGGTTTCGACTATCGATGCCGCGGCGGCCGCTCCGTAGCTGTACCCAAGACCCTGGACGCCGCCGGCCGAAATTTCGACCAGGATCATCGTAGTGTGGTCCCACGCGATCGTTCCATCTGCCTCCGGGGCATCGGTAGGAAAGCGAAGGCTTCGCACCGCGATTTTGTCGATCGGTGGCGAGGCGTGAGGCATAAAATCTCCTTCAGATCAGTTCGCGCACCGTGTCGGAGGCGATGGTTCGCGCGATTTTCCCGGCATCCGGCGTGCCCCGCGCCAGCGCTTCGGTGAGATTTTTGACGTCGCTGAAAGATACCTTCGGCGGCATTGGTGGCTCATGCGGATCGACGACGGCTTCGATCAACGCCGGCCCCGGCGTCGCCAGCGCACGGCGCAAGACCTCGCTGCATTGCTTGGGGTCGTCGATAGTGTAGGCCTCGACGCCGCATCCACGCGCGACCGTCGCGAAATCGATTGGTTGCAACTCGCAGACATATTCTGGGTTGCCAAGGAAAACCATCTGCTCCCATTTAATCTGGCCAAGCGCGTTATTCTTGATGACGATGACTTTCACGTTGAGGTCGTATTTTTTGCAGGTGGCAAGTTCCCCCATTAGCATCGTCAAACCACCGTCGCCGACAAAGGCGACGACCTGGCGGGCGGGATAGGCGACGGCGGCGGCGATCGCGTAGGGCAGGCCGCAGGCCATGGTGGCGAGGTTGCCTGAGCAGGAAAACATCATGTCGCCGCGGACGCTCAGGTGTCGCGCGATCCAGGTTGTGATCGTGCCGGAATCTGTCGCCACGATCGCATCGTCGGAGAGCAGCTTGTTGAGCTCGTAGGCGACGACCTGCGGCTTCATCGGCTTGTCCTGAAGCGTGCCGCGCTGCTCCATCAGCTTGTTCCACTCCTTCATGCCATCCTGCGCTTTCTTCAGGAATGCACGGTCGTCATGCGGCTTGAGCTTTGGCAACAGCGCGTTGAGGACGCTTTTGACGTCGCCGACCAACGGCGCGTCCACCGGCGCGCGTAGGCCGATGCGCATGGGGTCGATGTCGATCTGTACGATCTTGGCCGCACCCGGCTTGGGATAAAATTCGATGTAAGGGAAACTTGAGCCGGCAATCAGGAGCGTGTCGCAATCTTCGAGCGCCTCTTGCGCCGGTTTCGTCCCCAGGAGGCCGATGCCGCCGATGCAATAGGGATTATCATCGGAGAGGGCCGCCTTGCCGAGCAGCGGCTTGATAACCGGCGCGGCGAGCTTCTCGGCGACTGCGTCCAAGGCCTGCGCGGCCCCAAGCGCGCCGCGACCGGCGAGAATCGCGGGTTTTTTGCCGGCGTTGAGAATTTCGACAGCCTCTGCGAGATGGCGCTCACTCGGCACGCGGTTGGCATGACCGATAACGTCGGAGACGTGATGCGGCACATTGCGTTTCGACTTCAGGTCCTTGTCGACCGGTTGGGACTGCATGTCGACCGGAATGGTGACATGGGCAACGCCACGGTAGGCGAGGGCGGTGCGGCAGGCGAGCTCGACGACGTTCTCGACGTGCTGTGGGCCCATCACCCGAACGTTGTAGACGCAGACATCCACGAACAGCTTGTCGAGCTCGACATCCTGCTGTGTCCAGGTGTGCAGGAGATCGTGAAATTGCAGGCCAGTGATCGCGAGCACCGGCTGCCCGTCGAGCTTGGCGTCATAAAGTCCGTTGAGCAGATGGATGCCGCCGGGACCGGAGGTGGCAAGGCATACGCCGAGCTTGCCGGTCCATTTGGCATAGGCGCAGGCATTGAAAGCCGCCGCTTCTTCATGCCGTACTTGGATGAAACGAATATCGTCCTTGCGTTTTCGTAATGATTCGATCACCCCGTTGATGCCGTCGCCGGGCAAACCGAAAATCGTATCGACATCCCAGCGCAGCAGCGTGTCGACCAGGACGTCTCCTGCGGTCGGACTAGCCATGGCAAAGCCTCCCTGAGGCAGCATTGTTTTCGCCCATGACGCCGCTGCGGCAGAATTGAAAGGATATTGGGAACAACGAACTCGACCTCTCGCTGTTCCATCGGGAACGGCGATGGAACCGGCGCGCACGGGGCCAGTTTTCCCGACAGCAAGAGTTTACGAGAAGGACCGGACTCGATGGAATGCAAGCTTCTGCACGAAGACGACGGCCGGCGCACGTTCGCCGTCATCATGAAAACTGGCGACGAAGTGTTGTCGGCGATGACGAATTTTGCGACGAAAGAGAAAATCGGCGCGGCGCAAATCACCGCCATCGGCGCCTTGAGCAATCTCAAGCTGCTCTATTTTAACTGGGATAAGAAGGAATACGAAAAAATCCCGGTCGATGAACAGGTCGAGGTTGCCTCACTGATCGGCGACATTGCGCTCGACCCAAAAAGTCAGCCGACGGTGCATATCCATCTGGTTGTCGGCAAAAGCGATGGTAGGGCCATGGCCGGACACCTCGGCACGGCCTATGTGCGGCCGACTTTGGAGGTCATCGTCGAAGAATTGCCGGCTTACCTGCAAAAGGTCCACGATCCCGAGACTGGCCTTGCCCTGATCAAGGCCAAGGAGCCGCTGCACGCCTAGATGCGGCGGCCTTTACGGTGCGACCTCGCGGTGCCCCCTCGCGAGGGGCGCGATCTCGTAGCTTGCGCGTCCCTTCAGTTTTGTTAGAAGCAGTTGTGAAGCCCGTTGCTAGCGCGGGGCAATAGCGATTGAGCCGCGGCGGCAGGCGATTTGGAAATCGGCCGCCTCATGACAGACCAAATTCCAAAGACCGCGCGCGTCGTCATCATCGGCGGCGGCATCATGGGCTGCTCGGTCGCTTATCATTTGACCAAATGCGGGGTGAAAGACGTCGTTCTCCTCGAACAAGGGCGTCTTTCCTGCGGCACCACCTGGCATGCAGCGGGGCTCGTCGGGCAGTTACGCACCAGCAGCAATATCACGCGTCTCGTCCAATACTCCGCGGAGCTTTATGCGCGGCTCGAAGCGGAAACCGGG
>Ga0134125_10007753_pt1 | contig 12107 bp, 10 predicted proteins | sample KB31751_FD_96464 | JGI IMG/M metagenome (GOLD analysis project Ga0134125, IMG submission 96464) | Terrestrial soil microbial communities with excess Nitrogen fertilizer from Kellogg Biological Station, Michigan, USA - KB3-175-1 | ecosystem: Environmental > Terrestrial > Soil > Unclassified ... | reverse complement strand
GGTCCCCGCGAAAGCGGGGACTTAGACATACCGCCAGATGCCTGCTTTCGCGGGCCTGACGAAAAAGAGAGAGCGGTCCCTAGCCCACTCATTACCGAACTCCGGATCCAGCCTTCGCGTTCAGTCGTTCCATCGCGGTCGTCATATCGGCGACCAGTTCGGCGAAGGGCCGGGTCGCGGTCTCGGTCCGGGCGATGGCAACATAGTCGAAGCCTGGCGCGCCATGCTGCGGTAGCACCTGCTCGGCGGCGGCTTTCAGCCGGCGCCGAGCGCGGTTCCGCACGACAGCGATACCGACCTTACGGCTCGCGGTGAAGCCGATGCGCGGGACAGGTGGCAAATCCGAATCCTCCGGGCGGCGGGCGGCCTGCAGGATCAGACCGGGTGCCACCCATCTACGGCGGCTCGCCGCTACGGCTAAAAATTCGGGCCGGCGCTTGAGACGCGCAAGCCCGGCCATGATTACGAACCGTTAAATTTCCTTCAGGCGCTGAGCCGCTTACGGCCTTTGGCCCGGCGGCTGGAAAGCACCCGGCGACCGCCCACCGTCGCCATCCGCGCCCGGAAGCCATGACGGCGCTTGCGAACGATCTTGCTCGGCTGATACGTGCGCTTCACGCGGACGACCCTTCTTTACTGGAATGAGCGCGGTGTATAGGGTTAGGCGGGCTGCAAGTCAACGCCAAACCGCAGTGCCGGCGCGCGGAAACTGGAAAATCTGTATGAGCGTCAAGCGCTTATGGAACGGTGTCGCATCCGGCCTCTCGGCCCGGCTGCTGGTGTTGACGGTCTTCTTCGTCATGCTCTCGGAAGTCCTCATCTTCGTGCCCTCGGTGGCGCGGGACCGGCTGGCCTATCTCGAGGACCGGATCGACGCCGCCCGGCTGGCGGTTTTTGCCCTCGAAGCCACCCCGGATAACGTCGTCAGCCCCGCCCTCGCCAACCACCTCCTCGCCGATGTCGGCGCCCATGGCATCGCCGTGCATGAGGAGGATGCGATCTTGATGATCGACACCGAAATGCCGCCGGTGCCCGACGCGACCTTCGATCTGCGCGGTGTCTCCATGTGGGCGCTGATCCGCGACGCGGTCATGGCCCTGCCGCGGACCGACAACCGCATCCTCCGCGTCATGGACGTGTCGTCGAAAGAGCCGGGCGTCGTCGTCGAGGTCCTGCTCGACGAAAAGCCGCTCCGCGCCGAGATGTGGGCTTATGGCGGCCGGCTTTTCGGCGTCTCCCTGGTGATCTCGCTGATCACCGCGGCGCTGGTCTATGTCAGCCTGCAATGGCTGCTGGTCGGACCGATGCGGCGTCTGACCCAAGGCATGATCAAATTCCGCGAGGACCCGGCCGATGCGACGCGCGTCATCAAGCCGGCCCGTCGCCGCGACGAGCTTGGCCAAGCGGAGCGCGAGCTGGCGATGATGCAGGAGACGGTGCGCCAGGCGTTGCTCGAGAAGGAGCGCCTGGCGGCGCTTGGTGCCGCGGTTACCAAGATCAATCACGATCTCAAGAACATCCTTGCGACCATGCGGCTTCTGGCCGACGGCATCGCGGCAAGCGCTGCACCGGAGCTGAAACGCGTCGCGCCGAGCCTGGCCGCCGCGATCGACCGCGCTGTCGCGCTCACCACCGGCACTCTCGACTACACGCGCGAGCGCGCCGCACCGCTGCATCGCAGCCGCTTCGCGCTGGCGGGTCTCACCGAAGAGATCGCCGAGATGGAATTCCGCGAGGGCGCCGAGGGTTTTGTGATCGAGAACCGGGTCGCGCCCTCGCTCATCGCGGCCGCCGATCGCGACCAGCTTTTCCGCGTGCTGCACAATCTCGCGCAGAACGCGGCGCAGGCCGGCGCACATCATTTGAGCTTCCGCGCCGCGGAGAGCGAGGCGTTGCTGCTGATCGAAGTGGCGGATGACGGGCCGGGCCTGCCGCCCAAGGCGCGCGAGAATCTATTCCGGCCGTTCGCGGGCTCGGCGCGTCCGGGCGGGACGGGGCTGGGTTTGGCGATCGCGCGCGAGGTGATGCGCGCCCATGGCGGCGACATCGCGCTCGACGAGAGCACGGGCGCCGGAACGATCTTCCGCTTGAGCCTGCCGCGGACGAGCGCGTCCGTTTAGCGTGCCCGTTTAGCGCCCCGCGAATCTAGTGATGGGGCCGGGGCGCGGTTTCGACGGTTTCGGAATTTTCGCGATAGATGGCGTCGAGCAGGCGGCGGCTCGGTCGGTCGCCATTCGCGAGGTTGAGCGTGTCTTGCAGGGTGAGCGCCTGATCGAGGTTTTTGACGACCGCGATCGCATCGCCGCTGAGGCCGCGATAGATGCCGTGCCGATCATCGGTGCGCCAGACCGGCGCCACGACGCTGTAGAAACCACGCGCGGCCGGCACCGGCGTCACAGACGGCGGCGCCGGGCGGCGTAAACGGAAGAGTTTTCCGAAGAAGGCGAACATCGCAATTTTCTCCGGTCGCCAATAAGTCGACCCGCAGCCGTATTAACCTTGAAATGGCAAACGAAAGGTTACCAGCCGCTCGTCTAAGTAATTTTACGCGTCACGTCCTTCTACAGACCAGCCGCCGGGTTCAGTCGAGTGCCACAAGCTGTGCCTTTAAATAAGCACTCTCGGGCAGAAAAGGATGCACCGGATGATCGGGGGCAGCGCCAGTCGTGGCGATGATCCGCCCGTCGCGCTGCGCATCCTGCAGGCCACGGCGCACGGCTTCGGCAAAAGCCTCGGTCTCGACCTGATGCGAGCAGGAGGCGATGAAGAGCGTGCCGCCCTTGGCGACGAGCGAGGCCGAGAGCCGTGCCAACTTGCGGTAGCCGCGCAGCGCCGGTCCCAGATCCTTCTTTGAGCGCGCGAAAGCGGGCGGATCGGCGATCACCAGATCGAAGCGCTCGCCCTGTCCATGCAGCCGCTCGAGCTCGTCGAAGGCGTCGCCCTTGGCGAAGCGGCAGCGCGCGCCGACGCCGTTCAACTCGGCCGAACGCGCGGCCAGCTTTAACGCCGTATCCGACCGGTCGACGGCGAGCACCTGCTCGGCCCCGGCGAGCGCGGCGAGGATGCCGAAGCCGCCGCCGAAGCAATAAGCATCAAGCACGCGGCCGCCGCTGGCGAAGCGGCTGGCGAGGTGGCGGTTCTCGCGCTGGTCGTAGAACCAGCCGGTTTTTTGGCCGCCGAGCGGGTCGATCGCGAAACGCGCGCCGTTCTCGACGATCTCGACGGGCGGTGCGACCTCGCCGACAGCGACGCGATCCTCGCCGGCGAGACCTTCGAGGCCGCGCGCGGCGGTGTCGTTGCGCAAGACGATGGCGCGCGGGTTCAGCACATCGCGGCAGGCGGCGAGGAATTCCTCTTCGAGCAGCGCCATGCCGGCGGTGTTGATCTGGCAGCTCAGCACATCGCCGAAACGGTCGAGGATGATGCCCGGCAAGCCATCGGCCTCGGCATGGATTAGCCGGTAATAGGGCTCGGGATAAAGCCGATGGCGCAAGGTCAGCGCGCGCTCCAGTCGCGTCGCGAAGAAAGCGCGATCAATGCGCGTCGCGGCATCGCGGCTCAAGAAGCGTGCGGCGATCAGCGTATGCGGGTTGAAGCTCGCGGTGCCGAGCGTCTTGCCGTTGGCGGTGGTCAGCGCGACGAGGCTGCCCGGCGGCAGCGCTTTCGCCGCCGCGTCCATCGCGATCTCGTTGGAATAGACCCAGGGATGGCCCGACGCGGCGCGCTTGTCGTGGCCGGGAAGCAGGCGAAGGGTCGGACGCGACGTTGCTGGAGCGGAGGATTCGTTCATCGCCGCTGCTTGGCGGCAATCGGTGCCGCCGTCAATCGCAGTCCGGGTTGGCGTTTCGCATCCGAAAAATAAACTTCGCCTCCCCCGCGCAAGCGGACGACCCGCGCGGCCGCTCTTCGCGGCCGTGCCCGTTGGGTTCACGCGCGAAGAGCGCGTGAACGGGTCGTCCCAGGGTTACACAGACGATGTTTCTCTGGGTTCCCGCTTTCGCGGGAATGGCGATTGCTTTTGGCTTAGCGATCAATCGCCAAGCGCGGTGCCGGCGCGGCGATCGTCGGCGGCGCCGTCGAAGCCTTGCGGCGTCACACGGATGCCGGAGAGACCGCTGTTGCGGCCGTTGCGGCGAATCTCGTGCCCTGCCGCTGCAAGTGCCGCGGCCAGCACGTCGGCATTATGCGTCGCCTCGACATCGGTTGCCGCGCCGTTGCGGTTGCTGACATTCGGCAAATCCATCGCCTGCTGCATCGGGAAGTTCCAGTCGAGCGTGGCGATCAGGGTCTTGGCGACGTCGGTGATGATCGCGGCGCCGCCGGCGGAGCCGACGCTCATCACCAGCTTGCCCTTCTGGTCGAAGACCAGGGTCGGCGACATCGAGCTGCGCGGCCGCTTGCCGCCTTGGACGCGGTTGGCAACCGGCTTGCCGTTGCTTTCGGGAACGTAAGAGAAATCGGTGAGCTCGTTGTTGAGCAGGAAGCCGCGCACCATGAGATGCGAGCCGAAGGCGAATTCGATCGTCGTGGTCATCGCCAGCGCGTTCCCGTTACGGTCGATGATCGCCATGTTGCTGGTCGAGGGGAATTCCGGCGTCTGATCGCGGCCCCAATTATCGGCATGGAGGCCCGGTGGCTCGCCCGGCGCGACGGTGCCGGCGGCGAAATGCTGCGGGTTGATGAGCTTGGCGCGCTGCGCGAGATAGTTGCGGTCGATCATGCCGGCGATCGGGGCGCGCACGAAATCCGGATCGCCGACATACCGGTCGCGATCGGCATAAGCGAGACGGCTCGCCTGCGCGAAGAGGTTCCAGGCCTCGGGCGTGTTGACCTGATCCTTCAGGTCGAAAGACTGCAGCAGGCCGAGAATCTCCAGCACCGCGACGCCGCCCGAGCTCGGCGGTCCCATGCCGCAGAGCCGATATTGACGATAGAAGCCGCAGATCGGCGGCCGTTCTTTCGCCCGATAACCGGCGATATCGGCGAGCGTCATATCGCTCGGATTGACCCAGGCGTTATCGGCGGTCGCGACGATGTCGTCGGCGATCGGGCTTTTATAGAAAGCGTCGGCGCCCTGTTTCGCGATCGTCGTCAGTGTCGCGGCGAATTCGGGATTCTTGAGGATCGTGCCCGCTGGCTTCGGGGTGCCGTCCGGCTGATAGAAATAGGCACGCGCCACCCCGTCTTTCGGGAAGAGCTTATCGCGTGCCAACTCGCCATTGAGCTTTTCCGAGATCGGGAAGCCGTCGCGCGCCAGCTTGATCGCCGGCTGGAAAAGGCTCGCCCAGGGCAATTTGCCGTAACGGCGATGCGCCATCTCCAGCATCCGCAGCACGCCCGGCACGCCGACCGAGCGGCCGCCGACCAGCGCCTGGAAATAATTCATCGGTTTGCCGTCGGGCCCGATGAAGCGGTCGCCTTTCGCGGCGGCCGGTGCGGTCTCGCGCCCGTCAAAGGTCGTGACGCGATGGTCTTTTGTCGAATAGAGCACCAGCAAGGCGCCGCCGCCGATGCCGGACGATTCCGGCTCGACCAGATTGAGCACCATCTGTGTGGCGATCGCGGCATCGACCGCGCTGCCGCCGCGGCGCAGCATTTCGCGCCCGGCTTCCGCGGCGAGCGGATTGGCGGCCGCGACCATGTCGCGCCTGTCGTGAATAGATGCTTCGTGGGGTGCCGCTGCCTGCCGCGCTTGCGCAGTTCCGGCGACGAGCACGCTACTCACGAGCAGAAGGGCGAGAGAGCGCTTCATCGCTATGCCCTTACCGCGTCGGACGGGTGCCGGCAATCGGGGGCGCATATTGCAGATCGATATCCCACGGGAAGAGGATCCAGGTGTCCTGGCTTACCTCGGTGATGAAGGTATCGACCAGCGGCCGCCCGGCCGGCTTGGCGTAAATCGTGGCGAAATGCGCTTTCGGCAGCATGTCGCGCACCACGCGCGCGGTGCGGCCGGTATCGACCAGATCGTCGACGATCAGCCAGCCGGCGCCGTCGCCGGCGACCGGCTTCAGGATCACGGGCTGACCCTGTTTTCGGTCGTCATAGCTTGCGATGCAGATCGTATCGACCAGGCGGATGTCGAGCTCGCGGGCGACGATGGCAGCCGGCACGAGACCGCCGCGTGTGACCGCGATGATGCCTTGCCAGGGGCGGAGATCGAGCAGTCGCCAGGCGAGCGCGCGGGCGTTGCGATGCAACTCGTCCCAACTAACGGGGAAGGTTTTGTCGATCGGCGCTTGAGAAGGCGGCCCCTGCTCAGGAGATCGGGGATCAGGAGGCTTACGCGCGACCATCGCGGCCTAACGGACGAAAATCCGGACCTCGTTGCTCTGGATGTCCGGGCTCATCATGGCCGAGAGCGAGACGCGGTCGGCCGGCAATCCCATATTGGTGAGCGAGCGCAGCACATTCTCGGCATTTTGCCGCGAGGTGTTGTTGTTGACCGCGACTTGGGCGGCGGTGCCGGCATTCGGGGCGACGGCCTGGATCGTGAAGGTGGCGCTCGGCTTGCGCTCGAGCGCGCGGCTCACGGCCGTATAGAGCGGCTGCTCATAATCGACATTGGGCTGGTCGAAACGGATCACGACCAGCGGCCGACCGCCGGTGCTGGACACGGCCGATACGGCGGCGCTGCGGGTCGGCGCAGGCGCGGCGGCGCGCGGCGACGGTGCCGGCCGGCTCGGTGCCGCCGTCGGAGCGCTCGTCGCGAATTGCCGATTGGCGAGGCTGGGCCCGTAGAGCTGACCGTTCTGGATCGCGAGCGCCAAGGTGACCAGGTTATTGCGCTCGCCCGCGACATAGCCGCTTTGGCGCGTGATCTCGTCACTGAGGGAGTTGAGCAATTGATCGACCTGCGACAGCGAGGCGGTCGTCTGCATTTCGAGCTGCTTCAGCTGATCGCGATCGGATTCGACACCGCCCTGGAGGTTATAGGCGGCGCGAATCTCGTTGAGCAGGTAATTGCCGAAAGAGGAATCGCTTGCGACCTCGTTCGAGATGCTGTTGAGCCGGGCGACGCCGGTATTCATCTGGTCGAGGGTCGATTGCGCCTGACCCCATTGCGCGACGAGCTGCGGATTGCCCGGTGTCGTGCCGGCCTGTAGTCGCGAATTGATCGCGGCGACGACGCCGAAATAGCTGCTGGCGCTGCTGCCGAGGCTCTGCCGCGTCGCGGTCAGTTCGGCCTGGTGGCGCGCGACATTGCCCTGGAACTGGCCGAGATCGGCGCGCAGCGACTGGACTTTGAGGCCAACCAAGGTCGAACTGGAAGGCGCCGCGACCGGCGCGGCGCCGGCCACCGGCGGAAGCTGGCGTGCGGTGAAGGTCGGCTGCGGATTGGCCTCGGCCGCCGAAGGCTTGATTGGAATGGTATTGGCTGAGCCCGTATTGGTCGGTGCCGAGGTCCCGGTCGCCCAATCGAGCATGTTATCGGTGTAGGAGCAGCCGGAAAGCGCGAGCGCCGCTACCAGCGCCAGGGATGAGGAGCGCGGACAACGCATGCGGAACAGCCACCCTCGTGTCATTTTGTTATTGCTGCCAGCAAAAGACATCGGTTTTGCAGGCTAACCCCCGACGAATGACATCGCTCGGCGATGCGAAGTACCTGAGATGAGCGATTTTACGCCGGAGGTGATCTTATGCAATGCTGCGTGCAGCGACAAGTCGCTTTCGTGGCGGCATTGCTTGCCTTGCTATCGCAGGAGCTTGCGGCTAGTTTCCCCCCGCTTCGACGGCGGCATTGCGCCCGTAGCTCAACTGGATAGAGCACCAGACTACGAATCTGGGGGTTGGGAGTTCGACTCTCTCCGGGCGCGCCATCGAAATCAAGGCCGTAGCGCCGTTAAGGAAATTCTCGGAATCGGCGCAGGTAACTGTCCGCTTGCAACCGGAAAGTCCCCAATAGAAACACGCAGAGCGGTCGCCGAGCGCATCGAAGAGCCGCACGGCAAGTCGCTGCACAATCTAGGCGATAGCGACCAGGAGATCGAGGCCACAAAAGAGCGCCGTCGACATCGTTGCAGTCGTTTTGGCCTTCAGGCGAGCTACTCTGGTGACCAAGAACACACGCGCCTGTGCTAGATAGGAAGGCAACGGCTCGGCCGAAAAGCCTGGAAATTCCGCCAGGAACTCTTCGAACGCTTCCCTTTGACCGATTCCGCCAAGATCGGAACGCCAACCCCAGTCGTCAAAGAAGATCACCGCCCTGTCTGCGAGCAAGGGTGCGCAAAAGCGCAAAGCATCACGCGAAGAGGTGTAAAGATCGCAGTCGATCATCACGAGACTTGCCTTGCTCAGCTTGAGCCGAGCTCTGGCCGCGGGTGTCAGCGAGTCCTTGTACCATCCCTTGACCAAATTAATCGCATGTTCTGGCACCCCGTTCTTCTTCAAATAGCGGGTCGTCGCGCTGACCGTTGACGCGGCAGCGCCAGGCTCCCACCCTTGCTGGCCTGCCTCCTCTGGAAAGCCCTCGAAGGAATCAAAGCCGATGAGCCGAGCCTCGTTCACGCCGGCTTGGCGGAGCACGTGATACATGCATGCGTAGGACGTGCCGCGGCTCACGCCAAACTCCAAATAATCGCCGATCTCCTGACCGGATTCTTTAAGAGCGTTGATGGCGTCCACTGCGCACTGACGAAAGTCGCGCTCGGGGATTTGGGGTGTCCACGCAAGCACCCCCCGCGCCCGCAGCTTATGCCTGATCTGCCGTACACATCGTTGAAGTCCCAGCGCTCGAAGCAAGGGGCTGACGTATCGCATCCTTTCTCCTCTACAATTCTCGATTGGGAATCTCGGCGTGACGCGATTTAATTAGGCACAGATGGTCGATTGCTTTTCATCGCGTGCCTCCTCACCGAGAAACAGGACGGCATCGGGCATTATTTCGGCGCATGAATTACGGGGCTCCAATCGAAGCGAGGTTCCGACAGATATTCTCGTGACCCTTCGCATGCCAAACGTCGTAATAACCGATTTGTCGGCACTGTTCGTAACCGGCCCAATCGGCATTGAAGGTCGGATCTCGCCGAAACCACTGCAGCACATCGATCTGGCGCAAAGACTCCGAGGTCCCACATGATATGGTCGGGTCGGCGCAAAGCTCGACGAGAACGAGGCTTGGTTTAAAATGCCGCAAATCTTCGTCCGCTGCGGATTGAGTCCAACGCTCGAGATACGCAAGTCGTGCCGATTGCTGCATCGCTTTTCCGTCAACCGCGGTCTCAGCGTCGAAGATCGTCTCCAGAGTCCAAAAGCCCAGGAAGCGCGATCCCCACTTCAAGTGATATTTGAGCACGAAATCTAATACGGTCGCATAATTCGGCCCCAGAACCATAATCGATGTGCCGGTCGGCAAGGCCGCCAGGATCGCCTGTTGTACCGCCACCCGACTCTCATCAACCTCGGCCGCCGCTTTCGCCGACTGTATCGGATAGTAGAACAATCCGACGAGCACGCAGCTCACCAACGCTGTCGCGCTCATGATCCCGGCACGAAACGGCCGTCTTTGCAGCGGCGCGGTGAACTGCATGAAGCCGTCGGCGAGAATGACTCCGATAAGCAGGATGAAAAACGCGTCTGCCGGAACGAACTGATATTGCCACCCCTTCTGCTGGATCAGATAGCCGATCGTCGCGCCGACTGCCGCGATGACAAATACGTCGCCCAGGGCCCGATATTTCAGCCACCGGCGCATCACCGCATACAGCAGGAGCAATGCTAGGATCTTTGCAGTGCGGCGAGGTTCTACCAACTCAACCAGGGGAACGTGATGAAAGCCGAGATAGGCGTGGTAATCCAAAGGCACGGTCTTTGTGATGTAGTCGGGTGCGAAGATCGCGATCGCCGCGAGATAAGCTACCGCAGCGGCCATAGCTCCCGTTGCCTCGGTCCTCAGGAAACTGCGCCGGAAGCCGTTGCGGGAGGCGAGCAAGAATTCAATCCCGACGGCAATGAGGAGATGTTGCGGCTTCATTGATAAGGCAACCAGTGCGCTCGCTCCTGCCGCAAAGCCCTGCCAAGGCTCCGGCGAAACACCATCGAGCCGGATCGCTGCGGCGATAAGATATGGCAGCAGCAACAGCGTCATGATGTGATCACGCTCGCCGACATAGGCCCACGGATAGACCGTCGTGGCGTAGGCGATCCCGATCGCCAACCACAATGCCATGCTGCCCGACCCCTGCTGGGCGATGCGCCGAACCATCGAGGCGCACCATGCCGCGGAGATGAAAAGCAGCAACCCGAGACACATTTTCATCGCCGTTTGAGGCGACATGTCGAGCAGGCGGCTCAACGCCACCGGTATTTCCGAAAGCCAGATGATCGTCGGCGGATTCGTTTCTACGATGTCGGTTCCAATTCGCGCTCCGTCGAGAACGCGGCCCGCGGCATAGAGCAACCACGACTGATTGCCCCAAATCGGTTGCGCGACAAGGCTCACAACCGTCATCGAAACAACCGCGCCGCCAACGATCGGGAGTGATAGAGAGGAAATCAGCGCGCGGACTGTTACAGACACACTCGAAGATTCACTCGAACGAGATGCGAGCATCCGCGCACATCCTCCCGACACAGTACGAGCACATAGGACCGACGACTGCGCCGATTTTTTCTACGTCGAAATCCGAGGATTGATCTCGCCAAAGCTATCGAACGAACGCGCGAAAATCTAGCGCGGCAGCCGTCCGGGCACCGAGCTCGTCAGATTGCCACAGCTTTATCACGCGAGCAGAGCTGCGACGCAGCCCTCGTCGCTTTTGTCGGAAGTTCGCGGCTTACGCCGCTTTCGCGAGCGCTTCGAAAGTTTGCAGCAATTGCGGGATCGCGAGAGGCTTGCGCAACGTGCCAATCGCGCCATTGTTCATGGCTCGCTCGACCAACTCTTCGACGCTAAAGCCCGTCATCATCACGACTTGCGCATCAGGCTTGATCTGGCGAATGGCAAAGAATGCTTCGACGCCGTTCATGCCGGGCATCTTCACATCCATCAACACGACATCGAAGACAGCTTCGCCGAATTTCGCCACACCCGCTTCGCCGCTACCGGCGATCTCGATCGCATAGCCGCGCATTTCGAGGATGTCCGCGACACTCTCCGCATGGTCGCGGTCGTCGTCGACGATCAGGACGTGGAGGCTCATTCTGCCGTCTCCATGACTTGCACGCAGGCAGGGCACGGGCGCCTGCCGGCCGGATGCGATGGTTCTCGCTCGCACCTGCCATTTGATGCCCATCGTGCTGAAAAACCCTTAAAATAGCCCTACTATTAAGTGTGTAGGGCCCATTCGGCTCGCACCTCGGGGTCGGTTTCGCCGGCCTCCCGTATCGCGCGGAGCTCGGCAAACGCCGCGGGATCGGCGAGCCGGCCGAGGGCCCAAACCGCCATGGCGCGGACCAGAGGCGAGTTATCATCTAAATGGATGATAACTGCCGGTATCAGGCTGACGTCGCCGCTATTGCCGATGGCGATCAGCACGTTGCGGATGAAGCGGTCGCGGCCGGTGCGTTTGACGGGCGTGCCCGCAAAACGCGCGCGGAAAGCGGCGTCGTCCAGCGTCACCAGCTCGGCCAGTTCGGCATTTCCGGCGCGCGTCGCAAAACGTGTCTCGCGCGCCGCCCGGGCGAATTTGTTCCACGGGCAGGCGGCCAGGCAATCGTCGCAGCCATAGATGCGGTTGCCGATCGGCGCACGCAGCGCGCGCGGGATGTGGCCCTTATGTTCGATCGTCAGATAGGAGATGCAGCGCCGGGCATCGAGCTTATAGGGGGCCGGAAAAGCCGCGGTCGGGCAGGCATCGAGACAGGCGTGACAGGCGCCGCAGTGATCGTCCTCCGGCGCGTCGGGCTCGAGTTCGAGCGAGAGATAGATCTCGCCGAGGAACAGCCAGGAGCCGAAATCGCGTGAGACGAGATTGGTGTGCTTGCCCTGCCAGCCGATGCCGGCGCACTGCGCCAGCGGCTTTTCCATCACCGGCGCGGTGTCGACGAAAACCTTGAGCGGCCCCGGCGCTTTGGCCTCGATCGCGCGCGCCAGCGCCTTGAGCCGCGATTTGATGAGATCGTGATAGTCGCGGCCGCGCGCATAGACGGAGATGTTGCCCTGCTCG
>Ga0134125_10007752_pt1 | contig 12108 bp, 6 predicted proteins | sample KB31751_FD_96464 | JGI IMG/M metagenome (GOLD analysis project Ga0134125, IMG submission 96464) | Terrestrial soil microbial communities with excess Nitrogen fertilizer from Kellogg Biological Station, Michigan, USA - KB3-175-1 | ecosystem: Environmental > Terrestrial > Soil > Unclassified ... | reverse complement strand
CGTCGCGCTCGGATCGAGTTCCAACCCCGGCAGCAGTTCCAGCCCGAGTTGATCCGCGACCGCCTTGCTCATCGGCACGCAGAGCCGGCCGCAGGCATTGCGGATGATGAAATTGATCGCCTGCGGCGTGATCGCTTCCGCCGCCATCACCACGTCGCCTTCGTTCTCGCGGTGTTCGTCGTCCACGAGCACGATCATGCGGCCGGCGCGAAGTTCCTCCAGCGCTTCCTCGATGGAACAGAAACCGGGAGTGGTGTGCGAAGGCATCGGTGGATCCGAAGACAGTGGGTTCGTCGGGTATATTGTAACGCGATGAACACGATTGCCGATACGGGTCCGACCGATCCCCGCGACGGAGGCCTGCCGGGTACGCGGGTGGTCGAAGCGATCGCGCCGCCGAGAGTGCCGCCGGACAATCCCGCGGCCGGCATGCAGATCGGCGAGTTTCTGTTGTTGGAAGAAGTGGGCCGCGGCGCGTTCGGCCGCGTTTTCCTCGCCGAGCAAGAAGCCCTCAACCGCCGAGTCGCACTCAAGGTCTCCAAGCTGCGGGCGAAAACCGCCGAGGAAGGGAAATCGCTCGGCGGCCTCGAACACGAATCCATCGTCAAGGTCTATTCGACCTTCACCGACGAGCACACTGGCTGGCAATGCCTCTGTTTGCAGTACGTTCCGGGGGCCGACTTGCGGGCGGTGATCGACCGGCTTTATGCGAACGGCACGCCGGCAGTTGGCCGCGATATCCTGGCGGCACTTGACGCCGTCGGCCGCCGCGATGCCCCGTTCGATGCGGCGGCCCTCCGCGATCGCGACGCCCTCGCCGCGGACGATTTCCCTCAGGCCGTTTGTCGCCTCGGCGGCCGGCTCGCCGAGGCGCTTGCCTTTGCCCATGCCAGGGGCGTTCTCCACTGCGACATCAAGCCGGCGAACATCTTGCTGTCGCCATACGCCCGGCCGATGCTGGTCGATTTCAACGTCGCTTTCGATCGCACCCGCCGCGGCGACAGCGGCGCCCTCGGCGGCACCCGCTTCTACATGGCCCCCGAGCACGAACTTGCCTTGAAGGATCGAACGCCCGCCGTCGTGGATGCCCGTTGCGATATCTATTCCCTCGGCGTCGTGCTGCATGAACTGGCCACCGGAAAGAAGCCGATCCCCGTTGATCTCAATGGTGAGGAACCGCCCGATCCTCTCGATGCCGTGCCGCGCGAACTGGCCGCGGTGATTCGCCGCTGCCTTCAGCCCGATGCTGCGAAGCGCTATCAATCCGCCGATGAATTGGTGCGGTCGCTATCCGGGGCGTGGCAACTGTTGGCGGCGCGGCGAGCGCTGCCCCGCCCGGAGCGGCTCGGCCGATGGGCGATCGCGCATCCGATTGCCGCGCTCGCCTTGGCCAGCGTGGCGCCGCACCTCGCAGCCTCGGCCGTGAACATTACCTTTAACGCCGTGCAGATCCAGTTGAACGAGCATCAAAAGCAGGCATTCGCCGCGATGGTGCTCGCTTACAACGCGGCCGTTTACCCGCTGGCCCTGGCGATTGCCGTGATCCTCTTCCGCCGGGTGGCACTGCCGCTGCCGCTGTTGCCGCGGCTCGGGGGAACCGCCATCGACGAGCTTCGTCGCCGCGTTCGCCAACTCGGCTGGTGGGTCGTCGCCATTGGGGCGATCGGCTGGTTCCCCGGCGGCTTGCTTTTCCCCTTGGTCGTCGATGCTTCCGCGGGACCGTTCGAGAACCCGGGCGCGACTTACGGCCAGTTCCTGATCTCGTTCACCCTGTCCGGGTTAATCGGCGTGGTCTTCAGTTACCTCGGCGTCCAGTACGTGGTGTTCCGATCGCTGTTGCCGCGGATGGGGAACCCGGATGCCTACACGGCCTCCGCGATGCGCGCCGAAGTGCGACCGCTGATCGCCCCGTTCGGCCCTCTGGTGCTGCTCGCCTCGGCGATTCCCTTAACCGGCGCGGTACTCTTGATCGCCTTCACGGAAGGAACGATGACGCTGGGGTTCCGGTTGTTGATGGCGGGTTTGATCGGCCTGGGCGCCGGCGGCGTGGCTCTGGCCGAACGCACCGTCAGCCGCATCCATCGCCTGGCCGCCGTATGGAACGCCACGGACGAATGCGGACACTTTTAGGTTTAGGGGAGCTAAATGGAATTCAGCGCCCGCGGCTGCGGGCTCGCGGACGATTGCAAAAACGCGAAGAGAGGTGCATGAATTAAACCGCACAAGACCAAGGAAAGGCCGCAGCCAGTGGAGAAGAAGGGAATCGAACCCTCGACCTCCTGCTTGCAAAGCAGGCGCTCTACCAATTGAGCTACTTCCCCCGCTTGCGACCGGTTGCCGCGATGCCGCTGGCGGCCCAACGACGCGGCTCGGGCAAGCGGTCTGCAAATGCGCGTACTTGGATTCGAACCAAGGACCTCAGCTTTATCAGAGCTGCGCTCTAGCCAACTGAGCTATACGCGCGAACACATGACCCCATCTCAGCAACGACGAAACTACCTCGGAGAATTATAAGTAGCGCGGTCCGGCTGTCAACTTGCCCCTTTTCAAATACGACCGATCCGCAAGCAAAAAGGTTCGCGGCTGAGATGGACCAAACCCGCACGAGATGCTAAATGCAAGTTTCCTTATCAACGGGCGTTCCTCATGGATCGCGCCATCGCAATGGTTTGTCTGCTTGTCATTGCGGCGACGGCCTGCGCGGCCCCGGTAGCGCCGCGGCCTACTCCCGTCGAAGTGCGGACGCTCGAAAACTCGTTGCGTTCCTTGCTGTTGAAGAACCTCCCCGACCCGCTCGTGAAGATCGAGCGCGACTGGGGCCGGCAAAAAGCATTCCCCCGCGGCATGAAGAACGACGGCGCCTGGCGGCGGCTCTCCATCCGCGTCCCCAACGCCAACCAGAGCCTCCAAATCGGCATCACCGAATCGACGTTTCCCGAACCGGGCCGCGTCGCGTTCACCGCTATGATTGGGGCCGATTGCGATCTCAAGTTCGAACAGCAGCGGTGGCGGCGCGGCGTCCGCATCTATAGCGGCGAGACGCGCGGCCGCTGCCACGCCGCCATGCTGCTCAAATGCGAGGCAACGTCGCGAACGGAAACGCTTCCCGGCCGCGTCATTCCCGACCTCGTCTTTCGCGTGAAAGTCACGGAGGCCAAGCTCTTTTACGAGAAGTTGGTGATCGAACACACGGCCGGCATTGGCGGCGATGCGGCGAAACTGCTCGGCGACGCCGTCATCGACATGGTGAAGCAGGCGAAGCCCAGCCTGGAACGCGACTTGTTGAAAAAGGCCAACGCGGCGATCGTTAAAGCGGCCGACACCAAGGAAATCCGCGTCTCGCTGGAAGCATTCCTGAAAGGCGCCTCGGTCATCACCAAGGGAAAGTAGAACTACTAGCCAGTCCTTAGACATTAGTCAGTAGTCCAGGTTCTTCGTGAATGACACCGGACCAACGACCAATTACTAAAACTCCGCGCTGCCGGGCGTTCGCGGGAAGGGGATCACGTCGCGGATGTTCGCCATCCCGCTCAAGAACAGGATCGTCCGTTCGAGGCCCAGGCCGAAACCGGCATGCGGCACCGTGCCATAACGGCGCAAGTCCAGGTACCAGTCGTAAGCTTCCGGGTGCAGCCCCTGCTCGCGCATCCGGCCCTCCAGCACCTCGAGCCGCTCCTCGCGCTGGCTGCCGCCGATGATCTCGCCCACCCCCGGCACCAGCACGTCCATTGCTCGCACCGTCTTGCCGTCGTCGTTCACGCGCATGTAGAACGGCTTCAGCGTCCGCGGGTAATCGAACAAAATCACCGGGCACTTGAAGTGCTGCTCGGTGAGATAGCGCTCGTGCTCGGATTGCAGATCGTTCCCCCAGCCGACCGGGAATTCCCACGTCTTGCCGCTCTTCTCGAGAATTCCCACGGCTTCGGTGTAAGGCACCCGCTTGAAGGGATTGTTGAGCACGTTCTCCAGGCGGGCGAACACTTCCTTGTCGATCCGCTCGGCGAAGAACTTCATGTCCTCCGCGCAGCGGTCGAGGGCGTCCTTGATGATGCGCTTGAGGAATGCCTCGGCGAGGTCCATGTTGTCGGTCAAGTCGAAGAAGGCCATCTCCGGTTCGATCATCCAGAACTCGGCGAGGTGTCGCGGCGTGTTGGAGTTCTCGGCGCGGAACGTCGGTCCGAACGTGTAAACCTTGCCCATCGAGCAGGCGAACGATTCGACCTGAAGTTGCCCCGAGACGGTGAGGAACGCCGGCTTGTGGAAGAAATCCTTGGAGAAAGGATCCTGGGTGGCACCGGCTTCCAGCCGGTGTTCCGCAGCTTGCACCGGCTGGAAGCCGGTGCCACCCGGATTCAGCGTTGTCACGCGGAACAGCGCCCCGGCCCCTTCGCAATCGCTGGCCGTGATGATCGGCGTGTGAATGTACAGGAAGCCTTGCTCCTGGAAGAAATCGTGGATCGACTTGCAGACCTGGTTGCGGAGGCGGGCGATGGCCCCGAAGGTGTTGGTCCGCGGCCGCAGATGCGCGATGGTGCGGAGGAACTCGAAGGTGTGGCCTTTCTTCTGGAGCGGGTATTTCTCGGGGTCGGAGTCGCCGAGGCGTTCGATGGCCGAGGCGTGCACTTCGGTGGCTTGCCCCTTGGCCGGCGACGCCTTCACTTCCCCGACGACGCTCACGCTCGCCCCGGTGGGCAGGTGCTTGACCACCGATTCGTAGTTGGGAAGTTCGCCGGGAGCGACGATTTGGACGTTCCCCTGGCAGGAACCGTCGTTGAGTTCGATGAAGCTGAATCCGCCCTTGGAATCGCGGCGAGTGCGGACCCAACCGCGGAGGAGGACGTTTTTGCCAATGGCCTCGGGCAGCCGGGCCGCGGCGACGCTGATCGATTCCATGATGCGACTCCTTCTTCAGCACTCCGGTCACTCGCGTTCCCGGCTCGCCGGCGACTATCGCCCCTTTCGCGCCGCCTCGATGCCGCGCAGGTAAACCGGCGCGGCCGGCAACGTGTACGCCGAAATCTTCCACTCGGGGATTGCCGGGTAAGCCACTTCCTTCAAGCGGGCCCGCGCTCCCGGGATGTCACCCGCCAGCAAAGAGAGGAAGCCCCGGCGGAAAAAGAAATCCTGGCTCACCCGCAACTGCTCGAGCAGAACCGTCTGCACGTTCCTGAATTTCAGGTGCGCGCGAAAGCTCGTCAACCCCACGGCCATGACGGGCGACATGTCGTTTAATGGCGGGAAAACGAGTTCCGGCTTTTCCGTATCGCTCGGCGATGGAAGCTTCCGACCCCGCAAATCGGCGATCTGCCGCCCTTCCAACTGCTCGAGTTCCTTGCCCGCCCCTTCGTAATCCCCTTCGAGAAACAGCTTCTGGTACATGATCCGGCTGAACATGCCGATCAAGGCCCGGTTTTGGTTCGGGTCCGATTTCGCCTGCTGGACGTGCTCGTCGATCAATTCGGAAGTCCAGGCGAGGTCGTCGATGGCGTCTTCGAGCCGGCCGACGACGAGTTCGAGTGCGATCGCCTGCAGCGCTACCGTAGCGGCTTCGGCCCCGAACTCCGACTTAAAGTCGTCGCGGTTCTGGCGGGCTTGGTGGAAGATGTTGATGGCCTCGCCGACGAAGTGGGCGCGGAGGGCGGCCTGGAAGCGGTCGCGGACGCGCGCCCCGGGGCGGTCGGCGGCGGCGCGCACCATTCGGGCGCTGCTTTCCCAATCTCGCGTAAAGCTATTCCGCCGCTGCTCCATCCCCTTGGCGAATTCCTCCGGTGGAACTTGCCACTGCGGCCGAACGGAGCCCATCGGCCCGTATTTCAAGGCGATGTCGAACGCTTCACGGCCCAAGTCCAGTGGCAGGAGCGACGGCGAGCTTTGCAGCAAAACCCAGTCGCCGCCGCGCGGCTGCTGGTGGATGCTCATTCGCTGGACGATCGCGCCGCGGGTGTACAGGTGTTCGCCAGTCAATTGCACGATCCCTTCCAGGTTCACCGGAATGCCCCGATTGATGGGAATCCTCTGAAACGCACTCGGTTCGAGGTAAAGCTGGGCGAGGCTGAGCGCGACATCCGTCGGCGGCGTGCGGTAGATGCCGCGGCGATACTCGCCCGGCGGCGGCATTCGCGACAGGCATTGCCGATAAGCCGTGATCCGCGCGACGGCTCGTTCCGACGCATTGATCGGCAAATCGGAATCGTTGAGGCTTTCCCCGAGAGCGAAGTATCCGTCCGGGTGGTCGGGGTTCTCGGCGATGGCGCGGCGGGCCGCCCGCACTTTGATGATTGCGATCGCCTGGAAACTGCCGTCCGCCGGCGGTGGGAACTGCAGCTGATTCGCGGGGGCAAGGCGCTCGTGGATGAAGTCGAGCCAGGCGGGGCCGAGCGCCGGAGCGCCGATGCTCGGTTGGTTGGTCAGGAGCAAGGAAGCGGCCAGTCGCCTGAAGAAATTCTGTTGCTGCGCGATTTCCTTGAATCTGATCCAGGCGAAAGTTTCATCGACGCCGGCAGGCGTTGGCCGCTTCGGCACCACGAATTCTTCCCATTCGTCTCGGGCCAGGATTGGCTGCCGCACCGGCACGACGGGAAGCACGGCTACGCTCGGGCCATACGCCAGATCGACGGGGCTCACCGTCAAGCGCTGGAAGGTCGGATCGGCAAGCCCCGGTCCCGGCCCGGGTCGCCAACCGCTGATGGCCGTGCGGCCGTTGAAGAACCAAGTCGACCAGTGAACGGGATCGAGCCACATGTCGGAGAGCGTAGTGACATTCAAGATGATGCCGCCGCTCCTCGGATCATCGGCGACGACCGCAATGCCGACGTATCGCGCCCTCCAGCGTTCGAGCACCTCGACGGCATCCTGGCGTTCGAGGGCGTCGGCGCGTTCGCCGAACTCGTCGAGACCGCGCTTGGCCCGAGCCAGATCGAGCCACTCGCCGCGGTGGAACTTCCACCGGCCGTTGGCGAACACCTTCTCGCTGGGGGCGAACCAGGCGCAGTAGTTCGCCAGATCGACCGACAGCAGCAAGCCGTGAACATCGTCGGCAAGCCGCCCTTCGGCATGCTCCTTTTGCAGCCATTCGGCGGCCTTTTGAAACTCGATATCCGGTTCGACGGCCCAGGCCACTCGCTTGTTCTTCAAGGGATGGGACGGCGCGGTGTTCCACCAGCAGGAGGCGGGGGCGTGCAGTTTGCCGGGCCAGGCCACGACGCCGAGCGCGATGAGCGCGGCCGCGCACACGACCCGCCCCACCGCCGAGAGCGTGAGCAGGAGTCGCGTTCGCGCGTCGTTGCCGCTGCCGAGCACCAATCGCCCGGAGAAGACGTTCCATCGCGATGCGACCAGCGGGATCGTGACAAGTGCGAAGAATGGAATCGCGTACATCGTTAACAAGCTGAGGATGGCGAAGCCGAACCAGAGCAGGGCGTGCGGCACGGGCAGCGGTTCGACCTCGGCGGCCCGGCCGAAGAAGCGCCCCACTAATGCCGACAGGAATACGGAGTAAAGCCCCGCCGCCAAAAGAATCGCGTAGGCCACGCCGTTGGCGTTCCTGCCCGCGCCTGTGTCGGTCCAGAAGATATTCGATTCGCGATAGAGCGGCGACACGAACAGGTAGCGGATGCGAACGTCGATCTCGGCCCCGGCCGGCGCCCCGACCAGCACGAACGGAAGTTCCCAGACGCCTACATGATGGGGATTGAGCATGCAGGCAACGATGCCGACGAGCGTCGCCCGGAACAGCGTGCGCAGATCAGGGAGCGTTCCGAGCGGATCGGTCGGTTCATCCGCAGCGATGGCGCCGGCCGAGAAGCGTTGCCGCATGAAGTCGCCGAGCGTCAGCAGTGCGAGTGTCGCCGGCCCGAGGAAGAACCACTCGTCGATGTTCGACCAGAGGCAGAAGGTGATGCCGATGGCGATGGGCAATCGCCACGAATCTGGCCGGTTCGGCATGCGGAAGACGAGCCAGAGCGTGAGCGCGAGGAAGAAGATCGACAGGACGAACGGCCGCAGCCAGAACTGGTTGGCGGCCGCGAGAACGCCGATGGCGGTAAAGACGACCCACGGCCACAGCGCGTGCCCCGGCCGGCGGATCGCCAGGATGAGCGCGAACGCCGCGACGACAACCAGGGCTTTTACCAGTGCGAGCGTGAAGCCGTCGCCGCGATAGAGCTTGAACGCGGCCAAATCGAAGAGCCAGCTATGGTTGATCCAGGTGCGGTCGGCGCCGGTATAGCTGAACGGATCGCTGCCGAGATGGTATTCGCCGGTCGTCAGTTTCTTGCCGCTAGCGAGGTGCAGCCACACGTCCGAATTCTGGGCGATGAACGAGGCGGCGAGGAAGGCGACGGCCAGAACGAGCACGCCGAGCAAGAGATCGGCCCCGGCGAACCATGCCGGCCACAGGGCTTGCTTCGCCGGCCGCGCTTCAGCCGCGGGCGGAGCGATCGGTTCGGGGGAAGGCGTCGGCTCGGGGGGCGGTGGCGGGTTCGAATCCGGCCCGGGTTCCGGGGGCGGCGGCGGGGCGGACAACTTCACGACAACCTCGGCGAGCGGAATAACGGGAATGAAGCCGGCGGCCAGGCCGCTGGTTTCTTGTTATACGGTTCCCGCTTGCCGAAGGTGCGAAGCGCCTGGCGAGGCACGAAGTGCCTGGTGAGCCGGCGGCGTAAGCCGCCGGAGGTAGAGAATTGCTATCCCAAGAACTTGATGGCGGCAACGGCGATGGCGGCCACGATGGCGCCGCCGACGGCCGCGGCGACCACCGGCCAGGGGGTCTTGGCCTTTCCGGGTGCGGGCAAGTCGCCGCCCGCGAACGGATTGGTCGCGACCGCCCGGCCAACGCGGGTGCCGCTCGGCGTCTGTTCGGCCACGGCCGCCGCAGTGTCGATCGCGGTTTGCGGCGCGCGAGAGGGCGCCGTCAAGGGGCTCGGCGCGGGAGAACTCCACGGCGAAATAGTCGGGGCGGCGAATGGACTGGGCGCCGGCCGCGGCGTCGCTGCCGCCAAACCGGAAGGCGATCGCGGGGCATTGCGGACCGTCCCGCTGCCGACCGCCACGCCGGCCAGTAGCTCTTCGCCCGGCCCCGATTCCGGAACTTCCTCCGCGCCTTCCGTCGCCGCCGGGCTCAGCTGCGGCATCTCCTCGTCCGGCGGAAGCGGCGTCCCCTCCGACAGCCACGCGTCCAACTCCGTCATCACTTGCGCCGGCGTCTGGAACCGCGCCTTCGCATCCTTCGCCATCATCCGATGAACGATCTGCACGATGCCGTCCGGCAGGTCCGGGCGAATCTGCTGCAGCGGCGTCGGCTCCTTGGTCCGGTGCCAGAGCAATTTCTGCGACACAGTACCAATCGGAAACGGCGGGTGCCCCGCGAGCAGGAAGTAGAACGTCGCCCCGAGGCCGTAAATGTCCGCTCGAATGTCGACGGAATGGCTGTTCGCCACTTGCTCCGGGGCCACGTAGTCCGCCGTTCCCAGCACGATCTTGTCGTCGTACTTCATGGTCAGTTGATCGGAGTGATCCTTGTAAAAGCGGGCCAGGCCGAGGTCCAGGATGCGGGCGACCCCCTTGCGGTCGATGAGCACGTTGCCCGGCTTCACGTCGCGATGGATGATCCCGGAACGAAAAGCGTAATCGAGTCCGAAGGCGGCCTGGCGAATGTAGCTGACGGCGCGGTCGACGTTCATCGGCCCGAACTTCTTGACCACGTCGAGCAAGTTGGCGCCGTCGACGTAGTCCATGACGATGAAGTGAAGGTTGCCGTCCTGGTCGATGTCGTGGGTGCGGACGATGTTGGGGTGGGAGAGTCCGCCGGCGGCGCGGGCCTCGCGATAGAAGCGGCCGAGGGCGGCCGGCTGCTCCGCCTTGGCCGGCGGCAGCACCTTGATCGCCACCCGCCGCTTCATGAACATATGCTCGCACAGGAACACTTGCCCCATGCCGCCGACGCCGACCCGCTCCAGGAGCTTGAATTTGCCGATGGTGAAGCCGCGCCATTTGCCCAGAAGGAATTGCTCGGCCTGAAAATACGTGAGGATGCCGTCGCGGACCATGTCGTCGGCGAATTCGCGGGCATCGGCGGGCAGGCCGCGAGCGAATTCGCGCCGCTGTAAATAACTGCTGAGCTTCGTCTCGTCGATCATGCCGCTCTTGCGGATGAGTTGGATCAACTCTTCGACCGAGGAGGGGATGGACATTGCGAGTACCGTTGGGGGGACTTCGGGCCGGCTGAGAATTCCTGCCGAAAACTAGAACAGGTTCAGGTTCGACGCAAACCCGTCTTGGGGGCTTTCATGCGGCGCGGCAAAGATTAACGGCCGTCGGGAAAATCCCAACAATCGGTGCAATCGGCACGATGGTTACCAGCGGAAAATCGCGAACGTGCGCCCGAATCCGGCTTGTGTCGCACGCGGCGGTCGGCGTATACCTCGCTTCTTCGCGGCGCCGCGATGGCGCCCACCGGCAAGGATCGCCTCATGTCCCGCGTGCTCCTGCTCTTCGCCGCCCTCATCGGACTATCGCTGACGCTCATGGCCGACGCCCCGAAGGCGAACCCCTTCCGCGGCGAGCAACCGGTCCCCGCGCCCCCGCCGATCCAGGAGGCCGAAGGCGACCGCGACTTCAAGCTCGGCGAATACCGCAAGGCCGCGACGTGGTATGCCGGGATGGCGGCCGTCGATGCGAGTATTCTCAGCGCCGAGCAGAAAAAAGCCTGGGCCTTTTGCCGGCTCAAGCTCGCCGCCGAATCGCTAACGCCGGAATGCGATGCGATCGCGGCTGCCGCCGCCGATAAGGAAGCCGGCGACGCCCTGGCCCTGGCCCCCGAGAGCGCCGAGGTCCGCAAGTTGGCCCGCACGGTGCTTCTTTTGGCCAGGCAACGGCTCGCCATGACCGGCGCAAGCGTAGACAAGCCGGCGTGGGAGACGCTGGAATCGGCCAGTTTTTTGGTGAAGTTTCAGGGCCCGCGCGAATGGGCCGAACAGATCGCCGCCGCGGCGGAGTCCAAGCGGGCGGCCATCTTCGAGCGGTGGAGCGGTCCCGTCGGCGGGGCGTGGTCGCCGCGCTGCACGATTGTCATGCATCCGAGCCCAGAAGCCTACGCCGCGGCGACCGGCAAGCCCGCTGCCGGCCTCGGCCACGCCACGGTCCGCCTGGTCGAAGGCAAAGCCACCGAACGGCAGATCGACCTTTGCGCGGACGACGCGAACGTACTGGAAAATGCCCTGCCAAGGGAACTGACGCACGTCGTGCTGGCCGAGTTGTTCCCCTATTCGCCGCCGCCCAAATGGGCCGAAGAAGGGATGGCGGTGCTGGCGGAATCGGCGGACGAAGTGGACCGCTATCGCCGGACCTGCGTGAAGTGCGGCCGCGCGGGGCAACTATTCACCGTCGCGGCACTGCTCGAAATGAAGGAGTTCCCGGCGGCGGACAAGATCACCGGCTACTATTGCGGCAGCATCTCTCTCGTGGATTATCTGGTCCGCTTAAAGGGCGAAAAGCACTTCACGACGTTCCTGCGCGATTGCCATCGCTACGGCAGCGCCGCAGCGGTGAAGCGCCACTACGACTTCGCGACGCCGAAAGCGCTGCAAGACGCCTGGTTGAAGAGCGCGATTAGATAGAGGATTAGCCGCGACCCAACGGGGAGCGCGCAGCTTCCGCGCTCCCCGTTGGGTCGCGGCTAATCGGGTTCAGTTTCCGGCGGGCCAAGAGCAGCGCCCCGTGGACCACCACTTCCTCGCCGAGGGCGGCAGGCACGATATCCGTTAACCCCGCGAACGCCTCGAACGCGCCTTCAGCAACTCTCCGCCGCAGCGGTTCGAAAAACCGTTCCTCGCCAATCAAAGAGACGCCGCCGCCAATGACGATCCGGCGCGGGCAGAGCAACTTGATGACCTGTTGGATTCCCTCGGCCAGGGCGGCGATGGCCAGATCGAGGCACTCGGCGGCGGCGGCGTTGCCGGCCCGGTCCGCGGCCGCGAGATCCTTGACCGTGAGATCGCGGCCCACCGATTCGCGCAGTGCGGCGTAGCGCGGGTTGGTGGCCGCCAGCCGCTTGGCCCGCGCTTCGATTCCCCAACCGGCGGCATACGACTCCAGGATCGCGTCGCCGCG
>Ga0134125_10007750_pt1 | contig 12111 bp, 11 predicted proteins | sample KB31751_FD_96464 | JGI IMG/M metagenome (GOLD analysis project Ga0134125, IMG submission 96464) | Terrestrial soil microbial communities with excess Nitrogen fertilizer from Kellogg Biological Station, Michigan, USA - KB3-175-1 | ecosystem: Environmental > Terrestrial > Soil > Unclassified ... | reverse complement strand
CCGAGCGGAAGATGGCGGCGACTTCGCGGTCGTCGTAGCGGCGGTCGGACATGACTTTGAAGATTGGTGAAGGGACTTTGGGGCGCAACGGGTGATGCGGATCGGGCGGATGGGGGCGGGATCGGGCGGATACACGTTGCCTTACGGCGGGAGGGGGGCGATGTTTGGGGGGGTGGGGGTGAATTGATGGGTGGTGAAGGCGGTTCGACCTGTGATGAGGTCGTTGCGATGCGTGGCGAGGGGGGCCCGCGGAGGTATTGGGCGGAGTTTAGGTGGATCGGGGGCGAGGAGCGGCGGAGGGGAGGTTGTTCTCGGGGCATTGATGCTGATCGGGCGCGCAGGGGCGGCGATCGGGTGCGCAGGGGCGGTGATCCTCGTCGTATCAGCGGCGATCGACGGCGGTGGGGCGGCGGTCGGGTGCGGTAGGGTGGTGATCGAGTACGGTAGAGAGCACGCCCGCCTCGGTGGGGCACAGGGGCGCGGTGATAGGACCGCGATCATTCGCGCTTCATCGCGGGCCGACGGCGGATGGGAGTTTTTTCGCTTCGGTGGGTCGCGGACCCAGTTCGGTAGGGAGCGGATTCGCCGGTGAGGAATCGATCCGCGTCGGTGAATTGTCGGCCCGCGGGGGTGAGGAGCTAATCAGAGACGAGAGTGACTAGACTCGCGGCGGAAGCGAAGCGATCTGATGTGCCGCGGAGTTGATGCGGCGCGCAAGCGAGCAGACTCGCGTCGCTTTGGCGCAGACTGAAAGCGGAAGGGAGTAAATTTGACGCGCGGCACGATGAGCGCCACGGGGTCGCGAGCGTGGTCGACGCGGTTTCGAGCATCTATGGTGCGATATCGAGGGTGTTCACGTCCCTTCTCGCGCGATCCAATGCGTTTCAGCGTCGACCTAGCGAGCGGGTCCGCGATCTTGACGGGGACTGGGTCAATTCTAATCCGGATGCGCGGGAAGTCGGCCAAGGAGACCCGATCAAGCGCCAAGCGTCGAGAGCTTGGCTGGGTGCGTCGCGGAGTTGCGACATGCAGTCGCCGACGAGAAAAGCAGAGACGGCCGCTATCGCACCCGAAGCGTCGGCCATCTGACTTGGCCACGCGACGTGACGTCGCTAAATCAGCGTACGCCAGGGTACAGACTAACGTCGGCGCAACACCCTGTTACGAACGTTGCCGCGGCGTCCATTAGCCATCGCGCTTCGATTCGTCAGTGGTGTAGACGAGCGTCGCTTCTCGATAGCTCGAGAGACCGCCCTCAGAGCGGGTGCTGGATTTTTTTTTAGGTCCGATTCCCAGAAACGAAGCACTGCCCAGCCAGCACGACGTAGGGCGGCGTTGACCTCTCGATCGCGTTTCACCCTCCGCTCAAACTTCTTGAGCCAGTAAGACTGGTTCGGCGTCTTCAGCCATTTCTTCAGAGCAGTCGTGCCTCGCTCACGTAACCTACGAGCATGCCAGTAGTCTCCGTCTACAAAAATCGCGAGCCGCTCTGAAGGAAAGGCAATGTCGGGTGTGCCAGGCAGCGAGGAGCTGTACTTGCGAAACCGGTAACCTAGGTCGAACAATAGCTGGCGAAACGCGCGCTCGGTTGCATTCTCCGTCGAGCGAACCGCCGACATGATTCGAGTAGTCACTTCCGGGCTCCGCTGCGCCCGGGATGCCTTGCGCGGCGTGGGGATGGACTTGCTACTTCGTGCGCGTTTTTTGGCCATGGACGCAATAGCTAGATGACGGAAGCGTGCGCAAAGATGTTATTATCGCTAAGCCTCTCGACAAAAGAAGCTGCTTGTTGTAGACTATCGTCTACAATCACAATCTTGGTTCTCTTTGTAGAATCGCGGATATCGACGTGACGGCTCCAGGTTCAACACCGAATTTCGCGCCCCGGTACTCACTTGCCGACTTTTTCTGCGGCTGTGGCGGGCTATCTCTCGGCTTCGCTTTGACGGGCCGTTTTGATGTCGTCCTTGGTAGTGACATCAAGCCAGCGGCGGTAGAGACTTTTTCGATGAATCACGAGCGGGACGTTGTCGTGCCCACCGTCATCCAGGAAGACATCCGAGAAGTTGGCGAGCGAAAGGTCCAGTCCGCGCTTAGGCGACACGGAATCGCGAGACCGGGCCAATTGGATTGCCTGATCGGTGGCCCGCCCTGTGAGGGCTTTAGTCAGAACCGATCACTCGGGGCAGGAGGAAAGACCATCGCTGGAACAGCATCGCGGGTCGACAAATTCATCGACGACCCGCGAAATGATCTGTTTCGGTGGTTTGTGGAGCTTGTGGCCGCGCTCCAACCGTCAGTGCTGTTGATTGAGAACGTTCCCGATCTCGTGCGCCACCGTGACGGCCAAACGAGGCACGAGATTCTTGATGCGCTTGCGCAGGCCGGATATGTAGTTTCGGCCCAGGTGTTGAACGCCGCCGATTTCGGCGTGCCGCAGATGCGCCGCCGAGCCTTCTTTCTCGGCCAGCGACGCGCGGACTACGAGCGAACCGGCCTAAGGCTCGTGCTACCAACGCCAACTCATCGTCCATATCCGCTGACCAACGAATCGCTAGATCTGAGAGAAGACTGGCTCCCGGGTGATTCTGGGTATTGGGCGACGGTGCGTGAGGCCATCGGTGACTTGCCCATGGCGACCGTCGACGATGACTACGACCATTGCGACTGCGAGTACCCGCCTGCACGCATGTCGGCATTGCGACGCTTCCTGCGGTCGACGGACGGATGCGCTCCGTACAATCACGTGGCAAGACCACTAGGGAAAAGTGGTCTCTTGCGCGTACGCGCGCTTAGAGCAGGACAAAGAGTCACCGAGTTACCGAAACATCTTCGCCCAAAGAGCTCTTATCATTACAGCTATTCACGACTTCGGTGGTCAGAGCCTGCCCGCACAATTACGAAATTCGTTTATCACGTCGGTTCGGGAATGTTCACCCATCCGGAAGAAGATCGAGCACTGACCATGCGTGAAGCAGCTCGATTGCAGACGTTCCCCGATTCATTCCGGTTTTATTCGAGTCACATTCGCGAGACTTCTGCTCTCGTCGGAAGCGCTGTGCCGCCGCTTCTGGCTCGAGCCATTGGTCGCCAAGTGGTTCAGTATCTTGACCAACTCCATCATGCGAACCTGGATCCGTCGGTCCGGGCACTGGTGAGGACTCAACCTACCGATGCAGTGCTAAAGCGGCTTGAAAAGCAACGTTGGGGCACCGAAAACGCCGCATCTCAGCTTGGGTTAGGCCTTGGCTCGAATGGCAATAACGGTTCACTGGACCGCAGCACACGGCCCCCCGGCGCCGACGACCGCGGCCAGCTGGATTAGCACGGGGCCTACCAAATGAAGTCAATCCAATTCGGTGGTTTGTTTCGGCGCACCCGTTCTTGCGTCCTCTCCAGAACGTCAAAAAGCAATTCCCGGGTCGGTGCATGACCGAGACCAAGCATCGTGGTGAAGTCAGGGTGTTGCACGCCGCGTGGCCGCGAATCCCCGCGCAAGACGCGGTCAAAGGCGAGCGAGTAGGCTCCGTTGGCATCGTCCATCCGGAAAACTGCGACAAATACGTTGCCAGCGTTCGAAGCTGGATAATTCGCCGCACGAAAGTCCGTTGATTGCTCGATATAGTCGAGCAGGACGTCTTGCACAATCCAAATTGCTCGGCCGCCCCAGGACTCGGCAATTTCCGCCTTAGCATAGAATTGGCCCAGCATCCTCTCAAAGACCTGTCGATAGTTTGGAGTATAGGGTGACTTAACTCGTCCGCGCAGAGACCCCTGTTCTCTCAGGGTCAACAGATCAACCATGTGTTCGGTCAGGCCCCCGCCTCGTGTGCTGGAGGTCATAACCTCGAGTACATAAGGCGGGCCGATGAGCTTGGGGTGCGTTTGCCCCTCAGCCTGCTCCACTGGGATAAGGATGTAGTCGAACGTGTATTCAAAGAATCGATTGTCTGGCACAGCTTCTGGGTCCGCAACACCTCCGACCGCCGAGTCTGCGTCCGCGCAACGTGCATCGGGCGATTCCCCGGCTTCAGCCAGAGCGGACGCACGAGAGCGAAGTTTGAATTCCCACCAACATCGAACTTTTGTACCTGGGTTAATCGGGATGAGCTCACGAATTGCGTTCGGAATCACTGGTGGCGCAGCACGAAGCTCCATCATTCGCTTGGGACAAACGATCCAGGGCCGGCCTAGAGCTTCGTTTTGGCGTGCCGTGAAAATTGAGCAGATACCAACGGGGATCGGAGCAGTGCCGTAGAGATTTTCGATAGCTGTCTTATCTTCGGGTGATACTGCGCTGTGCTCCAAATCGAGGATCGCGCGGTCACTCCGGTTTGCAGTGACGTCGCAAGTCCGATTCGTGAATGGGCAGTGGCGGTCTTTCCACGGCTGTGGCGCTTGGGCCGGATTCTCGCCGATGCGTTGACCGAACAGTTCAGCAATTTTTGCCACGCTACGCCCTCGCCTTGCCTGCGTGGCACTGTGCGATTAGCAAGGTTCTACGCAGCATTTCATCGAGAGAGACGCCCACGCCAATCGACAGCCGCCGCATCGAATCGAGTGACGGAGACTTGACGCCGCGCTCGATCTGGCTCACGAAGGTTCGATGCAAGCTGGCTCGATCGGCGAGCGCCTCCTGCGAGATTCCGATGGATTCTCGTGCGGACCGGACTACCTGTCCAAAAGCGGCTTCGATAGAAGGGTTCTTCCGTGACGTCACGACTTGGAACGTCTATCCGACGATGCCAGAGGTCTACAGCCTATAGGCTACAGCGCTCTGAGTGTTACTTGAAACGGCGAGATCGGGGCGACCCTATCGCTCAAGGGGCGACCGCATATCTCATGGAACAAAGGGTGGGATTCCTATGAGTGAGATACTCCAGTACTCGAGTGGACGACCGTACGCGTCCCGCGTGGCGAGTTCGTCCGCACTCGTCAGCGTTCCGTTGAGGCGCTGACCTTGGCTCAACACGCTGTGTTTCGTCCAAGATCTTCCGTAACTCAGTTTGATGAACCAGAGCGAAACGCCCGCTCCAATTGCAAACGATTTCACATCTTTGTCGGGGCTGATCGACACGTCCGGAACCCAGATAGCAAATGGCACAGCGCGATCTCGAAAGTCCAGGCCTCGCCAAGTCGACGCAAGCGTTAAGTCGAACGCGTTCCGGAGATCCGTAGAGCCACTCGTAGTTATAGCGACTGACGTATCGGATAATTTCTTCGTTCCGATTTTCGGGAAGCTCGCTCCGTACGCACGAATGAATCCTAGCCCAACCGCTGGGCGCGCGACCCAATCGGGTCGCGCCTTTACCGAGAAGGTGAGCGGCTTGAGCATCGCTGCACGCGCAAGCGCTGGGTCGGCAGCGGGTGTGACAGAGACCGTTGCCTTCCCAGCCGTGGTCAACGTAATTCGAATCGTATCCGGGCAAGAGAATGCAGGCCCCGCACGATCAACTCGCTTGATCAATGTTTCTACTGAGTATGCGAAGCCAATCAGTTTGTCCGCATTTTCAATAATCGTGGACGAGGTCGCAACCAAAGCTTTGAGACTTGGCAAATCGGGCGAAGTAGGTGCAGTAGTCTCGAGCGTCTCGACGCTACGTTCCAAGGCAGGGTATTTCCGCGCCAACGCTTCGATGTTCGCCACGAGCGGTGATACCTGGCTGAGCCTTGCACATTTTTTGTCCTTCGGGTCTTCGTTGCAAAAGAGCCTAGCATCATATGTGCGGTTCTTGAAATACTCGGCACTCGTCGGCGCTGAGCGCATTTTCTCGAGTTCAGCGAGCATGCCGGTCTCAGCAACGTTAATTCCAGTTTGCTCGTTGGAGAGAGTGTTATCGATATTGCTGATGTAGCGTGCAACCAACCCCGCCGCCGTCGTGTCGCCTGAATGGATAGGGGTAGACCAAGCCCTCCTGTTGGTGCCAATCACTGCACCAACTTCAACGAAATAAGGTCCGAGTGCCTTCGAAAACGCGAGAAGTGCGTCAACCTCCGGAACGTTCGTGGTGTCCTGCTTCAGGCTGCAGTTGAACAGAGCGGAATTTGATCCAGTTATTACGATAGGGATTCGGTAAGGTCCGCGGACAAGGATCTCGCCCCCATCTTTGACTGGCACGTTGTTGAAGGTCACGGAGCGAGTGCTCTGGTCTACTACGAGCTGCGCCGCGGCTATTCCAGCATTTGCGAGGGACAGCGAAGCTGCAATGAACAATCCGCCGATAACTCCGCTCAGCAAACGGCTCCGAGACCCTCGCAAGCAGATCCAGATCACTACTAGCATAAGTCTCCTACGACAGGGGGTGTTCGCCCAGAATTGGAAACCGCGCGGCAACGCTACTACGTCAGCTGCGCAAGCGCAATCCGTCAAAGCAAGATTAGAATGGTTTAATGTAAGGGTCGAGTCGGGAGTATCGCCGCCTGCCCCGTGCGAGACTACCCAGATCGTGATGAAGAGGCAATCCTCATTCGCGAACTATGGTCCGAATTCGCCCGATCAGCTGGGTAGTGCGCTACATAGTGCACATCGCGAGGTCGGCCCGAGACCTTCTTCGAGGGAAAATCCGGCGCCTCCTTTCGTCCCGTGGTAGTTCCCCGGTCCCCTAACCCACCACCTCGAACCGACTCCCCCCGTAATACTTCCTGAGCCCCCGCCCGAACACCCACGCCGCCGCGGCGGCGTAGACCGCCGCGACAACGACCATCCCCACCGCCCCGCCCAGCGTCGGCGCCTGCACCACGTGCGCCGGCACGTACCCCACGAACCGCGTCGGCACGAGCGTGAACAGCAGCATCCGGAGCACCCCGCCGAACAGCGGCTCCGGGTACACCGAGAACGTGATCACCAGCTCGAACAACTGCCGCGCCGTCGTGAGATGCACCGCGCCGGAGAGCGCGATCATCGCGATCCCCGACACGAGGTCGCCCACGCCCGCCGCGCCCGACTTGCGGCCGAGCACGTAGAGCAGCGTCGGCTTGGGCTGCGCCAGCACTTGGTCCAGCTCGCCGTCGTGGATCACGCGCGCCAGCTGCCGCACGCCGCCTGCGCAGATCATCGCCAGGCCCACGCCCGTCGCGACTATACCATAGAGCACCGTCATCTCGCGCAGGCCGTAGCCGCGGCGTGTCCCTCCGCGCGACTCGCCAACTTCCCCGCCGCATTGCCGGCCCGTACTCTGTTCGTACCTGGGACCTGTCAAATCCCTGCGCGGGACTTTCATGATGCACCGCCCTCCCGACCTCGACTCTCTCCTCGACGAAATCAGCCGCGGCGGACCGTATCTGTCGCTCGACGACGTGAATCGCGCCGTCGCTGAACGCATGCGCGAATACAACACGCGCCCGCAGCCGGACTTGGGCGGACTCTCGCCCGACGAGATGCACCAACTTCTCTCAGGCGATTGGGAATCGAGCGGCGCGCTGCGCGTTCGCGACGAATTGACGATCGGCGAGGCCGGCGAGGTTCCGTTCTTCGCCGACGCGCGGACGCTGCTCGAGTTCGTGGCGAACGCCGGCGCCGTGAAGGAGACCGCCGCGAAGAACTTGCCGCGCGCCGTCGTCGCCGAGCTGTTGCCGCGGCTCCGCATGCCGACACGATATCGGTCTCTCGTGAACGACGAGCCGCCTCCCAAGAATGAGCAGGACGTGCGCTGGCTGCCGGATCTCCGCTTCACCATGCTCGTCGCCGGGCTGCTCGTTCGGCGAAAAGGACTGAGGATCAGCCGCGTCGGTCGGGAGCTCTCGGGCGACGAGAACGCCGGCGCGCTCTACGCGCTCCTCTTCCGCGCCTTCTTCCGGCGCGTCGATCTGCGCGCATTCGGCCGTTTCGCCGATCACGCCGGCCTTCAGCAGACGATCGCGTTCTCGTTCTACCGATTGCGCACCGTCGCTCGCCAGTGGACGTCGCCTGAGGCGCTGTCCGAGTCGGCGTGGCTGGCGAGCGCCAAGGACCCGCCGACGCCGATGGAAATCTCATACGGCGACATGTCGCACTACGCCTTTCGGCAGCGCGTCCTCGAGCCGCTCGTGCAGTTCGGGTTCATGGAGGAACGAGTCGCCGGCGTCCGCGACCGCTTCATCGAGCTGGTCGAGTACCGCGTCACGCCGTTGTACGAGCGGGTGCTGTCGTTTCAGTTCGGGAGTCAGGGTCGCCGGCGCGATTGATCTGTTCCGGGCGGAGCGCTCGTGTCGATGCGTCGATATGACGGCCGGATACGTCGAAAAGGACTGCAAAAATCGACACGTTTCGTCGACTATTCGCTCACGAAAGCGGCGCCAGCTTGGCAATCTCCTTGGCATCGTTCGACCGCAGCGCGTGCCAGAGATCCCAGTCCGACTGAAGCCCGAGCCAGAAATCGGCGCTCATGCCGGTGACCTGTGCAAGACGAAGTGCCGTGTCCGGCGTGACCGCGCGCTTGCCTCGAATGACTTCGTTCAGCCGCGGAAACGAGACGCCCAGCCGGATCGCGAACGCCGATTGCGATATGCCGAGCGGCTCGAGGAACTCCTCGAGCAGCATCTCGCCGGGTGAGGTCGGCGGCCGCGTCGTCGGAAGGCGCCGGTCCACCAGCGTGCGAGGTGACGCTTTGGAGCGCTTAGTGGTAATCCGTGATTTCGACTTCTTCCGCATAGCTCTATTCAGCTCCGGCCACCGGCTAGTTTCCACTCGTCGAACGTAAGCACAAGCTTGATCGCGCCGGCGACAGTACGGTATTCCGTCTTCTTCTCGGGCCGATACAGCTTGGCGATGAACGGCGGAGTGTGCGTCTCCCGAAAGCGGATGATCTTCGGTGCCGCGAGCACGAAGCTCTGAGCCATCTCGTCGTGCGAAAGCTGCCCGACATGGATCACATGGGCGACGCCGGAGTGCATGATGGCATCACGCTCATCGGGTATATAACGCTGTCGTGCGTCGTGCGTCAGGAAGATCCAGTCGGCGTGCCGACCGATCTCTGGCAGGAAGTCTCTGTCGTCCGCATTCGGCGCGAAGTGCCGAGCATGCCGTTCGACCCGATACCCGGCCGCTTCGAGCGCATCGGGGATGCGATTGCCGAGATCCCGGTCGGTGAAAAAGGCGAACTTATGCGGCGGACTCGTAGGCGAGAGCTTCCGTGAGCTCGTCCCGCTCTAGTTCGTAGTCCACGCACACTGACTCTGCAGACTCGCCGGCGTTGATGCGGTCGGCGATGGCTCGCGTAGTGACGGCGACACGGCGGACGATCGCGCGACCGAAGGAAATCGTCGGCGAGATCAGAAGCAGCTTTCGCTCCGTCGACTCGAGTCGCTCGAGCGGGGAGAAATCCTTCGGCAGGCCATCGCGCTCGAACTGGATCCGGCCAAGGTGCAGATTGAGAATACTGTGCATCGCGAGCTGTTCCGCTCGCGACAATTGCACCATGCGTCCGTACTGCTCGAGGAACAGGTCGCCGGCGCCAAAACGAAGCTGCTCGCTGAGAAGGAGCTTCTGGATGTCGAATTTCGCCTCCGCAATTGCAGCGGCTTCGCGAACGTGCTGAAGCTGGATCGCATGCCGCGTCCGGAGACTCCGGAGAACGTGGACCTCGATCAGATTGTAGAACGAGAGCCGCCCTTCGCCCGGGCGCGCAATGACCGGCCGGAAGAACCCTTTGCCCTTCTTCCGACTGTATCCTTGACCACGCACCCATGCCGCGATCGTGGTCGCGGGTACGCTCGTCGCACGTGCTGCCTCGGAATACGAGTAGCGCGGCAGATCGCGCGGATCGGCCCCTCCGTACAGCTCAGTCGCGGCTCGCGATGATGCGTGTGTCGTCATGCTGAAGAGGAAAACGTGCTCCGAATTGGACGTTCAATAATTTGGCGAGCTACTACCGAATTGGCCAACACGACTACCCGTCATCATTGCCGGTTTCGCCCCATGTCGATGGGATCGACACGTCGCCCGGATATGTCGAAAAAATCGCCAAAAATCGACATGTCTCGTCCGTTGTTCGTCTTTCCGCGGCATATCCCCTACCCCACCACCTCGAACCGACTCCCCCCGCAATACTTCCTGAGCCCCCGCCCGAACACCCACGCCGCCGCACCGGCGTAGGCCCCCGCGACCGCGACCATCCCCACCGCCCCGCCCAGCGTCGGCGCCTGCACCACGTGCGCCGGCACGTACCCCACGAATCCCGCCGGCACGAGCGTGAACAGCAGCACCCGGAGCACCCCGCCGAACAACGGCTCCGGGTACACCGAGAACGTGATCACCAGCTCGAACAACTGCCGCGCCGCCGCGTCCACGGGCCCGAGCCAGAATGCTGCGCTACTGAAGATCACGCCACTCGACACCATCACCACCGCGCCCGCGATCGCCGCCAGCGCGACCATCGGCGCCGTCGTGAGATGCACCGCGCCGGAGAGCGCGATCATCACGATCCCCGACACGACGTCGCCCACGCCCGCCGCGCCTGACTTGCGGCCGAGCACGTAGAGCAGCGTCGGTTTGGGCTGCGCCAGCACTTGGTCCAGCTCGCCGTCGTGGATCACGCGCGCCAGCTGCCGCACGCCGCCCGCGCAGATCATCGCCAGGCCCACGCCCGTCGCGACTATACCATAGAGTACCGTCATCTCGCGCAGGCCGTAGCCACGGATCGACTGCACGCGATGCAGCAGCACGATCCAGAAGGTGAAGAAGATCGCGTTGTTGAGCGCCATCAGACCCGCCTGCATCAGGAACGCGCCGCGCTGCGCCATCGCCGCGGCGAGACTCGTCCGCGCGAGGGCGAGCGCGAAGCGCGCGGTGCCGGTGGGTGTGCTGCTTTGTGTCGTCGTCATGGGCCTACCCTCCGTTGAGCTGAAGCGTCCGCGTCGCGCGCTTGAACAGGAGAAGCGCGACGACGCTGGCGACGACGAGCCAGAGCGCGATCAGTGCGACGAGCTCCAACGCGCCGAAGAGCGGGCGCGCCAGGACGAACGATGCCGGTCCGGTGAGCAGCGCCGGAAAGGGCGTGAATGTGGCAATTCGTATGATGACATCTGGATAGAAGGACAGCGGCAGGAGGAGTCCGCCGAGCACGAAGGTCAGCTTCTGCCATATCCAGTACACCGGCGCGATGTCGCCCAGCCAGAAGGCGAGCACGCCGAGCGCCGCGTACCAGATCGACATCGCGACGATCGCCAGGGCGCCGAGCGCGACGACGAAGGCGATCGTGGCCGGATGCGCGGGCGGGCCGGCGAAGACGACGCCCATCACGCATGCGGACACGAGCAGCACCGGTGCGCGCATGGCGAGCGCGCCAGTGCCGCGCGCGACGTGCGCGCCCAAGTACGACACCGGCCGCGCGATCTGGTACGCTACGTCGCCGCGGCGGACGTCGGCCTCGATGTCGAAGTGGAGCAGCGGCGCGCTCATCAGCACCCACTCGGTCATCGCGAGGTACCAGACCATCGTCGCGCGGTCCCCTGCCCCGACGCTCGCCGTGCCCACGCTCGCGCCCACGGCGCCCCACAGCGCCGAGAACACGCCAAGGATGACGACGAGGAATGCGACGCGCGCGTACAGCTCCCCGGGCTCGGCGCGCGCTTCGGCGAGGCCGAGTCGGGCGAAGGCGAAGTATTTGGTCATGTCAGGGCTTCGATGATGTCGCGGTGGTCGCGGTCGGCGGCGTGGTAGAGATCTCGGATGATTGAATCGAGCGGGGCTTGGGCGGTGACGGTGACTTGGCGAGTGGTGAGGTAGCGGCGTTTGAGGTCTTCTATTGATGTGTCCAGCAGGATGCGGCCGCGGTGGATGATCACCACGCGGTCGCAGACTTCCTCGATGTCGCCGGTGTCGTGCGACGTGAGGAGGAGCGTGGTGCCGTCTTCATTTGCACGACGCTGCAGCAACTCCCGGATGGTGGCTTTCGCCGTGACGTCGAGGCCGATGGTGGGTTCGTCGAGAAAAAGGACGCGTGGGGCGTGGAGCAGACTGGCCGCGACCTCGCAGCGCATCCGCTCGCCGAGTGAGAGCTGGCGCACGGGGCGGTCGAGGAGCGGCTCGAGTGCGAACGCGTCGATGAGCGCGTCCAAGCGCGTGCGGAGCACGTGCTTCGGCAGCTCGTAGACGTGGCCCAAGAGCTCGAGCGTGGCGCGCGCGGGGAGTTG
>Ga0134125_10007748_pt1 | contig 12112 bp, 10 predicted proteins | sample KB31751_FD_96464 | JGI IMG/M metagenome (GOLD analysis project Ga0134125, IMG submission 96464) | Terrestrial soil microbial communities with excess Nitrogen fertilizer from Kellogg Biological Station, Michigan, USA - KB3-175-1 | ecosystem: Environmental > Terrestrial > Soil > Unclassified ... | reverse complement strand
CGGACGCCGAAGACCAGGCGCTGAAATCCCTGCGCCACCTGCCGGCGGCCATTTCCGCCGTGCTGGCGCTGGAGCCGCAGATCATCGCCTGGGCGGAGCGTTTTGCCAGCAAGGAAAATGCGCTGTTCCTGGGGCGCGGCATGCATTACCCGATCGCACTGGAAGGCGCCCTGAAACTGAAGGAAATCAGCTATATCCACGCGGAGGCGTACCCCGCGGGCGAACTCAAGCACGGACCTTTGGCTCTGGTGACCGATGCCATGCCGGTGATCACCATTGCTCCGCACGACGAGTTGCTGGAGAAGCTGAAATCCAACATGCAGGAGGTTCGCGCCCGAGGCGGTGAGCTGTATGTCTTTGCGGATGCCGATTCGCAGATCACTCCCGCGACGGGCATGCACGTCATCCGCATGCCCGAACACTATGGGAAGCTGTCGCCGATCCTGCACGTGGTGCCGCTGCAACTGCTGGCTTACCACACCGCGTGCGCGCGCGGGACGGATGTGGACAAGCCGCGGAATCTGGCCAAGAGCGTGACCGTGGAGTAGCCGCGGGGTAGAGGGAGCCTAGGCGTCGGAGTCCAGGGCGACGAGCATCCACGGCAGGAAGGCCTGTGTCAGCGGGCCGATGCACAGGGCGAACAGCACCGTTCCGATGCCGAAAAGCCCCCAACCGCCGAGCGCGAGCCCTGCCAGCAGCACCGTCACCTCGAGACCGGTGCGCACCAGCCGCAACGATAGGCCCGTCACGCGCTGCAGTCCGGTCATCAGGCCGTCGCGGGGACCGCGGCCCAGTTGCGCGCCGATGTAGAGCGCCGAGCCCAGTCCGCACAGGAGCACACCACCACCGGTGAAGGCGAGACGCTCCCAGACCGGGGCCGGCGTCCCCAGCACCCGCAGCGCGAGATCGGCAAAGGCGCCGATGGTGACGGCGTTGACGAGGGTTCCGAGGCCCGGCATTTCATGCAGAGGAATCCACAGCAGCAACACCAGGAACGAAATGCCGATGACGACCCAGCCGAAGTCCATCGAGAGACGGTGAGTCACGCCCAAATGCAGCGCGTCCCAGGGGGCCAGCCCGAGGTTGCCGCGAATCATCAGCGCCATCGAGATCCCAAAAAGGGACAAGCCGATCATCAGTTGCACGAACCGACGGACCATTTTCCCGGCGCGGAGCTGTTCCAGGGGCCCGAGCTGGGCCAGTTCGACAGAAGTATCCATGTCCAGAATATTGCCTGGGATTGGCATTGCTGAAAATAGCCACTTATGAGAAAGTGGACCGCATGAGAGAAGCCATTTCCGCCCGCCGTGTCCATGAGCTCATCGGCCATCTTCCGGCCGGCCCCGCCTACGCAGGCCTGTCCGGTGCGCTCACGCTCCTCATTGGCGACGGGCGCATCCCCTTTGGCGTGCGTTTGCCCAGCGAACGGGACCTGACCGCCGTCCTGGGGTTGTCGCGCACCACTGTCGCTCGTGCCTACGCCACGCTGCGCGACAATGGCTATGCGCACGCCGTACAGGGCTCGGGGACGTTCGCCGCGATACCCGGCGGACGTGAACGGGCCCACGATCACGTTCTGGTCCCGCGGGATGCCGCCGGAGGCAGGATCGACCTTACCTGTGCCGCGGACTCCGCGCCTTCGGACGTGATGGCCGCCTATGCGGCGGCGTTATCGGACCTGCCGGCCTATCTGGGCGGACATGGATATTTCCCGTCCGGCCTGCCGGTCCTGCAGGAAGCCATCGCGGCAACGTACGAGGCCCGCGGATTGCCCACCGGTCCGGATCAGATCGTGGTGACCGCGGGTGCGTTGATCGCCTCGGGCGTGGCCGTGCGCGCACTCGCGCTGGACCGAGGGCATGCGCTGGTCGAGTCCCCCACCTATCCCAACGCAGCTGAAATGCTGAGGGCGTCTGCCATCCGGCTGCATGAGGCGCCGCTGGGCGCGAACGGTTGGGATATTGCAAGCATGATCGACACGGTGGAGCAGGTGCGGCCGGATTTCGCCTATCTCATTCCCGATTTCCAGAATCCCACGGGAGCCGTCATGACCGCAGCGCAACGGCAGCGCCTGGCGGCCTGCCTGTCGGCGCATGGGACATTCGCCATCGTGGACGAAACCCACCATGCGTTGGCCCTCGACGGCCAGCGGATGCCTCCGCCGTTCGCCGCCTTCCATGCCGACACCCTCACGCTGGGCAGCATGAGCAAGGTGTTCTGGGGAGGATTGCGGGTTGGATGGATTCGCGCCCCGCGCGCACTCCTGGATCGGGTGGGCCGGGCGCGCGTGTCGATCGATCTCGGTGTGCCAGTCGTGGAACAGCTTGCGGCCGCCCATCTGCTGCGCCAGGGGCCGGTTTCACGCGGGCATATCGAGCGCTTGCGCGTGCAGCGCGATGCCTTGATCAATGCGGTAAAGACTCATCTGCCCGACTGGCGCTTCGTGCGGCCCACCGGCGGACTGATGCTATGGTGCGAGCTTCCTCGCCGGGGAGCGACAGCCTTGGCCGCCGCCGTGGCGGAGAGCAATGTCGTCATCTCCCCGGGCCCGGTGTTCTCTCCCAGCGGCGGGCTGGATTCGTTTGTGCGGCTGCCCTGGACACGCCCCGCCGCCGAGCTGCAGGACGCCGTCGGGCGCATCGCCGCCGCGTGGCGCCGCATCGGAGACCGCGAGCGCACCGGGGCTCGAAGCAGTGCTTACCCTCGTGTTATTGTGGCCTGAGTGTGCCTGATGCGGTATGCGGGTCGGGGCGCCGTCTCATGTTCCATCGATGCGGGTTCGTCGGCCGTCGGGCCGCTGCTTTAGGTTTTCAGTGAGAGGAGCTCCATGAAAATTGTGAATGCGGCGGACGCCGCCGACGCCCTTCCTTTGCATGGGTTGATCGACGCCTTGCAGGCAGGCTTTGCAGCCGGTTGCCACGTCCCGGAACGGCAACACCACAACATCGTCATGGCTGACGAGCCGGACGCCTCACTGCTCACCATGCCGGCCTGGAGCATCGGGACAAAGACACCGTCGTTCCTGGGTGTCAAGCTCGTGACGGTGTTTCCGGGAAACATGGCGAGGCATCTGCCCGGCCTGGAATCCGTGTATGTATTGTTCGACGGCGCCACGGGCTCCGCGCTTGCGATCATCGACGGGAACACGATCACCGCGCGCCGGACCGTAGCGACCGCCGCGCTGGCTGCGAGCTTGCTCTCGCGTGAAGACGCGCACCGATTGCTGGTGGTGGGGGCTGGGCACGTGGGCAGCCTACTGCCGGAGGCCTATCGTGCCGTGAGGACCATCGACGAGATTCTGATATGGGACATCCGGCGCGAGGCGTCCGATGCTCTGGTTGCCCGACTGACCCGTGCGGGCATGAATGCGCGCGTAGCCGAGGATCTGGAATGGGCCGTTCGACGTGCGGACATCATCAGCACCGCCACCCTGTCGACCGAGCCGCTGATCCAGGGTGAGTGGGTGCGTCCGGGCACGCACGTCGATCTGATCGGCTCATTTACGCCAGTCATGCGTGAGTCGGACAATGCGCTCATTGCAGGGGCATCGGTGTACGTCGACATTTCAACAGCGGTGAAAACCTCTGGCGATCTCCTGTTTCCCGTCAAGGCGGGCTTGTTCACGGCGCACGACATCAAAGGGACGATGGCCAGTCTCTGCGTCGCCGCGGACCCCGCGCGGCAGTCGAATCAGGAAGTCACGGTCTTCAAGACGGTGGGATCTGCGCTGGCCGACCTCGTCGCGGCAGAGATGGCCTACAAACACCGGTTGGTGGGGTGATGCGTCCGGTTCAGGTTCGAAGCGCCGTACCCTCGAAGTCGAACCGCACGCCGCTCGCGGGGGATTCGCGCACCTGGCAGGCGATGCCGCCTCCGCCCAGGCGGATGTCGGCGGTGGCCATGGTGTTTTCGTCGTCGCTGTCGGCTGCGTCGATCCGGAAGATGGGGTAGTCGGCGTTTTCGGCGTCCGACAGGATAGCCAAAGCGTCCACCGGCTGGTTCTGCATCGAATACTGCGACAGCATCTGCTCCGCACGGATCTGTCGGAATCCCGAAGAGGCCGTGATCAGCTGGGGCAAGTCGCGCGTCGCTGCATGGGTGGCATGGTTGGCATGCGCCGAGGGCGCGGCGACGGCCTGTACGGAACACGCAAACGCCCCATATTCCACGCTCAGCAGTCCTCCGTTCGCAGCTTCGCCGATGGCCAGATGGAAGCTTCCGGCCCGCGGGTTGTCCTGCAGCATTTTGACGGCCTCTTTCGCGCTTCCCGCATTCAGGGCAGCACGTGAGAGCACCATGCGCGGTACGCCCGGGGCGGCCTGTTTCCCGCGGATGTTGTTGACGGTGATGGCCAGCCCGCTGCTTGTCACGGCGAACGTATGCCCGGGAATGGATCCCGGGTAGACGAAGCTCGCCATGCGCGGCTGGTCATCGACCTGGTATTCGACGACGGCACAGTGCCCGGCGAACCCCGGGTATCCATCTTCGTTATGAACGATTCGAGCGGTGCCGTCGCCGGGCAGCAGGACCGTGGTGCAGCCGTCTGGCGCGAAGGCCCACAGGTCGCCCCGGCAATTCCACAGGAATACATCGTCCATCGGAAGTTCGAGCCCGGTCGCCAATCCTTCGAGCTCGGACCAGATCAGCGGGAATCGTTCGCGAACGAGTTGCGCCATGATCGCGACGCGCGCGCTGCCGCGCCACGCCATGATTTCCGCCCACACCCGGGTCCCCAGCAGGTGCTGACGCAGCGCCGCGGCGCCGAACTGTCCCAGTTGCAAGCCTGCGGCGAAAGCGGATCCGGAAATTTTGAGATGCGACAGCGCTGGCATTTCATTCTCCTGGACCTTTCATGCGCGGTCGGTTGGTCCCGGCAGCCGCGCAGGCATGGCCCGCAGCGTTGGAAGAGGGCAAAAAGCCAATGAAAGTAGGCCATGGTACGTCAGCCGTGTGGCCCAGTGTATAGGGAAATCGAGGGGGTGATAAAACATATGTTTCGTATTAGGATTGAATTGCAACATGTTTTGCAGAACCGTTTGGCCGCGAATGTTGGTGATGTCATCGCACTCATTGCTACGCCGGGTGGTTGGTTGACGTCTTCGTTGTCGAGCCTGTCATGTCGCGGACTTCACCTGAGGACACCATCATGAAATTTTCTCGAGGTATTGGAGTCGTGGCAGCCGCAGTGCTGTCCATGGCGTCCGCCGCAGCGCCCGCCGCAGAACCGGTCAATTTAGGGTGGGTTGGGCCTCTATCGGCGCCCGGCAACTATTCCAGCGGGCAGGAAATGCGCTGGGCGGTCGAGCTTGGGGTCGACGAGATCAACAAGGCGGGCGGAGTGCTGGGCCGGCCGCTGAAGATCTTCTACGAGGACACCAAGGGCCAGCCTTCCGAAGGCAGCGCGGCCGCGGTGCGCCTGATCACGAAGAACAAGGTATCGGCCATCTTTGGCGAATTCCATAGCTCCGTCGCGCTTGCCGAGATCGATGTGGCGCACCAGTACGGCGTTCCCTGGGTGGGGACGGACGTCTGGTCCGATGACATCACGGCCAAGCAGTATCCGGAAGTCTTCCGCCTGGCGCCCGCCAATTCGCTGATTTACGTGAAGATCGCCGACTGGATCGCCGAACAGGGATTCAAGCACGTGGCAACCGTTGCCGAAAACACGGACTTCGGCCAGGGCGGCGCCAAGGTGGTGCAGGACACCCTGAAGAAGAAAGGTGTTGCGGATACGCCGGCCACCATCGACCTGAATCAGCAGGACTTCACGCCCTCCCTGATCCGCCTGATGAGCCAGAAGCCCAAGCCCGACCTGCTGCAGATGATTGTGGCGGGCCAGGCCCAGTACCAGATTGTCAAGCAGGCCTGTCAGCTCGGATTCGCGCCCAATGCCGACACGAAGATGATCGGTTCATCGGGGCTGTTGCAGAAGGATGTCTGGGAGGTGGACGGCGAATGCGCCAACCACTTGCTGATCGTCAATGTGGCGCGGCCCAAGTCACAGTGGAACGACAAGGCGAAAGGGTTCGTCAAGGCTTTCCAGCAGCGCTATAACCGCCCGCCCACGGGGGTGGCGATGGAAGCCTATGACACGCTCGGAGTGGTCGTCGCGGGGATCGAACAGGCCAAGTCCAGCGATCCGAAGGCCGTGATCAAAGGGCTCGAGAACGTTCACTACACCGGTGTGAACGCAACGTATTCGTTCTCGACCGACAAGACCCCTGCCTGGGCCTATCACCAGTTCATGGATGTTCCCTTCACGGTCATCCAGTACACGCAAATGAACCAGGCCCCGGAGGATGCCGCCATCGTCTACCCGAAAGAGTGGGCAACCACCGACAAGATCTTGCCGGTGAAATGAAGCGGATCCGCGCATCGGCCCGCGGGCCGGTGCGCGGACGACTTGCAACGAGCGGGAGCGCAGCGTGAGCTATTTTTCTTTACTGACCGTCAACGGGTTGGTGATAGGGCTGATCTACGCCTTGACGGCGGCGGGCCTGACTCTGATCTTTTCCGTCTTGCGCGTCGTGAATTTCGGGCACGGCGCCTTCTACATGGTCGGTGGCTACGTTTCCTATTACGCGATCCGCTCTCTGGGCCTGCCCCCGGTTGGCGGGGTGGTCGTGGCCATGGCCGCATTGTTTCTTTTTGGCGTCCTGTTCGAGATCCTGGTCATGCGCCCGGTCTACACCGACGAGGTTGAGCGCAAGGACGAGTACGCCATCATCGTGACGTTCGGGATGACCATCCTCCTGTCCAACCTGGCCATTGTGGTCTTTGGGCCGTTCAGCAAGTCACCGCCTCCGTTCATGGCCGGCACGCTGATCCTGGGACCCATCATCCTGCCCTATGACCGTCTGATTGCCGCTCTGGTCGCCATTGCACTGTTGTGCGCCACGACCTGGTTTCTCGCGCGCACCACACTGGGACAGGCGCTGGATGCGGTCAGCCAGAACCGCGAATCGGCGGCCGTCATCGGAATCAATCCGCGCCGCATGTACACCATTGCCTTTGGCCTGGGCTCGGCGCTGGCCGGCGGGGCCGGCGCGCTGATTGCGCCGATCTTTGCCCTGTCTCCCAGCATGGGCGATCTCCCGGTCGTGCAGGCCTTCATCATCATTGTGATCGGCGGCATGGGGTCGGTCGGCGGCAGCATTGCCGGCGGCATTCTGCTGGGGCTGGCGCAAAGCTGGGGCGTGGGTTATTTGCCCGATCCGAATCGGGCATTGGCCTATACCCAGGCGTTCGGCGCCGTGCTGCTCATCGTCACGTTGCTGTTCAGACCTACAGGCCTGTTCGGGCGCGTCCACCTGAGGCTCGAGTGATGGCAAACGGGTACACGCAACGTCCGTCCGCATCCGCGATCCTTCAGGTGATTTTGCTGGTCGTGGCGCTGGCCGTGCCGCTTTTCGGGGGCGCCTACTGGATCCACGTGGGCGCCATCCTCTGGTACTACGCCATCCTGGCGTCGAGCTGGACCCTGCTGGCGGGATTTGCCGGGCAGTTCTCTTTTGCCCATCTCATGTTCGCCGCGCTGGGCGGGTACGCCTCGGCGCTGATCGTGCTGCACATGGGCACGGCCTATTTTCCATTGGCGATCTTCATCGGTCTCGTCCTCGCCATCGTGGTCGGGGCACTGATCGGCTTCATGGTGCTGCGGCTGTCCGGACCCTATCTGGCGCTGTTCACGCTCGCCATCTCCGAGGTCTTCCGCATGATACTGATCGCCGAGGAGCAGGTGACCCGCGGCAGCCTCGGGCTGCAGGTGCCCAGATTCTTCAAGGGCGACTCGGACGTTCCGTACTACTACCTCGGCCTGGCATTGCTGATCGGATCCATGCTGCTGATGGGGTTCCTGTTGCATACGCGTGTCGGCTTGTTCTTGCGCGCAATCCGTGAAGATGAGGGGGCCACCCAGGCGAGCGGCGTCAACACGACTCATTACAAGATCCTGGTATTCGTCGTCACGAGTGGCATTGCGGCCATCGCGGGGATCTACTATGCGCACTTCATCGGAATCCTCACCCCCAACATGATGATTCTTCCGGAAATGGGCATCGTCATCGCCATGGCGGTCATCGGCGGGATCGAGAGCCTTCCGGGCGCCGTCGTGGGCGCGGCCATCGTCTACCTTTTGTCCGAGCTGCTGCGCGATTACGGCGAGCTGCGTTTTGTGTTGCTTGGCCTTGCCCTGGTTCTCGTTCAACGGTTCGCGCGCAATGGGCTCCTGCCGCTGATCGACCGCATCGGGCGCCGGCCGGCGGCGGTGTCCTCGCGGCTCTCCGCGCCGGGCGGCACATCGGAGAAACCACATGGCAACTGACTCCTCCGGGCCTTTCTTTACGGCGCGACGCCTTTCCAAGCATTTCGGCGGCATCCAGGCGGTGGCCGAGATGTCCCTGGACATCGCCCCCGGCGAAATTGTGGGTCTGATCGGCCCCAATGGCTCCGGCAAGACCACCACCATCAGCATGCTGTGTGGCGCCCTGTACTCCGACGGCGGGCAGATCCTGCTGGATGGCTCCGATCTGACCGGCATGGCCGCCCATTTCTTCGCGCGCCACGGCGTGGCCCGGACCTTCCAGGTTCCCCGGCTGTTCCGACGCATGAGTGTGCTGGAAAACCTGATCGTGCCGGCGCTTTCCGACATGCGCGCCAAGCGCACCGAGGCCGAACGAAAGGCCGGCGAGATACTCGAATTCCTGCGGCTGGCCCACCTCGGCCAGGATTACGCACGCTCGCTTTCCGGCGGACAGCAGAAACTTCTGGAACTGGGGCGTGCGCTCATGCTGGATCCGAAGCTCATCCTGCTGGACGAGCCATTCGCCGGCGTGCATCCCCGCTTGCTCAATCAGATCATCGAACACATCAAGGCGCTCAACGAGCGCGGCATGACGATCGTGCTGGTCGATCACAATCTGGATGCGATCCGGTCGGTCGTCCGCCGCGCCGCAGTCATGGCACAGGGTCGAAAGATTGCCGATGGCTCCGTGGATGACGTGCTCCGGGATCCCGCGGTGATCCACGCGTATACCGGTTCACGCAAGGCGAATGGGAGGGCGGCATCATGACGGCTACGGCGGGCGGCACGCGATCGGCCTCCTCGGACTCCTATTTCGAAACGGCTCCCCATTTCTCCGGGGAAGCCCTGGTCGCGGGCTATACCCAGGACATCGATATTCTGCGCGGGCTGACCGCACGGATCTGGAAGGGCAGGATTTCGTGTGTGGTAGGCCCCAACGGAACCGGAAAATCGACCCTTCTCAAGGCCATGTTCGGATTCCTGCATCCCAGCGCCGGCCAGGTGCTGCTCGATGGGCAGGACATCACGGGCAGTCCGCCGCATCGGATGTTGAGCCTTGGGGTGGCCTACCTGCCGCAGCGTCCCAGCCTGTTTCCGTACCTGACGGTGGAATCCAACCTTCGCTTGGGACTCTGGCATGCGCGTCTGAAGAAGTCGGAGATCCAGAGCCGGTTGGACCGCGTCTACGCCCGGTTTCCGGTTGTCGAAAACAAGCGCCGGCAGCCTGCGGGGCAACTGTCGGGCGGGCAGCAGCGCCAGGTGGAGATTGCCCGCAGCCTCATGGCGGAACCGTCGGTGTATCTGATCGATGAGCCGACGGCCGGGATCGACCCGCAGACCAGCGAATCCATCTACGAGATCGTGGCCGGGCTGGCACATGAACTGGACAAGGCGGTGTTGCTGGTGGACCAGGACATTCGCAGTGCATTGGACATCACGGACTACGTGTATGTCGTCAAGACCGGTTCCGTGGTCGCCAGCGGGCCGCGGGAGGAGTTCGGAGGGGACACCGACGCGCTGGTGGCGCGGTGGCTCTATGCCAGCGGCGAATGAGGGTGGCTGGCGCTTCGGGCACGGCGACCCGCTCATTCACTCTCGTCGAAATCAACATCGGGATCCGTCATGTCGTGGGAAACAATCTTGTACGAGGCACGCGAGGGCATCGCGGAGATTCGGCTCAACCGGCCTCAGCGGTTGAATGCCGTCGTGCAGCAGCTCTACGACGAGCTGAACGCTGCGCTGGATACAGCCGAACAGGATCCGGCAGTGCGTGTCGTGCTCTTGTCGGGCGCCGGCCGCGCTTTCTGCGTGGGTGCCGATCTCAAGGCCCACAAAGCGGGCCGGACCGCATTCGAGCGCCGCGAGTACCTGCGGGGCGAGCAGTCAGTCTGCCGGCGTCTGCTGCTGCTGGGCAAACCCGTCGTGGCGGCCGTCCACGGATATGCGCTGGGCGCGGGGGCGGAAATGGCGGTGGCTTCCGATTTCATGCTGATGGCGCAGACGGCCCGGATCGGCTTTCCTGAAATAAGCCTGGGAAATTTTCTGGGCGGTGGAGTGACGGCCTTGCTGCCACGGCTGGTGGGCCTGGCGAAGGCCCGGGAACTGGTGTTCCTGGGTGAGAAGATTCCGGCGGACGAGGCCGTGGCGATGGGCCTCGCGGCGCGCGTGTTCCCGGACGATGGGTTCGCCGGTCATTGCAGACAGTTTGCCTTGCAAATCGCCCGGAAGGCCCCCTTCTCGATGCGGCTGGCAAAGGAACAACTGAATACGGCCAGCGATCGGCCGCTGGATGCGACACTGACGGCGGAACTCGAGGGAATGATGTTCTGCTCGACCACGCAGGATTGGCAGGAAGGGATCGATGCCTTCGCCGCAAAGCGCTCGCCGGTTTTCAGGGGACTGTAGATGGCCGCGTCCATTCTGAACACCATCCTGTCGCCGCAATCCATCGCGATCGTGGGGGCATCCCGGGATCCTCACAAGCGGGGGTTCCGCTCCATCCAGAAGCTGATCGACGACGGATACGCTGGCACGATCCTGCCCGTCAACCCAAGGGAGACGGAGATCCTGGGCCTCCGCTGTTACCCGGACCTGTTGGCATGCCCCGTTGTGGCCGACCTGGCGCTGATCTGCACACCGGCGAAATCGGTGCCGCAGGTTCTGGCCCAATGTGGCCGGGTCGGGGTCAAGGGGGCCGTCGTACTGGCGGGCGGCTTTGGCGAGACCGGTGCGTCGGGGCGGCAACTGGAGATCGAACTTGTCAACGCGGCGAGATCGGCCCATGTCCGCGTTATCGGCCCGAACACTTCAGGGATCTTCAACACGCATTGCGCCTGCAATCTGGTGGGATTTTCGGATCTGAGACCCGGCAGCATCGGCCTCCTGTCGCAGTCCGGCAATATGGCGCTGGCGCTCGTGACCGAGGCTCAGGCCGGGGCGCAGATCGGCCTCAGCACCTATATCGGCGTTGGAAACGAAGCCGATCTTCAGTTTCACGAATACCTGGATTACTTCGAGCAGGATCCGGACACGCGCGTCGTCATTGCCTACATCGAAGGAATCAAGAACGGCGGCGCATTCCTGGCCGCGCTCGATCGCGTGGGGCGGCAAAAGCCTGTGGTCGTGTACAAGTCGGGACGCAGCAGCGCCGGCAAGCGGTCCGCGCTGTCCCACACCGGGGCGCTGGCGGGTGATTTTGCCGTCAGTGCCGGCGTCCTGTCGCAGGCGGGCGCCATCCTGGTCCGTCGCTCGGACGATATCCTGCCGGTGGCCGAGACGCTGTCGCTGCTGTCACCGCCCAGGTCGCGGCGTGTGGCCGTGCTGGCGGACGGCGGCGGCCATGCCACGATCGCCACGGACAGCCTGGTGGAGCAGGGACTGGAACTGGCGAACCTGGAGCAGAAAACGCGCGACGCATTGGCCGCGATTCTGCCTCCCTCCGCTTCGCTGGCCAACCCAGTCGACGTCGCGGGCGGAACCGACGCCGATCCTGGCGTCTTTGCTACTTGCGCACGAATCCTGCTGCGGGATGCCAATGTGGACTCGCTCCTCATCACCGGCCTGTACGGGGGTTATGCCCTGCGTTTTTCGGCGACGCTCGAAGGCGTGGAGATCGAGACATCCCACACATTGGCCCACCTGTGCGCCAGCCTGGGCAAGCCCATTCTCGTGCACAGTCTGTATGCCTATTTGACCGGCCCTGCCAGACCGACGGCGCTCACCGCTCTTCGAGAAAATGGAATCCCGGTCCTGGGGTCCGTGGAGCGCACGGTCCGCTGCCTGGCGGCGTTGGCCGATTTCGGCGAGGCT
>Ga0134125_10007747_pt1 | contig 12112 bp, 9 predicted proteins | sample KB31751_FD_96464 | JGI IMG/M metagenome (GOLD analysis project Ga0134125, IMG submission 96464) | Terrestrial soil microbial communities with excess Nitrogen fertilizer from Kellogg Biological Station, Michigan, USA - KB3-175-1 | ecosystem: Environmental > Terrestrial > Soil > Unclassified ... | reverse complement strand
TCTTATGTCCCAGGCTTCCACCCAGATTGCTCCTCCGCCCCAGCCGCTGGTCGCGTTAACTGACGATGAAGTTCTATTTCGTGACAACGTGCGCCAGTTCGCCGACCAGGCGCTCCGCCCCAAAGTCCGCGAGATGGACGAAAAAGGCGTCTTCGATCACGACCTGATCGAGCAGTTCTTTCAACTTGGGCTGATGGGCATAGAAGTTCCTGAGCAATACGGCGGAGCCGGAGGGAAATTTTTCGAGGCGATCCTGGCGGTGGAAGAAATTTCGCGGGTCGATCCCTCGGCCGGTGTGATCGTGGACGTGCAAAACACCCTGGTTAATAACGCCCTGCTGCGCTGGTCCACAGAAGAACAGAAGCGCCGCTATCTCCCAAAGATGACGAGCAACACCGTTGGCGCCTACGCCTTGAGCGAAGCGTCCTCCGGTTCAGACGCGTTCGCCATGCAGACGCACGCGCGACTGAAAGGCAGCGAATATATTCTTAACGGTCGCAAGCTCTGGATCACCAACAGCAAAGAAGCTGGCGTATTCATCCTGTTTGCCACGCTCGATCCCGCCGCCGGATACAAGGGCATTACTGCTTTCATCGTGGAAAAAGATTTTCCCGGATTTACCGTCGGCAAGAAAGAAGACAAGCTCGGAATCCGCGCTTCCAGCACCTGTGAACTGATTCTGGAAGATTGCCGCGTGCCCAAAGAAAACGTTTTGGGCGAAGTCGGCAAGGGATACAAGATCGCCATTGAGACGCTGAATGAAGGCCGCATCGGCATTGGCGCGCAGATGCTCGGACTGGCGCGCGGAGCGTGGGAAAGCGCGCTCAAGTATTCGCAGGAGCGCAAGCAATTCGGCAAAAACATTTCAGACTTCCAGGGAATCCAGTTTCAATTGGCGCAGATGGCTACGGAGATTGAAGCCGTAAAGATGCTGGTTTACAACGCCGCTCGCATGAAAGATGCAGGCATGAATTTTGTGAAGGAAGCGGCCATGACCAAGTTGTTTGCCTCGCAGGTTGCGGAGCGTGTGGCCTCTCTGGCGGTGGAGATTTACGGCGGCTATGGATTCACCAAAGATTATCCCGTGGAAAAATATTATCGCGACGCCAAGATCGGGAAGATCTACGAGGGCACTTCCAATATGCAGTTACAGACCATCGCCAAAATGCTGCTGGGCGGGAAATAGCCTCCATCAAACTGTTAAAAAGATTTACCTTATTAGAATCAAGTACTTACGGGCCACTGCTATTGTCTTAAGGGAGTACCCGATTGTTTCTAAAGATTAAGCTGGTTTAAACTAACGGGAATTTCCGGCTGCTCACCCCAACGGCATTTGACACGAAATCGATAGGGGCAGGAGTATACGTGGTCCAGGATTCCTTTAAGGAACTGCAAGACTTAAAAGTCGTTCACACTTTTTATCTGGGGCTGCTCGAAAAAAACCTTGGGCACTGTGTGCCCATTCCGCTTGAGATCAAGAACATAACAGGCGAGACAGAAAATGCCGCAGCTCAGATTGCAGAATTCAAGCTGTGGCTCAATCTGCTGGATCTTGCGCTCACGCCGCCGCTAGTGCGCGACGCATTGAAAACTCTCCCCAGGTTAGAAACCGCGCACGCCCTGCTGCGCTACTTCACTACCAAGGCATCACAGCGCTCCGGCGACCGCGACAAGACCGATTGCATCATCACTCATCTTTTCCGCTTGCCGGCCCAGGGCGACACCCCGCCGGCATGGCATCGGCCGGAAGTGGATAGTTCATACGCCTTCATTTCGCAATCGGCGCTCGCATTTGAGGCTGATTTGTATCGCGCACTGGTTGACGTGCCTTCAGAAGCCATGACTCCAGAGCACGTTACCCTTTTGCAGGAATTTGAGTACCTCTATCAGGAGCTGGAAGACTTCCGCCACTTTGACCAGATTATCGATTCGGGAATCGTGCAGCGCGTGCGCGAATTGAAGCTGTCACTGGGTAAGTCGTTTTATCATCCCGATTCGCTGGCCACCCTGGCCGTATGGAATGACGTGTTTGGACGCAAGTTCGACGAACTCTTTCATGACGCGGCCATGCAGATCAAGACATTTGCCGAAACCGTCCAGAAAGAAGGCGGCAGCATACTCTCCAAGGTTGAGGGCGATATTACCGTAAAGAATTTGAGTGAAGTGGAAACCACTGAGATTCTGAAAGAAGATTATCAGTCGGCGCAGGATGAATTCCGCAAAGTATCCAGGTATAAGAAGGCGGTGGACAGCAGGCGTCCAGTCAGAATGTCACCAGCGGGATCGCCGCGACGGCCGGTTCGGCCGGCCCAGGAAGCTGCGCCACCACCTCGTCCCACCATTCCGCAGGCCAACACTGTTACGCAGAGGACCGCCCCAGTTTCCACAACTTTCAACTCGTCGCAAGCACCCAATGCTGCGAGTTCATCGGGGAGCTCTAGTAAAAGTCTGGGGGCGGAAGTGTTGGCGGTTGCGCCGTCGCAAGCCGTTCACAATGCCGTGCAGGAAGGAAAGCTTCAGAGCGCGCGGCAGATTATCCGTGAGCATGTGCGCTCTTCAGATCCCAAGATCGCCCACGTTTTTCCGGTGAAGAACTCAAAAATTACGCTTTCCTCGGCTGAGGTGGAATCTTTCAAGGCTGATTATCAAGCCGAAAAGAGCTTTCGCGCGGACTATGCCAACGTGATGATGACGATTGTGGCGTATCTTGCGCGCATGGTGATTGAGGTGGACGAATACAACCACAAGGCGAGTTCAGCCTATCTGTGGAAGCCGCACGCGGACGCACTCGGTTATCTGGTCAGCACGCTGGAGCGGCTGAGTATGGAAGCTGAGCAGGTAATCTCCGTGGCCCGCGCACGCGGACTTTCGGAAAAGGCTGATAGTCTTGCTGCCTCGCTCGATAAGCTTCGCGACTATGGCAAGACGGTCTCGCAGACTTTGCAGTCAGCAAATCATCCGCAATAGAGACATCTCAATTTGATTCGAGCTTCTACATCTGATATTTAAAAAACGCCATTCTTATATCCGTTAGCTGAGCATGCGCAGTCTTCCGCCTGCGAGTAGGATGGAGGGATCTTCTATTTCTTCAACAAGCTCTAGCGAATGAGTTTATCTTCTGGGATGATCTTTGGCGTTGTAATCCATTCCGGAGTAGGGCTCAGTCTTGGCAGTCTGATGTGCGCTGGCTCCAGGTGTGCGCTTTTTCTTGGCGGCGGGTTTTTTAACGCCCAGCGCGATATCAGCCAATTCAAGAAAACGGCTACTGTTCGGCGCGCCGCCAGGACGGTTTTCCCATGCGCGCTCGCCAGCCGGTCCCTTCAGGCTATAGCGCGGTGCAATCCAGAGATCTTTGGAGACCTCTGATTCATTATCGGATTTCTTGGGCATTGTTGTGCCCTGATTATCTCCATCTTTCGGGCCTTTTTCAATGAAAAAACCAGAGTTCCTGAATGCCCGGCCCGACATCGCGGGAAGCCGCCTGGGGTAAGTAGAACGCATCCAATCCCATTATGGAACACCGGCATCGAAACTGGAAACGTCTGCTGAAACAACACAAACAGCTATTGCTTCCCTCAGCTTGTGACGCGCTCACAGCGAAGCTGATCCAACAGGCAGATTTTCCTGCCTATCAGATCGGCGGTTTCGCTCTGGATGGGATGCGTTTCGGCTTTCCCGATATGGATGTGACCCGTCTGGGAGAAAAATCAGCGGTCGTGCGGGACATTGTGCATGCATCCGGCCTGCCGGTTCTGGTGGATTGCGATGACGGTTACGGCGACGAAAAGAGCGTGGTCCATACTGTCCACACGTATGACGACCTGGGTGTTTCGGCAATCTTTATCGAAGACCAGAAATCACCCAAAAGATGTGGCCACATGAGCGGCAAGGAAGTGGTAGAACCCCGCGTAATGGTAAATAAGCTCCGTGCCGCGCAATCGGCCCGCCGTAGCGCGGAAAAGCTTTTCATCCTGGCGCGCACGGACGCCCTGGCTGTTAACGGCTTGAAAGATGCCATGAATCGGGCGGAACAGTACTTGAAAGCGGGAGCCGATGGCATTTACATCGAAGGTCCGGAAAATATCCAGCAGTTGCGCGCAATCGGGAAAGAATTCAAAGGCGAGCCGCTGGCCGTAACTATTCTAGAGAACGGCGGTAAAACCCCGTGGGTTTCTCCGGAAGAAATGTATGTCATGGGGTTCAACATGATTCTTTATCCTACGACGCTGCTGTTTCGCCAAACCAGGACTCTGATCCGCGCTTTGGATGATCTGAAGGCAGGACGCCCTTTGCCTAAACAGGATGCCGTAACCATGATGGAGTTCGAGAAGATTGTGGACATCGCTTACTGGAAGGCCATTGAAGAGAAAGCCATGCCAATGGGTGAACGCATGCTGCAGGCAGTCAACAAACTGGTAAAGAAAATTGCATGACTCCCGCGGCGATTGCAAAATGCCGCTGTTAACGCATGCCCAAATTAAACGATGCGACTGAAAATGTGCTGAATGAAGCACGCATGCTGCTGCTGGGCGGGCAGGTGCTGTTGGGCTTCAGCTTTCGCATATGCTTTGAAAACAAATTTGAGCAGATTGCCCTTCCGGCGCAGTTGGCCGAAATTATCGCGCTGGGGATCATGACGGCGGCGCTGGGCTGGCTGGTCTGGCCTGCGGCGTTTCATCAGATCCGGGAAAACGGCCGGACAACCGCGTCTCTTCATACTTTTACCACCAACGTTTTGGACTGGGCCTTGCTGCCTTTTGCCGTAGGGCTGGCTCTGACGCTGTACACGGTTTCCACAGCGCTGGAACTGCCCTATTCTCCCGCCATAGGATTAGCGGCGGGCGCATTCTCGATCGCCGTATGGTATGGCTGGTCACGAGCAGGCCGGCAGCCCGGCGCAAAACAGAAGGTCCGATCAGAGCTTGCCCGCCAGGAAAAAAATGACCGCGATAAGCCTGATCTCGGTGATCGCATTAAGAAAGTCCTGATTGAATGCCGCATGGCTTTGCCCGGGGCGCAGGCTTTCCTGGGATTTCAATTTTCCATTGTCTTTGCCCAGGGCTTTGAACACCTGCGTCGTCCGTGGCAACTAATCCATTTTCTCAGTCTTTTAGCCACTACGGTCGCTACCGTGCTGCTCATCGCGCCCGCCGCTTATCACCGCATCCATGAAGCGGGTGAAGACACGGAAAACTTCCACAAAATTGCGAGCCGCCTGTTGCTGGCAGCATTAGTGTTTCTTGGCCCCGGCATGGCCGGCGATCTGTTCGTTGTGATTGCGAAGCAAACGCAATCTCCTGGCACGGCCGGCGCAATCGCCGGGCTTTTGTTGCTGGCGTTCTATGGCTTATGGTTTGGCGTAAGCGCGTGGCGTAGAAAATAACCGCCAATGGAATCGCGACACAAGAAAAATAAAAATTGCAGAGATGATGGCGCCGGTTAAAGAACGTAGCGCATCGTGGGTGAGAGAAACGTTGCAACGATTACAACAGCTTTAGGTCGATGCCACCCAAGGGGGGTGTAGTCACACTCACCGCGCGGCAAGCGTTCCAACCCGTGTGGCAAGTTCCTGTGGCACATCGGCAAGCACCTCCAGCCAGGAATCGGCATCGTCAAGGATGCGGCCGCTGGAAACCGTATAAAGTTCCAGCAGCTTGGCCTCGCGGCAGCTTTCGCGGATCAGCCCGGCAATGCGGCGCTTGACTTTGGGAGACACGGTCTGGCCCACCACCGCGACATCAAATTTATTGTGTTTGCACGCATTGATCAAACTGGCTTCATCCAGTGCGGAAATCACCCGGTGGCCTGCACGTTCCAGGATAAGTTGCCTGGTGCGTACTACCGAGGGATCGAGACCCGTACACAGAACCAGCGCCATGCGGTCCTTTCCAATGATTTTGGGAGTGAGAATCGACCAGATATTACCACCGGATTCGCTTAAAAATCCATAGGTAAAGCGGCTTGAAGTTAAGTTTTTCCCAAATAAGAAGTAACTCAGCCTTTATTTAGAAGCGATTCTCATTATGATCTGGTCAACCCTCCAAAATGGAACTAGATTCGGGAGTAAATCTTCAGCTGACGGTCCTGGCTCGCCAACAGCGGGGCCCGCCCGCAATGGAAGCCGCCAGCTTCTTCCGGGTACGCGCCCATAGCCTGCGGCCTTTATTACCAATAAACTTTATTACCAATAAACAAGCCCTGCCTATACACAGGCAGGGCTAAAAGTAATTCTCATCCAGTTAGTAATTTTTGTCATCGGCGGTAGAACCAGCAGAGGCGGTTCCACTTATGCAGCCTAAAATTAATTACTTACAAAAGCTGCCAACGCCGATGCTGGACAGAGCAAGACAAAGATCAACGCGTCCGTGTCCCATCTGCTGCACGGAAACCGCGCGGGAAATTGCATTTGCCACATCGCCCACTTTATAGGTAGGCCGCGCCTGCAAGACCAGCGCCGCTTCACCTGCAACCAGCGGGGTACTGAAGGACGTGCCCCAGCCTGCCGCATAGTTTCCGCCCGGATACGTCGTGATGATGCCTTCGCCGGGAGCCGCAATAAACACAGAGTTGGTACCGAAATTGGTGAAACTGCTCTTTGCGTCAGAGTTGCTCGTAGATCCAACTCCAATCACGCTGTTATAAGCCGATGGAAAAACCAGGATCTGTTCGCCGTCATTACCTGAAGCTGCCACCACCACAACATTCTTGCTGAGCGCATATTGAATGGCGTTCTGCAAAGCAGGCGAACTCTGAGGTATTTCAAAACTCATGCTGATAACCTGAGCGCCATTGTCTGCGGCATAATAAATGGCACGCACTATGTTAAACAGATCGGAGCTTCCGTCGCCGGCAAATGCCTTCAACGGCATGATGTGCGCGCCGGGCGCCACCAGGTGGACCAAGCCTGCCGTCATGGTTCCGTGACCAAACTCGCCGGGAGGCCCATCCAAAATGCTGGTGGTGGACTGGCTGAGAATTGCCACGCTGGAAGCGTTCAATTGCACCAGGTTCTGGCCATCCAGAATGCTGGTGGTGGACTGCGCCAGCGCGGCAGCCATCGCAGGGCTCAGATCGACCAACTCAGAGGGATTGGCCACATTCGAGATGAAATTGAAACCTGAAACAAGAGCGGATTGCAGTGCAGGATGAGATGTATCAATGCCCGTATCGATTACAGCTACGGTGATTCCCGTTCCGGTGAAACCGGAGTCAGCCTGCAAGTCACGTTGGCGGATAATTGCGGTGGCGGGCTGCGTCACATAGTTGCTGGCGACTGGGGACCCGTAATAATTCACCACGGTACGGCCCGGCAGTCCGTCCAGAATCGATGTGGTGGATTGGGTCAGGCTGGCGCTTGTGGCACCAGACAACTCAGGCACGCCGAGAGCGCCATCATGCTCAAAGCTTTGTACGTCACTGTCAGTGGAAATGCTGGAATCGACAGAAGAAGTTGAAACCAGAAAAACTCCGTGTGAAGAGCCTTGTGTCACCTGCGTGAGACCATGTCGTCCGCATACGTCTTGCACTTTGTCCGGTGAGGTCACAAGGACGAAATTGTCCTGTCCCCAGAGCGACAGCCCCACCAATAGAAACAAGCCGCTACAAATTTTTGCAAGCACCTTGAAGCTGCTACTCATCGCTTTTAGTGTCCTCGTCAAGCCGCGTGTCTCCGGCCTAGCGAGAGCTCCCTTCCGTTTGATCCGTCGAACTTGAGCAAAGTATAGCCAGAGTAGCTTGCTGAGACGGCAAGGAATTTTTCTAAGACCCGTAAAAAGAGTGCCATAGAAGCGAACATTAGAAGAATTTAAAGAACATCAAAGAACAGACAGCTATATTCCAAGATATTGATTCAATTGCCTTTAATTAGCATTGGACGTGTTTTAAGAGGATGCCGGCTTTCATGGTTACAGCAGATTAGCTGTTCCTAAGAAAGCCTGGAATGATGTCTAAAAAAGGCCCAATCTCTTAGACTTATTAATAAATAATGAGTTCTCTGAGGGATGTATCTTCTGAAGGGATGTATCTAGGGAACAAGGGCTGAATTACTTGCCACTGGTTCCGCTGGTGCTCGTGGTCGTTCCGCTGCTGTTGACCAAGTTTATAAGCGACTGATAGAGATCAATGCGACCATAGCCCATATCACTAATCTGCTTGGTCTTGGAGAGCGCGTTTGTGATATCGCCCGGCTTGCTCGCAGGCCGTGCTTGCAACACCAGGGCTGCTGCGCCGGCTACCATGGGCGTGCTAAAGGATGTGCCCCATCCTGCCGCATAGTTGCCCCCAGGATATGTGGTGATGACACCTTCTCCCGGAGCGGCAAACGTGACCACGCCCGAACCATAGTTGGAGAATACGCTTCTAAGATCAGTATTGGTGCTGGAACCCACTCCCTGCACTCCGCCGTAGCTGGCGGGATAAACCAGGGTTTTTAAGCCGTCATTGCCGGACGAAGCAACCATGATGACGTTCTTACTGAGCGCGTATTGCACAGCCGCCTGCAAGCCGGGCGAGGACTGCGCCATGCTGAAACTCATGCTGATCACGTTAGCGCCCTGGTCCGCGCCGTAATAAATGGCCCGGATGATGTCTGAAAGGTTTGAAGAACCATCGGCGCGGAAAGCTTTGAGCGGCATGATCTTCGCCGTCGGAGCCACCAGATGCACGATTCCCGCCGTCATGGTGCCGTGGCCGAACTCGGCCAGCGAGCTATCGAGAATCGAAGTCGTGGACTGGTCCAGAATTGAAGTCGTAGACTGGTTCAGGATCGCTACCGCTGAATTGAGGACTAGGGTGTTCTGCGCATCCAGGATGCTTGTGGTAGATTGCTGCAGCTGGGCGGCTACCGTGGGATCAAGATCGGCCAGCTCAGAAGCGCCTAAGGTGTCACGCGTGAAATCATAGCCGGTAACCAGCGCGCCGGATAGAGTGGGATGGCTCAGATCGGCGCCGGTATCGATAATTGCCACCGTGCCGGAGCCGGTCAGCTTCGTGGCTGTGCGGGCATCGCCCAGGCGAATAATGCTGGTTGCGGTCTGCGTGCTGTAATTGCTGGGAACTATGCTGCCGAAGAACGAGACCAGTGTGCGCCCTGGCAACGTATCAAGAATGCTGGTTGTGGATTGAGTCAGCGTCGGTTGTGTCAGGCTGCTCAATTCCGGCAGAGTGGCGCGTTGCTCCGGTTCAAACCCAACTACCAGGAGATCGGATTCAACTTCTGTTTCAGTGCCGGCAACATCGGCGGATGCCGACGTTACCAGCATGACGCAATTGGTGCCGTCATAAAGCTCTTTCACTACCGTGAGGCCGTGCTGATTGATCACGCTTTGCACATTGCTGGGGGACGCAGTGAGAATGTAGCTGGTCTGTGCCGTTAGCGGCAGACCAAGCGCCAGACACACGAATAATAGTTGAAGAAGTTTCCTCATTGTCCTTGTTCCAGATCCAATGCAATGTTTTAAAGTGGTCCCTTACAGTTGCGGCGTCTTGCCTAACTGTACTTCCAGTTCCTGGCCCATGGATTCAAGCGGTACCAGCAAGCGAAGATCGCTTTCTGGAACATACTCGAGCTGGAATTCACCGAAGGTGTTGCTGATGGAACGGGTGACTTCACGGTTTCCTGCTACCAGAATTACGGGAAGGTTCGCCAGCAGTTCGTCCGGCGTTTTCTGGTTGGCAATCTGGCCAACCAGCACCATGCTGGCAGATCCTTTTTCGTGCTCAAAACGAAGATCGACGGAGTAGTCGCCGGCATGGAAGAGCACCTGGCGATTAATCTGGTGGGTTCCGCGTACTCCCACTGGTTGCGGATCATTCACGCTGTCATAAACCAGGGTTGCCCACAAACGTTGCAACGGAGAATGACGCGGCGCTTTGGCCAAGCTGATCAGCGCCTTCACCTGCTGTTCCGCGGCCCGAGGTATCTGATAGGACGCTTCGCGCGAACATACCGCAGCGAACTTTGACAATAAGCCCTTGATTCTCTCGCACTTGGGGCAGCCACCCTGCAAATGGGCCTGCATCAGCTTGTGCTGATCGTTGGAAACCGTATTCCTGACGTAATCAGCCCACTCAGTGATATCGAAATGGCGAACAGCTTCAGTCATAATTTGACTTTTCCCCGTCTTGATATCAAGGGGGAACACGGCTTCCGGGTCCATGTTCCCCTTTTTAGCAGTCGACGGATGAGCCTGCTTCTAAACATAAGAGTGGGAGATAGTGTCAAAAATATAGGCAGAGTACAATTTTGTATGTTTCATGAGAATTTTCCCACCAAGGCAAATGCTGCCCAATAATAGGGATGGCGGTGCTTTTGCTTCAATTTCAGCATCGCCATTCGCAGTGCATTCGCTTTATTGCGGGTGGCCCGGTATCCCTCATAGAAGTCACGCATAAACTCTGCGGTACTTTGATCATGCACTTCCCACAAGCTGACCATTAACGTCTGCGCCCCGGCATACAGCAACCCCCGTACCAGCCCAATCAGTTCGTCACCACCAATCACTACGTTCATTCCCGTGCCGCAGCCGCTCAGCGTGACCAACTCGGCATCGAACTGCAACTGATACAAATCAAAAAGACTAAGCAATGACTTGCCCAGGCGGATGGAAGAAAACATGGGGTTGTCCTGGCGAAAATATCCGTGCGTGGCAATGTGGATGAATCGGCTGCCAGGGCCGTGGAAACGAAGTTGTTCCTCGGTTGCTTCCTCACCCATAAAGAGCTGCGCGTTGCCCATGGCAGCAGCCACAAATTGGGCTTCTTCACCTATAAAAGGCGCCCGGACGTCTGGTACCGCCAGCACCAGTGTCTCCCCATCGCCGGTTGGCAGGGGCTTTTCCTGGCAAATGGCAAAGATGCTACTGCTGGGCGCATAAGAGATTGAAAAATCGTCAATCAGGTATCGCTTACCGTCAGAGAGAGCATGAAATGGCAAGTAATGCAGAAAGGCATGCGGAATCACGATCAGGTGCTCGGCGGTAAGCTGATCGCGAATGGGGGCAATCAAGAGGGCATAAAGCTCTTCCAGATGTGCCTGTGTAGCTTCCAGTAGCGCCTTTTCCAGCCGCTTAATATAGTCGGCGCCCAGCCGGAACTTGGCCAATTGCAATTGCAGCAGCCGTAGCTTCTCGCGAACGCCCCTGACGTCACCCAGAGCCACAATCTTGAATTGCTTGCGGGAAACCAGGCAAACATAAAAACGGTTGCGCGCGGTGTAGTATTCCAGCAAAAGCGTATTTTCCGGCAGAATCTCTTGCAGTCCTTCCACTGAAACTGTTTTGGCGCTTTGCAGACTGGCAAATTCCCGGTCGACACTTTGTACCTGGGAAAATGCCTTGACCAGGGCATCTTCATACTTGCGACTCTGCTGGCGCAGTTGCTGGATGCGCTCCTGCGAACTGCCCTCCGAGTTTAATTCTTCGATCTCTATCTGGTGATATGTCCAGTTCAATTTTTGGCGCAGGTCGCGAAATTCTCCCATGGCGGGGGAAAGGGCTTTCGGCTCCCGGGAAGCAATGGATGAAGCGCGGAAGGCAATCAGGTCCGCCAGGCTGCGTGACTTGGCCTGTTCAATGTAGCCAAATGCCTCTTTCTGCGCTCGTACGCCAAAGCTCACCGCCAGCGACGTGACAACCAACCCCTCATATACCGCCAGCTTGTTTTTGAGAAATGCGATCTTCAACTCTTCCTTGCCCAGGTTGCTGCGCAGATCTTCCAATTTCTTGAACGCCTGTTCATAAGCTTGGCGGGCCAGTTCGGTATTGCCGCTTGCCTCCTCAGCCTGACCCAGCATGAAATAGGCTTGATAAACGGCGGGCGAATCAATGTGGGTCAACCGTGAAAGCGCTCCACTGCAATATCGCCGCGCCTCTTCCGGATCGGCGCCCCGTAGTTCAATGGCCGCCAGCAGCAGCTCGCATAGCGCCGCTTTCGACGGCAGCACGGAATTGCTGAAATATTGCAGCGCCTTCAGGGCCAGGTCTTCAGCCTCGTCATTTTCGCCGGCCTCATAATGCACCAGCGCCTTGTACAAATCGATGAGACCGGGCCATAAATCATTGTGTTCCTTGACGAACAAATCGCGCGCACGATCAAAACTCTCGAGGGCCTGCTT
>Ga0134125_10007746_pt1 | contig 12113 bp, 8 predicted proteins | sample KB31751_FD_96464 | JGI IMG/M metagenome (GOLD analysis project Ga0134125, IMG submission 96464) | Terrestrial soil microbial communities with excess Nitrogen fertilizer from Kellogg Biological Station, Michigan, USA - KB3-175-1 | ecosystem: Environmental > Terrestrial > Soil > Unclassified ... | reverse complement strand
CAAGCGCGGCATATTCGTCGGCAGCAGGGAGCTCCTGTACATGTTAAGAATCTGCTGGGTCGGATCGTCGACGTCGCGGCCCCCTTCCTCCGGCGGCAGGAACGTGCTTAACACCCGCGTATATGTGGAGCGGTCCGTCGGCGGGTTCCAGAACTTGACGTTGGCGAGCCCCGGTCCATCCGGCGCCGCGGACGCAAACCGCGCTTGCAATTCGGCCGGAGCCATCGCCAGGCGCACGCCGGTTTCGCCGCGAATCTTCTGTTCGAGGAGCGCCATCCGCGGCGACAAGGAACTGAGGGGAACCGCCAGCACCACCGTCGCTTGCTTCACGTCATTGAGCGCCACCTTCCAGGGATCGCTCCTGTCGTCGATCCATGCTTTGAGTTGATTCGGGTCGCTCTTAATCTGGGCGAGGATGCCAATGCCCTTGCCGGCGGGGCCGGGGAACGGTTCGCCGCGCCACGGTTCGAACAGCAGTATGTCTTTACCGATGCGGGCGCCGACGGCCCAGAACGGTCCATTCTGGTTGGCCAGCGGCTTGCCATCCGCGCCGATGGTCGCGGTGGTCTTCGCATCGCTGCCGGGCGGACCGATCAGGCAGCCATCGATTCCCATTTGTTGCAAGAGCGCGAGGAAGACGTAGGCCCTCTCGAGGCCGGAGCCAGAGCCGCGCTGCAAGGCGTAGGTCGTCGGGATGGCGGGAATGACCAGGCCGCCGCTGGTCCACGGTTCGAGGACGAGTTGCCGGCACGTCCAGGCAAACGCCAGTCGGGCCTGTTCCGCCGGCGGCAAGGCGGACGCGTCGAGCGATTGGGCCGAGTCGCGGAGGTAGAAGCAATCGGCGAGGTAAACGGAATCGAGGCCCGAATAGGAACCGGCGCGAACCTCGGCGAGATCGTCCTTGGAAAGCGGCACGATCGCTTGCAGGCTCTTGGCCGCGGAATCCGAAATCGGCGCCGCGACGGGAACATCGGTTCGCTCGGCGAGGTCGTTGTTCAACTGGCCGAGGGCGACTTTGCAGGCCGCCAGGTCGTTATCGCGGCGGAGCTGCCGGGCCACTTGTTCCCACGGATCGGTCTTGGACACCTCGGCGGCCGTCGCGGCTTTATCGGTTGTCGCGGGCTTGCCGCAACCGGTCAAGGCGAGAGCGGAAAGCGCTGCAGCGAACAGAGCGCTGCGATTGACAGTCAGGAAGGTAATGGCGCCAACCAACCAGCCCCACGCCTCTCCCCGTTGGGGAGAGGCCGCCATCTCGCGCCAGCGAGATGGCGGGTGAGGGGTCTTGTTAGTCGAATTCAACCCCTCACCCGGTTTGCTCGCTGCGCTCGCAAACCACCCTCTCCCCAACGGGGAGAGGGTCAGAAAGGTGGTTGGCTTCGCCTCAATGGCGGGTGGGGGGAGCGACTCTGCGCGACTAGAAGAGTGCTTAATGGACATCGAATTACCGAAACGGATCATGCGCGGCTCATTGCGGTGGAAGAGTCAAGGCGTCGCGGATGCGAAGGCAGACGCGGATCAGGTCGGGAAGCTGGTCGATCGGCATGGCGTTGGGGCCATCGCTCTTGGCTTCGTCGGGCCGAGGATGCGTTTCCAAAAAGACGCCGTCGCACCCCGCGGCCACCGCCGCCCGAGCCAGGTACGGAATCATTTCGCGAATGCCGCCCGTCCGGTCGCCCAGTGCTCCTGGTTTCTGTACGCTGTGAGTCGCGTCAAAGATCGCCGGCGCCCCGGTTTCCTGCATCCACGGAATCGCCCGCATGTCGTTGACGAGCATGCCGTAGCCGAAGGTGCTGCCGCGTTCGGTGAGCAAAACGCGGCGATTGCCGATCTCCGCCAACTTCGCGACCACGTTCTTCATATCCCACGGGGCCATGAACTGGCCTTTCTTGACGTTCACGACGCGGCCAGTTTGCCCGCAGGCTTCGATCAGGTCGGTCTGCCGGGCGAGGAACGCCGGCACCTGGAGAACCTCGCACACGTCCGCGGCAATGGCCGCCTGGTGGCACTCGTGGATGTCCGTGGTCACGGGGAAGCCGGTGGCTTTCTTGACGGCTTCGAGAGTCTTTAAGCCTTCGTGGATTCCCGGCCCGCGGAACGACTTGCCCGACGTGCGGTTGGCCTTATCGAAGGACGCCTTGAACACGATGGGAACGTTCAATTCGTCCGCGTATTGCTTGAGCCGCTCGGCGATTTGCAATGTGAGGTCGTGCGATTCGATAACGCAAGGCCCCATGATCCATAGGAGCGGCGACCCGCTGCCGACCGCGTACGAACCCACCGTAACGGGCATAGGAACTTCCTTGAAAGGCCCGAGAACCGCCGATTGTTATATGAGCCGCGCTCGGCTACGCGGACTCCGCCTCGCAGCGAAACTTTCTACACTGAGGAAATGCCAGCACTGCAACGGGTCGTTGTGACGGGCTCCGCCGGGCGGGTCGGGCGGGCCGTGGTGAAGGAACTACACGGCCGGGGCCACCACGTCATCGGCTACGATTTGCGGCCGACCCCGGGTCTGCCCGCCGAGCAATCCGTGATCGCGAGTGGCGGCGGCAGCCTTGTCGAAGCGGCCCGCGGCGCCAGTTGTCTCATTCACCTCGCCGCCACGCCGGACGACGCGAACTATCCGCGCGGCCAACCGCCCGACGACGCCGACAACTTCCTTTCAGAACTCGTGCCGAATAATATCGTCGCCACTTACAAGGCCATGGAAGCGGCCCGGACGCTCGGCATTCCGCGGGTCGTGCTCACCAGCACCGGCCAGGTGATCGATGGCCATTTGAAGGCGGGGAACTATCCGGTGACGCCGGAGTCGCCGCCACGGCCGCGCTACCTGTATGCTTGCACCAAGGTCTTTCTCGAAGCGCTCGGCCAGGTTTACGCCAAGGAGCACGGCATGCAGGTGCTGGCGGTGCGGCTCGGCTGGTGCCCGCGCGACAAGGGCCAAGTGAACGAGATCGCCGGCGGCGAATTGTTTCAGGACGTGTTCATCAGTCCCGGCGACGTGGGCCGTTTTTACGCCGCTGCCGTGGAAGCCCCGACGCTGCCGACGTATGCCATCGTGTATGCCACCAGCCGCTTCACGCACAAGTTGCGCTACGACCTAAGCGAGTCGCAGCGATTGTTGAACTGGTCGCCGCGCGAGCAGTGGCCAGCCGGCGCGAGCGAGTTTTGACCCGCTTAGCCGCGACCCAACGGGAAGCACGAGGCGATAACACCCATTGACTCGTTCCACTGGCTCAAAACAATAAGCCATCGAGGCGTAACAACTCTCCCACCGAGGTTCATCATGCTCCGCCGCATCGCACTCGGCCTGCTCGGCGCCGCCGCGCTCGCCGCCCTTCCCACGTTCGCCCAGGATGTCAAGAAAGACACGCCCAGGAAGAAGGAACGCATCGCCATCAACGACCCGGCGAAGCTGGTCGCGGACGCCGACTTCAAGATTCAAGGTGAGTATGCCAACGATAAGTTCGGCGTACAGGTGGTCGCGCTCGGCGACGGCGCCTTCGACGTGAAACTGTTCGATGGCGGGTTGCCGGGCGCCGGCGCCGACATGAAGAGTGCGAAGAAGGGGAAGGCTAACCGCGAGGATATCGCGATCGTCCGCGTCGCCATTTCCAAGGGACTGACCGGCACGATCGCCAGTGGGACCATGACCCTCGGCGACGCGACACTCAAGAAGGTCGAGCGCAAATCCAAGACGCTCGGCGCGAAGCCGCCGGAAGGGGCCGTCGTGTTGTTCGCCAAGCCCGGCGACGAGAAAAACTGGAACGGCGGCAAGCTGATTGAGCTCTCCGACGGCAAGTTCCTCAACGTCGGGGTCACGAGCAAGCAGGCGTTCGGCGCGTTCAAGGCACACGCGGAATTCCGCTTGCCATGGATGCCGAATAGCCGGGGCCAGGGCCGCGGCAACAGCGGCGTGTACCTGCAGAACCGCTACGAATGCCAGGTGCTCGACAGCTTCGGCCTCGCCGGCGAGAACAACGAATGCGGCGGCATCTATACCCAGCACAAGCCGCTCGTGAACATGTGCCTGCCGCCGATGCTCTGGCAGACTTACGACATCGAATTCACGCCCGCCAAGTTCAGCGACGGCAAGAAGGTGGCCAACGGCCGCGCGACCATTTACCACAACGGCGTGAAGATTCACGACAACATCGAGTTCCCGAAGGAATGCCCCGGCGGCCAGAAAGAAGCGGCGACGCCCGGCCCATTCCAATTCCAGAATCACGGTGACCCCGTGGTTTACCGCAACGTCTGGGTTCTTGAAACCAAGTAGTTCGCATCCACATCTCATTGTAAATCCGCGTGCGGCAGACATGCCGCTCGCGGATTAGCCACCAAGGATTGCCTTCCACTATGAAAATCGCAGTGATTGGTACAGGGTACGTGGGCCTGGTCACGGGGACGTGCCTGGCCGAGAGCGGCAACGACGTGATCTGCGTCGATAACAACGCCGCCAAGATCGACACGTTGAACCAGAACCGAATCCCGATTTACGAGCCGGGACTGCAAGAACTCGTCCACCGCAACAAGGACGATGGGCGGTTGCGGTTCACGACGGACCTGGCGGCGGCAGTGCGTCCGGCTCGACTCACATTCATCGCAGTCGGCACCCCGCAGTCCGAAGCCGGCGACGCCGACCTGACCGCCGTGTTCGCGGTGGCCGACGCCATCGGCGACGCGTTGAAGGGCCTGCCGCCGGGGCCGGCCGGTTCTCGCGTCGTCGTGACGAAAAGCACCGTGCCCGTCGGCACCAACGCCAGGGTCGCCGAGCGACTGGCCGCCAAGGGGTGTTCGCACGTCGATGTCGCCAGCAATCCCGAATTCCTGAAGGAAGGGGCCGCCATCGACGACTTCATGAAGCCCGATCGCGTCGTCGTCGGCGTTCGCAATCCGGAAGTCGCTGAAGCGCTGCGCGAACTCTACCAGCCGTTTCTCCGCACCGAACGGCCATTTCTGGTCATGACGCCCGAATCGGCCGAGATGACCAAGTACGCTGCCAACGCCATGCTCGCCACCAAGATCAGCTTCATCAACGAAATGGCGAACCTATGCGATTGCCTGAACGCGGACATCAACGACGTGCGCAAGGGAATCGGCCACGATCAACGGATCGGCTTCCAGTTCCTTTTTCCCGGCCCCGGTTACGGCGGCTCGTGCTTTCCCAAGGACATCGAAGCGATCATCGCGATGGGCCGCCGCCGCGACTTGGCGCTGAAGCTGATGCAGGCCGTGGACGGGGTGAACGACGCCCAGAAGCTGGTGCTGTTCGACAAGATTCAGCGGCACTTCGGGGCGGCCCTCGCCGGCAAAACGATCGCCGTCTGGGGGCTGGCGTTCAAGCCGCGCACCGACGACATTCGCGAGGCGCCGGCCCTCACGCTGATTGATGCTTTGCTCGCCGCCGGCGCCAGCGTCCGCGTTCACGACCCTGAAGCGATGGACAACGTGAAGGCCATTTACGGGAACAAGCTGTACTACGCGGATCGCCCGTATGGAGCATTGGAAGGGGCGGATGGCCTGGCGATCGTCACGGAGTGGCCCGAGTTCCGCAACCCGGATTTCGAATTGATCCGCAAGCTCTTGACCGGCCCGGTGATTTTCGACGGCCGCAATATCTATGACGTGCGAACGATGGCGCAGGCCGGCCTAACCTATTACGGCATCGGCCGCGGCAAACGGAGTTGATTCACGCTCCCGGCTCGCCGGGTCGCTCGTCTCCCAATCCGCTCACGCGGTCGTTGTCTTTTGCCTGCCGATAGATCGCGAGGTCGCGGCGCAGTTTCGTTTCATGGTCCGCCTTGAGCAAGCGGAATTGGGCCATCCAGTAACGGCGGGTGGCCCAGAAATCGAGCACGGCACAGCAGGCGATCGCGAAGACGAGGCCGAGCACGCCGATCCAGTAGAAGCCGACGAGGCGAGCGAAGCGCTTGTCAGCGGGATCAGCTTCCGCGGGGCGGCCGGGGTCGGCTTCGGCCACCAACCCCTTGCGGCGGTCGCCAATCGCATCCATCCGCGCATCCATTCCCGACGCGTAATAAGCGGCGATCATGCCGCCGATGGCAAAGAGAGCAATGCCGACCACGACCCGGCGGCGAACCTGGCCGCGCAGGTAATCGCGCTCGTCGCTGGGAAGGAAGCGCTCCGCGCGCAAGCGTCGCAGTGTCCGCCGCTGCCGCAACGCCGTTCCCACGCCGAGCGCCATCAGCACCAGTGCCAGCAATACGCCCACGCCCGCCACGGTTCACCTCACTCGATTGACGCTTCCTGATGATAGCCGATTCACGGCAACCGGTGGTAGAATGTCGGCGTCGATTAGCCGCGACCCGGAGGGGAGCCTCCGCTCCGCGGACTCCGCGTCGCGGCTAAACAAATGATGGACTGCGAGTTCCATGAAATACGCGATTGTGATCCCCGACGGCTGCGCCGATGAACCGATCGAAGCGCTCGGCGGGCGGACTCCGCTGCAGGCCGCGAAGCTGCCGCACATGGACCGCATCGCCCGGCAAGGGCTTGTCGGTCTGGCCAACAACGTGCCGGATTCCCTCACGCCGGCCTCCGATGTCGCCACGCTGTCGCTGTTCGGCTACGACCCGCTGCAAGTTTATACCGGCCGGGCGCCGCTCGAAACGGCCGCCATGGGCATCCATCTCGGCCCGAACGATTACGCGATCCGCTGCAACCTGGTTTATGTCCCGGATGGCCAGATGCGCGATTTCACCGCCGGCCACATTTCCAGCGAAGACGGAGCGCCCCTGATCCAGGCCTTGCAGCGCGAACTCGGCGGCCGCGAACTCGCCGGCGGCGTCATCGAATTCCACCCCGGCGTCCAGTACCGGAACATCCTGGTCTGGCGGGGCAAGTCCAAGGCCAAGGCTTCGCCGTTCGAAGGGCTGAAGTGCCAGCCGCCGCACGACATTCCGGATAAGCCCGTCGCCGATTTCTTGCCGCAAGGGCCGGGCGCCGAATTGCTCATCAGCCTCATGGAAGCGAGCAAGCCGATCCTCGCCGCGCATCCCGTGAATGCGCGGCGCGTGGCCGAGGGGAAGAAGCCGGCGACGCAAGTTTGGCTGTGGGGGCAGGGCAAGGCCCCGCGAATTCGCTCGTTCAACGAAACGTACGGCCCGCGCGGGGCCATCATTTCCGCGGTCGACCTGGTCCGCGGCGTCGGCGTGCTGCTCGGCTGGCATCGCATCGACGTGCCCGGCGCCACTGGTTACCTCGACACCGATTACGCCGCCAAGGGCCGCTTCGCCATCGAGGCGCTCGGGGCGTTCGACCTCGTCTGCGTTCACGTCGAGGCGCCGGACGAAGCTTCGCACGAAGGCCGGGCCGATGAGAAGTTGAAAGCGCTCGAGCGAATCGACGAGCAAATCGTGGGGCCGCTCCTGGATGCCTTGCCGCGTTACGGGGAGTGGCGGATTCTGGTGTCGCCGGACCACCGGACGACGCTGCGGACGCGGGCGCATGCGTACGGCGCAGTGCCGTTTGCCGCGGCCGGCGCGGGCATCGCGCCGCACGGGCAAGCTTCTTACGACGAGCCGACCGCGGCGGCCGGCACGCTCAGTTTCGACCCGGGCTGCAACTTGATGAAGTGGTTCTTGTGCTGACGCTTCACTTATCGGCGATCGGCTTCGTGATGAACAGGCTGCGCATGATTCGCTCGGCGTCGGTCCTCAGTTCATTGGAGCTGGCAGGCAGTCGCGCCGCCACGGTGGCCCCGCCATCGCTCTGCTTCAACACCGCATATTCCAGTCGCGCGGTCTCCTTTTCGAAAACCGCTTCCAAAGAAAAGCGATCGAGTTGACCCGGCTCCGGCCGCACTCGAGTCGGCGCCAACAGCACCGCGACCTTGGCTTTCTCCTTTTGCAAGAAGGCCGTTGCTTCCTTGAGGTAGCTTTCGGCGCTCGGCACCTTGGCGGGCGGTTCCACGGTAATGAGCATTCCGCCGCCGAGCCCCGCATGATCCAGCGTCAGTTGCTTGCCCTGAACGGCGCCGACGCGCCAGCCGCGCGGATACAGGAAGCGAACTCCGAGGTTGCCGTCGTCGTAAAGAAGTTGAGTATTCTCGACATCCGGTTTCAAGTTCAGGCCGCGCAGCGATGCGTCGGACAGGTCCGGCGGCAGCGATTTGATCGGCTGCCGGGTCATGATGAACTGCCCCTCGATCGAACCGACGGTTCGACCCTCGCCATCGAGCATCTCGTGCGTCCCCTTGATGGACAGATACGCGACGATGCCGGATTCGAGATAGTAGTAAGCAGTGCCTTCCAGCGTTTGCCGATTGGGGCCGTCTTCGTTGATGCCGCGGATGACGCCCGCGATCTTCAGCTTGGCGGCCGGTTTGCCCACCAGCGTCGTGGTTCCCGCGAGTTCGACCGTCAATTCGCCCTCGTCCACCTTCTGCATGTCGGTCAACTCGGCGACCGCCCCCGCGGTTGCCTTCCACGACTGGCCGACTTTCACCGGTCTCTTGGGAAGCAGGCCCGGAATGGCCGCCGGGTTGAACACATCGGTGCGGACGACATCGATTTCGCCCCAGGTGAGCGGCCCGTCCGGCGAGAAGGGCGCGCGTCGCTCGCCCGACCGAATCACGACCATGCGGCGAACCGACGGGCGAATGCCGGCGTCTTGTGTGTTGTTGCCGACCACGCGCTTGAACTCGACCTCGCGGTAGGCCCGCACGGCCTTCTGCGAACGGGCTTCATCCGGCGCGAGGATTCGTTCGTCGTAGTTGAGGCGGCTGGCGCCGTCGATCGGCACGATCCGCGGCGGCTTCCCTTTTTCCGAAGCGATGGCCAGTTTGCCGCGCAGTTTCACCTGGACATCGACCTGATAGGCGTGGCCCGGCTCGAACTTCTCGGCGATGATGATGGGCTCATCGGCCGCGAGCGAGGTGTCGCCGACAAGGCCGAGCAACAGGGCCAATAGGCAGCTCAGGGATTTCTGTTCCATGTTAAGAGAGGGAAACTGGGGAAAGAAATCGCAACAGATGGGCGATTCCTGAAGGCCCGAACCAGCTCCATTGTAACCGTTACGCCCCATTCTTGAGGCGCAAACTCTGGTTCCTCAAGCGTTTCCATGTTGGCAGGGTCGCCCAGTGCCGGTTGGAGAAACTACGCAGATTGCGGAACGCCGAAAGATGGAAAAGATATACGGGTCAAGGGTTTGCAAAAATGAACACGTATGGCAGGGTAAATCTGACCAATTCGTCCAGTTCCTTAGCATGTGACAAACACGATACACGAAAAAAGCGAGAATCCGCAGTAGCGCAAATTCTTGGTGGTAAACGAATAGCGGCGGCGGTTTGAGATTATCGGCAGAGAAAACGACGCTTCGGCAAGGCTCTTGCGAATGGGTAATCTCGTGAGAGAAAGCCCGCCTGAAACGTCTGTTAGTAAAGCGTGGGGCGAGCGGACTGAACCCTATTTTGGAGCCGAATATCTAATTTTTGCGGCCGGTGCAAGCCCAAGTTGTCCTGTTTGTATAACTCGGTAAGCCGAACGAACCTCAGGAAGAAGCGACACCACCAGGATGGGCCGCACGAATGCGGCCGATGTTCGGAGGAATTTAAGGTGACTGCGTTCAAGTGCGAGGCCCTGAAACAACTGACGGAGCAGCAGACCCGATACGCGCCCGCCGTACGGCGCCAGGAACAGGTCGCTCGCGCCGAGAAGCTCCTCACCGAAATCGACGCCACTAAACGCTACCCGTACCAGTACGTTTGCTTCCGCGTCACCGATTACCGTTCCCAGTCTCACCCGAATCTCCTGATCCTTGGCGCGGATCTGAAGCACGACCTGGGGCTGTTCGTTCGCCGGGTCGAGCGGTCGGTGCCGGCCGTGCCGATCGAGCAAACGATCGAGCCGATGCTGACGTTGGAGGAAGTGAGCAAGCAGTTCCAGGTATCGACGAAGACGATATCGCGCTGGCGAGTGCGCGGCCTGGCGGCCCGCCGGGTGAAGGTGAACGGCCGCAGCCAACTGGCCTTCCCGCGCAGCGTCGTGGAAAAATTCGTGGCGGAACACCGCGATCTTGTCGAAAAAGGCGCGAAATTCTCCCACCTCAGCGACGGAGAAAAGGACGGAATTCTGCAACTGGCACGGGAACTGAAAGAGAGTGGATCATCGCTCACGGATGTGAGCAAGCGAATCGCCACCCGCCTGGGTCGTTCGCCGGAAGCCGTCCGGTATACGATCAAGAATTTCGATCGGGCCCATCCCGATCTTGCCCTGTTCCCGCGAACCGCGCCGTTGACCGTGCGATCTAAGGAACAGATTTATTCATCCAAACAACAAGGAGAGCCCGTGAACCTCCTCACCAAACGCTTCGGCCGAACGCGAACGTCGCTCTACCGCGTCATCAACGAGGTGCGGGCGAAAGAACTGATTCAGCCGCCGATCGACTATATTTACAACCCGGATTTCGACGACCCGTCGAAGGCCGATGCCATGCTGGGCGAGATGCCCGAACGGTCCGAATTCGAGGCCAAGCGCTTCGGCAAACACGTCCCGAAAGACGTGCCGCCGCAGATGGCCCACCTCTACGACTGGCCACTGCTCACCAAGGATCAGGAACAGCACATGTTCCGCAAGATGAACTTCTTGAAGCATCAGATGCACAAGTTGCAGGAATCGATCGATCCGGCCCGGGCCAAGGTTTCTGAACTGCGCCGCCTCGAGGAACTGCGGCAAGACGTCAAGGACGTCCGCGACGTGCTGATCAATTGCAACCAGCGGCTCGTTTATGCCCAGGCCAAGCAACGGCTTGCCCTCGGCGAAAGCATCGACGACCTGGTCAGCGACGGCAATCTGTCGCTCATGCGGGCCGTGGAGAAGTTCGATTACGGCCGCGGCTTCAAGTTCAGCACTTACGCCACCTGGGCAATCATGAAAAACTACGCCCGTTCGATTCCGGACGAGAAGACGCACAAGCAGCGTTACGTCACGGGTCATGAGGATGTGTTCGAGGCCAAGGCGGATATCCGCACGGATGAGCAAGAGGTGCTGGCCGCCGCGGACGCTGCCCGGACTCGCGTCAACCATCTGCTCGACCACCTCGATTCGCGGACCCGCGATGTGATTCGCATGCGAATCGGCCTGGACGGCACGCAGGAAATGACGCTGGAACAGATCGGCCAGCACTTCGGAATCACCAAGGAGCGGGTGCGCCAGATCAACGTCCGCGGCATGAAGCAACTCCGCGAATGGGCCGCCAAGGAGAACGTCGACGGCCCGTGAGCCCGCAATTATCGCTCGATACAAATCAAAGCCGCTTGCAGCCGCGCGATTGACATCGCGAACCGCAATGCGGCTTTGCACGTTCCATTGGAAGGAGTAGAGTACATTATCGGTCCCGGGTAAATCCTCCCGCTCCCCCGGCGTCGGCGGAGGGCCACGGTTGATCTCTTCGAACCAGGCGGTTGCCGCGCCGCGGGCCGCCGAAGACGCATCGCGAATGCTGGCCCGGCTCGCCGAGCCGCCCGACCTGCCGTTGCCCGAACTGTTCCGCCGCGTCTGCGAGGCCGTCGGGGAATATCTCGATGTGGATCGAGCCGGCGTCTGGCTCTTCGTCAACAGCGACAAGCTGCTCCGCTGCGTGAATCATTTCGATCGTTCGACTGTCAAGCACACCAAAGGCGCCTGCTTGTCGCTGGGTGAATGCCCGGCTTTTCTCCGTACGCTCTCCACGGACGCGGTTCTTCCTTTACGCGTCGACGGCGCCGATGCGCCTTCCCGCGAACTGGCACGAGTCTACCTCGCGCCGCGGGGAATCGATTCCCTGCTCTGCGCGCCGCTGCGCCGCGATGGCCGGGTAGTCGGCGTCGCGTTCTTCGAATCCCTCGCACCGCGCCCCTGGTCCGAACGGGAGATCGCATTTGCTCGAGCCTGCGCCGAACTGATTGGGGCGCGGATTCAAGCGGCCGAGGGCGCCTTGCGGCGTCCACCTTGCCCGGCAGCGCCGGCCATCGTTGCGCCGATCCGCCTCGCGGAAGAATTGCGGAAACTGCTGGGAGAAATCGAAGTGACGGCCCGAGCCGGCCCGGTCACCGCGGATCGCTTCAAATGCATCGCGGAAATCGCGGCGCGCGGCACCGCCATTCTCCACAAACT
>Ga0134125_10007745_pt1 | contig 12113 bp, 6 predicted proteins | sample KB31751_FD_96464 | JGI IMG/M metagenome (GOLD analysis project Ga0134125, IMG submission 96464) | Terrestrial soil microbial communities with excess Nitrogen fertilizer from Kellogg Biological Station, Michigan, USA - KB3-175-1 | ecosystem: Environmental > Terrestrial > Soil > Unclassified ... | reverse complement strand
GCGCCCGTCGCCGAGCTCAGCGGCCCTCCGGTACCAGACGTAGGCCTCGCGGAGATCGGGCTCGACATACGCGCCGCGGCTATAGAATTCGGCGAGCGCGAGTATGGCGGGGAGGTCGTCCTTATTGGCGGCGCGGCGAAGATAGCTTTCGGCGCGAATGATGTTGCGCGGCAGCCCTTCACCCAAAAGCCGCATGAGCCCCGCGTGGTAGAGCCCCTGTGCGTCGTTTGCTTCGGCTGCTCCTTCGAACCACGCGCCAGCAGCCGCCTTGTCCTGCCGCCGCCCTTGGCCTGCCGTGAGCAGGCTCCCGATAGCGACGCAAGCGCGCACGTGACCCTGGGCGGCGGCGCACTCATACCAATCCGCCGCAGCCGCCGGATCGGAGGGCTGGCCGAGTCCGCGAAACAGCATGTCCCCGAGATGAAACTGCGCGGACGCCACGCCCGCTATGGCCGCCGACTCCAAGCGCCGCCGCGCGAGCGCGAAATCGCGCGGACGCACCCGCCCGTCCAGATAGACCGTACCGACAACACCGTCAGCTTCCCGCTCTCCGTTGCGGGCTGCTTCGTCCAGCCAGCGCAAAGCCTCGTCCGGATCCGGCCGGACTTCGAAGCCGGAGGGAAAAAGCGCCTCAGCGTTCCGCTGCGCGAGCTTTGTGTCACGCGCCGAGGCCGAGCTGTGCCACTCGGCGACGCCTCCGCCCTGGGCGCCGTTCAGGAGAATGAGGCCGAGACGGAATTGTGCGCGAGAGTGGCCACGCTCCGCGGCAAGCCGGTACCACTTGACCGCCTCGGCGAGATTGCGCTGGACCCCCTCGCCCTTGACATAAAGCTCCGCGACCCGAAAAGCCGCTTCGCTTGAGCCTGCCGAATGCGCCGAGTGCCACCGGCACAAAGCCGAGAAGAAGCGTTTTCTCACGTAGGCCACCTCCCCACCGCGCATGTGGCGGGAGGCGAACGCGCACTGGACCGTCGCCCACTGCCAGAAAGAGAGAGCAAAGCCGCCGCTCATGGCTCACGCATCGCATCGCCGACGCCATGAACGAGGCCGCCAATGAGATAGGCGCCGAGCGCTCGCGTCCCGACCTTCACGTCGCCAATCAGGGTCATGCCCGGGATCAGCCGAAACGTGCTTGGCACGTCAATCAGCTTGATCACGGTGATCTTGACGCGGACGCGATAGTAGGCGGGAGTCGGTGCGCCGTTGTCGTCGGTAGTGAAGGCGTCCTCACTGATCCACTTGACCACACCATCGACCGTTCCATGCTCAGCGAAATTGAACGCGTCGATCTTCATCGTCACAGGATCGCCCGGCCGGATGAAGCCAACGTCACGGCTTGCGACCTCGATCTCGGCCTCCACCGGAGCATTCATTGGCACGAGCGTCATCAGCGTATCGCCTTCCTTCAGCACCGATCCGACCGATAGTTTCGGCACCTCCAGCACCATTGCGCGTTCTGGCGCCATGAGACGAACCAAGTCCTGATGTCGGGCCGCCTTCTCGAGCTGGCTCACCGCCGCGTCTCGATTATTGCGCGTAAGAATCAGGTCTTGTGAAATCTGCGAGAACCATTGCTCGATGAAGGCCGCGCGATCCGCCTTCGCGCCATCAAGCTGGTGCTCCGCCTCCTGTAGGCTGCTATGGTCGAATTCCATGGTCCGCAACGCTTCGAGCCTGGCGTCTGTCGAACCCAGTAGGTTGAGCCGCGATTCGTTCCCGTGCTGCGCAAGCGTATTGCGCATGCCCTCAATCTCTTTTGCAACGCTAAGTCGCTCCCGGTAGCGGCTCTCGTCATTCTGGTATTTGTCGATAGTCGCTTGCGTCAGGGCGATCTTCTGATCGAAGCTCTCGAGTTGCGCGGAATATTGCGCCGCGCGTTGGTTGAACAGCGCTTTCTGAAGAGCCGCGTATCGCTGCCAGCTGGGATCGGATGTTGACAGGAAATCAGGAGCCTTGTCGGCTAGTTCTGCCTCTTCGCGGGTGATCTGTGCGTTCAGGCTGTCGATCTGCTCCTGCAGCTGATGGACATCGGCAACAGCAAAGGTCGGGTCGAGCGTCGCGAGCAGCCGGTCCTTTTCGACAACCTCGCCCTCGCGCACGTCGATGCTTTTGACGATCGAGGGATCGAGCGCCTGGAGTACAAGAGGCGCATCGACCGAGACGATCTTTCCACCTGTGCTTGAAACGACGCGATCGACGCGCGCAATCGCCAGGATCAGCGCGAGCACGAGACAGGCCGCGCCGAAGACCAGAACCGTGGCGCGAACGCTCAATGGCTCGTCCTCATGACGGATCGCGTCGATTTCCGACTGGAACTGCCTGACAGCCGCGGGAATAGCCTCGCTAGCCACGGGCGCTTCCACGCAACGGAACGACCGCGGAAGCCGCTGCCGCAGCGTGTCGGTTCTGCTGGTGCCAGAGTCCACTGTAGATATCGCAGGTCTCCAGCAACTCATTGTGTCGACCGACCGCCGCAACCTTGCCGCGGTCGAGCACGAGAATGGCGTCGGAGTTCACCAATGACGAGAGGCGATGCGAGATGACAATGACCGTGCGGCCGGCAGCGATGCGCCGGATGTTCTCATTGACGATGGCCTCACTGTCAGGATCGAGCGCGCTCGTCGCCTCATCGAGGATCAGGATCCTCGGATCGAGGATCAGCGCCCGGGCAATCGCGAGCCGCTGGCGCTGGCCACCCGACAGGTTCGGCGAGCCCTCGTATATATGCGTCTCGTAACCGCGGGGAAGCCTGTCGATAAACTCTTCAGCGCCCGCGAGCCGCGCAGCTCTTACAACCTCGTCGAAGGTCGCATGCGGTTTGGCGGCGGTGATGTTCTCACGAATCGTCCCGCTGAAAAGGAAATTCTCCTGCAGGACAACGCCCAGGCTGCGCCGAAGATGGGTGACGTTATATTCGCGCACATCGATTCCATCGACCTTGATAAGTCCTTCGTAGTCGGAGTGAAGCCGCTGGAGCAGGCGCGTTATCGTCGTCTTGCCGGAGCCGCTGCGCCCGACAATTCCGAACGTGTGGCCGATCGGGACTTCGAACGACACGTTGTCGAGCGCAGGGGACATTGCGCCGAAATATTTGAAGCGCACCTTTGCGAATTCGACATGGCCGCTAAGCGGTGTGCGGACGCCGTGATCGCGGCTTCCCTCCTCTCTCGGCTGATTGACCAGCTGGGCAACGATCGCCATCGCCGAGCGCGCTTCGTCATATTGATTGATGAGCTGCGCCATTTTGAGGAGCGGCCCCGACACCCGTTGTGTCAGCATCAGGAAGGCGAACAGCGCGCCGACATAAACGGGATCATGAGTGGCGATCGCGAGGTAAACGCCGAGCGCATAGGCGCCGTTGACGGCAAGGCGCTCCAGTGGGCGAACACCGGCCTGGATAGTCGCCGACATGTAGCCCTCCGAAAGCTTCAGTTTTGCGATTCGCGCAACATGGATGTCCCATTGCCGGCGTTGCCGGTCTTCAAGCGACAGCGATTTAACCGTGCGCATGCCCTGAAGGGTCTGAAACAAGAAGGCGCCTCGCTCGCCTTCTGCTCGTAGGACGGCGCTCGTCCGTTTCCGGTAGGGCGGAAGCATTACGACGAGCCAGCCGACGATGAACGCGCAGATTGTCAGAACGATCAGCGTCAGCAGAGGGCTGAAAAAAAACATCACTGGCAGAAAGACAAAGAGGGTCAGTGAATCGAGCGCCGTTCCGAACAACTGCCCGGTCAGGAAAGTGCGGACCTTCCAGATCTCGTTCATGTCGCGCCCGATAATGCCGACCTGAGTCCGCTCGAAATAGTCGATCGGTAGCGTGATCACGTGATCGAAAAGATATTCCGAAAGCCGGACGTCGACTCGCGCCGTGATAAACAGGACGAGGAAGTTGCGGAGATAGGCGAAAATCGCTTCAAAGAAGATGACCGCGCCCATTGCGATGCAGAGCACGGTGAAGGTGTTGAGGGCACCGTAGTAGATCACCTTGTCGGACAGCAGGCGCCAGAAAACAATGGGCGCGAGCGCGAACAGGCTGAGCGCTATCGCGCAGATGGCGAGGTCGCGGACACATCGGCGTTCCCGCATGATAAGCGCGGCGATCAAGCTCAGGCTGAACGGCTGCTCCTCGTCGGTGAGATCGAAGTTGCGTCGCAGGAGCACGACTTCGCCTGTCCACCCACCCTCGAAGCTCAGCCGGTCGATCACCAGCCTGGAGTCTTCTCCCGCTTTCGGATCGCGCAGGACGACGGCGGGCGCGTCGTCGCCTCCCTCGAGCGACTCAAGGACCATGCTTCCGCCGCTCGTTAGCGTCACGACGACGGGAAGCGCTTTCCTCAGGTGATTGAGGCCGCGCCACGAGAGGCGAACGCGCTTGGCCTTCATGCCTGCATGCACGGCGCAGCGCGCAATCTCTTCTGCCGACAACTCGCCGCCGAAGAGATGATTATCGAGCGTCACCTGCTCTGCAGCGATGTGGAGCCCATGGCGTCTCGCCACAATCGCAAGGCACTCGACGCCGCTTGGAATCCTAACGGCCTCGATGTCCTCGGCCCCAGGATCAATGAGCGCGTCGTCGCTCAAGACGCACGCTCGAGCGCGACAAGCGATGCTCGGTTCCCCGTGCGCGTCTGTTCATCGACACCAATGGCGCGCAGCGCATCGCGAACGCATTTTTTTTTGTCGAAGCGCGTTGCGATGGTCGCCCTCGCCGCGCGGCCTCGCTCTGAATCTTGTTGCCGTCCTCCGAGCGCCTGGACGACCGCGTCCGCCAAGGAAGACGTATCGGTAAAGGGCACGAGGACGCCGTTGCGCTGATCGTCAATAACTTCCCGAACGGGACCTGTATCTGAGGCAATGATTTCGCATTCCGTGGCCATGGCCTCAAGAAGCGACCACGAGAGAACGAAAGGATAGGTCAGATAGACATGCGCCGACGACACCTGAAGAAGGCTCAGGTACGCGTCGGGAGCGAGGCGGCCCACGAAATGGATTCTTGAAAGGTCGAGCTTCGAGACTACCGCATCAAGATAATGTGTCTTCCAGCTCCTGCCGGGTGGCGGCGCGTGGCTATATGAATTCCCGTCCCCCCCTGCGATGACGATCTGCGCATCGGGGCGGGCGCGCAGGATTTCCGGCAGCCCGCGCATGAAAGCATGATAGCCGCGAACCGGCTCAAGATTGCGCGACACGAAAGTCACGACTTCGTCCGATTTCGTCAAGACCTTGCCCCCAGGCAGCGGGAAGCGCGCCGCTTCGTCCGGCCGAAACCGCTGCAGGTCGACGCCCTCGTGCGCCACTTGGATCTTGTTGTGGAACTCTCGCGGAAAGGTCGAGCGTTGCCAGTCGGTCGGTGAGATCCCGGCGTCAGCGTCTGTTAGCGCGAGCAACGAGCTGGCGTTCTTGCAATGGAGCGCAGCGAGCCCGTCTACGCCGAGCCTCGGCCCCTCGGGGTCAAAGTGAACGTCCTGGCCTTCGCCGCGATAGAAGAATTCGCAATAGACGACAAGTCTTGCCTTCGGAAAGGCGGCGCGCAGCGGCAGCGTTTCACCCCATCCGCAGTGTGCGAGGATGATATCGGGAATGAATCCCGCGGATGCCAGCGCGGTCGTCGCCATGAGGACGTATTCAGCGCGCCGGCATTCTGCATCAAACCGGCGCGCGAATGGATGCGTCGCCGAGACGTCGACCGAGGGAGTCGCGTACCGCAGGACTGCAACTCCCGGCGCGGTTTGCGCGCCTTCGGCGCCAATAGCGGCGAGTTCGAAATCGCCGATTTCCTTGAGCGCCTCGACCACATTTCGGAACTGGGCCGGAAAGTTATTGTGAACGAAAAGAACCTTCATCGACAACCAACCCAGCGATTTTTGATATCCAAGGCGCCGACGGCTGGCCCGGAGCGAACCGCTCCAGGCCATCTGGCCACCGCGCCCTGTTAGTGGACGGTCGTCTTGTGGCCGTCAGCGAAGTCGATCGTTGCGTGGCTCACGGTCAGAGTCTGGTCGTTGCTGAAGGTGATCGTGGTGGCGCCGTGGACGTTGACCTCGCTCTTGATCGATGACGAGGTCTGGTCAGTATGGATCGTAGTCGCCCTGCCGCCGTAGATGACGTCGTTTCCGTGCAAGCCGATATTGACATCGTCGGAGCCGCGGCCGCCCTGAACGAATTCGTCGCCGTTGTTGAGGTTGATCGTATCATGGCCGCCGCCGAAGATCGTGTCGTGGCCGTCGCCGCCGGTGACCGTGTCATGGCCGCGTCCCGCGATGAGCAGGTTGTCGCCGTGAGAGACCTGGAGCAGGTCGTGCCCATGTGCCCCGATCAGCGTGTCCGACGAGTCGCTTCCCCATCCTCCGGTGAGGGTCGAACCACCCCGGCCTGCTTCGAGCAGGCTCGAGCCGCCGCCGATCAGGGTATCGTGGCCAGCCCCGCCGATCAGCGTGTTCTCGCCGCTTCCCCCGATCAGCAGGTTTTCCCCATGGGTGACCTTTAGCGATTCTTGACCTGCGCCGCCAACCAGCGTGTCGCCCCCGGGCCCCTTGTCGATGATGCGGTTCGCGCCGTCGCCCGCCGCAATCAGCTTGGCCCCGTCGTCCTTTACCGAGATCGTATTGTGCGACCCGGTGTCGAGGAAGACCTGGACCTGGTTTGGGATCGAGTAGGAACCGCTCCTCTTTTCGACCTCGACTCCGGTCGTTCCCGATCCCAGGTTGATGATGCCTGCGTTCTTTATTGCGTCGATGATTGCGCTTTCGGTACCTGGGGAGAAGCTTTGTTGAAGCAAGCTCTCGAGAGAGCTGCCGTTCATGTTGTATATGGCCATCGTACCCATCCTTTCACGCTAAAGGCTCGACCTAAGTTGTCTTCGCTCGGAAGATGCGCACCCTGGGCTGCTCCTCGTGTCCAGGCGCAGGCCGAACGCTCGCGCGCCGTTCCGAGCAAATCTCGAAACGAAAACCCACGAGAGGGTCGCGCTGCGTTTGACTCACGCATTCGACCTCGCGCCCGCGTTCGCTGATTATGGCGGAGCCTAGGAACAGGGCCTCGGCATGGAGGATGAAGAGTTGGACGCGCTCGCCTATCAGCCGTAGCCGAACCCCGAGAAGCGCCTGGTTTTGCCCTCGCGTCCCGCCGAAGGCGCCGACCCCGAGCCACTCCGACCAGGCCGGATCTCGTCCGCCAGACAAAACCTGGACCTCGACCTGGAGTCCCTCCGTGCTGAGTCCAAGTATTTCGAGCCCTTCGATGCGGGCCGGAGCCACCGGACCGCCAGCCCACTCGTTGGCCTTGACCGGCACGTCGCCGCGTCTCGACACGTGCGCCAGGAAAAGAGCGCCTTCAGAGCCGCTCAGATTCCTGGCAACAGCGGCCAGGGGCCGGATAGACGGGCGCGGCGCAATTGCGCCCGTCTCAAACGCCGTAGCGCCGTCGTCGGACAAAACGCCCACTGATTCGAGTTTGAAGGCTGCGTCGAGGGAGCCGTTCGAACTGCGGCGCCTCACTCCGATTCGAAGCTTACCGTTGTCAGCTGCTCGGACGAGCGCCACTGAACCCGGGCGTTCGAGTCGGCCCTCCGCCGAACCCGGCTCGGGGATGACCTGGATCACGTCCTCGAAGCCGGGCGCCGGCGCCGCCGAACCAACCGGATGTTCGGAACCCGCAGCACCGGACTCGTACCGCAGGATGTAAAGCCCGCGGGCAACAAACAAGGAAGAGTCTCGATCGAATGGCGCCTCTGGACTGGTCACGCCCGGCCCCTTTCCCCCGTCGCTAGTGGACTCCAGTTATAACCGCGCGAACATCCTTGCCAAATAGAAAGCTCCCGTAACCTCTATATATTTTGGCCGCGTTGCCGATATTATTGAACAAAAATTGCTTACAACTGGAGTGATTAGCAATTCGCCAGGAGAACCTATATTCATCACGGACAATATTTAGACAATTTTTATGAATCCGAGTAGGAGCAAATTGCAAGTCTTTCTGTGTAGATGATCCTCTTGACGAAACCGCTACTCTGCCCCCGAGATCTGCCTGCGCTCGTGATACTCCCTCGTTCCCTTCCCTGCGCTTTCGCCTTTGAAACGCCCAAGCTGCGGCTCGTGTGGACTCAACCACCAGTCCATCGCCGCAGCTTGTCGCCCCATGTCCGAGCCGCATGACCAGGTCCTTGTGGTTTCCCAGACCTGCTCCCGGCACCCTGTGCGACGACGAGGAGGCCCCTTGTCTCCGACTCAAGCACAGCGCGACCACCGAGTTCTCCGATGCCGCCAGGCATAGCGAGGCCTTGGCGCTGCTGTGCGCCGAAGCGTTGAGGCAGGGCCGGCCCGAAGCAGCGTTCATGTTCGCCGACCGACGATGCCGCCTCGTCGCGCCCACCGCGTGCGACCTGCTGCTGCGCGCGACCGCGTCCCGCCTCATGGGCGAAACGGGCTACGCGGAACGCGATCTTGCGCGGGCGTTCGAGACCGATCCAACCCACGATCTCGTGATCGCCAACGTGCTGGCTTGGGGACCTCCAGCGTTGCAACGGACGGCGGCGACCCGTTTCATCGAGGGCGACTCGCAAGACGGCGAGACCCTCCGCCTCGCGATGCGCGCGTTCCAATCGTCGGAAACGCCAATCGTTGCGAGAATGCGGATTCGCGACAACCTATTTGCGGGCTGGGTCACCTGGCGCCCAAAGCGCATCCTCAACATGACGATCCGCCGAAAGGGAACCAACGAGGACTTCGAACTTGAGCCCGACTTCCTCCATCCCCTAACCGCCGAGGGCTGGTCCGCGGCCGAAGTTGCGATCGAGATCGAAAGCCCGCGACTACAGTCCGTGACCTTCTGTCAAGGGAACAGGCGGCCGCTTTGCACCGTCCTCCCGCCCCAGCGATCTAAGCCGCATCGCCTCTCCAGGACCGGGCATTCTCTCGCATCGCGGAGTGAGACGTGCCACTCCGTGGAGATCATCGTTCCGGTCTATGAGGACTATGGCGCGACAAAGGCTTGTTTCGACTCACTTGAGGTCGAAGGATCTAGGATCGCCAAACGGGTCACCGTAGTCGACGATTGCTCGCCTGATGCTCGTCTTCGAGCTATGATTGAAGACGGCGCGGCGCGTGGACTGTTCACGGTCCTCCGAAATGAAGAAAACCTCGGATTTGCTCGATCCGTGAATCGCGTCCTCGAACGGATAGAGGGCTCCGACATCCTGCTCCTGAACGCCGACACGGTCCTGCCTCGGGGCGCGATCGATAGACTTGCGGCGGCGGCGCATAAGGAAGCGGGCATCGCGACCGTCACGCCCCTTTCGAATAACGGCGAATTCACCAGCTTCCCGAGGCCGAACGCTTGCAACCCGCTTCCATCGCGCTTGGGCATCCAAACTCTGCACGATCTCGCAACCGCGACTAACGCAGGAGAGATCATCGACCTGCCAAGCGGCGTTGGCTTCTGCCTCTATATCACGCACGCGGGCATGCAAGCCGTCGGTCAACTCTCGGAAGTCTATTCCCGCGGCTACTACGAGGACGTCGACTTTTGCCTCAAGGCGCGGGAGATGGGGCTACGCAATGTTTGTGCGACGGACGTATTTGTTGGTCATGCCGGGACACGATCGTTTCTGGAAGAGAAGCGCAGTCTCGTCGTTCGCAACCTTGCGATCCTCAATGACCGGTTTCCCAGGCATGAGACTGACTGCGCTGCCTTTCTCAAGGCGGACCCGCTCGCGCCCGCTCGCGCAAGGATTGAGGAACGGCTCGCGCCCGTCGGGCGCATCGTGCTCCTCATCGCGCCCACACCCTCCGGGCGGTTGCTCGCCCTTGAGCGCGCACGCCAGCTCGAAGATTCCGGGGACCACCTTCACTGCATCCACTGCGAGTTCGACGACGCCCGCGGACGTATGACGATCCGAAGCGCTCGCGGCGCCGCTCCAAAGTCATTGACATTCAAGGTTGCAGACCCGTCCGCCCTGGAGCGGCTGCAGAACTATCTGGCGCGGGCTCAGGCGGAATCGATTGAGCTGTTCGCGCCGCATGCGCTCCCCGACGTGATTCTAGACCTTGCGTATGCTCTCAACGTCCCCGTGCGCCTGGCGATTGGCGATCTCGATTGGATCTGCGATCGAGATTTCAGCTTCGGAAGGTCCTGCCGGGATAGCGCCTTTCCCGGCCAGTGCGACGTGTGCGCGCTGCCGCCGGCACCGGTCGCCGCGGCCCACGAGGGAGGCACAATTGATGATCGACGTCGAGCCCGCGAGGCGTTCGGTGAAGCCGAGGCCGTCATTCCGCTGGACCGCGTGGCGGCCGCGTTTTGCGCCGCCAACATCACGTCGCCGATGATCTTGCGTTGCCCGCGTCCGCGCGAAGCGGACATGGATGCGGTCGAAACTTCATCCCGGGAAGCGATCCTCGGTATTATATCCCCGGAAAACTCCCCGGAGACGGATCGGCAAATCCTGGCGCTTGACTGTCAGTTCGCACGCCAGCGGATCGACGCCTCCATCGTCGTGCTCGGACGGTGCCTGCACGACCTCGCTATCATGGAGAGCGGCCGTGTTTTTGTGACGGGCGTTATCTCCGAAGAGGAATATGCGCCTGTCCTTCGGCAATATCGGATCAGCAAGCTGATGTCCCCTTATCGGACTCGGCACTTCGGTCTGATCGATCGTCTGTCTGCCGGCTTCGGACTCCCGAAGGGGTACTTTGACTGGTCTTTTGGCGCCTTGGACCGCGAGTCAGGCGACTTGGCGCTCGACCCCAGAATTTGCTTCGAACGCGCCGCTCTCGAAATCGGCGCATGGATGACCCTCGCTTGACCACCTCATCTCCGCCGCGCACGACCACCCACGACGAAAGTCGCTTGCCCCAGCGCATCAAGCAGCGGTGTCAAAGTAACGCAGGCTCGTCGACATGCAGCGCGACTGCCATCTCGCGAGCGGCGATCTATGCTGCGAGAGCGCGCCACTCGGCCAAGGCAGCAGAGCGTCTCTGCTTGTAGACTTGCCTCGTGACGAGATGGCGCTCCGGATTGAACTGGTTGTGCACCTGGGCATGAACGGAGCTGAACTTCTGCAGCGTCTTCAGAGTTCGAAAGCGCTGCATCGCCCATTCGCGTCGCCGAAACGGCTCCTCGTACTCTGGCGATTTGGCCAAGAAACTGGCGAACGACTTCCGCGCGGTCCTTGAAGCTCGCTGGTACCGAGCGCTGTTTCCCAACACACGGATCGGGCGAAAAGACTCAGAGACCGAAATCGAGCTGACGGCAAGGGGATCTCGGCTAGCGACTTCGGTCGGCGGCACGCTGACCGGCCGCGGCGGCGATCTGGTCATCATCGACGATCCCCTGAAGCCTGACGACGCCTTTTCCGAAGCCAAGCGCAATGCGTCGAACGAGTGGTTCAAGAACACCTTGTTGTCCCGCCTCGACGACAAACGCACCGGTGCGATCGTCATCGTCATGCAGAGGGTTCATATGGATGATCTGGCCGGCTTCGTGACGAGCCAATCCGATGAGTGGGAGCTCCTCAACCTTCCCGCCATCGCCGATGTGGAGGAGGTCATTCCGATATCGGCCACGAAAGTTCATCGCCGTCGCGTCGGCGAGGCGCTTTCACCGGAGCGCGAGCCGCTTTCGGTTCTCGAAAATATGAAGCTGCAACTCGGTAGCGACGCGTTTTCAGCCCAGTATCAGCAAATGCCTGTCCCGCCCGGCGGCGCCACGATCAAGCGCGATTGGATCAAGCGCTATGTGGAACTGCCTCTGCAACGCGACCGCTCTCTCATCCTCCAAAGTTGGGACACCGCGAGCAAAGGCGGCCCAGAGAACGACTTTTCGGTCTGCACGACCTGGGTTATCAGCCGTACCAGTCGATGGTATCTCATCGACGTCTGGCGGAAACGGGTCGACTATCCCGCACTTAAGGCCGCTGTGCGCGATCTTGCTTCCCAATACGCTGCAAACCGCGTGCTGGTCGAAGACACAGGCGCCGGGACTTCGCTGGTCCAAGAGCTGGTCGGCGTCGTCGATGGTATCATCGCAGTCCCAGCGGATGGCAACAAAAGTACCCGCAGGCGCTCGGCGTTCGTAGGGAAGCAGCGTTGGTCTCGACTAGGGATGATCCAGAGGGGCGC
>Ga0134125_10007744_pt1 | contig 12114 bp, 13 predicted proteins | sample KB31751_FD_96464 | JGI IMG/M metagenome (GOLD analysis project Ga0134125, IMG submission 96464) | Terrestrial soil microbial communities with excess Nitrogen fertilizer from Kellogg Biological Station, Michigan, USA - KB3-175-1 | ecosystem: Environmental > Terrestrial > Soil > Unclassified ... | reverse complement strand
TTGACTGGCCTCGCACACCGCCTTGGCAAGGCGGTACGGCTGGAGCGACGAGATCCTCCAGAATCTGGCGGATTTCGAGCGGTTGGATCTGGACGCGCCCACACGGTCGGCCCTGCGCTTGGCCGAGCGGATGACCCGTTGCTCGCACGAACTCGCCCCCGCGCTTGACGCCGAACTCCGACGCCACTTTGACGAGGGCCAAATCATTGAACTCGTCGCCGTGATCGGCCTCTTCAACTACTTCAATCGCGTCAACAACGCCCTCGAGATGGAGCCCACGCGGCCTGGCGATCGCTAATGTAGTGCGTCACACAAAATGACGTTTAATTTCGGGCGAAAGCGTGCGACTTTTCTTGGGGAAAAGTCGCATACGGGGCATTGGCATAATGCCTGCTATTTGTGACGCACTACACTGGCAGCCCGTGGTGCAACGCCTCGAACCCATGCCGGAGAAATGCGAGACCCGCGCCCCGAGCGGGTCTCGTGTGCTGGACCGAAGGCCAAAGTTCATGGCACCACGGGCTGCTAGACTAGCCCTGAGGCTCGCGCAGTACAATAATTCCATGGAAAAAGCCATCTTCGGAGCGGGCTGCTTCTGGGGTGTGGAAGCGACTTTCCGCCAAGTACCGGGCGTCGTGGACGTCATCTCGGGCTACTCCGGCGGCGCCACGCCCAACCCCACTTACAAGGAAGTGTGCACCAACCGCACCGGGCACGCCGAGGTCGTCGAGGTGGAGTTCGATCCGGCCAAAGTGAGCTACGACACGCTGCTGGACGTCTTCTGGGCCAACCACGATCCCACCACGCTGAACCGCCAGGGGCCGGACGTCGGCGCACAGTACCGCTCCGCCATCTTCTACCTCAGCCCCGAGCAGCAACACTCCGCACAGCTCTCCAAGGATAAGGCACAGGCGAGCGGCGCCTTCAGCCGTCCCATCGTCACCGAAATCACCGCCGCGGGGCCGTTTTACCACGCCGAGGAGTACCACCAGCGGTATCTCGAAAAACACGGGATGGCAGCCTGCCACATTCCCACGCGGTGAGCGGCAGCGCCGGGTTTGCGCTCGTGACCGGAGCCAGCCGGGGCATCGGCGCCGCCTTTGCCATGGCACTGGCGGCGGAAGGACGCAACCTGTTGCTCACCGCGCGCTCGGCGGATGACCTCGCGGCGTTGCGCGCCCGCCTGCTCCGGCCCGGCATCGCGATCCATTGCCTGCCTGAGGACCTACGCTCGCATGGCGCCACGCGCCTGTTGGACGAGATCGAGCGCCGAGGTTGGGAGGTGGATCTTCTCGTGAACAACGCCGGCCTCGGCAGCGGTGGCGAGTTCACCAACCTGGACCTGGAGCGCGAACACGAGATCCTCAAGGTGAATGTCGCCGCGCTGGTGGAACTCACGCACGGCTGCGCCCCGGCCATGCGGGCGCGGGGCCGCGGCGCGATTCTCAACGTGGCCTCCACCGCTTCGTTTCAGCCCGTCCCCTACCTCGCCACCTATGCCGCCAGCAAGGCCTTCGTTTTAAGCTTCAGTCTGGCATTGCGCGAGGAGATGCGCCGCGACGGCGTGCACGTGATGGCGCTCTGTCCCGGACCGACCCGCACCGACTTTTTCCGGGTGGCGGGGGTGGCGCCGCGGCCGGGTCCGATGCCGGCTCCCGAGGAGGTCGTGGCCGAGGGACTGCGCGGCCTGCGCCGTCGCCGTGCAGTGGTGATTTGCGGGGCAGGCAACCGGGTGATGATTGCCGCCGAGCGGCTGCTGCCGCGTACCCTGCAGGCGCGCGTGGTGGCCGCGATGATGCGCTCCTGGCGAAAGGCCGGCGAATGAGCGGCGGTGTCTTCGATGTGGCGGTGGTCGGCGGCGGCATCGTGGGCTTGTCTACCGCCCGGGCGGCCTTGCGCCGCTATCCGCGATTGCGCCTGGCCGTGCTGGAAAAGGAAGCGGGGGTGGCCGCGCACCAGACCGGCCACAACAGCGGCGTCATCCACACCGGCGTCTATTACCGCCCCGGGTCGCTGAAGGCGCGGCTCTGCGTCGGAGGCGCGCGCGAGATGCTGGCCTACTGCCGCGAACTGGGTCTGCCCCAGCGCCAGTTGGGCAAGGTGATCGTGGCGGCGCACGCCGGCGAGATCCCGCGCCTGCGTGAAGTACACCGCCGCGGCGAAGCCAATGGTGTCGAAGGACTGCGCTGGCTCGACCCCTCCGGCTTGCGCGAGCTCGAGCCGGCGGTGCATGGCCTGGCCGCGCTGCATGTGCCCACCGCCGCGATTGCCGATTACGCCGCCGTGGCGCGCAGCTACGCCGCCGATATCGCCGCCCGGGGCGGGGAAGTGCGCCTGGCAGCCCCGGTCTCCGGGTTCACGCTCTCCGCCGATACGGTCGAGGTCCACGCCGGCGCCGCCAGCCTGCGCGCCCGCCAAGTGGTCAATTGCGCCGGTCTCTTCGCCGACCGCGTGGCGCGCATGGCGGGCTCGCGCGTGCGCGGCGTCCGCGTGCTGCCTTTCCGCGGCGAGTACTACAGCTTGGCGCCGCGGGCGGCCGCGCGCATCCACGGTCTGGTCTATCCCGTCCCCGACCCGCGCTTCCCGTTTCTCGGCGTGCACTTCACCCCCCGGGTGACCGGCGAGGTGGAGGCGGGCCCAAGCGCCGTCTTGGCCTGGAAGCGCGAGGGCTACGGGCGGCTCGACTGGAATATTCGCGACGCCGCCGGCATGTTCGCCTATCCTGGCTTCTGGGCGATGGCGGCGCGCTACTGGCGCAAAGGGATCGGGGAACAGTACCGCTCACTGTGGCGCTCCGCCTACATTCGCGCCTTGCAGGTGCTTCTACCCGAACTGCAGCCTGCGGACGTTCTCCCCGGCGGGTCGGGCGTGCGCGCCCAGGTGGTGGAGCGGAATGGCAGGCTGATGGACGATTTCTGCGTTTGGCGCGAAGGGCGGTTCCTTCACGTGCTCAACGTCCCCTCGCCGGCAGCCACCGCCAGCCTGCCCATCGGCCGTTATCTGGCCGCAAAGCTGCCAGAAGGTCACGAAGAGCAGGCGGTCTTTCACACTCTGGATTTGCCCGAATCAGCATCTTACAATCATGGGTAAAGCGTGGACCGGTGTTCTCCTGGTCGTGGTCGGTTGCCTCGCCGTCGGCGCGCCGGCGCAGAACAGCCCGCAAACGCTGCTGCCGCTGACGGTGGGCGGCAAATTCGAGTACTTCGCCAACGATCTGTTCGGGCCCGGTCACCTGGCCGCGCGCGCGGCCGAGGCGGCGGTGCTGAAACACGGGACGAATGGCTTTTGTGATTATGGCGCAGGCCTGAACCACTATGGCCGCTGCCTTGGCGCGGAAGAAATCAGCGCGGGCATCAACGGCAGCGTGAAGTTTGGCGTGGACGCGCTCTTGCGCGCGGATCCTCGCTACGCTCGCCTCGGCCATGGCACGCTCAAGCGCCGTATCGGGTACAGCCTGTCGCAAGTGTTCCTCATCCGCACCGATCGGGGCGGTACCGCCTTCAATTTCGGAAATGTTGCCGGAATCCTCACCCAGTCGGGGCTGGATAATCTTTACTGCGCCAGAAGCGAACGCGGCTGGCGCCACTCCTTCGCCCGCGTCGGCACCGGCATGGGTACTTCGGCGCTGTTCCAGCTTCTGGGCGAGTTCTGGCCCGACGTGGCCCATGGCGTCCTCCACCGTGCGCTCCCCGGTCAGTAACGGGAGTGCCTCAAGCGGGGGTCGCGCCGTTTGCACTGCGGGCAAAGTCGGCGCGAAGGGCTGCGAAATTGCGCAGGGCGAAACTCGCGGTGCGAGTTTCGCGCCCCCGGCAAGCAATGCAGGTGCGGCCCCCGCGAGCGCAGCCGCGCTGGGGCCCGCACCCATCAAAGACAAAATCACCGATGGGCGCGCCGCGAATCGGGTACGATAGCGGTCATGAATGTTGCGTCATTCGCCCTGGCTGTCGGCCTGCTCACCGCGTGCGCGACCGCCCAATCCCCCCAAGTGCCCACGCCCCCGCCTCAGCGGCAGGCAGGTAGCGAAACAAGCGCGGCCGCCGAGGCCGTGCGGGTGCCAAGTTTCGTGCAGCGCACCAGCCTTGTACGGCCATTATTTCCATCCGGCAATTGGCAGGCAGCCGCCACCGCGGCGCAACAGGCGCCCAAGACATCGTCGCCGCACCACATTTTCCTCATCATCCCGGCCTACAACGTCGAGTACCTGAAGAACGTCCCCCCGCTCAGTTCCAATGAGAAGCTGCACGAGTTTCTGGAAGACGCCTACGATCCGATCGGGCTCTCGGCCAGTGCGATCGAGGCGGCCTGGCTGGAACACGACTCCTCGGGATTCTGCGGCTATGGCCCCGGCTTAGGCGGCTACGGCAAGTGTTACGGAGCGGCGCTCCTCGACGCCAACGTCTCGGGATTCGTTGGCGATTACTTGATGCCTTCGCTTCTGCATCAGGATCCGCGGTACTTCCGCTTGGGGGAGGGATCCATCGGTGCCCGGGCTTTCTATGCCGTGAGCCACGTCTTCATCATGCGCAAGGACAGCGGCGGCTGGACGTTTGCCAGCGGCGCCATGACGGGTACCGCCGTCACCGGAGCGCTGTCGAACCTTTACTATCCCAAGTCCGATCGAGGATGGGGCCTGAGCCTGAGCCGCATGGGCATTGATCTCAGCGGGGCGGCGATCTTCAACCTTGAGGCGGAATTTTGGCCGGACGTGGAGCGGCTCTTCGGCCACCATACTTCCGCCCACGCCGGGGAGTAGGGCAGCCCCCCAATGGCTCGCCGCAGAGGGCAATTTCCGCAACCGGCTCATCCGCGAGGCGGTGTAGAGCCCGTAGAGCCGCGTAGAGCCTTCCCGTGGACCGCCCGGCTCTGGGCGAAAAATGGCTCCTCAGGTAGGACTCGAACCTACAACCCTCCGGTTAACAGCCGGATGCTCTGCCATTGAGCTACTGAGGAGTGCGGTGCGCCGCGGGGGCGCTCTACGTTTATAGCACAGATCGGCGCCCCGGCGCCGCTAGTGGACAAGGACCTCGACAACCTCGTGCAGGGCGTGCAAAATCGCTGGCTGGAACAGCATCGCGGTCAGGAGCAGGCCGCCGATGGCGGCTCCAATCCCCCACCGGTCGATGCCGGCCGGGGACCGCACCGCCAACAGGCGCTGCACCCGGTCGGCGAGTTCACGGTCGGCGCCGGCGCCGAATTGTGCCAGGAAGGACACGGTCGAGCACTGCAGCGAGTGCGATCCCAGACGGGCGAGGGTAATCAGGGTCGAGGCCAGCGAGAGCGATCGCAATCGGTCGCCCGAGGCCGCGCCCTCGTCGGCCGACCACTCCACCAGGCGCGCCCACATGCGCTCCACCGGTGTTAGCCGCGAACCCAGGCCGAGCGCCGGTACCGACGACAGCAGCAGGCGCTTCCAGTTATCGCCGGCGCGCTGATGCGCCCGCTCATGCCGCAGGCCTGCTTCCAATTGTTCCGGAGTCAGGGCATCGAGCAATCCGCGCGAAACCAGCAATCGCGGCCGCCACACTCCCGCCAGGGCAAGCAGCGGCGCTGCGTCCGCGATCACCAGTGCGGGCGCCGCCTGGGGCATCGCCAGTTCTTCCGCTTCCGCGGCGATCCGCCGCAAGAGCCGCCGCGACGACCAAGCCGCTCGTGCGACGCGCGCCAGCATTACCCCGCCGGCGGTGGCCCCGGCGGTGGCGCACAGCAAGAATCCCACCCCCGCTTGCTCCGCGCCGCGGCCCTGTTCCAGCCAAAGGAAGCTCGATAGGCAGCCCACGGCAAACAACCCGCCGGAAAACAGGGGAAACAGCCGTAATCCCAACAGCCAGCGCACCGCCCGGTCGGGATGCTCCAGTCTCGTTCCCGCGCGCTCCAACCGGCGCAGCGCCCGCGGCGCCGCCACAGACGCCAGCAGGGTGCCGGCGGTGTAGCCCACCATGCCGGTGGCCAGGAGCAGGCAGATCAGCCGCGGGAAGTAACCGAGCGAGATCATGTTTTGTCTGAAGGATCGGCCGCTTCCAGTTCGCTGCGGCGGATCTGAATTTCGTGGGTTAGCGTGTCCAGCAGCCCGGCGTCATACTCCTCCACCGCTGCGAGCAGATAGGAGACCAGCGCCTGCCGCGCCGGCGGAGCGGATCCGAAAAAGCTGGCCACGAATTGGCCCGCGCGCTGCCGTTCCCACTCGGCCCGGCTGAGCCGGGGGCCGTAGACAAACGCCCGGTCCTCTTTTTCCCGGTCCAGCAGCCCCTTTTTGAACAACCGATCCAGCGTCGTCATTACCGTGGTGTAGGCCAGCGCATGCGGGAGCTGCTCGACGACCTGGCGCACGTTGCAGTTGCCGCGGCGCCAGAGCACCTCCATGACCCGCTGCTCCAGGGGGCCGAGGGCGGGCGGCGGCGAAGCGGGTTTGCGGAATCCAAGCATCTCTGCCCCCAATTTTATCCCTTTTTGGCCGCCGCAACGGCAATCTCGGCTTCCGGCCGGTGTCCGTGGCTGCTGTACCATGCCCGCAGCTCGGAATAGCGCGGCAGCTTGATGTGCAGCGCCGGCAATCGCGCCACTCCCCGGGCCGACAGGCTGGCGCCAAACAGCAATAACAGCGCTCCGCAATACCCCCATACCAGCAGCGTCACCGGCAGTGCCAGCGTGGCGTACACCGTATTGAAGTCGAGGTAGGGCAGCACCAGGGGGAAGACGGTCTTGAAGACCTCCGCCAGCAGGCCGGTGTACAGCGCCGCTGGAAACACCTGCGAGGCCGGCACTTTTCCGTTGGGCAGTTTCCAATAAATCAGGAAGAACACCCCGATCGCCGCCGGAACGGAGCAAACGGTCAGGCAGATGGCGTTTATTCCCCCGATCAGCAGCGTCCAATTCGCGGGGAAAATGAAGGCCGCCAGCGCCGCCCCCAGGCTGGCCAGCACCACCGAGGCGTAGGCGATGACGCCGCACCCCAGCACCAGAGCCAGCGAAATGACCTGGTTGCCCACGTAGCCCCGGTTCTTCTTGAAGCCCCAAATGCTGTTGAGCGCCACTTCCAGCGGCAAAAATACGCCGCTGCTGCTGATCGCCAGCATGACGAAGGAGAACACCTGTACCGTATGCCGGTGCGCCAGGCGGGTGGCGTCGGCCACCAGCCGGTCCTGGCCCGCGGGCAGGTAGCTCGCCACCAGATGTCCAATCACCGCTTGCTGCGTGGCGCCCAGGCTGGGCAGCAGTTGGTTGGAAACCCAGAGCAATAGGAATAGAAATGGCAATGAGGCCAATAGGAAGTTGGCCGACACCGAGTAGGCGAAGGTATGCGTCTCGGTGGTGGTCAGCAACCGCGCGCTCGGCCCCAGCAGTTTTCCGGTCTCCCGCAACAGGTGCCACTGCTCGCGCAGGCGATGCCGCAAGGTGTGGGTCATAGGCCTTCTGAAGACGCGGGCCGCGCCGGTTCCCAGACGTGGGCGTCAAACTCGGTCAAGGTGACGAACCCCAGCTGCCGATAGAGACTGCAGGCGGCGCTGTTGGCGGCGGTCACGGTCAAGGTGGCGGCGCGCAGGCGCTGCTGGCGCAGGGTGGTCAGGCAGCGCTCCAAGAGCGCCCCGCCCAACCCCTGATGCTGGCGCTCCGGGCTGACGCAAATCTGAGTGATATGGGCCACGTCGTTCTTTACCCGCGAAGCCAGAATCATGCCTTCCAGCCCCGCTTGGGGCAGGGAGCGGGCAATGAACGAGGAGTCCGGGTCGAAGACCCCGCAGCCGGGGTAATGCGCGATGTTGTGCATGAAGCGCACCGCCCCGGCGTAGGTGCGGTACTGGTCGTTGATCCGGGCATCCACATGATGCTGGTAGGCGTGCTGGATCAGGCGCGCCGCCTCCTCCAGGCTGGCCCCGCCCCAGGGTTCGATGCGGAGGCCGCTGCGGCTGTGATTGCGGGCGGGAGCGGCGTTGCCTTCCCGGTCCAGCGGCAGCCGCAAGAAGACCCGGGCAAAGGTCTCGAAGCCCTCGCCCGCAAAGCTCGAACGCAGCGCCTCGCGGGGAAACACCATCAGTTGCGCTTCGATCCGCTCCAGGCCGGGCGTAGCCCGCAGGGTGTCCAGGATATGCCGCAGCAGCACCCGCTCCAGGCTGCTGTGGAGGTCGCGGTGTTCAGGATGGACAAACAGGTTGCCGATCATCCCCTTGCGCGCTTCGTAAATGAAAAAGCCATAGCCCTGCGGATGCATCCGGCCGCGCATCCGTTCGGCCAGAACGTAGCCCGGCAGGATGCGGGCGTCAATATACTGCCGGATCAGCTCGGCCGACGAGGCATAATCCCAATCCAGCAGCCGGCTCCACTCCACGGATTCCGCCGCCAGCAAACTCTCCAACTGCGACGAGCGGAATTGGCGCAGATCGAGCACATCCGCCATATATGGGCATAGTAGCAGGTGCGCCAGAGTAAAGCGGAGCGGGGCGAGGGCCCCGCGCAGCGCTCACGAGGACTGCGAGCGCGGGCGGCGAAGCCGGGGGCCCGCGCGCACTGTAGCCAAGCCTGGGGCGAGGGCCCCGCGCAGCGCTCTTTAGGACTGCGCGCGCGGGCGGCGCCCGCGCGCACAAAATGAAGGACCTACCGCTCCCGCATTTTCATCAACAGCCGCAGGATTTCGATGTACAGCCACACCAGCGTCACCAGCAGCGCGAACGCCCCGTACCACTCCATGAACCGCGGTGCGCCCTGGCGGGCACTGGTTTCGATCAGATTAAAATCCAGTACCAAATTCAGAGCCGCAATGGCACACACCACCAGGCTGAAGCCGATCCCGATCGGTCCCGAGCCGTTTAGGGCGGTGAACTGCACCCCAAAGAAGCCCAGGATCCACATCCCCACATAGAACAGCATCACCCCGCCGGTGGCGGCGACCACGCCCATCTGGAACCGCGCCGTGGCGCGGATCACGCCGCTCTGGTAGGCGGCGAGCATCACCAGCAGCACCGCGAACGTCACCCCCACCGCCTCCGCCGGCAGGCCGGCATAGCGGACATTCACGAGGGCCGAGATACCACCCAGCGCCAGCCCTTCGAGCACGGCGTACGCCGGCGCGGTGAAGGGCGCCCACACCGGTTTGAACACGGTGACCAGGGCAACCACGAACCCGCCCAGCACCCCCGCCAGCATCCACGGCTCGACCGTGGCCGGCGCCGGCGCGGCGTTGAACCGTGCCCACACCCAGCAGGCGCTGACAAACGCCAGCAACAGCAGGACGCCGGTCTTATTGACCGTCCCGGAGATCGTCATGGCGTTCTCGCCGAAGGTAGTGGTCCGCCCAAAGGCGCCCCGCGACAGGGCCGGGTTGGAAGTCCGCATCAATGCCATGAAGGCAGGGTAACACTTCACGCGGCCAAGGCGGGCGCCCGCGCAAAATCCAGACGCGCGCCGCATATAATGAAATTCCCATGGAACTCTCCACCCGTGCCGTCCACGGCGGCCCCGCGCCCGCCGCGGACACCAGCCGCCCGGTTAGTACTCCCATTCACCCCAGCGCCACCTTTTACTACGACCACATCGCCCAGCTCGATGCCGTCGCCGGCGGCGCCGAGGGCTACATGTACGCCCGCTACCGCAACCCCACTGTGGTGGCGCTCGAGGCGGCGGTCGCCGATCTCGAAGGCGCTGAGGCGGCGGTGGCGTTTGGTTCCGGCATGGCCGCCCTCCACGCCGCCATCATGGCCTCGGGCGTGGTCCCGGGCGATGCCATCGTGTGCTCGCAGGAGATCTACGGCGGCACCGTGGGCCTGCTCCTCAACGTCATGGCCCCGCTTCAAATTGACCTGCGCTTCGCCGACCTCAACCAGCCGGAGGAACTGGATCGCGCCCTGTCCGGCCCCGGCGCGCGCCTGGTCCTGGTCGAGAGCCTCTCCAACCCGCTGCTGCGCGTCCTCGACCTGCGCCAGGTAGCGGAAAAGACCCACGCCGCCGGCGCCAAACTCCTGGTGGACGCCACCTTCACCAGCCCCGCCCTGCTCCGCGCCCTGGACTACGGCGCCGACTACAGCGTGCACAGCGCTACCAAGTACCTCGGCGGCCACGGCGACGTGACCGGCGGCGTTGTCGCCTGCTCCGCCGCCGAGCAGCCTACGGTGGAGTCCTTCCGTAAGCTGGTGGGCGGCATCCTCGGCCCCTTTGAAGCCTGGCTGGTACTGCGCGGCCTGCAGACGTTGCCTTTGCGGATGGAACGCCAGTGCGCCAACGCCGCCCGCTTCGCCGGCTTCCTGCGCCGCCATCCCCGCATTGAACGGGTCTACTATCCCGGTTTCGCCGACCATCCCGACCACGCCACCGCCGCGCGCCAGTTCGCCTCGGGACAGTTCGGCGGCATGGTCTCGTTCGAGGTCAAGGGGGCCGACAAGCAACAGATGTTCGCCATTCTCGACCGCCTCAAACTGACCCTGCCCTGTACCAGCCTGGGTGATGTGCAAACCCTGGTCATGTACCCGCTCATCGCCTCCCACCGCGATCTCTCGCCCAAGCAGCGCCAGCGCGCCGGCATTGGTGACAACCTGCTCCGCGTCAGCGTGGGCATCGAGGCGGCGGACGACATCCTCGCCGACTGGGATCGGGCCCTGCGGGAGAGCTGATGCGCCTCGCCCAACGCGTTCAGGAACTGCGTGGCGAGGGCGCGCTCGCCGTTTTTGCCCGCGCGCGCGAGCTGGAGTCGCAAGGCCGTTCCATCATTCACATGGAGTTGGGCGAGCCCGACTTTCACCCCGCGCCCCAAGTGGTCGAGGCCGGCCGGCGCGCCCTGGCCGAGGGCCGCGACCGCTATTGCGCCTCCCGCGGTCTGCCGGCTCTGCGCGAAGCCCTCGCGGCCTATTTGCAATCCAGCCGCGGCCTCGCCTGCACCGCCGGGAACGTCGTGGTCGCCTCCGGCTGCAAGCTGGCCCTTTACCTCGCCATGCAGGCCCTGATCGAGCCCGGCGACGAGGTGCTCTACCCGGAGCCCGGATTCCCCATCTACCCCTCGGTGACGCACTCCCTGGGCGCCCGCCCCGTAGCGTATCGCCTGCGCGAGGCGCACGCTCTGCAGCCCGACCTTGACGAGGTCGCGCGCTTGCTCACGCCCCGTACCCGCGTGCTCATTGTCTGCTCCCCCAACAATCCCACCGGCACGGTCTACAGCCGGGGGGTGCTGCAGGGTTTGGCGGAACTGGCGGCGAGGCATGACCTGGCGGTGATCTCCGACGAGATCTACGCCCGCATCGTTTACGAGACGCCGTTCTCCTCGATCGCCGCGCTCCCCGGCATGGCCGCCCGCACCGTGGTGATTGACGGGTTTTCCAAGGCCTTTGCCATGACCGGATGGCGCCTGGGCTACGCCGTGGCCCCGCCCGAGGTGGTCGAGGCGCTCGACCGTCTGGTGATGAACAGCTTCACCTGCGCCGCCGAGTTTATCCAGATCGCCGCGGTCGAGGCCCTGCGCGATCCGGGTGGCCACACCGCCGCCATGGTGGCCGAGTTCGCCCGCCGCCGCGCCCTCTTCGCCGGCGGCCTCGACGCCCACCCCGCCTTCCGCTGTCCCGCGCCCCAGGGCGCCTTCTACGCCTGGGCGCATGTGGAGCGCGCCGAGGAAGTGCAGCGACGGCTGCTGGAAGAGGGGGGCGTGGCCGCCATCCATGGCCGCGCCTTCGGCCCCGAGGGGGAGGACTTCCTGCGGTTTTCGTTTGCCGGCGCCTCCGGGCAATTGGAGGAGGCGTTGCGCCGAATTCGCGCTACAATAGTTCTCTGACCGCGGGCGATTAGCTCAGTTGGTTAGAGCGTCTGCCTTACAAGCAGAAGGTCCACGGTTCGAGCCCGTGATCGCCCACCACGGCACCAGCCCGGGCGGTCGCCGCAGTCGGGCTGGAACCGCCAGAAGCGGGGACGTAGTTCAGTTGGTTAGAACGCCGGCCTGTCACGTCGGAGGTCGCGGGTTCGAGCCCCGTCGTCCCCGCCAACCCTTGCCGTTCCTCACGCAAGCGTTTCCTCCTGTCCCATCATTGCATCGCCCATTCGCGGGGGTCGCGCCGTTTGCACTGTGGGCAAAGTCGGCGCGAAGGGCCGCGAACCGGGCCCCCACCGCGTTCCGCGCGGTGGGGTGGTCGTAATTCCGCAGGG
>Ga0134125_10007741_pt1 | contig 12119 bp, 12 predicted proteins | sample KB31751_FD_96464 | JGI IMG/M metagenome (GOLD analysis project Ga0134125, IMG submission 96464) | Terrestrial soil microbial communities with excess Nitrogen fertilizer from Kellogg Biological Station, Michigan, USA - KB3-175-1 | ecosystem: Environmental > Terrestrial > Soil > Unclassified ... | reverse complement strand
TTGGAGATCTTGAGGATCTTGCGGATCTTCTCTTCCGGCATCTCCATCTTCACGGCGAGCGTGGCCGGGTCGGGCTCCTGGCCCGTCTCCTGGAGGATCTGCCGGGAGATGCGGTTCATCTTGTTGATCGTCTCGATCATGTGCACCGGGATGCGGATGGTGCGCGCCTGGTCGGCGATCGAGCGCGTGATGGCCTGGCGGATCCACCACGTGGCGTAGGTCGAGAATTTGTAGCCGCGGCGGTATTCGAACTTGTCGACGGCTTTCATCAGGCCGATGTTGCCTTCCTGGATCAGGTCCAGGAACTGCAGGCCCCGGTTGGTGTACTTCTTCGCGATCGAGATCACGAGGCGCAGGTTGGCCTCGATCATCTCGCGCTTGGCGCGGCGCGCCTTGGCCTCGCCCGTGGACATCTGGCGGGCGATCTCCTTCAGGTCCTTGATGGGGATGCCGACTTCCTTCTGCAGCGCGATCAGCGCTTCCTGCTGCTCGATCACCGCGGGCTTGAAGCGGTCGAGCGCCTTCGCGTAGACCTTGCCCGAGGCGATCTCCTCGTTGGCCCACTTGAGGTTGGTCTCGTTGCCCGGGAAGACCTTGATGAAGTGCGCGCGCGGCATGTTGGCGTTGCGCGTGGCGAGCTCCATGATCTCGCGCTCGTGTCCGCGAACGCGCTCCACGAGGTGCCGAAGGCCATTGCAGAGGTGCTCCACCTGCTTCGCGGTGAAGCGGATCGCGAGGAGCTCGTTGGAGATGTCCTCCTGCAGGTCCTTGTACGCGCGCGAGCGGTAGCCCTTCTCCGCGAGGATCTTCTTCATCTTCTTGTACAGGCGCCGGATCTTGTTGAAGTGCGCGAGCGAGTTCTGCTTGAGCTCCTCGAGATCGGCGCTGGCGACCGCTTCGTCCTCGGCTTCCTGCTCCTCGGCGTCGAGCTCCTCGAGCTCTTCCTCCTCGGTCATCTCCTCCTCGACGACGTCTTCCTCGTCGCCGTCCACGAGCCCGTCCACGAGCTCGTCGATGCGCATCTCGTCCTTCTCGATCAGGTCCGCGAGGCGCAGGATCTCCTCGATCGTCGTGGGGCACGACGAGATCGCCTGGATCATGTGCTTCAGGCCGTCCTCGATGCGCTTGGCGATCTCGATCTCGCCCTCGCGCGTGAGCAGCTCCACCGAGCCCATCTCGCGCATGTACATGCGCACGGGGTCCGTGGTGCGGCCGAATTCGGCGTCGATGGTGGTGGAAAGGGCTTCCTCGGCCTCCTCGATCACGTCTTCTTCCGCGATCGGGGTGGGCGCCTCGTTCATGAGGAGCTGCTCGGCGTCCGGGGCCTCGTCGTAGACGGCGATGCCCATGTCCGCCAGCATGGTGACCACGCCCTCGATCTGCTCGGCGTCGGTCATGTCGTCGGGCAGGTGGTCGTTGATCTCGGCGTACGTGAGGTAGCCGCGGTCCTTGCCAAGGACGATCAGGTTCTTCAGGCGCTTCTTCTGCGCCTCGACCTCGGCGATCTTGAGCTCGGCGGAATGGTGCTGCTTGCTGTCTTTTTTCACGAGGGTAATTCCGCGCGGCGGGGAACCTGTAATTGTATCAAAGTTTTGACCGCTCTTCCTGAGAGGGATTCCCGGATTTTGCGGCTGAAATCTGGGTCCAGAGGTCGTGATATTCGGCCTGCTCGGCCGGGGTGGCGGTGCCTTCCTGGACGCGCACCAGGAGCTCCTGGTGGCGGCTCGCGCGCCGGTCGGCGGCGAGCTGGGCGACGGCCCCCTGCACCTCGGCCTCCACGTTGAAGTCGGGGCTCTCGGCCTGTTTCAAAAGGGGGTCCCGGAGGGCTTCGGACATCGCCTGCCAAAGCTCCGAGCCTTCAAAGTGTGCGCTTACTTGTGCCAGGTTGAGGCCCGGCTGCCGATGCAGGAGCTGGAGCAGCGCGCGAAGCGCGTTGATGTCCGGAGTCGTCCCCGCGATCACCTCGGCGGGCACCTGGCTCGCGAGCCCCACATCGTGCAGGACGAGCGCGAGGAGCCGCGCCTGGGGCGCCGGCGGGCCCTTTCGCACGGGCCGCGCCGGCGGCGCGGCCGAAGGCTTGCGCGCCGCGGCACTGGCGGGGACGAGCCCCCCGATCTCCTCGGGCGCGAGGCGCGCCAGCTCGGCGAGGCGCTTGCGAAGAAGCGCACCCAGCGCCGGGGCCTGCACCTGGACCACCAGCGGCTTCGCATGCGCGACGAAGCTCGCGCGTCCCTCCTCGCTTGCCATGTCCACGCGCGACACCAGCTCCGCGAAGAGGAATTGCGAGAGCGGCTTCGCCTGGGCGAGCGCTTTCTCGAACCCCTCGCGACCCAGGCGGCGCACGTACGTGTCGGGATCGTCCTCCGGGGGAAGGAAGAGGAAGGCGACGATCTTGCCGTCGGCGAGCTCGGGGAGCGACACCTCGAGCGCGCGCCACGCGGCCTTGCGCCCGGCGGCGTCGCCGTCGAAGCAGAACACCACGTTGTCGGCCATCTTGAGGAGCTTCGCGACGTGCACGGGCGTGGTCGCGGTGCCCAGCGTGGCCACGGCGTTCTCCACGCCGTGCTGGGCGAGCGCCACCACGTCCATGTAGCCCTCCACCACGATCACCTGGTTGCGCTCGCGGATCGCGCGCCGGGCCTGGTAGAGGCCATAGAGCTCGCGGCCCTTCTCGAAGAGAGGCGTCTCCGGCGAGTTCAGGTACTTGGGCTCGCCCTGCCCGATCACGCGGCCGCCGAAGCCGATCACGTTGCCGCGCGCGTCGAGGATGGGAAACATCACGCGGTCGCGGAACCGGTCGTAGCGGCGCGATTTCTTCTCGCCTTCCGGCTCGCTGTCGATGATGAGGCCGGTGTCCCTGAGCGAAGCGCTCGCATAGTCGGTGAACACCGCCTCGAGGTTCTGCCATCCATCGGGCGCGTAGCCCAGCCCGTAGCGCGCGGCGATCTCGCCGGAAAGGCCGCGCCCCTTGAGGTATTCGATGGCCGCCTTCGACTTCTTCAGCTCCGCGCGGTAGAAGCTGAGCGCCTCCATCATCCTCGCGGTGAGCGCGGGCGCCTCGGCCCCCCCGGGCCTCGGGGGCCCTCGCGTCTCCGGCACGGGCATGCCCACCGTCTCGGCGAGCGCGCGGATCGCCTCGGGATAGGCGAGGCCCGAATACTCCATGAGGAACCCGATCGCGTTGCCATGCGCCCCGCACCCGAAGCAGTGGTAGAACTGCTTCGAAGGGCTCACCGTGAACGACGGGGTCTTCTCGTTGTGGAAGGGGCAGCAGGCGCTGAAATTCGCGCCCGCCTTCTTCAGCTTCACATGGCGATCCACCACGTCGACGATGTCGACGCGCCCCAAGAGGGACTGGATGAAGTCCTGGGGGATCATGGAAAATTATAGGCGCGTCTTACCCCAGCTTCTGCTTCACCATCGCCGAGACCTTGCCCATGTCGGCGCGGCCGGCCAGCTTCGGCTTCACCACGCCCATCACCTTGCCCATGTCGGCGGGCGACTTGGCGCCGGTGGAGGCGATCGCCTCGGCGATCGCGGCCTCGACCTCGGCCTGCGAGAGCTGCTGGGGCAGGTAGGCCTCGATCACGGAGATCTCGAACTTCTCCTTGTCGGCGAGGTCCTGGCGCGCGGCCTTCTCGAACTGCGAGATGGAGTCCTTGCGCTGCTTGATCATCTTCTCGACCACCGCGACCACGCCCGCGTCGTCCAGCGTGATGCGCTCGTCGACCTCGCGTTGCTTCACCGCCGAGAGCATGAGGCGCAGCGCCGCGAGCCTGTCGGCCTCGCGCGCCTTCATCGCGGTCTTGATGTCCTCGTTCAGCTGTTCGCGTAGTGCCATCTGGCTAGACCTCCAATGCGTACGCATTCGCGCTTCGGTTGGGTCCCCGTCGTTCGGGGATGACGAAAATGACTGCGGCGAGCGGGGCTTTCAAGCCCGGCTCGCCGCATGGATTCGGTGCGCAAGCGTCCCCCGCCCGGGGGCCAGGATCAGTAGAGCTTGGGCGGCAGCATCTGCGCGCGCATGCGCTTGTAGCGGCGCTTCACGGCCGCGGCATGCTTGCGCTTCCTCTCCGCGGTGGGCTTCTCGTAGAACTCGCGGGCGCGAAGCTCGGTGAGGAGGCCCGTCTTCTCGACCGCTCGCTTGAACCGGCGAAGGGCGACGTCGAAAGGCTCGTTTTCCTTGACTCGTACGATCGGCATGCGACTGAAAACCTTAATGTAATTTCGGAACGGGAAACCCAGCATAATACCAAATTCCGGCCCGAAAGTCATGCTGATCCTCGGCATCGAGACCTCCTGCGACGAAACAGGGGTCGCCCTCTACGACACCTCCGCGGGCCTCCTCGCCGACGCGCTGCACTCGCAGGTCGAGCTGCACGCGCTCTACGGTGGCGTGGTCCCCGAGCTCGCCTCGCGAGACCACGTGCAGCGGCTCCTGCCCCTGGTGGCCACGGTCCTCGAGCGCGCGAAGCGCCGCGTGGAGGACCTGGACCTCGTCGCCTTCACCCAGGGCCCGGGGCTCGCCGGGGCGCTCCTCGTGGGCGCCTCGGTGGCCGCGGGAATGGGCGTGGCGCTCGGCAAGCCCGTGGTCGGCATCCACCACCTGGAGGGTCACCTCCTCTCGCCGCTCCTCGCCCGGCCGCGCCCCGGATTCCCGTTCATCGCGCTCCTCGTCTCGGGGGGCCACACGCAGCTCATGCGCGTGGACGCGGTGGGGCGCTACGCGATGCTGGGCGAAACCCAGGACGACGCGGCCGGTGAGGCGTTCGACAAGACCGCCTCGCTCCTGGGCCTCGGATACCCCGGCGGCCCAGCGCTCGCTCGCCTCGCCCAGGGCGGCGACGCGAAGCGCTTCGACTTCCCGCGGCCCATGATCGCGAGCGGCGACCTCGACTTCAGCTTCAGCGGCCTCAAGACCTCGGTGCTCACGCGAGTGCGCGCCCTCGGCGCCCCCGACGAGCGCACGCGCGCGGACCTCGCGGCCTCGTTCCAGGAAGCCGTGGTCGACGTGCTCGCCGCCAAGTGCGCCGCGGCGCTGGAACGCGAAGCGCTCGTCGAGCTCGTCGTGGCGGGCGGCGTGGGCGCCAATGCGCGCCTGCGCGAGCGCCTCGAGACCGATGCGAAGCGCCGCGGTGCACGCGTGCACTTCCCGCCGCTCGCGCTCTGCACCGACAATGGGGCGATGATCGCGTTCGCCGCTGCGCTCAAGTACGGCGAGGGCGTCCCGGCGACCGGCACCGGCTTCAACGTGTTCCCGCGCTGGGACCTCGAGCGGGCGGCGGCTCAGTCCACGCCGCGGACGTAGGCTTCCCGCGCCGCGTCGAGCTCGGCCTCGGCGTCCTTCACCGCATCGTCGAGGCTCCTGATGCGATCCCAGTAGGCTTCCGACGGAACCAGCGCCGGGCACATCGCCTGGGGCCTGCCGTTCGCGTCCCTCGAGAACGTGCAGTTGGAGCGCGCGGCGTTCGCGAACTGCGAGGGAGGGCCCGTGCGCTGCACCATCTGGTGCTCCTCGTCCTTCAGCTCGTCGCCGTCGTCCCGAGCCTTCTTCGCGGCCGCGAGCTTCTCGCGCGCCTTCTGCACGCGCGCTTCCAGGGCGGCGCGCGTCTCCCGGCGCTTGGTGGCGATGTCGACCGCGGGGGCGGGCGCGGTCTCGGTGGGCTGCGCGGCGGGGCTCGCGACGGGCGGCACGTACGTTCCCGGAATTCCGGGCGCGGGCTGCTTGTCGGCCTGGATCACGGTGAAAGGCCCGGTGTAGCCCTTGGGGAGGTGGTCGCCGTAGTGGACATGGCCGTCGGCGTCGGCCCAGCGATACATGGCCTGCGCGAGGGCGCCCGTGGTGGCGAGCGCGAGCAGTGCCGCGGCGAGCGCGGCGGCGCGGCTAGTGCGAGCCGCCGGCACGCTTCAAGTCCTGCTCGGCCTTGTCCACGTCTTCCTGGAGCCTGGCGAGCTTCTTCTCGTATTCCTCGGTGGGCACGCCCCGAGTGAATCCCGATTTGGTGCCGACGCGGTCGAGGTCGCCCGGGCCCGGGTTGTCCTTCGCGTCCTGCAGCGCCTTCTTCGCGTCGTCCAGGCGCGTCTTCAGCTCTTCCAGGCGCTCGTCCTTCTTCTCCGCGGCCTCGCGCTTGCGCGCCGCGGTCTCGGTCACCGGACTGGGTTTCGGCAGCACCGCCGTGTTGGCGTTGCGGTCGATGTCCAGGCGGATCACCTGGCCGTCGAAGTTCTTCGGCGCCTCCTCGGAGTAGGTGATCTTGCCGTTCTTGTCGATCAGCTTGTAGAGCGTGTCGGCCGTCGCGAGGGCCGCAGCGCTGGCGGCGATCGCGGCGACGAGTGTCTTCGGGGAGATGCGCATGGGTCCTCCTTACGCGGCGGCGCGCTGGGCGCCGCACACACGGCATTGGGGATCGCGGGCGAGCCGCACCTCGTGCCAGCGGCTGGCGAGCGCGTCGAAGAGCATGAGGCGCCCGGCGAGCGAGTCGCCGACGCCGGACACGAGCTTGATGGCCTCCAGCGCCTGGAACGTGCCGATCACGCCCACCAGCGGCGCGAACACCCCCATCGTGGCGCAACGCTCCTCGGCTTCCCGCGCATCGTCGGCGAAGAGGCAGTGGTAGCACGGCGAATCGTCGCGGCGCAGGTCGAACACCGCGACCTGCCCGTCGAAGCGGATCCCGGCGCCCGAAACGAGGGGCTTGCCCGCCGCGACGCAGGCGCGGTTCAGCGCATGGCGCGTGGCGAAGTTGTCCGAGCAGTCGAGGACCACGTCGGCGCCGCGCACGAGGGCCATGAGCCGCTCGGGGCCGGCGCGCTCGTCGAGCGCCTCGATGCGGATCTCGGGATTGATGGCGGCGAGCGTCGCGGCCGCCGAAGCGGCCTTGGGCTTGCCGATGGAATCCTCGCGATGCACCACCTGGCGCTGCAGGTTGGTGAGGTCCACCCGGTCGCCGTCCACGACGGTGATGCGGCCGATGCCGCTCGAGGCGAGGTACATGAGCGCGGCCGAGCCCAGGCCCCCCGCGCCGACCACCAGGGCGTGAGCGGCGAGGAGGCGCTCCTGCGCTTCCTCGCCGAACTCGTTCAACAACAGGTGGCGGCTGTACCGAAGCCGCTGGCGGTCGTCCATCGGGCGATGGTACCGCGCGGGCGGCTCCCCGGTCAGTGCGTCGCGACCGCCGCGGTGGTGGTCGCGGGATTCGTCACCGGCTCGCCCTTCAGGAAACGCAGGCCCGCCTGCAGCTGCACGTCGTCGCGCTTGGCCTTCGGATCCACGGGCGTGGTCTCGGTTACCTTCGCCGCGGCCGTCTTGCCCGTCGCGGCCCCGGTGGTCGTGATCGGCTGGGCGGCCGGCCCGGCGACCACCTTGTCCGAGGGCTTCTTCGACTTCGCCGACGCGTCGGCGGTCACGCTCTTGTCCTTGTCGTCCTCGACGGTGAGGTGGTGCTCGAGGTCGGCTTCCTTCAGGAGGATCTGCGGGGCGGCGGCGTCCTCGACCACGAAGTCGGGAACGATGCCCTTCGCCTGGATCGAGCGGCCGCTCGGCGTGTAGTAGCGCGCCGTCGTGAGCTTCACGGCCTGGTTGTTCGGCAGCGGCAGGATCGTCTGCACCGAGCCCTTGCCGAACGTGGTCGTCCCCACGAGGGTGGCGCGATGATGGTCCTGCAGCGCGCCGGCCACGATCTCGGAGGCCGACGCCGAGGCGCCGTTCACCAGGACCACGAGCGGGACCGTCTTCACGGCCGCCGGGAGCTTCGCGAGGAAATCGTCCTTGAACGCGCCGCGAACGTAGTTCTCCTTGCTCGCGGTGAGGCGCATCTTCGCGTCGTCGGTGCGCCCGTCGGTGTACACGACGAGCGAGTTCTTCGGCAGGAAGGCGGCCGAGACCGCGACGGCGGAATTCAGCAACCCGCCCGGGTTCATGCGCAGGTCGAGCACGAGGCCCTTCATCTCGCCACCCGACTGCTTGTAGAGGTCGTTGATGGCGGTGACGAGGTTCTCGCCGGTGTGCTCCTGGAACTGGGTGATGCGCACCAGGCCGTAGCCGGGCTCGAGCATCTTCGCCTTCACGCTCTTCACGCGGATCACGTCGCGGCGCACCACGATCTCGAGGGGCTGCTGCGCGTCCTTGCGAAGGATGGTGAGCTTCACGTCGGTGTTGGGCTTGCCGCGCATCTTCTTCACGGCTTCCGAGAGCGAGATGCCCTTCAGCGACATCTCGTCCAGCTTGATGATGAGGTCGCCCGCCTGGACGCCCGCGCGGTACGCCGGCGTGTCCTCGATCGGGGCCACCACTTTCACGAAGCCATCCTCGGTGCCGACCTCGATGCCGAGGCCGCCGAATTCGCCCTGCGTGCCGACCTGGAGGTCGCGATACGCTTCCTGGTCGAGGAACGCGGAGTGCGGGTCGAGGCCCGTCACCATGCCGTTGATCGCTTCCTTCAGCAGCTTGCGATCGTCCACGGGCTCGACGTAGTCGCTCTTGATCCGGCCGAAGACCTCGCTGAAGAGGCGCAGGTCGTCCACCGGGAGCATGAGCGCCGAGGACTGGCGGTCCGCGTTGGCCGAGAAATGCAGGCTCGCCGCGATGCCGAGCGCCGCGCCCAGAGCCACGAGACCGAGTTGCTGAAGCCTTTTACCCATTCGTGTTACCTCGCATCGGAAAGTCGTTTCAAGTGCCGCGGGCGATCTTCTAGGGGGCTACCCACCCCAATGGATCGAACGGTTTTCCGTCGCGACGTAGCTCAAAGTATAGACCCGATTCCGCGGCAACGTCCGATGCTCCTACACGTGCAATCGGGTCTCCGCTACGCACGCTATCCCCTACCGTTCGGAGCAGTCCCTCGTTGTTGGCATAGAGGCTCATGTACCCCTTTCCATGGTCAAGAATCAACAGGTTACCGAAGCCCCGCAGCCAGTCGGCGTAGACCACGCGGCCGTCGGCGACGGCGCGGACGGTTTCACCTGAAATGCAGCGGATGAAGAGTCCCTTCCAGGTCGCGGCCGTTTCCTCGCGAGGCGCCCCGAACCGGTTCGCGAGCTCGCCTTTCACGGGGAGCTTGAGCAGGCCCTTCAGGGTCTCGAACGGCCGCGAGGCGAGCGAGGCATCCGCCACCTGGTCCACCCGGCGCCCCGCCTTCCCCGCCTCCTTCGCCTGGCGGGCCGCGTCCCGGGCCTGCTTCTCGGCGAGCGCGCGGGCGATCTCCTCCACGAGCCGCGTGAGGCGCGCCTCGTCGCGCTTCAACCGCCCCAGCTCCTTGCGTCCGCGAGCGATGTCGCCGGCAAGACGCGCCACCAGGGCCGCGCGCTTCGCGCGCTCGCGCTCGAGGTTGCGGGTCTCCCCGGCCTGCGCGGCCTCGTTGTCGCGCAGCTCGTCGCGGCGCTGGGAAGCCTCGGTGGCGAGCGCGCCCAGCCGGGCATCTTCCTCGCGCAGGCGCGTGATGAGCGCCGCGCGGGCGCGCTGGATGTAGCCGTAGTAGGCGAGCTGGCGCGAGACGCTCGCCGCGTCCTTTCCCTCGAGCAGCAGGCGCAGGCGATCGGGCGCGCCCTGCTCGTACTGCAACCGCAGGAGCTTCGCGGCGAGCGCCTGCTGGCGCGCGATGCCGTCGCGCGCGGCGTGCTCCTGGTCGGTGACGGAAGCGAGGTCCGCCTCGATCGCCTTCCTCTTCTGCCCCAGCTCGAAGAGCGCGCGCTGCGCCTCGCTCACCGCCACGCCGCTCGCCTTCAGCTCCTCGGCGGCTTCGCTGCGCGTCTCCTCGCGCGCGGCGAGGTCGGCCTGCACCTTCTCGATGCGGCTGCGCAGCTGCTTGAGGTCGTCCTCGGTGGGCGCGGGCGCCGCCGCGGGCCTGGCGGGCGCGGGCTTCGGGTGCGCGGCCGCGGCGGCGAGCGCCGCGCCGGCGAAAAGCGCCGCGGCGGCAAGCCGCAGCGCGCGCCCGGCGATCATCGGGCTATTTCGCCTTGCCCTGGCTCGCCACGGCGTGCTGCGCCTTCGCGACCGCCTCGGGGTCGCCCAGGTAGTAGCTGGCGAGCGGCCGCAGCGAATCGTCCAGCTCGTACACCAGCGGGATCGCCGTGGGAACGTTCACCGCGACGATCGCCTCGTCGGAGAGCGCGTCGAAGTACTTGATCATCGCGCGGATGCTGTTGCCGTGGGCGGCGACGAGCACGCGCTCGCCCGCGGCCACGCGCGGTGCGATGCGCTCCTTCCAGTAGGGCACGACGCGCTCCACCGTGTCCTTGAGGCACTCGGTGAGCGGCACCTCGCCCGGGGCGAGCGAGGCGTAGCGCGGGTCGCGCGCGGCGTTGCGCTCGTCGGAGGGATCGAGCGCGGGCGGCGGCACGTCGTAGCTGCGGCGCCAGACGAGCACCTGCTTCTCGCCGAACTTCGCCGCCGTCTCGGCCTTGTCCAGCCCCTGGAGCGCTCCGTAGTGGCGCTCGTTCAGCCGCCAGTGCTTCTCCACGGGGAGCCAGAGCCGGTCCATCTGCTCCAGCGCGAGGTTCAACGTCTTGATCGCGCGGCGCAGCACGGAGGTGAACGTGAAATCGAAGTCGTAGCCTTGCTGGACGAGGAGCCGGCCCGCGGCGCGCGCTTCCTCGACGCCCGTATCGGTGAGGTCCACGTCCTTCCAGCCGGTGAAGCGGTTCTCGCGATTCCAGGCGCTCTCGCCGTGGCGCAGCAGCACGATTTTCTTCATGCGGCGAGTTTAGCAAACGGCCACTCGCTAGAATCGACGCTTTGCCTTCGACTGCCGATGCGTTCCCCCCGAGACGAATTCGCGGCCGGCGCGCGCGAGATCGCGCCGGTGCTGGTAGGCATGGTGCCCTTCGGCCTCGTGACGGGAGTGGCCGCGACCGCCTCGGGGCTCACGCCGCTGCAGGGCTTCGCGCTCTCGGCGCTGTCGTTCTCCGGCATCGCGCAGCTGGTCGTCTGCCAGCTGATCGCGGCCAATTCGCCCGCGATCGTCGTGGTGGCGGCCGGATCGATCGTGAGCCTTCGCTTCGTGATGTACAGCGCCGCGGTGTCCCCGCACCTCGCGCACCTCGACCGGCGCTGGCGCGCCCTCCTCGCGTTCCTCATGACCGACCAGAGCTTCGCCATGACGACCGCGCGCTTCAGCGCCCCCGGAGGGCCGGGCTTTCGCCATTGGCACACGCTGGGCGCCTCGCTCACGCTGTACCTCTCGTGGCAATCGGTGGTGGCCCTCGGCATCGCGGTGGGTGCGCAGGTGCCCGCGAGCTGGTCGCTCGACTTCGCGGTGGTGCTCACGTTCATCGCGCTCCTGGTGCCGGCCGTTCGAACCCGGGCGGACCTCGGGGCCGCCATCGTGGCCGCCGCCATCGCGCTCGTTGCCGCGGGCCTGCCCTATCGCCTCGCGCTCGTCGCCGCCTCGCTCGCGGGCATCGCCGCGGGAATGGCGATCGAGAGGTCGCGGCGCGTTCGAAGGGGCATCGAATGAGCACGTGGCTCACCATCGTCGCCGTCGCGGCGGTCACCTTCCTGCTGCGAGGCTCCTTCATCCTCTTCGCGAACCCGCACAAGTTCCCGCATGCGTTCCGCCAGGCGCTGCAGCTCGTGCCCGCGGCGGTGCTGGCGGCGATCGTGGCCCCCGGGCTCGCCTCGCCGGCGGGCGAGGTGGACCTCTCGCCGCACAACCTGCGCCTCCTGGCGGGCCTCGTCGCGCTCGCCGTGGCCGCGCGGATCCGCCATCCCCTGGCCCCGATCGCCGCGGGCATGGCGTCGCTTTGGCTCCTGCAGGGGGCGATCGGGTAAAATCGAACCTTTTTCGGGGCCGAAATCCGATTCGGCCGCCATCGTGGGCGAATTCCTCCTCAGCAACTGGCCGCTGGTCCTCATCTTCCTTGCCTCCGGCGCGATGCTGGTCGGCCCCGACATGCTGGGCTTCGCCGGCGGCGCGGGCGAGCTCGGCACGCTCGACGCCACCCGCCTCATGAACCAGGGCTCCACGCTCGTCCTGGACGTGCGCGACGCGCAGGATTTCGCCTCGGGACACCTGCCGCGGGCGCGCCACATTCCGCTCGCGGACCTGTCCGGCCGAATCGGGGAGATCGAGAAGTACAAGGAAAAGGCGGTGCTCGTCACGTGCATGAAGGGGACGCGCTCA
>Ga0134125_10007738_pt1 | contig 12122 bp, 11 predicted proteins | sample KB31751_FD_96464 | JGI IMG/M metagenome (GOLD analysis project Ga0134125, IMG submission 96464) | Terrestrial soil microbial communities with excess Nitrogen fertilizer from Kellogg Biological Station, Michigan, USA - KB3-175-1 | ecosystem: Environmental > Terrestrial > Soil > Unclassified ... | reverse complement strand
GCCCGGCCTCGAGCGGCTCGAGGTGGACCAGCCGATGATGTCGATCTTCCGCCTCGCGGCCTTCGAGCCGGGAAGCTCGATCACGGCGCGCTCGCGCAGCCGCCTGTTTGGCGACGTGGCGATCACCTACCGGGTCCGCGAGACCGCGCCGGGCCGATCGCGGCTGGTCGCGAAGGTGCTCGTCGAGCCCGCCCGGGGCACGCCGTGGAGCTTGGCGATGCGGATGCTCCTGCCTCCCGGCGATCTCGTGATGATGCGCCGGCAGCTGCTCAACCTCGCCGCGCTCGCCGCAGCGGAGCCGGCGGCCACGGGGGAGGACGCCTAGCCTACGTGTGATGACGGCGGTCAGCGCTCTGAGCGGATCGCCGGAGCGGGCGCTGGCATGATTGGCCGGTGAGCGGCCGAGCACGAACCGAGCGCCGCGGCCGGCCGCGGTGAGCGCGGCGGCGAAGGCCGCGGGGCCGCGCGAGCGCTACGACGCGATCGTGGTCGGCGGCGGCCACAACGGCCTGACGGCGGCCGCGTACCTGGCGCGGGCGGGCCGGACGTGCCTGCTGCTCGAGCGGAGCGAGAGTCTCGGCGGAGCGGCCGTCTCCGCGCAGGTCTTCCCGGGCGTGGACGCGCGCCTGTCGCGCTACTCCTACCTCGTCAGCCTGCTTCCCGAGCGGATCGTCTCCGAGCTCGGGCTGACGGTGCGGCTCGCGAGCCGCGCCGTCTCCTCCTACACGCCCGATCCCCGCCGGGACGGGCGCCTGGGGCTGCTCGTCGACGAGCGCGACGCGGCCGCGACCGAGCGGTCCTTCGCCGCGGTCTGCGGGAACGACCGCGAGCGGCGAGGCTGGCTCGAGCTCTACGGGCTGACGGGCCGGGTCCCGGCGGCGGTCTTCCCGACCCTGACCGAGCCGCTGCCAAGCCGGGCGGAGCTCAGGGAGCGGGTCGGCCCACGCGACTGGGAGGCGTTGTTCGAGCGGCCGCTGGCGGAGACGGTCGCGGCGTACCTGGCCGACGAGGTGACGGCGGGGGTCGCGCTGACCGACGGCCTGATCGGCACGTTCGCCGCCGCGGGCGACCCGGGCCTGGCGGCGAACCGCTGCTTCCTCTACCACGTGATCGGCCGCTGCAGCGGCGAGTGGCTCGTGCCGGTCGGGGGCATGGGGGCGGTCTCGGGCGCGCTGGCGAGCGCGGCGCGCGAGGCCGGGGCGGAGCTGCGCACGGGCGCCGAGGCGCTTGCCGTCGAGCCGTCTTCAGGCGGCGCCGAGGTGCGCTGGCGCGGGGGCACCGAGGAGCGGGCGGCGAGCGCGCGCCACGTCCTCGCCGGCGTCGCCCCGCGCGAGCTCGCGCGCCTGCTGGGGGAGACCGAGCAGGCTCCGCCCGAGGGGTCGCAGCTGAAGGTCAACGTGCTGCTCTCGCGGCTGCCCGCGCTGCGCGACTCGAGCGTCGCCCCCGAGCGGGCGTTCGCGGGCACCTTCCACGTCAACGAGACCGCCTCCCAGCTGCAGGCCGCCTACGAGCAGGCCGCGGGCGGGCAGATCCCCGAGGTCGTCCCCTGCGAGGCCTACTGCCACTCCCTGAGCGATCCTTCGATCCTCTCCCCGCAGCTGAGGGCGAGCGGCGCGCAGACGCTGACCGTCTTCGCTCTGCACATGCCGGCGCGTCTGTTCGCCGCCGACCCCGAGGGGGCGCGCGAGGCGGCGCTCCGGGCGACCCTCGCCTCGCTGGACAGCGTGCTGGCCGAGCCGATCGCGGGGTGCCTGCTGGCGGACGCGGAGGGGGCCCCGTGCGTCGAGGCGCGAAGCCCGGCCGACCTCGAGCGCGAGCTGCGGATGCCGGGCGGGCACATCTTCCATCGCGATCTGTCCTGGCCGTTCGCCGAGGACGAGCGCGAAGCGGGACGCTGGGGCGTGGAGACCACCCACGAGGCGGTGCTGCTGTGCGGCGCGGGGGCGCGCCGCGGCGGCGGGGTCAGCGGGATCCCCGGCCGCAACGCGGCGATGGTCGTGCTCGAGCGCGGCTGAGCGGCGTCGCGCTCAGAGCACCATCTGCGTGCACGTGAAGCTCGCGGCGAGGCGCTCCCCCTTGTTCACGCGGACCTGCCAGACGTGCGTGCGCGAGCCGACGTGCAGCGGCTCGCCGATCGCGTCGAGCACGTCGCCGTCGCCCGCGGAGCTGATCACGTTGATCTTCAGCTCGACTGTCGTGAATCCGCGGTCGGGGGGCAGGTGGCGAAGCGTTCCCCAGGCGGCGACCGTGTCGGCGAAGGCGACCCACGCGCCGCCGTGCACGTAGCCCATCGGGTGCAGGTGACGCCGGTCGACCGCCATCCGGCCGACCACGCGCTCGTCGGTGATCTCCGTCAGCTCGATGCCGAGGTCGCCCGGGAACGTCCCGGCCAGTCGCTCCCTGCTCAGCTCCGGTGTTATCTCGGGGTTCGTCTCGCCCATCGCACGCTCCTCTCGCGGGGGGCGATCCTAAGCGCTTGCGCCGTGGGGCGCCCGCCCGGTCCCGCCTCGAGGCGGGGCACGCCGGGAGAGCGCGACCGCCGAGAGCGCGACAGCCAGGACAGCGCGACCGCCGGGCGCGACTACGATCGGGCCGTGGCGTCAGCGGCCCCCAGCGAGCAGACCGAGGCGCACGCCGGGCCGCCCCTCGCGGGGGTTCCGTCGGGAGTGCTCGTCGTCGGGGCGATCGCCTCGGTGCAGTTCGGGGCGGCGATCGCGGCGACGCTGTTCGACCGCGTCGGCCCCGCCGGCACGGTCCTGCTCCGCCTCGCCTTCGGGTCGGCCGTGCTGCTCGGAGTCTGGCGTCCCCGCCTCAGAGGGCTCACCCGCGGCGAGCTCGCGCTCGCGGCCGTCTTCGGGCTCGTGCTCGGGGCGATGAACGTCTCCTTCTACGCGGCGCTGGACAGGATCCCGCTCGGGATCGCGGTCTCGCTCGAGTTCGTCGGGCCGCTGACGGTCGCGCTGCTCGGCTCGCGGCGCGGGCTGGACCTGCTGTGGGTCGCGCTCGCGGCCGTCGGGATCCTCGCGCTGACCCGCGGCGACACGGGCGCGCTCGACGGCCTCGGCGTCGCCCTCGCGCTGCTCGCGGGGGTGTTCTGGGGCGTCTACATCCTGCTCAACGCCCGCCTCGGGCGCGTCTTTCCCGGCGGCAGCGGGCTGGCGCTCGCGATGTGCGTGGGGACGCTCGCGGCGGCGCCGTTGGGGATCGCCGAAGGGGGCTCTCACCTGCTCGACGCCGAATCGCTGCTCGCGGGCGCGGCCGTCGGGCTGCTCTCCTCGGCGATCCCGTACTCGTTCGAGGTCGAGGCGCTGCGGCGGATCGCGACGGCCGTGTTCGGGGTGCTGATGAGCCTCGAGCCGGGCTTCGCGGCGCTGGCCGGGCTGCTCGTGCTCGGCCAGCACCTCTCGGCTCGCGTCCTGGCCGGGATCGCGCTCGTGATCGTCGCCTCCGTCGGCGCCTCGCTCGGCGCGCGCCGAGCGGCCGTCGCGCTGTAGGCCGGCGCCCCGCTCAGCCCCGCGGCACCAGCTCCTGAACGGCCCAGCCGTTGCCGTCGGGGTCCGAGAAGAACACGAAGCGCCCCCAAGGGAACTCCTGCACGTCGCTGACCTGGACGCCGCGGCCGGCCAGCTCGGCGTGGGCGGCGTCGGCGTCGGCGACGACGAGCTGCAGCCCCTGGACCGAGCCGGGCGCAGCCTCGGTCAGGCCGCTGCCGATCGCGATCGAGCAGGCCGAGCCCGGCGGGGTCAGCTGGACGAAGCGCAGGTTCTCCTCGACCTGGTGGTCGTGTTCGGCGACGAAGCCCGCCTGGTCGGCGTAGAAGGCCTTGGCGCGGTCTACGTCGGATACGGGGACGGTGATGAGCTCGAGCTTGTAATCCATCTGGGCTGGGGTCCTTTCTCGGTCGGTTCTCGCTGATCCGGCGATCGCCACGGTATGGACAATCGAGGCCAGCTTCTGTCCTCGATCTGCGGGATCATCCAGACATGGCCGACGCACCCACAGCCGGGAGGCTGCTCGCCCTGCTCTCGCTCCTGCAGGGCCGCAGGGAGTGGCCGGGGACGCTGCTGGCGAAGCGCCTGGAGGTCTCGCCGCGGACGGTTCGCCGCGACGTCGATCGCCTGCGCTCGCTCGGGTACCCGATCGACTCGACGAGCGGGCCGCAGGGCGGCTACTCGTTGACCGCAGGGACGGCGATGCCGCCGCTGCTGCTCGACGACGAGGAGGCGGTCGCGGTCGCGATCGCGCTGCGCACCGCGGCGCGCTCGGCGGTTGCCGGGATCGAGGAGACGGCTCTGCGGGCCCTGGTCAAGCTCGAGCAGGTGCTCCCCTCGGAGCTGCGCGGACGCGTCCAGGCGCTCGGCGGCGCGACCGCCCTGGTCGGAGGAGGGGGCGGTGGGCCGACGGTCGACGCGGCGGTCCTGACCGCGATCGGGATGGCCTGCCGTGACGAGGAGATGGTCCGCTTCGGCTACCGGGCCCGCGACGGCGCGACCGGCGTGCGGGTCGTCGAGCCGCACGCGCTGCTCGCGCACGGCCGACGCTGGTATCTGCTCGCGTTCGACCCCTCCCGCACCGGCTGGCGGACGTTCCGTGTCGACCGGGTCGACTCGCCGCGACCCGCGGGGCGTCGCTTCACCCCGCGGTCGATCCCCGGCGGCGACGCGGCCGCCTACCTGACGAAAGCGCTCGCCGGCGTCGTCTACCGGCACGAGGCGCGGGTCCGCTACCTCGTGCCCGCGGCCGAGCTCCGCAGCCGCGGCTCGGGCGGCTGGGGCGGGCTGCGCGCGGACGGCGCGGACGCGTGCATCTATGAGACGAGCGACGACGACGTCGGCTGGCTCGCGTTTCGGATCGCGTTCCCGGGTGTCGCGTTCGAGCTGCTCGAGGGGCCGCCGGAGCTGCGCGAGCGGCTGCGGGAGATGGGGGAGAGGCTGCTCGCCGGGGCGAGCGCGGCGGGCGCTCAGGCGGGCGCCGGGAGCAGCCGCTCGACGACCGCGAAGGCGAGCCGCGCGCGGAGCCGATCGCGCAGGTCGAGCCGGTAGTCGAGCAGCGCGAGCGAGGGCGCGATCATCATGTCGGCGACGTTCGGGCGGTCGCCGCCGATGACCCCGGTGGCGAGGAGCCGATCGGCGTGGTCGAGCGCCTCGGGCAGCCGATCGATCAGGCGACGCTCCGCGTCGGCGTTCGCGCGGAAGGTCGTGCGGGCGGCGAGTTTCGCACCGATGTTGCGCTGCAGGTCGTTGGTGGCGAGCAGCGCGCCGAGCCGCCCGCTGCCGCCGCGAGCCGAGAGCTTCTCCAACGGCGCCGCGAGCACGATCCGGCGCGCGAGCATCTGCAGCGGCTCATCGCCCCACGCCTCCGCCTCCTCGACGGCGGCCCGCCGCTCGGGCTCGGCGGGGAAGAGGGGCGGCTCGGGGACCAGTCGCTCGAGGAAGCGGGCGATCTCGCCGTTGCGCTGGACGCGGTCCGATCCGATCCGCAGCGCCGGGACGGTGCCGAAGCGGTCGAGCAGCGCGCTCATCCGCGTCGGCCGGCCGTCGACCATTCGGATCGGCTTGCTCGAGCCCGGGAAGCCGCGCAGGCGCACGAGCTGCGGGTGAAGCCCGGTCGGCAGCGCGACCGTGCGGAACCCGATGCCCTTGTGCGTGAGCATCAGCTTCGCGCTCGCGCACGCGTGCGAGCCGTGAATCACGTACAGCGTCGCGTCCCCGACCGGAGCCACGGTCCCGGGAACGTCGCGCTGAACCCCCACGTCAGCCATCGGGGGGAAGTATCCCTGATCCGACCCCGATTCGGGTCCGCCGCTCCCCCGGCCGGGAGCTCGCCTACTCGATCGGCGTCGTGTACGCGCCCGACAGCCCGCCGTCGACTAGGAACGTCGAGGCGGTCACGAACGAGGCCTCCGAGCTGGCGAGGAAGAGCGCGGCGTTGGCGATCTCGATCGCCTCGGCGAAGCGCCCCGCGGGCACGTGGACGAGGCGCCGGGCGGCCTGCTCGGGGTCCTTCGAGTAGAGCTCTTTCAGCAGCGGCGTGTCGACGGGTCCCGGGCAGAGGGCGTTGACGCGCACGCCGCGCCGCGCGAACTCGACGCCGAGCTCGCGGGACAGGGCGAGGACGCCGCCCTTGGAGGCGGTGTAGGAGATCTGCGAGGTCGCGGCGCCCATCACGGCGACGAACGAGGCGGTGTTGATGACCGAGCCCCGTTCGGGCCCGTCGTTCTCGAGCAGGTGGGGGATGCCGTGCTTGCAGCAGAGGAAGACGCTGCGCAGGTTGACGCTCTGGACGCGCTCCCACGCGTCGAGGGTGGTGTCGAGCACGGAGGCGTCGTCGTTGGGGGAGATGCCGGCGTTGTTGAACAGGACGTCGATCCGGCCGAAGCGCTCGCCGACCTGGCGGTAGAGGTCGGCGACGAGCTCCTCGCTGGTCAGGTCGATCTGCAGCGACATGTCGCCGGGGCAGTCGTTCAGGACGTCGACGCCCGCGACCTTCGCGCCCTCGCGCTGGAAGAGCTCGACGGTGGAGGCGCCGATCCCGCCGCTCGCGCCCGTCACGACGCAAACGCGTCCCTCGAGTCTGCCGGTTCCAGCCATCATCCCTCCGTCGCGTAGAAGATCGTCTTGACCTCGGTGTAGGCGTCGAGCGCGTGGGGCCCGAGCTCGCGGCCGTACCCGGACTGCTTGAAGCCCCCGAACGGGGTCGTCACGCGGACCGAGCTGTTCGAGTTGATCGACAGGACCCCCGTCTCCACGGCGCGGGCGACGCGCAGCGCGCGGGCCCCGTCGCGCGTCCAGATCGACCCCGACAGGCCGTAGATCGTGTCGTTGGCAAGCGCGACCGCCTCGGCCTCGTCGGCGAACGGGATGACGGTCGCGATCGGCCCGAAGATCTCCTCGCGGACCGCGCGGTCGCCGGGGCTCGCGGGGCACAGGATCGTCGGCGCGAACCAGTAGCCGGGGCCGTCGGGGGCGCTCCCGCGGAAGGCCACGTTGACGCCCTCGTCCGCGAGGAAGGAGGAGACGGCCTCGCGCTGGCCGGCGGAGATCAGCGGGCCCATCTGGGTGGACTCGTCGAGCGGGTCGCCGACGCGGAGCGACTTGACGGCGCTCTCGAGCTCGCCGAGGAACTCGTCGAGGGCGCTCTGCTGAACGAGGATCCGTGAGCGCGCGCAGCAGTCCTGGCCGGCGTTGCCGAACACCGCCAGGGGCGCGGCCGCGGCGGCCGCGGCCAGGTCGGCGTCGGCGAAGACCACGTTGGCCGACTTGCCGCCCAGCTCGAGCGTCACGCGCTTGATCGTCTGAGCGGCGCCTGCGGCGATCGAGCGGCCGACCTCGGTCGAGCCGGTGAAGGCGATCTTGGCGACGTCGGGGTGCTCGACCAGGCGCTGCCCGCACGTCGAGCCCGGCCCGACGACGACGTTCAGGACTCCGTCGGGAAGCCCCGCCTCGGCGGCCAGCTCGGCGAAGCGCAGCGCCGTCAGCGGGGTCAGCTCCGCGGGCTTCAGGACGATCGTGTTGCCCGCCGCGAGGGCCGGGCCCATCTTCCACGCGGCGATCGTGAGTGGGAAGTTCCACGGCGTGATCAGTCCGACGACGCCGACCGGCTCGCGGACCGTGAACGCCTGCCCGCCCGCGACGGGGATCGTGTCGCCGAGTAGCCGCTCGGGGGCGCCCGCGTAGTAGCGGAAGGTGTCGACCACCATGCCCATCTCGCCGCGGGCGTCGCCGATCGCCTTGCCGGCGTTGCGCGCCTCGAGAACGGCCAGCTCCTCGAGGTGCGCGTCGACGTTCTCGGCGATCGCGGCGAGCAGCCGTGCGCGTCCGCGCGGGTCGAGCGCCCGCCATGCGGGCAGGGCGGCCTTGGCGGCGGCGACCGCCTCGTCGACGGCCTCCACGCCGGCGCGCGGAACCTCCTCGAGCACGGCCTCCGTGGCCGGCTCGAGGACTGCGAGGGTTTCGCTCATCGTTCGGCGGTCGTGCGGCGTTCCGTCGTCACGACGCGCGTCGGTGCTCGGCGCCGGCCGTCATCTGTCTACGGTGCCTCCGGGAACGGCGGCGGCGCTCCCAGCTCGGTGTCGAGCTCGCTAACCGTGTGCTTCGGTCCGGTGAACCAGTTTTTGGCGCTGATGATCCACCACAAGCCGACGGCGATGAACACGCCACCGGTGACGACCGGGGTGTAGTTGAACAGCGACCAGTCGAAGTCGGACTCCCATGGGACACCGCCGGAACTGAACGGAGCGTTGAAGTAGAAGACGACAACGATCAGCACCTCGACGATCGCGACGACGCACATCCACTTGTACTTCTTGCCCAGGTTCCAAGAGCCTGTCTGGAACGCATCGCCCATCCGCCAGCGAAGGAAGATGGGGATGATGTAGGCGAGGTAGAGCCCGATCACGCCGATCGAAACGACAGCGGTGAAGGCGACGGTGATGCCTTCCTTGTTGCCCTTCAACGCCGGTAGCGTGAGGATCAGCGCGGCCACGGCGACCGCCATGACGGCGTTGAAGGGAATGCGCCGCTCGTTGACCTTGCTCCAGATCCGCCAACCGGGGACAGCGCCGTCGCGGCTGAACGCGTACATCATGCGTGACGCGCTGGTCATGCAGCTCATGCCGCAGAACGTCTGCCCGACGACCGCGATGATCAGCACGAGCTTGACCCAGCCCGTCCCCATCGCGGCCTCGAAGACAGCGAAGATCGAGCCTGCGCCTTCGTTGACGGCGGTCGTGTGAGCGGCGGCCGCGAACGTGATGGCCAGCAGCAGGACGTAACCTGCGACAGCCGAGTAGAAGACCGACTGCCATACCCCTTTGGGTGCGGAGTCTTCCGCTCCGTGCGTCTCCTCAGAGATGTGCGCGGAGGCGTCGTAGCCGGTGATCGTGTACTGCGTCAGCAGGAAGCCGAGCGGCAACACGTAGAACCAGAACATGTGGTGCCCGAAGCCCGAGTTGTTCTGCGTTTCGGTGAAGACCTGGTGGAAGCTCGCGTGCTTCGAGGGAACGATGATCAGCACGGCGATCAGCGCGAGCGCGCCAAGCACGTGCCAGACGACCGAGACACCGTTCAGGCGCGCGACGAGGTGGCTGCCCCGGATGTTGATGAACACGTGCAGGATCAGCAGCAGCGCGAACATCAGGAAGGTCTCGGACAGCAGGTGCTTGCTGTCGCCGAAGTCGATCCCGAAGACCTTGACCTTGTAGAGGCCGAGGATCGTCGCGATGAACTGACCCGCGAAGTAGTCGACCGAGGCGAGGATCGCGACCAGCCCGAGCAGGTTGAACCAGCCGGTGAACCAGCCCCACACGGGGCTGCCGAGCTTAGATGCCCACCAGTAGATGCCGCCCGCCGTCGGGAACGCCGAGACCAGTTCGGACATGCAGAAGGCGATGATCAGGATGAAGACGGAGATGATCGGCCAACCCCACGAGATCGCGACGGGGCCGCCGTTGTTCCAGCCCTGGTAGTAGGTCGTCAGGCAGCCGGCGAGGATCGAGATGATCGTGAAAGAGATCCCGAAGTTCTGGAACGCGCTCCACGAGCGGTTGAGCTCTTGCTTGTAGCCGAGCTCCGCCAAACGCTGTTCGTCACGGTCCAATGTCGGTGTGCTCACGCGCCCCCCTTAGAAGAAAAGGTTTGATCCTCCGTCCTTCGATCGTGACAATACGCTCGTTCGCGGACGGAAGTCAAGAGCGCGGGCGTCCAAGATCCCGCTCTTGCCGCTTGTCCTCCTGTCCAGGGCCTCAGCCGCCGGGGAGCAGGCCCGCGAGGACGTGCTCCGTGCCCTGCAGGTGCTCGGCCATCACCTTCGCGGCGCGCATCGCGTCGCCCTCGCGGACGGCGGCGAGCAGGCGGCGGTGCTGGGCGTTGGAGGAGCTGAGGACCTCCGGCGGGTGGGCGATGTAGGCGATCAGGTCGGTCATCGCGCCCTGCACCTCGGTCATCGCGCGCACGAGCCGGGCCGAGCCGGCCGCCTCGGCGAGCCCCACGTGCAGGCGGATGTCGGCCTGGCGGTAGGCGGCGAAGTCCTCGAGGGTCCCCTCGAGGACGCTCATCACCTCGTCGAGGGCCCCGAGCGCGCGCGGGTCGGCGCGGTCGGCGGCGAGCACCGCGACGCCGAGCTCGACGGCCAGGCGCTGGTCGCAGACCTCCCGCCATTCGGCGAGCACGTGCTCGGAGGGAGGGTCGGCGGGCGGCTGAGGGTCCGACACGAAGGTCCCACCGCCGCGGCCGCGCGTCGCGAACACGTGGCCGCTCTGGGTCAGCGCGGTGAGCGCCTGGCGGAGGGTCGAGCGGGCGATCCCCATCCGGGTGCAGAGCTCCCGCTCGGCGGGCAGCCGCGCGCCCGGCGCGAGCAGGCCGAGCTTGATCGCGGTCCCGAGTCGCTCGACCGTCTCCTCGAACGCGGTTTGCGATCTGACCGGCGCGAAGACGGCCTCGGGCGGGGCGAGGGTGCCGGCGGATCTCCGGCGCTCAGCGGCGGGCATGCTCACCCGCCCGGCTCACAGCCGCTCGAACCCCCGGAAGCGCTCCCAGTCGGTGACGGCCGCCCCGAACGCCGCGAGCTCGACGTCGGCGTGGTTGAGGTAGTGCGCGACGACCTCCTCGCCGAACGCCTCCCGGGCAACCGAGCTCTCGGCGAACAGCTCCCGCGCCTGCTGCAGGCTGCCGGGCACCCGGGGCCGGGACGCGTCCGCGTAGGCGTTGCCCTCGAGCGCCGGCTCGAGCTCGAGCCCGGCGTCGAGCCCGTGCAGGCCCGAGGCGATGATCGCGGCGAGCGCCAGGTAGGGGTTCAGGTCCGCTCCCCCGACGCGGTTCTCGAAGCGCTTGGAGGGCCCGTGGCCGACGACCCGCAGCGAGCACGTCCGGTTGTCCTTGCCCCACGCGACCGCCGTCGGGGCGAAGCTCGCCGCCGCGTAGCGCTTGTAGGAGTTGATGTTCGGGGCGAGCAGCAGCGTCATCTCGCGCAGGCACGCAAGCTGGCCCGCCAGGAACGAGTCGAACAGCCCGTCGTTCTCCTCGCGCGCGAACAGCGGGCCGTCCTCGTCGGCGAGGGAGAAGTGGATGTGGCACGAGTTGCCCTCGCGCTCGTCGTACTTGGCGATGAAGCTGATCGCCATCTCCTCCTGGGCGGCGATCTCCTTGGCCCCGTTCTTGAAGATCGCGTGCTCGTCGCAGGTGCGCAGGGCGTTCGCGTAGCGGAAGTTGATCTCATGCTGGCCGTAGTTGCACTCGCCCTTGGAGTCCTCGACGACCATCCCCGCGGCCGCCATCGAGTTGCGGATGCGCCGGATCAGCGGCTCGACGCGCGCGGTCCCCAGCAGCGAGTAGTCGACGTTGTAGAGGTTCGCGGGGCGCAGGTCGCGGTAGGCCTTGTGCCAGGCCTCCTCGTAGGTGTCTTTGAAGACCATGAACTCGAGCTCGGTGCCCGCGTTCGCGCTCCAGCCGCGCTCGGCCAGACGCGCGAGCTGGCGGCGCAGGATCTGCCGCGGCGAGGCCACGACTTCGCTGCCGTCGAGCCACGCGACGTCTGCCAGGCAGATCACCGTCCCCTCCTGCCAGGGGACCGGCCGCAGCGTCCCTAGGTCGGGGACCATCAGCATGTCGCCGTAGCCCCGCTCCCAGGAGGACATGTCGTAGCCGTCGACCGTCGCCATGTCGACGTCGACCGCGAGCAGGTAGTTGCACCCCTCGGCGCCGTGCTCGGCGACCTCGGCCAGGAAGTGGGTCGCGGTCAGGCGCTTGCCCTGCAGCCGCCCCTGCATGTCCGTCAGCGCCAGCAGCACCGTGTCGACGGTGCCCCGCTCGACCGCCTCTGTCAGTTCCTCCAGCGTCACCCGCCTGAAGGTATCGGACGAGCACCTTCTACGTAAGGGCGGGGTCGGGTCACGGTGAGCTCGATGTCGCTCGCGAAGTGTGCGAGCTCGTTGTGGCCCGACCGACGTGCGAGCTCGCCGTGACCCGACCCCACCACCGGGTACGGCGAGCCGGCCCCACGACGTGCGAGCTCGCCGTGACCCGACCCCACCACCGGGTACGGCGAGCCGGCCCCACGACGTGCGAGCTCGCCGTGACCTGACCCCACCACCGGGTACGGCGAGCCGGCCCCACGACGTGCGAGCT
>Ga0134125_10007734_pt1 | contig 12123 bp, 13 predicted proteins | sample KB31751_FD_96464 | JGI IMG/M metagenome (GOLD analysis project Ga0134125, IMG submission 96464) | Terrestrial soil microbial communities with excess Nitrogen fertilizer from Kellogg Biological Station, Michigan, USA - KB3-175-1 | ecosystem: Environmental > Terrestrial > Soil > Unclassified ... | reverse complement strand
TCGCTTTCGTCGGCGTAGCCGAAGTTGGGCACGAGGACCGACACGAGCGGCGTGCTGTTGGTAACGACGTTCACGGGGATGCCGTAGAGAGCGCCGTCGGTGGCCGGGTTGCCGAAATCCGGGTGCAGGCTGACGGGGTTTCCGCCGTGGCGCGAGGCCATCGCATCGAGGATCGACTGGGAATTTGCCGCCACCGGGGCATTGGCGATGATCTGGTTCCAGGGGTTGTCGAGCGGGAATATCTGTTGGCCGAGAAAAGTGGGAACCAGGCGCGATTCCAGTTCGCAAAGCGCGAGCGCCGGCCGGCGCAAGCGCGGAGTAATCCTCGATTTCACGGTAATCCTGAATGGAATTGAGGCGATCGCGGAAGGGGCGGCGATCGCGGCTATAGCGGACGGAATGCGAGTGGTGCAAGTGTAGAATGCGAAACGCCACCCGCAAGGGTGGCGTTCGTGAAAAGCGGAGCGATTGGAATTACTTGATCTCGACCTTCGGGTTCTCGATGATCTTCTTCTTGTCCTTCGTCACGACCTTGCCGGTCACCACGGCGTCGAGTTCAGTGTTGGCGGGGCAAACCTTACCGTGGTACTTCTCTTTGCCCTTCTTGTCGTTGAGGTAGTAGGTGACGGTCTTGTCGCCTTCCTTCACCTGAAGGGCGTGGCCGCAAGCCTTGGTTTCGCTGAGGGTGCACTTGGTGCAGACCAGCTTGCCTTCGAGCTTGACGGCCTTCTTCTCGTCCTTCTTTTTCTCTTGAGCGGTCGCGGTAACGCCCGCCAGGGTGACGACCGAGCAACTCAGAGCAATAGCCAGTGCGATACGGAGCATGAAAAGATCCCTCAGAACGATGGTGACCCTGCCCGAGCGATTCCCGCCCCCTGTGGGCGGCATCTGCCGAACCGGTGCGTCCTAATATACCCATCGGTTTTTGGGGGAGCAACTACCTTATAAAAAAGTTTCGCTGCGGCGCAAATTGGCATCTGGCCGATTCTCCACTGCGATTGAGGCCGCACATGCGATAGAATGCCGAGGTCACCGAGCGGAGGCGATGCCATGGTCGTCGAAGGCATGATCGTGAATGGTCGGGTCGAGGTGGCGGTTCCGGCCGCGTGGACGGACGGTACGCGCGTCACGGTGGCGCTGGCCGACGCGGATGTCGACGACATCGATTTCGACTTCGAACCGCCTCCCGAGACGGAAACCCACGAGGAGTTCCTGGAGAGCCTTCGCCAGGAAGTCGCCGACATCAAGGCCGGCATCCCCGGCATCCCGTTGGAGCAAATGGTGGAAGAATTGGCACAGGAATTCAACTTCCCACGGGTATCCAGGGATTAATCGATGTCTCGCTCCATCGACATCCGGCCGAAGGGGCGCATCGATATTTGGACCAGGTACCGCAGACTCAAACAGCTCGATTCGAAAGCATCCGCCGAACGCTGGTATTCCGAGCTCATTCGCAAGATCCGTACCCTGGCCGAAGATTCGCGGCTTTGGCCGGAAGCCGATGAAGCGATCGATATCGGCATCGATCTCCGTTGCATGCCGTACGGTCGCGGCCGTCACAAATACCGCGTCCTCTTCACCGTTGATAGTGGCACCGTCAACGTGCTCCGCGTTCGCCACACGGCTCAGGACGCCATCAGCGGAGAAGACTTATAAACATCAGTTCGGAACGTGTATCTATGCCCATTCCCAGCACCCAGGCCCGTCCGTTCGTTATCTGTGAAGACGAGGACGGGTTCCTCCCCGAAGGGCCGCGTTCCATCGTGCACGATGGCCGCGATGCCATTCTCTGGGTGAACATCCAGACGGCCCCCGAGGCCACGAGCGGGGCCCTGCACATCCGCTACTGGGACGACGGCGAAGAAGGCCTCTGGCGGCTGCGCGGCCGCCCCGGCTTCGTGCTTTCCACCGATAAACCCGGGACCGTTTTCCTCGGCATGAATAAGGAAGTCGGCACCCTCGATTTGGAATCGAATGAATTCCGTTCGCTCGGCCGCATTCCGGACGCCAACCCGCGAACGATTATCAACGACGGCCAGGTCGCGCCCGGCGGCCGATCGATCGTCTTCGGCACCAAGGATACGCGCTTCGCCGACCCCATCGCGGCGTTGTATCTGTTCGCCCTCACGGATGGCGCGGTGTCGCTGCTCGCCGATCGGCAGACCTGTTCGAACGGCAAGGTGTTCGCCCGCGATTCGCGCGGTCCCGTGTTGTACGACATCGACACGCCGACGCGCACGGTCGTCCGCTATCGTTCGGAAGTGGGCAGCCGCTCCGTGCAGGCCGATGGTGTCGCCCTCGATTTGCGGGAGCAGCCCGGCTTCCCGGACGGCATGTGCGGTTGCGGCGACGGCAGCGCCATCATCGCCTTTTACAATCCGGAGGCCGTACCGGAAGGGCGGGCGGTCCGCTTCGACCTTGCCAGCGGCCGCGCGATCGAAGAATGGACGACGCCGGGTTCGCCGCGCGTCACCTGTCCGCTATTAGTGAAGCGCCCCGACGGTGTGAAGTTGATTCTGACCACGGCAACGGAAGGCATGCCCGCCGAGATCAAAGCGAGTTCTCCCGAGGCGGGGAATCTGTTCGTAGCAGATACCGCATTGGGTGACTACCCGGCGCCAGAACTGGTGCGCCTGGGTTAAGGGCGAGCGCTCGGCTTCGCCTCGCGGCTAATCAATCTGGCCGTGCGCTCGCTTCGCCTCGCGGCTAATCAAGATCTCTTCAACGCTGGCGCGGATGTTTGCGCTGTACCGTTCCAGCGGCAAGTCATCGGGATCCGAGCCGAACGGTTGTTCGGTGGACTCCGCCGTCAATTCCACCCCGAAGAAGAAGTAGACGAGCAGCGCCTGCACGGCGATCGCCCAGGCGCCGAGCGAGATGGCCAGGTGCCACGGGGCCACGATGAAGCTGAGAATCAGCCCATGCCATAGCAATCGCAGGTACGATTCCGGCAGCGGCGTATGGCGGATGCGTTCGCACGCTCCGCAGACGTTCATCAGCGACGAGGCGTGATTGTCGATGATCTGCTGGCAGTGGCCGTCGATGGCGTCGGCTGTTCGCCACGAAGCGATGAGGGCCATGACGCGGGCGGCGATGTAGGCCGGCACGTGGTCCGGGTTCGCGGGATCATCCTGGAAGCCGGGCACATCGCGGAGCTTCACTTTGCCGCGTAGGTGCAGCATGAGCGCCGTCGGGAAGGCCGAGAGCAAACGAGCGAGTTCGCGGCGATCAACTTCGCTCGGCTTGGCATAGGCGGCCGCCTTCAGGCTGAGATTGCGGCATTGGTTGGTCAAATCGCCCCAGAGTTGCCGCCCTTCCCACCAGCGGTCGTAGGCCGCCTTGGTGCGGAAGCCGACGAGCACGCCGATAATGAGCGCGTTGAGAACGCCAACTTCCTCGGCCCAAACCGGATGGCCGAGTTCGAACTCTTCGCAGATCAGGTAAACGGCGGAACTATAGAGCACCGCGATCAGCACGGCCGGCCACAATCGCGGCGCGATCGGCGGCGGCGTCCAGCACCACCGCAACAAGTGTCGGCGCGATTCCCCCACGATATCGTCCCTCGGTTAGGAGGTCAGATTATGGAGGGAATTGCCGCCGATGCCGCAATTGTTCAGTACGAGTTCGCGCAGTTCCGGGGCATCGGCCTCGGCCAGGTAAGCGGCGCCGGCGTCGCCGATCGGGTTATTGGAAAGATCGAGCACGCACAATGTGCGCATGATTGACGAGCGTGCCAGGCGGCGGATCGCGGCCGGGCCCAGGCGATTCGCGGATAAATCGAGCCAGCGGAGCCGCGGCAAGTTCGGCGACTCCGCAAGCGCTTGAATGCCGGATGCTTCCGGGAAGGTTCGACTCAGTTTCAGCACTTCGAGCTCGGCCAACGCAGTGGATTGGCCGATCGCGGCCACGCCGGCTCCCTTGAGAGGGTTCTCGCCCAGCTCGAGATAACTCAGCGATTGCAGCCAAGGAGATGTCAGGAGTTCCGCGACATCGACTGCCAGCAGTCCGCAATTCCGCAGTTCGAGTTTACGCAGAATGCCCGAATCCGCCGAAGCCAGAGACCCGACCAGAAGCGCTGGCGGCAAAGCTGGCCGCTCGAGTTCCAGTTCCGTCAATTGTGCGGCCAACGGTGAAGTCGCCAGGGCCTGCAAGCCTTCCGCCGAGACGGCGTGTTCCTCAAATCGCAGCTCGGAGAGGTTGGCGAACGGCGATTCGCCGAGAATCTTGACATCCATTTCCTCCAACCGAGTGAGCGAGAAATCGAGCCGGCGCAAGCGCCCGAAGCTCGGCGACTCGGCAAGTTGGCCCAGATGCTTCTTTACGCCGGAAGAATGCGGGAATTCGAGCGCTTGGATGGGCGCGGTCGCGAATAATGCAGCAGCCTGCTTCGTGAAGGACGCAGCATGAGCGACCGTGGCTCGCCAGGAGAAGCCGCGGCGCAGGCGGTGGCCGTGCCAGCTGAATCCCGAGGGCAAACTTGGCAACGGATAACTCAGTGCCCAGCCGAGTATGGCATTGGGGTCGTCGCGCCGGCATCGCGACCAGAGCGCATCGTGCTCCGGCACGCGGGCCAGGGCGACCTGCGTGCGAATCAAGGCCGCCCGGTTCGCGTCGCCCGCTTCCTCCACGCAATCGGCGAACACGAGGCGCGGCGCATCCTCGTCCGGATACTCGCACACGGCCCGATAGAGTGCATCCTGCTGGCTGGTCATCGCGGGCAGTTTAGAGCAATCGCGGCCGCTTTCCTATCTCGGTGGCGGAAAAACCCGCGGTCCAAGCGAACGGACACGTCTCCGCTTCGCGCACGCCGCTCCGTTCTGGTACCATTCCTGTAGACGGATCGTTCCGTACTCTCGAGGCTTTCGCCGTGGGACAGAAGATCGAACAAGACCTGCAGCGCTTCCGCAAGCTGGTGCGCGGGAAGGTGAAGAGCAACCTTTCCAAGTACATCAGCCGGGGCGAAATGATCGGCAAGAAGGGGAACGACCTGGTGTCGATCCCGCTTCCGCAGATCAACTTGCCGCAGTTCCGCTACGGTCGAAAGAACTCCGGGGGCGTGGGGGTCGGCGAAGGGCAGCCGGGCCAGCCGCTGACGCCTCCGCAAGACGACGACGGCGACCCGCAGGCCGGCGACACCCCCGGCGGCCATATTCTCGAAGTCGATCTCACCATGGAGGAACTCGCCGAGATTCTCGGCGAAGAACTCGCCCTGCCGCGAATCGAACCGCGCGGCAAGAAGAACATCGTCACCGAAAAGGACAAGTACACCAGCATCCGCAGCGTCGGGCCGGAATCGCTCAAGCACTTCAAGCGCACTTACAAGCGGGCCCTGAAGCGGCAGATCGCCGCGGGAACTTATGACCCCGGCAACCCGATCATCGTGCCGGTTCGCGAGGACAAGCAATACCGCAGTTGGAAGGAAGTGCAGAAGCCGGACAGCGTCGCGTGCGTCGTTTACATGATGGACGTCTCCGGCTCCATGACCGACGAGCAGAAAGAGATCGTGCGTATCGAGGCGTTCTGGATCGACATGTGGATCAAGAAGCACTACACCGGCGTGGAAACGGTGTACATCATTCACGATGCGGTGGCGGCGGAAGTGGACCAGCACACGTTTTACCACACCCGCGAGAGCGGCGGCACCAAGATCAGCTCGGCGTACGAACTGTGCAACAAGATCGTCGATAGCCGCTACCCGCAGAGCGACTGGAACGTCTACGCGTTCCACTTTTCGGATGGCGACAACTGGGGCGACGACGTGCCGAAGTGCATGGACCTGTTGGCGACGAAGCTGTTGCCGAAGTTGAACCTGTTCGGCTACGGCCAGGTGGAATCACCGTACGGCTCCGGCGAGTTCTACGAACACATCAACGAGTTGACGGACGAGCACGAAAACGTGGTGGTGAGCCGCATCCCGGACCGCGACGCGATCCTGGGCAGCATCAAGGAATTCCTGAGCACGGGACGGTGAAGGAGGCGAGCATGTTCAAACAGGTTAACTATCTCGGGTTCGAGGGGCAACCCGAGCTTCGAGCGAAGGCCGAGCAATCGACTGGCGTCCTTGCCGGCGAGGTCCACACTTGGCGGGACGATGTTGAAGTCCGGTGGGAGCCGTCGAATGGGCGAGAAAAGGGCCTGGATCTGACGCTTTCCCTCGCACTAGCGAATGGGGTGACCGATTCGCGGACGGGAACGATCGCGTCTCGGGATCTGGATCGCCCTTTTCGGCTTGCAAACCGGTGTAACCAAATCTGGCGCGACTTGCTTGGCAAAGTGATTCGTCAGCTCGACGACCGCGTTCAAGAATCGCTCGCGGGTCTTGAAGCAGTGGAGGCGTAAACCATGGCCAAATCGCCCATGAGCGACCAGATCCGCGATCTCGCTTTGGAGATGCGCGGCGTACTCGAACGCGAGGAAGCTCGGGAGCGGGTAATTGAACGACTTCTAGTGGAGTTCGAAGCCCGAGAAGAGGAGCAGCTTGCCCAGACGAGAAGATTCGAATCCGAAATCACGGCGCTCAAGATCGAACACGCATCATTAAAGCAACAACTTCAGGATCACCTCGCCCATTATCAAGAAGGGGACAGGCGGCGGTGGACTCTATTCATGGCGCTCTTCGGCGCGGTATTGTCTCTCGCTGCCGGCTTGATTGCCACGTTGGCCAAGAAATAGGCGAAACCCATGAGCCTCGGATTCTACAACACGAACTTGCCCGCGAACCTTCGGCTTCTCAAGGAAGAAATCGAAGGATACGCCCGCAACTACGGCCTCGATTTCTTCGAGACGATCTTCGAAGTCGTCGATGCCGACGACCTCAACGAGATCGCGGCCTACGGCGGCTTCCCCACCCGTTACCCGCACTGGTCGTTCGGGATGCAGTATCAGGAACTGAAAAAGGGCTACGAGTACGGGCTCTCCAAAATTTACGAGATGGTCATCAACAACGACCCGTGTTACGCCTACCTGATGCGCTGCAACCACACCGTCGATCAGAAGTTGGTGATGGCCCACGTGTACGGCCACTGCGACTTCTTCAAGAACAACGCCTACTTCAGCCACACCACGCGGAAGATGATGGACGAGATCGCCAACCACGCGGCCCGCATCCGCGGCTACGTGGAACGCTTCGGCGAAGACGAAGTCGAAAAGTTCCTCGACCGCTGCATGTCGATCGACGATCTCATCGACATCCATTCGGTGGCGATCAAGCGCCGCGACGGCAATTCCCGATACGATTTCGCGACGAAATCCAGCGAAGACGAAGAGGATAGCCGCACCCAGCGCTTCAAGGCGAAAGGGTACATGGAGGACTACATCAACCCCCCGGCGACGCTTAAGGGGGAGGAGGATGAAGAGAAGAAAAAGAAGGACCGCCAGTCGCAGCAGTTCCCGGATCGACCGGAGAAGGACGTGCTGCTCTTTTTGATCGAGCACGCGCCGCTGAAGACCTGGCAGCGCGACGTGCTGAGCATCGTCCGCGACGAGGCGTATTATTTTTACCCGCAAGCTCAAACGAAGATCATGAACGAAGGTTGGGCAAGTTTTTGGCATAGTACCATCATGACGCAGAAGGTGCTCGAACCGTCCGAAGTGATCGATTACGCCGACCACCATTCCGGCACGATGGCCACCAGTTCGCGGCGGCTCAATCCCTACAAGCTCGGCATCGAACTGCTTCGCGACGTCGAACGCCGCTGGAACATGGGCCAGTTCGGGGCCGAGTGGGATAACTGCGAAGACATGGAGAAGAAGCGGACATGGGACAAGCAGATCGGGCTCGGCCGGCAGAAACTCTTCGAAGTCCGCCGTGTTCACAACGACATTACCTTCATCGATACTTACCTCACCCCCGAATTCTGCCGCGAGTACAATTTGTTCTCATTCAACTACCAGGATCAGACGAAGAATTACATCGTCGAGTCGCGGGAATTCCAGAAAGTCAAGCAGCGCCTGCTCTTCAGCTTGACGAACTTCGGCAAACCGTGGATATACGTTACCGACGGGAACCATGGCAACCGCGGCGAACTCCTGTTGCGGCACGACCATAATGGGGTAGATTTGAAAATGGACGAGGCGCAAGACACCCTCTCCAACGTACAGTATGTATGGGGGCGGCCCGTTCACCTGGAAACCGTGATCGACGACCAGCCCGTGTTGCTCTCCTTCGACGGAACCGAACACCAACAACAAGCCATCGGGGGGACCGATGAACCTCGCGGAAAAGCTTCTGCCAAGGCTAAGTGAGTGGCAGCCGACCGGCGCCGGCCGCCATTCGTGGTCGACCGACGTGGAGGGCTGGAACCTGCACCTCGCGGTCGATCGCGCCGACTCCATGTCGTGCTTGATCTGGGAATTGACTCTATCGCGAACCGCGGACGCTCCGGCCGGCCTCACGCTGAAGGCGTGGGCCGAAGGAATCGTCGAGCGCGTCGGCGGCCTCATGGAAGATTTGAAGGTGTACGAGATCGATCCGGTGGCGGACGAAGCGGTGTTGCGGAGCGATTCGCCGAGCCGGCGCGGCGCGGCCCTCGCTTACTACGAGGTGCAACTGCACGGCGTCCGCCGCGCCGTGGTCCGCCGCTTCACGGCCAACAAGGCCAAGCCGGGCCGCGACCAGTCGCCCTTTGCCTTGACTCACGAAGTGATGGCCCACCTGGCCGAAGACATCATCGGTTAATCGCAATCCAAAATTCCTTCTTCTAATCCGCGGGCGGCAAGCATGCCGCTTGCGGATTTGCCTGCGAGTGATCCGTTTTTCCCGTCTTGACGCATATCCCATTCTCACCATATCCATCCCCTCAGTGGTTTGTTAAGATATGGGTTGGATTGAAGCTGCCCGGCCTGGCGCCGCGTCGCCCCAACTTCACCGTCGCACCATCATGAGAGACCGTCGTTTCTTGCGCATGCAACTGGAAGTGGTGGAAGATCGGCTCGTGCCGTCGTCCACGCCGGCGGCCGTGCCGCATCCCGCGGGCTACGATGCCGCGATCGCCCGCATCGACCCGACCCACGAGGCGGCAACCTTTCCCGAAGTCCGCAACGATTCGCGCGCCGCGAACGACCGCATTTCCATCTCGATCGCGACGATCACCGTCACCGATCCGAACCCCGATCCATTCTTCCCCGCCCGTCCCGCGCCTGTGGCGACGATCCACTTGAGTTTGCAGTCAGTCAGCTTGGTGCAGGAGGCGGAACACCACGTCGCCTCGCGCGATCGAACGATCGATCTGCCGCCGATCCAGGAATCGCCGGCGATTGTTCGGTCGCGTTTGCTATCGACTCCGATAACACCCCACCACACCGAGGTGCTTGCTTTTTCCCACGTTGCCGCGGTCGATTCCCTTCCCGTCAACGCGGAATGGAATTCGGTAACCGGTTTGAAGTCGTGGCTGAAGGGCAAACAGCTTCCAGCATTTACTCGGCATGTTCCCGAAGCGTTGGCTACTCCCGCAGCAACCGTGGCCGAAACCGACCCGCCAGCCGATGAGGCGATCGTCGACGAAGTGGAACTGCCGCTCGATGCGATTGTGTCGCTGTTCCCGGCCGGAACGCCGATTGCCGGTGCGGTGGCCTGGAACCTCGCGGCGCTGGAGCAATGCGCGGCGGCCCTTTTGGCGGAATTACCCGATTCGGGCATTGCCGAAGCGCTGGCCGATCCCGAACGTTATCTCTGGGTGAGCGCCGCGGCCCTCGTGGCGGCCACGACCGTCGGCGTCACCCGCATTCAGCGTCCTGGCCGCGACGCCGTTCCCGTCGTGCTCGGTGCCGATTCCATCCCTCCGCCCCGAGCGAAATCCCAGCGAAAAGAGCCCCTCCGTGTCCGCGGAAGCTGAGAGTGGCGCTGCTCCCTTCGAGCCATTGAACCCGACGGCGGATCCAAGCGCCCTCGACTCGCTTTACCGCGCCTATACGCCCTATCTGCGCGCCATCGTTCGCCGCAATCTCAGCGACCGCTTGCAAGGGAAGTTCGATTCGATGGACGTGGTGCATTCGGTGTGGGCGCGGGTCGCGCGCCAATTGGGGGAAGACGGCTGGCAGGTGGAGAACGAGGAACAATTGCGCGGATTGTTGGCGACGATTGCCCGCCGCCGCGTCGCGAGTCGGGCCCGCCGCCCGGAAGCGCTCGGCGAACTACCCGACGGCGATTGGGAACGCTTACCGGAGGAAAGGCGAGCGCGGCCGAGCGAAGTGGCCCAGGCCAACGAACTGTGGGAACGGATGCTGACGCTCTGTCCGCCGGAGCATCGCGCCATTCTGGAATTGCGCCGCCAGGGACTGCTTCTGGAGGAAATCGCCGAGCGCACCGGGTTGCACGAGGGGAGCGTTCGCCGCGTGCTTCGGCAACTGGCCCGCGACCTGGCGCTCGACAATCGGCCGCTGCCCCGAGATCGCCATGACACCGGTCGCGGAACGTGAATCGCGTTCGGACATCGAGCGGTTGGCCCGCGCTCTGGCCGAGGCGTGGCGCGGCGGCGAGCGACCGCTGGCCGAATCCTATCTCGATCGCTTCCCCGATCTTTGGAATAACCCGGACGCAGCCCTGGAACTGATCGCCGAGGAACTCGCCCTTCGCGCCGATTACGATTGCCCCACCTCGCTCTCGGAACTTACCTGCCGATTCCCGCAATGGGCCGAACAGGTGCAGGCCCTTTGGGAATGCCAGCAGCTATTGGGTGCGCAGCCGCTGGCGCCGCGATTCCCGGAAGCGGGCGACAGGCTGGGTGAGTTTCATCTCGTTGCGGAACTGGGCCGCGGCGCTCACGGCCGCGTGTTCCTGGCCCAACAGGAATCGCTGGCGGATCGCCGAGTCGTCTTGAAACTCAGCGCCGGCACGGGAACGGAACACTTGTCGCTCGCCCGATTGCAGCACACGCACATTGTGCCGCTCTATTCGGCCCACGAGTTTCCGGAGCGCGGCCTGCGCGGTTTATGCATGCCGTATTTCGGAGGCATCGCGCTTGCCCAACTCCCGCCGCGCATCAATGGCGGTCGCGGCTTGGTGGCCGCCATTGGAGCGGAAGCTGCTGGATCGGCGCGAAACTTCCTCGCTCACGCCTCCGCAGAAGAGGCGATCTGCTGGATCGGCGCCGGGCTAGCCGACGCCCTTCAATACGCCCACGATCGCGGCACGTTACACCTCGACTTGAAGCCGGCGAACGTGCTGCTCGCGGCCGACGGCATTCCCATGCTCCTCGATTTCCACCTGGCCCGTTCGCCGCTGGCAGCCGGCTCCGCCCCGCCCGCATGGCTCGGCGGCACTCCCGGCTACATGGCCCCGGAGCTATCGTTCGCGGTGGACGCCGTGCGCGAAGGGCGGACGATCCCCCGCGCTGTCGATGGCCGAGCCGACATATATTCCCTCGGCGTCCTGCTCCGCGAATTGCTCTATGCGATGTTAGGGAACAACCGCGTCGGTCCGGGCTTGGACGCCATCTTGAGCCGGTGCACGGAGGCGCTTTCCACGAAACGCTACGCGACGGCCGCCGAACTTGCCGCCGACTTCCGCAGGCAACTCGCTAACCTTCCCCTTAAAGGGGTACGCAATCGATCCCTTTCCGAGCGTCTGGCGAAGTGGCGGCGGCGGCGGCCGTTGGGGTTGCCGCTATCGCTTGCGCTCGGGGCTCTTCTTGTCGCCGCGGCGGCGTTCGCATGGCATTGGAATGGGCTCGCGGGGCGGGCCAAGAAGGCCGAGCGCACCGGCGCCGCTCACCTGGCGCGCCGCCAATTTCCGGAGGCCATCGAGGCCTATCGCGGCGGTGCGTCCCTTATCGAAGGGCTTCCATTCCAAACCCCATTGCGAACGGAACTGCGGCACGGCATGCAAAGCGCGGAGCGCGGCCGGATCGCCGCCGACCTGCACAGCTTCTGCGAACAAGCCCGGCCGTTCTTCGATCCCGATGCGATCGCCTCGGAACGATCGCGGCAAGCGCGGCAGAAGTGCCGGGAACTCTGGGATCGCCGCGATTCGCTCTTTGCGGCGCTCGCGGGGCTTTCGGATGCCGATCTGGAACGGCGCTGCCGGGCCGACTTGCAAGACCTCGCAATTCTCGCGGCCGGCTCGGCGGATCATCGTTCCGCATTAACCACGTTGGAAACGGCCGAGAAGCTGCTCGGCCCGAGTGC
>Ga0134125_10007733_pt1 | contig 12125 bp, 8 predicted proteins | sample KB31751_FD_96464 | JGI IMG/M metagenome (GOLD analysis project Ga0134125, IMG submission 96464) | Terrestrial soil microbial communities with excess Nitrogen fertilizer from Kellogg Biological Station, Michigan, USA - KB3-175-1 | ecosystem: Environmental > Terrestrial > Soil > Unclassified ... | reverse complement strand
CGGGCCGGCCGGGCGCGGCCTGGACGTGTCCGCGTTCCGCCAGGTGCTCCAGGTGGACCCGGCGGCCAGGACCGCTGTGGTCGGCGGGATGACCACCTACGAGGACCTGGCCGACGCGACCCTACGGCACGGGCTGATGCCGCTGGTGGTGCCGCAGCTGAAAACGATCACCCTGGGCGGGGCCGTCACCGGCCTGGGCATCGAGTCCACCTCGCTGCGTAATGGCATGCCACACGAATCGGTGCTGGCCATGGACATCCTGACCGGCGACGGCCGGGTGGTGACGGCCACGCCCGGGAACGAGCACGCCGACCTGTTCCGCGGCTTCCCGAACTCCTACGGCACGCTGGGCTACGCGCTGTCGCTCACCATCGAGCTGGAGCCGGTCGCGCCGTTCGTGCACCTGCGGCACTTCCCATTCCGCGACCCGGCGGCGGCTATGGACGCGATCGCGCAGATCGCGGCGGAGGGCAGCTACCAGGGCCACCGGGCTGACTTCCTGGACGGCACCATGTTCAGCCTGGACGAGACGTACCTCACGCTGGGCGCGTACAGCGACGTGGCGCCGTGGCAGGGCGACTACACCCGGGGCCGGATCTACTATCAGTCGCTGCGCGGGCCCCGCGAGGATTTCCTGACCATCCGCGATTACCTGTGGCGCTGGGACACCGACTGGTTCTGGTGCTCCCGGCCGTTCGGCGTGCAGAACCCGGTGGTCCGCGCGCTCTGGCCGCGCCGGTACCGGCGGTCGGACGTGTACCGCCGGCTGGTCGCCTTCGACCGGCGGTACGGCCTGTCCGACACGCTGACCGCGCGCCGCCAGCTGCCACCGCGCGAGGCAGTGATCCAGGACGTGGAGATCCCGGTCGGCCGGGGCGCCGAATTCCTCCGGTTCTTCGCCGCCGACGTCGGCATGAGCCCGGTGTGGCTGTGCCCGCTGCGGCTGCGCAGCGAAACGGCCTGGCCGCTGTACCCGCTGGCGCCCGGTGAGGTGTACGTGAACTTCGGCTTCTGGGGCACCGTGCCGCTGCCCCCGGGCCGCGGCGACGGGTACCACAACCGGCTGATCGAGGACGAGGTGGCCGCGCTCGGCGGGCACAAGGGCCTGTACTCGACGTCGTTCTACACCGAGGAGCAGTTCTGGGCGAGCTACAACGGGCCGGCCTACGCCGCGCTCAAGCGCGGGTACGACCCAGACGGAAGGCTGGCCGGGCTGTACGAGAAGTGCGTGCGCGGGCAGTAGGCGAAGGGAAGGCAGAGATGGCGCTGGCCGACGTGTTCGAGCGGGTCGCGGGACCCGACGCCCCGGTGGAGTTCAAGGCGTACGACGGGAGCTCGGCCGGCCCGCCGGGTGCCCCGGTCCGGATCACCGTCCGGTCCCCGGTCGCCGTGGCCTACCTGGCCCAGGCGCCGGGCGCGCTGGGCCTGGCCCGCGCCTATGTGTCCGGTCACCTGGACGTGGACGGCGACATGTACACCGCGCTGGCCCGGATGATGCAGGCCCAGCAGGTGGATATCAGCGCGGCCGGGCGGCTGCGCTTGCTGCGCGAACTCGGCGGGCCGAAGCTGCTGCTGCCCCGCATCCCCCCGCCCCCGCAGGAGGTCCGGGTCAACCGGCGCTGGCTGAGCGGCAAGCGGCACTCGAAGCAGCGCGACGCCTCGGCCATCTCGCACCACTACGACGTGTCCAACCGGTTCTACGAGTGGCTGCTCGGACCGTCCATGACGTACACGTGCGCCGTCTACTCGGCGGCGACCGACACGCTGGAGAAGGCCCAGTTCGACAAGTACGACCTCGTCGCCCGCAAGCTCGGGCTGGAGCCCGGCATGCGGCTGCTCGACGTGGGCTGCGGCTGGGGCGGCATGGTGCGGCACGCGGCCCGGGAGTACGGCGTGCAGGCGCTCGGCGTGACCCTGTCGAAGCAGCAGGCGTCCTGGGCCCAGCACGCGATCGACGAGCAGGGCCTGTCCGGGCTGGCCGAAGTGCGCCACCTGGACTACCGGGACGTCACCGAGGGCGACTTCGACGCGGTCAGCTCGATCGGGCTCACCGAGCACATCGGCCAGGCCCAGCTGCCGGGCTACTTCTCGTTCCTGCTGGGCAAGCTCCGGCCGGAGGGCCGGCTGCTCAACCACTGCATCACCCGGCCCGACAACCAGGGCCCGGCCCGGGTGGCCGGCGGGTTCATCAACCGGTACGTGTTCCCGGATGGCGAGCTGGAGGGGCCCGGTTTCCTGCTGTCGCTGATGAACGACACCGGCTTCGAGGTCCGGCACGAGGAGAACCTGCGCGAGCACTACGCGCTGACGCTGGCCGGCTGGTGCGCGAACCTGGACGCGCACTGGGACGAGGCCGTGGCCGAGGTGGGCGAGGGCACCGCGCGGGTGTGGCGGCTGTACATGGCCGGCTCGCGGCTCGGCTTCGAGCGCAATGTGGTCCAGCTGCACCAGATCCTGGGCGTGAAGCTGGGCACTGACGGCCAGTCGGGCATGCCGCTGCGCCCGGACTGGGACGCGCAGCGGCAGACGTCCGAGGTCGGCTAGCGGTCAGCGGCCAGGCTGGCGGTAGCTGTCGGCCACGGTGAACGCGAGCTCCAGGGCCTGGCTGCGGTTGAGCCGCGGGTCACACGCGGTCTCGTACCGCTGATGCAGGTCGTCAGCGGCGATCTGGTGGCTGCCGCCGACGCACTCGGTGACGTTGTCGCCGGTGAACTCGATGTGGATGCCGCCCGGGTGGGTGCCCAGGCTGCGGTGCACCTCGAAGAATCCAGTCACCTCATCGAGGACGTCCTCGAACCGGCGGGTCTTGTGGCCGCTCGGCGCCTCGAACGTGTTCCCGTGCATCGGGTCGCATATCCAGGCGACCGGGATCCCCTCCGCACTGACCGCGCGCACCAGCGGTGGCAGCAGGGTGCGAACCTGGCCAGCGCCGAGCCGGGTGATGAGGGACAGCCGGCCCGGCTCGCCCGCCGGGCTGAGCTTGCGGACCAGCGGCACCAGTTCCTCCGGGGTGGCCTTCGGGCCCACCTTGAGGCCGACCGGGTTGCGCACGCTGGTGGCGAACTCGACGTGCGCGCCGTCCAGCGCCCGGGTCCGCTCGCCGATCCACAGGAAGTGCGCGGACGTGTCATAGGCCAGCCCGGTACGCGAGTCGATCCGGGTCAGCGCCTGCTCGTAGGGCAGGATCAGCGCCTCGTGGCTGGAGAACAGCTCGACCGTGTGCAGTTCACGGGGGTCGGCACCACAGGCCCGCATGAAGGCCAGCGCGCGCTCGATCTCCCCGGCCAGCCGTTCGTAGCGCTGGCCGGACGGGCTCTCCCGGACGAAGTCCTGGTTCCACGCGTGGACCTGGTGCAGGTCCGCGAACCCGCCGGTGGTGAAGGCGCGGCAGAGGTTCAGCGTCACCGCGGCGCAGTGGTAGGCCCGCAGCAGGCGGGCCGGGTCCGGGGTTCGGGCCTGCGCGGTGAAGTCCAGCCCGTTGACCGCGTCACCCAGGTAAGCGGGCAGCTCCACCGGGCCCCCGGCGCTGTCCCGCACCTCGGTCGACCGCGACCGGGGCTTGGCGAACTGGCCCGCCAGCCGGCCCACCTTCACGATCGGGATGCTGGCCGCGTAGGTCAGCACCACCGCCATCTGCAGCAGCGTCTGCAGCTTGGCCCGGACGGCGTCCGCGGTGGCGCCGGCGAACGTCTCCGCGCAGTCCCCGCCCTGGAGCAGGAACGCCTCGCCGCGGGTGACCGCGGCCAGCCGGTCCCGGAGCAGGTCGCACTCCCCGGCGAAGACCAGCGGCGGCAGCCCGGCGATCTCGGTGGTCACCGCGTCCAGGGCGGCCTGGTCCGGCCAGGCAGGCTGATGGGCGGCGGCGCGGCGGCGCCAGGCCGCTTGTCCCGACGCTGATGTCGTGACGGCGGTCATGGCCGCCCCCCCGGAAATAGTGGTCCAAACGATGACCTGCTCACGTTACGCGCCCCGGGCCGGTGCGCGGGGACCGCACGCGACAATAAGGCGATGGAAGACAATGGCAGCATGGAAGCTGCCCAGCCGGACACCGGCGGCCCGGTCCGCGAGATCGTCGTGCTCGGCTCGACCGGGTCGATCGGCACTCAGGCCGCGGATATCATCCGGCGCAACCCCGGCCGGTTCCGGGTGGCCGGGCTGGCCGCCGGGGGTGGCAACCCCGGGCTGCTCGCCGCTCAGGCCATCGAGTTCGGGGCCGACGTGGTCGCGGTAGCCAGCGAGCGCGCCGCGCCCGCGGTCCGCGATGCGCTGCGCGCTGCGGCGGCCGAGGCGGGCGGCGGCCGGCCGCTGCCCAAGGTGCTGGCCGGCCCGGCCGCGGTGGCCGAGGCGGCCGCCTGGCCGTGCGATGTCGTGCTGAACGCGGTCACCGGCTCGGTCGGCCTGGCCGCCACGCTGGCCGCCCTGGAGGCGGGCCGCACCCTGGCCCTGGCCAACAAGGAGTCCCTGATCACCGGCGGCCCGCTGGTCGCCGGGAAAGCCGCGCCCGGGCAGATCGTGCCGGTCGACTCCGAGCACTCGGCCATCGCGCAATGCCTGCGCGGCGGCCGCGACCGCGAGGTGGCCCGGCTGGTGCTGACCGCGAGCGGCGGCCCGTTCCTCGGCCGCCGCCGGGCCGACCTGGCGCAGGTGACCCCCGAGCAGGCGCTGGCCCACCCGAACTGGAACATGGGGCCGGTGGTCACGATCAACTCGGCCACGCTGGTGAACAAGGGCCTGGAGGTCATCGAGGCGCACCTGCTGTTCGGCATCGGCTTCGACCGGATCGAGGTGGTGGTGCACCCGCAGTCGGTCATCCACTCGATGGTCGAGTTCACCGACGGCGCGACCATCGCCCAGGCCAGCCCGCCGGACATGCGGATCCCGATCGCGCTGGGGCTGGCCTGGCCGGACCGGGTGCCGGGCGCCGGGCCCGCCCTCGACTGGACCAGCGCGCACACCTGGACCTTCCAGCCCCTGGACGACGAGGCGTTCCCGGCGGTCGGGCTGGCCCGGGAGGCGGGCCGCACCGGGGGCACCGCCCCCGCCGTCTACAACGCGGCCAATGAGATCTGCGTCGGGGCGTTCCGGGCGGGCCGGATCGCGTTCCCCCGGATCGTGGATACGGTCGCGAAGGTAGTCTCTGAGCATGAGAGCGCGGCGCAGGACGCGGTGACGCTGGAGGACGTGCTGGCCGCGGATGCCTGGGCGCGGGCCCGGGCCGAGGAGCTGACCGGCACCAGGCCGGGTGGTGTGCGTGACGCCCAGGACGGGGCACGCGGGGAGGGAGAGTCGGCCGGATGACCCTGCTCGGCTGGATCATCTTCATCTTCGCCCTGCTTTTCTCGATCATGCTGCACGAGGCGGGGCACTTCGTGACCGCGAAGAAGTTCGGCATGAAGGTCACCCAGTTCTTCGTGGGGTTCGGGCAGACCCTGTGGTCCTGGACCAGGGGGGAGACCGAGTACGGGGTCAAGGTGATCCCGGCCGGCGGCTACGTCAAGATCGTCGGGATGACCGCGCTGGAGGACGTGGACCCGGCCGACGAGCCGCGGTCGTTCCGCCGGCAGCCAGCCTGGGAACGGATGATCGTGCTGGCCGCCGGGTCGTTCATGCACTTCGTGCTGGCCTTCGTGCTGCTGTTCATCCTGGCCGTGGGGATCGGCCTGTCGAACACGAACTCGACCACGATCGGGGCCATCGACCCCTGCGTGCCGAAGACCGACACCGCGGCCAGCTGCGTCAAGTCCGACCCGGTGTCCCCGGCGTCGAGGAGCGGCTTCCAGGCTGGTGACCAGGTGGTCGCACTGGCCGGGCAGCCGGTGCACAGCTGGACTCAGCTGGGCTCGGCGATCCGCGCCCAGCCCCCGGGCACCCCGGTGACGGTCACCGTGCTGCGCGACGGGCACCGGGTCACGCTGCACCCCTCGCTGGCCACCATCGACGGCCGGAAGGGCTCCTACCTGGGCATCTCGCCCGCTGCGATATTCCAGACACTGGGGCCGATCGCCGGGATCAGGTACGCCGGCTCGGAGTTCGGCCAGATCGTGACCGGCTCGGTCAGCGCGCTGGGCAGCATTCCCAAGGCCATCCCGGACCTGTTCGCCAAGGACCGGAGCAGCACCGCGGGCGGCAACGTGACCAGCGTGGTCGGCGCCGGGGAGTACACCGGCCAGGCGTTCGCGGCCCAGGTCGGCTGGCAGACCAAGGTCACCGTGGTGCTGCTCATCGTGATCTCGCTGAACATCTTCGTCGGCCTGTTCAACCTGCTGCCGCTGCTCCCGCTGGACGGTGGCCACCTGGCTGTCGTGATCTACGAGCAGTTCCGGACCTGGCTGGCCCGGCTCCGGGGCAGGCCCGACCCGGGCCTGGTTGACATGCGTAAGCTGCTTCCGCTAAGCGTCGGCGTGTTCGCCGTGCTGGTGGGCTTCGCCCTGCTGCTGATCATGGCGGACCTGGTTAACCCGGTACACATACCCCAGTGATTCCTGACCACGACCAGTGACCCTTTACTAAGACGCAGTCTTGACCAAGACACAGTGAGGGATTAACGATCATGACGATCGATCTGGGCATGCCGCAGCCTCCCGCCGAGCCGCTGGCGCCGCGGCGCAAGTCCCGCCAGATCATGGTGGGTAAGGGCAAGCACACGGTCCCGGTGGGCGGCGGTGCGCCGGTGTCGGTGCAGTCGATGACCACCACGGTGACCGCCGACGTGAACGCCACCCTGCAGCAGATCGCCGAACTGACCGCGTCGGGCTGCCAGATCGTCCGGGTGGCGGTGCCCTCGCAGGATGACGCGGACGCGCTGCCCGCGATCGCCCGCAAATCGCAGATACCGGTCATCGCTGACATCCACTTCCAGCCGAAGTACGTGTTCGCCGCCATCGACGCGGGCTGCGGCGCGGTCCGGGTCAACCCCGGCAATATCAAGGCCTTCGACGACAAGGTGGCCGAGATCGCCCGGGCCGCCTCAGCGGCCGGGATCCCGATCCGGATCGGGGTGAACGCGGGGTCCCTGGACAAGCGCCTGCTGGCCAAGTACGGCCGGGCCACCGCGGCCGCTCTGGTCGAGTCCGCGCTGTGGGAATGCTCGCTGTTCGAGGAGCACGGCTTCACCGATCTCAAGATCTCGGTCAAGCACCACGACCCGGTGGTGATGATCGCCGCCTACCGGCAGCTGGCCCAGTCCTGTGACTACCCGCTGCACCTCGGGGTCACCGAGGCGGGTCCCGCCTTCCAGGGCACGGTCAAGTCCGCGGCCGCATTCGGCGCACTGCTGGCCGAGGGCATCGGGGACACGATCCGGGTGTCACTGTCCGCGCCGCCGGTCGAGGAGGTCAAGGTCGGCATCGCCATCCTGGAGTCGCTCGGGCTGCGCGACCGCGGGCTGGAGATCGTGTCCTGCCCATCCTGTGGCCGGGCCCAGGTCGACGTGTACACACTGGCCGACGAGGTCACCGCGGGCCTGGAGGGCATGGAGGTGCCGCTGCGGGTAGCGGTGATGGGCTGCGTGGTGAACGGCCCCGGCGAGGCGCGGGAGGCCGACCTCGGCGTGGCGTCCGGGAACGGCAAGGGGCAGATCTTCGTCAAGGGCCAGGTCATCAAGACCGTGCCGGAATCGCAGATCGTGGAGACCCTCATCGAGGAGGCGATGAAGCTCGCCGAGTCGATCGAGGGCGCGGTGCCCCCGGCCGCTCCGGAGGTCACGGTCTCCTAGGAGATCGCGGGTCAGCCGTCCGGCGGCTGGCCGTCCGGGTTGCCGTCCGCGACGATCAGCTCGCCGACCTGCTCGGTGAGCAGCGCGCGGGCTTCCGGGTGCAGCTGGCCGTCGGTGACCAGGGTGTCCACCTCATCGAGGGCAGCGAACGAGCTCAGCCCGACAATGCCCCATTTAGTGTGATCTGCGACGACTGTCACCCGGCGGGCCGCGTGCACGAAAGCCCGGTTGGTCTCCGCCTCGGCCAGGTTGGGCGAGGTGAGCCCGGCGGCCGGGTCGATCCCGTGGCAGCCCAGGAACAGCTGGTCCACGTGCAGGGACCGGATAGCGCTGTCGGCGATCGGGCCGACCAGGGCGTCCGAGGGGGTGCGCACCCCCCCGGTCAGCACGACCTGGACAGTACCGCCCAGCGGCCCGCCGGGCCGCGCGCCAAAGATGCTGGCCACCCGTACCGAATTGGTAACGATCGTCAGGCCCGCCACGTCGAGCAACTGCCCGGCCAGGGCGAAGGTCGTGGTCCCGGCGGACAGCGCGATCGCGGTGCCCGGTTTCACCAGGTCGGCGGCGACCCGGGCGATGGCCTCCTTCTGCGGCTTGGCCAGTACCGACTTGGCCTCGAAACCGGGCTCGTGGCTGCTGGGCACGCCGGGCAGCACCGCCCCGCCGTGCACCTTCTCGATCAGGCCAGCCTGGGCCAGCGCCTCGAGGTCGCGCCGGATCGTCATGTCCGACACGCCGAGGCGCTGAGTGAGGTCGCTTACCCGCGCGCTCCCGGCGCGCCGGACGTCCTCCAGGATCAGGGACTGCCGGTGTCTGGCCAGCATGCGTGGACCTTCCTCATCCCCCGGGCCAGCCTGTGGCGAGCGCCGCTAACCCGTGATGACGCCGGAACCGGATCTTTATGCCTTGTTCGTTGACGATCGACTCTGTGTGATTTAGCTTAAGGCTCCACAAGAGGAGCGCCGCTTTCGATCACGAGCCCGATTGATAGCGCTAACTTTGGGGGGCATGTGGGCCGTCCGGGTGCCCGCACACACCTGGGGCGCCGGAGTTCCGCGGCGGCCCAGCCTCGGAACACGACCAAGGATTCGAGGGCAGGCGATGCACCCAATGCGGCCCAGGTTGGCTGCGAGGTCTCGTCGCGGCGGGCTGGCCGCAGGCGCTGGACATCGCCGCGCGACCGCTGCCCGCTGCACTCCCTCCACCCGCGGCGGCGAACGCGGGCCGGCCCGGAGGCCGGGTTCACTCGTCAGCTTTGCGGCGGGCCGCGCTGTGGCGTCACGCCGAGAGGAAATTCTCCTGGAGGTAGATAGATGAACATCGACCCCAAGGTCGACGAGGCCATCGAAACACTCAACATGAAGGATGGCCCGACCCGCCGCCGGCTGCTCAGTGGCGCTGGCCTGGTCAGCGTGTCGGCGGCCGCTTCTGGCCTGCTGGCGGCGTGCACGTCAAGCGCGCCCAGCAGCGCGGCGAAGAACGCGGCGGGCAACTTCCCGACCACCCCGAAATGGCAGTTCTGGTACGTCAACCACGTCACCACCAACCCGTTCTTCGTGCCCACCCAGTACGGCTTCCAGGACGCGGCCGCGCTGCTGGGCCTGCCCACCCCGAAGTGGGGCGGCTCGCAGAACTCCCTGGCCTCGGAGATGGTCAGCTACTTCAACACCGCGATCTCCGCCAAGGCGGCCGGGATCTTCTACGCCGGAATCGACGCCACCTCGTTCACCACCCCGGTGAAGAACGCGATGAACGCGGGCATCCCGGTGCTCAGCTACAACGCTGACGGCCTGGTCAAGAAGGGTATCGCGGACATCGGCACGAACCGGCTGGCCTACGTCGGCCAGGCGCTGTACATCTCCGGCCAGCAGCTAGGCCAGAGGATCAAGTCGCTGGTCCCAGGGGGCGGGGAGATCGCAATCTTCATCGCCACCCCCGGCTCGGGTAACATCCAGCCCCGCTACGACGGCGCGGTGTCGGTGCTTGGCAGCTCCTACACGGTGCACGAGGTGGCCACGGGCGCGGCGACCGGCGCCGAACTCTCGGCGGAGAAGGCGTTCCTGACCGGGCACAAGTCGCTCAAGGGCGCGTTCGCGGTGGACGCGGGCTCGACCCAGAACCTCGGCCAGGCGCTGGCCTCGACCGGCCTCAAGATCCCTAACGGCGGGTTCGACACCACCCCGACCACGCTCAGCAACATCCAGGGGGGGAAAACCGACTTCACCATCTACCAGGATCCATATCTGCAGGGGTTCCTGCCGACGCTGTACACCTTCCTGTTCAACCTCTCCGGCGGCACGGAGCACCCGCCGAACACCGACACCGGCCTGACCTTCATCACCAAGTCCAACGCGGCGCCGTACACGAAGAGCAGCCGGTTCCAGGGCTCGACCAGCGCGCAGAAGTACATCCCGCGCCCGTCCGGCGCGATCCAGAACCCCATCGCCACCACCAGCACCTGACATAGCGGCACTGGCACGGATGACCGGCGGCGGGGCAGACTGGCACTAACGCCAGTCTGCCCAGCCGCCGATTGATGTGGGTGTACCCGAAGCCCCAGTGACAGGCGAGCTATACGGAATCTGGAGTCGACATGAGCGAGATCACTGAGCGCACACCGCAGGCCGTGTCGCCGTCCGGGGGCGGGCCGGCGCGCGGTGGGTCGAATCCGCTCGGCAGCGCGCTAGCCGTGCTGGCCCGCCAGCGCGAAGCGACAGTCTTCGTGGTGGCGGTAGTGCTGCTGCTCTACTTCGGCATCAGGTACAACTCGACGTTCGTCAGCCAGACGAACCTGTCCAACCTGCTCTCGAACACCGCGGCGCCGATCATCATCATCGCGATCGGCGAGGTGTTCCTGCTGATCTGCGGCGAGATCGACCTGTCAGCCGGCTTCGTGTTCACGTTCGCGCCGTTCCTGATGCACTACCTGATCGACTTCTACGGCGTGCCAGCCTGGCCGGCGATCATCATCTCGCTGCTGTTCGGCGTGTTGGTCGGCTGGGTCAACGGCTTTCTCACCGTCGCCATGGGCCTGCCCTCGTTCATCACCACGCTGGGCACCGGTTTCATTCTGCTGGGCCTCACGCTGACCACCTCGCACGCCTACCCGGCCAACATCCCGGCCTCCACGGAAGGCATCGGCCACTGGTTCGGCTCGGGTGCGTGGGCCCAGTTCGTCTGGGCGCTCGTGCTCACCGCGATCTTCTACCTCGTGCTGAACCGGACCAAGTGGGGCCTGCACACGGTCGCGACCGGCGGGAACCAGCTTGGCGCCCGCGAGGCGGGCATCAAGACCGGCCGGATCAAGTACGGCAACTTCATGCTCACCTCAACCCTGGGCGCGCTGGTCGGCCTGCAGACGGCCTTCTACACCAACACCATCGACCCGAGCGCCGGCGGGTACCAGCCGATGTTCTACGCGGTGACGGCGGCGGTCATCGGCGGCACGGCGATGCTCGGCGGCCAGGGCACCATCATCGGCGCGTTCCTCGGCGGGATCGTCCTCGCCACCCTCACCAACGGCCTCAACGTCGCCGGGATCAGCGCGAACCCGCTGAACATCGTGTTCGGGGCGGCCATCCTGCTTTCCATGATCGCCAATGTCCGGCTCGCGCGGCTGCGAGCTGCAGGGAGGGAATGATGTCGGCAGAGCCAACGCCCAGCCCGGCCACGACCGGCGCGGTGGCCGACGCCAGCGGCGACGTGCTCCGGGTCGAGCACATCAGCAAGCGGTTTGGCGCCGTCCGCGCGCTGCACGACGTGAACCTGCACCTGGGCCAGGGCGAGGTGCTCGGGCTGCTGGGCGACAACGGCGCGGGCAAGTCCACCCTCATAAAGATCATCTGCGGCTTCCAGCAGCCCACGTCGGGAAAGATCATTCTGGAGGGGCAGGAGATCACGCTCAAGTCGGTCGACCACGCCCGCTCGCTCGGCATCGACACCGTGTACCAGGACCTGGCCCTGATCAATGAGCTCACCGTCTACCACAACATGTTCCTGAACCGGGAACAGACCCGCTGGTCGCTGCTGTCCAACCGGCGTATGCGGCGGACGGCCCAGGAGCAGCTGGACCGGATCGGGGTGGACATCCCGTCCGTCGATGCCGAGGTGGCCAAGCTGTCCGGTGGGCAGCGCCAGGCCATCGCGGTGGCCCGGGCGGTGACGTCCAACGCCAAGGTGCTGCTGCTGGACGAGCCGCTGGCCGCGATGGGCGCCAAGGAAGGCGCGATGATCCTGGAACTGGTCAAGGACCTGAAGCAGCAGGGTGAGGTCTCGATCATCATGATCATGCACAACTACGGCCAGGCGCTGGAGGTGTGCGACCGGATCAACCTGCTCCAGCATGGCGAGATCACCTTCGACAAGCTGGCCAACGACACCTCGGTGCAGGAACTGAACGACATCGTCATCG
>Ga0134125_10007730_pt1 | contig 12130 bp, 8 predicted proteins | sample KB31751_FD_96464 | JGI IMG/M metagenome (GOLD analysis project Ga0134125, IMG submission 96464) | Terrestrial soil microbial communities with excess Nitrogen fertilizer from Kellogg Biological Station, Michigan, USA - KB3-175-1 | ecosystem: Environmental > Terrestrial > Soil > Unclassified ... | reverse complement strand
AGCCATCCTCAGTGGACTCCGCACTAGCGGAGTACTCTACCCCACGCAATGCAGGGGCAGACAAAATCGAACATTGTAGTGTCCCAATTAGGACACTACCCGAACATTATGCGTCTCCTTAGAGAACCCGGGAGAAGAACCGTTCAGCCCCGAAACGCTGGAAGCTCTGGGGCAGACGTACGCGGTAGAAGGTGTCGTTACTTTGCAAGTGAAGACTTCATCCCAAACCCTTTCCGCTCTTTCAGGTACTGCTGCCTCAACTTCAAATCCGCTCAGTTTTCGGGTTTCGGGCCAGCGGGTCTTCGCTCGCCGGCTGTTTTGTCCCATCCGTCGAGCCGGGATGAGGAAGCGCAAAAACAGCGTTTCGGAAAGAGAACGATCATAGTTCATTAGAACCACGACGCAGGCGGATAGCCATCGTAAGATCGTTTAGAAACGGCAAATCGACTCATCATCGATGCGTCCCATTCTCTGCAACGTCTTTCGCGGCGAGTTGGAGAGCCGGTTGCAAATTGAGGTCTTGATCAGATGTCGAAGTGGACAAACCTGACCTGCGCGCTTTTGTTTGCGCTGCTGCCTCTCTCCATGGCCTGTACTGCGCCTGGAGATTTGCTGCCGGGCAGTACGCGATATCCACGTGTCGTTCGCTTGGAGCACGGCGATCAAAAATCCAATGGATGGATCATTGCCAGTACCGTCAATAAATTGTTCGTCAGCAAGGATGACGGGAAGACCTTCGAGCCGCTGGGTGATGCTCCTTCCGGGGATGGCGTCCGCCTGCGTTGCTGCGAAACGATCTTCGAACTGCCCGAAGCCTTAGGCGACCTGAAAGCGGGCACTTTACTCTATGCGGCAACGTACACCAGGAATACGAGTCCGCCTCGCTCTTCCTATCCAACACCTTCTATTCCCGGTGAGTTCGCAATCGAAGTCTTCGCGAGCGTCGATCAAGGTGAACATTGGACATACCTCTCTACTCCCGTTACCGGAACAGGAGAGAAGGGAGTCGGAGGTCTACGGGAGCCGGAATTTTTGATCGCAGACAATGGTTCGCTGGTGATGTTCTGGTCCGACGAGACATATAAGTGCTGTAGCCAAAAGCTTCTCAAAATCCGATCGACCAATGGCCGCGACTGGACAGATTCGTCTGACGTCGTTGCTACACAGGACTACGCCGATCGCCCCGGGATGATCGTTGTTCGAAAGCTTCCCACGGGACGCTACTTCATGATCTACGAGATGTGTGGAACACATCACTGTGAAGTCTTCTCCCGTATGTCGAAGGACGGTTGGAACTATGGTCCGCCGTCCAATCCCGGGGTTCGTTTGGAGAACGAAGCCGGGCAATACTTTCGGCATGCTCCTGCGGTCATTTGGAGTCCGTCTCCGCTTTCTCCGAACGGAATGCTTATTGCCGTCGGGCAAGTGTTATACAACCCAAACGGGACCGTTGCGAAGCAGAACGGCCAGGTGCTTTTCGCGAATGTGCGCCTGGACGGGTCAGGCCCATGGTTTTCAATGCAGGCGCCTGTCGAGGTGCCGTTTGCCTTCGACAATCCGTGTCCCAACTACTCTTCCGCTCTGCTGCCCGTGGAAGATGGAAACACGCTTCTGGAAATTGCGACGGATTTCTACGGACTCAATCGTTGTGGCGCGTTCGTTGCAACCCGGCCATTGGCTGAACTGATTCCGGCAGAGCTCATGCATCTGGCGCCGAAGCGTTCCAAATAATGCAGTGATCTCCGGCTCTCAGTGGCTGCGATCGACACTGGCGGCGTCGGAGCGGTCCGTTTGTTTTTTGCCAAAGGGCTTGGAAGCGAGATGCGACGTGCGCTTCATGTTGGCGGCCCCTGCGTAAAGCCATCGCAATTAAAGTCTGCTCCGCCAATATCTTGGTGACCCTAGTTCATCTGAACCACGACAATCGCTGTCCGCGCTCCATAGGATTGTCCGCGAATCTCAGGTAAGCCAACCGGCGATTTCTACTGTCACGTCAGCGGCCGGTTGCGGTGCGAATGGAGCGAATCTTGATCAACAAACATCTATGGACAACGATGGGTAGACCGAAGGCCGGCCTCTCTGCGGCATTTCTCTATGCCGCGCTGCTTGCCCTCAGTGTGGCGTTCCCTGGGACAGTTCATGCGCAGAGCGGCGCCGGCTCTCTTCAGGGAACAGTGCGCGATGCGAGTGGTGCTTTGGTGGCCCACGCGAAGATCCACGTGCTGCACCGCGAAAACGGGCAGACGTTCGATACCGAGGCGAACGGAGAAGGTTTCTACAGTGTGCCAAACCTTTTTGCCGGCACCTACGACGTCAGCATCACGTCCGAGGGGATGGCGAAGTACGAGTCTCACCTCACACTCCGTGCTGCCGACACCGCGGTCCTCGACCCGAAGCTTGTGGTGGGGACATCGACGTCGGTCGACGTGGCCGGTGATGTTACTCCATTGCTGGAGCGAGAGAATCAAACGATATCGACGACCCTGGAGAACGAGCGAATTCAGCAACTGCCGATCAACGGCCGCGACATCGCAAACCTGATGTACAGAACGACGCCGGGGTTGGAAGGCGGCGGTGGATCAAGCCTGCGCATCAACGGCAACCAGTCCTTTGCGTTTGGTCTGTCGATCGACGGAGCTCCGGTGGTGAACTCGGATATCGGAGGTCTGACAGGACGCTCGCAGGATCCGGATACGGTTCAAGAAGTCCATGTAGAAACAGCCAACTCCTCCGCCAAGTTCGATAGGCCGGGGACCGCCATCATCACAACGAAGTCGGGAACGAATCAATTCCATGGGTCGCTATTCGAGACCGCCCGCAACAATGGTCTAGGTATTGCACGTGCCCGTGGAACAACAACGACTACACCTCCCAAGTACATTCGAAATGAATTTGGTGGAACCTTCGGCGGTCCGATCATCATTCCGCACTTGTATGACGGTCGCACAAAAGCCTTTTTCTTTATTGGCTATGAACGGCTGTCTCTTCGGCAGGAGGTTCACCAGAATCTGTTCGTTCCCACGGTTGCGATGAGGAACGGCGATTTCAGCGGAATCACCAACAGCAACAACCAGGCGATCAATGTCTACGATCCAGCGACCACCAACTCTGTTGGCATTCGCCAGCAGGCAAGCTTTGGCGGGAAAGTAAACGTGTTCGATCCCGCGCGCGTCAGCCCGCTGGCGAAGCAGTTGTGGGCGATCACGCCGCTACCGACAAATGCGGCTAATCCTTATGCAGCGCCCAACTGGCAAGGAACTACGCCCGCCGGCAACACGTCACCGACTCTCACCGGCCGTCTGGATTACCGGTTCAATCAGAACAATCAGTTGTACATTCGCGGCACAGATCAGTCTCTTGAGACCTACCAGCTCAATCAGACTGCCTTCGGACCGCCGACGACTGATTCGCAGTCCAACCTGACTGTCTCGCCGCAGCGTACCTATGTGGGAGCCATCGGCTTCTCGCACATCATCACGCCTAGTTTCTTCAGCGAGACAATTATCGGCAACACCTGGGATACGGAGACCGTTGCGACAGGTCTCAATCCGAACAACGACTCCACCGACAAGTTCGGCTTGCCGAACAACTTCGGATCGAAGTTCTATCCGATCATTCAAGGTGGCTCCACCGGAGCCGCTCAGTCGTCTCTTCTGACGGCATACGAAACAGCCGACAACACACGCAACAACGTCAGCATGTTGACCAACATCGACGAAAATCTGACCTATATCAAAGGCCGGCACCAATGGACGTTCGGCGGACGATACCGGCATGACCGGGTTGGTATCTTTCCCGATCAGAGCCCGAATCCATCCACGACAACGTTCAATGGGAACGGAACGGGACAATTGCAGAACACCGCTGGAACGCCTACAAGCGGCACCGCCGAGTTGACTCAAGCGCTGACCGGTTTGGCGACTGCTGACTTCTTCCTTGGATCGGCCGCTAGATATCAAGTGGCGCAGAACCATGCCTACTACCATTTCCGGCAGCAGCAACTTGGATTCTATGTACAGGACGATCTTCACTATAGGCCCAACTTCACCGTCAATCTGGGCGTTCGCTGGGAACTCTACCCGGCGGTTTCCGAGGCCAATCATTCGATTCCGGGTTTCGATATCGCCTCGAAGACGGTGATCCTGGGGCAGCCGATTCAAAAGTTAATCTCGACAGGACAAGTTCTGCCTGCGGTGTTGGCGCAGGAGCAGGCACTTGGTGTGAAGTTCGCATACGCCGGCGATGCAGGTAAATCTCCGGATGTTGCAAATAGCCACTATGCGAACTTTTCACCCAGGCTGGGTTTTGCGTGGTCGCCATTCGGAGGCGGCCGTGGAACCGTAGTCCGCGGCGGCTATGGCGTTTACCTTTATCCTCCTGCAGTTCGAAACCTGTACTTCGAAACCAGAAGTTCGGTTCCTTATGCCTCGAACTTTAGCTACGACCTGACGAGTGCGGCACAATCTCCGGATGGATTGCCGAATGCCATCGTCCGTACGCCGCAGGCGGTCGTGGCCGGGTCGAACAGTTCCCTGGTGGTCAACACTTCTAATGGGTCGTCGATTGTTCCTGGTCTCCAGATGTCGACGCCTGATACGAACTCCAACAATGAAGCTGCTCGCCAGACAAATTTCACGATTGAGCAGCAGTTGAAGTTCAAGACTGTTCTTCGCATTTCCTATGTGCAGAACGACGGCCTCAATCTTCAACAGTATTGGGAATACAACACCGCCCCGCCTGCAATCGCCTGGTATACGGCAACCAACGATCCTCTGCCTCAGGGCTATTACTCTTCGGTGGCGCGGAACCCTTACGACAATCGGACGTATGGAACAGTCGAGGTTTTGCGCGGTACAGGCTACAACCACGACTACAGCGGTCAGGTTCAGCTACAGAGGCTGTATTCGAACGGATTCGCGTTTCAGGCGTACTATGTTTTTTCCGCGGCCTTCAGAAATGGCGACAACGGATTTCGCGACAGCTTTGTGTATCCGCTCGCGGCATTTGTTCCAGGCAGCGTAGGCTTCAGCAGCCAGGATGACGAGAACCGGAAGATCAACTACATCCGCGACACCAACATCCCCGTTCATCGCGTGCGTGCCAACTTTGTCTACGACCTTCCGGTTGGACGCGGCAAGCGGCTGTTAGGGAAAAGTTCTCGCTGGCTCGATGCGATTCTTGGCGGCTACCAGCTCGCTGGCTACTACGAGTTCAAGTCGACACTGTTCCAGCCAACCACGGGCCTCTATGGAACGGTTCAGGCTCCGTTCAAACTGTACAAGCATTCAAAGCAGATAACCGACTGCAGCAACGGAGTCTGCGCTCCCGGATATCTCTGGTACAACGGCTTCATCTCGCCTGCGCGCCAGGCAGGTGGCGCCAATGGCGTCAATGGTCTGCCGAGCGACTACACCCCATTCCAGCTCTACTACAACATGGACTCGACGAGTTCCCAGAACCTGTCGAACAACAAGACCATCAAGCTGAACGATGGATCGACTGTCAACGCGTCGGTGGATCCTGGTCCTGGAAATGTGTCGAATCCATTCATCAGAACCTTCCTGAGAGGCCCTAATGTCTACGACTTTGATGGTTCGCTCTACAAGATCATCCATCTCCACGACAGTCTCAACCTAAAGGTAAACGTAGACGTCTTCAATCTCTTCAACGTTCAGGGTGACGTCTTGCCGGATACGACTACAGGAATTCAATACAGCCTTCGCTCGGCGGCCAATGCTCCGAGACAGATTCAACTGTCGTTGAAGCTTGTGTTCTGAACGGCCGGCGAGGCCACTACCTAATGGAGAAAACAGTGTCAAACTTCATCACAAAGAAGAACTTCTCTCGAAGAGCGTTCGTCGGAACCTCGGTTGCGGCCGGGACAGCGGTCATGATGGGATGCGATTCCGTGTATCCGGATCTGGGGATTACGAATCCGTCCGGATATTCAGACAAAGACCTGCTGAATCTGGCCCTGAACATCGAGTACCTCGAAGCCGAGTTTTACCTCCGTGCAGCGACCGGCAGCGGTCTGGCCGCCGCCGATGCGGGAACCGGTGCGGGCCTCGTCAACGGAGGAAGGCAAGTGGTATTCGCCTCGCCAGCCGATGCGAGTTACGCGTATGAGCTGGCGCAGGAGGAACTGAATCATGTTCGTGCCTTGAGATCGCTGCTCGGTAGTGACGCAGTACCGCGTCCGGCGATTGATTTCACGGCTGGCTTCGCAATCCTCGGGACGACCGCGGGTGTCGCAGCTTCTCCGTTTGATCCCTTCAGCGACTCGAACTACTTCCTGGTGGGAGCATTCACGTTCGAAGACGTTGGCGTGACGGCTTATCGCGGTGCTTTGGCGCTGCTATCCGATGCAAAGAATATCGCCACATCAGCGAGCGCTCTTGCGATCGAAGCGTACCACGCGTCCGAGGTGCGGACTCGCATCCTGCAGAATTCCTATTCGAGCGGAGTCACTACATACCTCACGGCAGCCAACAAAATATCCGCGTTCCGTGCCTCTGTCGGGGCAGGGAATGAGACGCAAATCGGCCCGGGCAGCGACGGCAGCGCAACCGTGTCGCCGAATGGACTCTCCGCGGTGGACACGACAAACTCGCTTGGCTTCTCCAGATCGACCGATCAAATCCTGCGGCTTCTCTATGGAGGAACCACAGCAAGGATCAGTAGTGGGTGGTTCTTTCCGCAGGGACTGAACGGAAACATCAAGGCTGCAAGCGCGTAATCGCCCGAAAGGGAAAGGAATCTGCATGGACAATCTAGAGAATCTGACGAATGTCACTTCGGCAAGACGAGAGTTGCTTCGCTATGGTGCGGGAGCACTGCTCTCGGCAGTGCTCGGAGGTGCAAAAGCGGCCAGTGCGCAGGCAACGGCACTCACCGATATCGACTTCTGGAACCTTGCCCTGAATGTGGAGTACCTTCAGGCGCAGTTTTACTCGTTGGCCGCTTTAGGAGTGACCATTGACGTCGCGACTGGCCCAACGGTTCCCATCAACTCGGGAACCGGAAGCGCTGCAGGAACAGTCACCGTGCGGCCGTCTCCGAAGGTGTCATTTTCCGACACGCATCTAGCGGCTTATGCGACGCAGTTCGCTAAGGAACAAAGACGGCACATCGTGTTTCTGCGCAATATCCTTGCCGCCAGCACGGTCGCGATGCCGAATCTGGACCTTCTCAACAGCTTCAATACGTTCGCATCCGCCGCTGGATTCGCATCTGCCTTCGATCCGTTTGCGAACGATCAGAACTTCCTTCTCGGCGCATTCCTTCTCGAAGATCTCAGCGTAACCATGTATCAAATGATTGGCGCCCGGATGACTCTGGCATATGACAGCAGTCAGACCTGGGGACTATTGGCTGCGGAGGCATACCATGCAGGAGCGATCCGCACGCTGATCAACAACATGGATATTGCAAACCCCGGGCTTGGCATTGCGAGTCAAGCCACTGCGCTGTCAGCGGCCCGGAGCAAGCTGGATGGCAGTTCCACATCCACGCCCGATGACGTTGGATTGACGACAAAAATGGTTGCCCTCAACTCCGGTGCTGCTTCCTATCAAGCGTTTACAGTGGCTCCAGGAGACAGCAATTCGCTGGCATTCGCTCGATCGACCACACAACTGCTCTCCATCCTTTATGCAGGTGGATCAGGCAAAGGCGGCTTCTTTCCGGCCGGCTTAAATGGGACGATAAAGTAGTTATCCTCCACTCGCGTCGGCAAGGCTCTGCCGACGCGGGTGCCTTTTCCGGGGGCCGATGAGTCGACTCCGCGAGTTGCCGATAGTGCGTCTCCGGCTTGCCTTTGCAGGCTGTCAGCGGCGAGCATCCATCATCCTCTACACCTTGTCGAGAGCGATGATGCCACGCTTCAACGCCAACACGGCGGCCTCGGTCCTGTCTTGCGCATCCATCTTTCCGATGATGCTGTTGACGTGATTGCGGACCGTATGTTCGCTCAAATCGAAACGCTTGCCGATCTGTTTATTGGTCAGTCCCCGAGCTACGAAGTGAAGCAGCTCGATCTCGCGTGAAGTCAGTGCATGCTCGTTCCGGTGCGCTAGTTTCGTAGACAGAGTCGGGCTCAGATATCGTTTTCCGCTTGCGACACGCCGAATCGCCTGAACGATTTCGTCCTGCGGGGCGTTCTTTGTGATGTAACCCATGGCTCCAGCATTGAGGCTGCGGTGTATCTCTTCGTCCATGTCGTAGCTGGATATCATGAGGATTCTGGAATTCGGCAAGGCCCGCCGGAGCAGGTCAATTGACTCCACACCAGTCATACCCGGTATCCGCAAGTCGAGGAGGACCACGTCGATCGGTTCTGGAGGCTGCCAGCCGGCGAGCTTCTTGCCCGATTCGAACGTCGCGACAATTTTCAAGTCGGAGTTCGTCGACAGCATGTTACTAAGGCCCACGAGGATGGCCGGATGATCATCGACAATGATGATTTTGATCACTGTGCGAGCGCTTCGCGGCTCGCGTAGCTCCGCAATTGGAATAAGGGATGACATCAAACATCCTCCTTGACTGCTGCGAGTGCTCTCTTGAAGAACGGAGCCCGGTTCTTTATCGGCAGTGAAACGCGCACCAAAGTTCCCTGGCCGGGGCTGCTGAGAACGTCCAGGGAGCCGCCTTGTGAGTGAGCCCTGGCGTGCATGGCGCGAATGCCGAATCCCAATTGACGAAGAGCATGAGGATCGAAACCTGCGCCATCATCAGCGACCGTGAGAGTGACTCGCATCTGAGAAACCTCCAGGGTAATAGCGATGGTCTTTGCCATCGAATGCCTGATGGCGTTTGTGATTGCTTCATGCCCGATTCGAAGAAGCGTCGTTTCATGTTGGCGAGGGATAAGCTCCTGCGCTCCTGACGCCGATAGCGTGAAGCTAATTTGGCCGCCTCGTGTAAGAGCCTCCGCCTGCTGGCGCAAATTGTTCAAGATGCTTCCGGGTTCCAGATCTGCTGGCCGCAGCATCGCGATCGATCGTCTCGCATCTTCATGGGAATGTGCAACCATGCTCACCGCAAGGTCGATATGTGCATCCAGGCCCGTGCCACCTCCGCGGGTTGAGTTTCTAACCGCCTGGAGTTGAAAGGCAATGCCGGCAAAACTCTGCGCCAAAGTATCGTGCAGATCATGTGCAAGTCGCGTCCGTTCATTGAGTACTGTTCGAAAACGCCACTGTTGCACTCTTGAATAGGCTACGGCCACGACGGTGCCAAACAGTAGAGTCAGGCCGAGCAATTCGATGACATGCTGCCGATTCCAAAAGGGCGGCGCAGCAATCACCCGAACATCATCGGGCGAGCGAATCCCGATCAGGAAGGGTACGAGTGGGTCGGTCTCTAGAGGATTCATGAGGCATATACCGCGGACTCGCAGGGTCGACCCCGTCTTCAGACGCTCGAGGAGTGCAGGGGACGTAGAGGCTGGAAATGCGACGTCAAAACGCTCTCCGCCTCCTAACAAGATCACTCGAAGCTGTGAGCCGTCTTGAATACGTGAGTCCAGAATGCCTTCCGTCTCAACGAAATTGCGATCATAGGTCCCGGATGCCAACATGATCGGCGTAACTGAAAACGGTGGTGGAGGAGCGCCCGCGGCGACGACCCGAATCGCTGTCGCGACCATTCGAGGGGAGTAGCGGGCATTCTCAAATCGGCCGGTCAGGATCAGTTGATCGCCAATACGCAAAACGGGCGACTGAAGCTGCGTGCTGACTTCCATTCCTCCAGTGCGATCCTGAACGAAGAAAGGATTTCCTGTCCGTAAAACAGTGACCCGCAGGACGTGTGCGTAACCACCGTCATCGATGCTCCCCTTCAGATCGGCGATCGTCTCAAATGATGGATTTCTGGCGCCCGCAATTTGCGGGCTGGAACCAGCACATGGAGATGCGACGAGCGCCAAAAGTAAGAAGATGGCGAGTCTCATGGGGCAGCCTCAACCAGAACATTCCTCCAACTACCGCCGGCGGCGAAAGAACGCAGGCCAAAGGCGCCACTTTGATCGCACTGGTCGTTGGGATCAGTCGCTGACGCTGTGGCCAGCAAGTCGCCGTTGATCGACGTCGCTTTGGCGGTAATTGTGCATCCATTTGCCTCAACCGAAAGGCGATACCACAAACCAGGCTTCACGCCCATGGGGATGGTTGCGCGAGACAACGGACGATATCCAAAATCCATCTTTCCGAGCAACAACTGATCGGGAAGTCGAATGCCGGCGTAGTAGCCATTGAAGGCGTTCGTTCCTTCCTCTGCATCGGCCACGCGGACGATGAGGCCTGCATCTCCAAAGCTGTTCGTCAGCTTTACGTCGGATTGAACCGTGTAATTTTTGAGCCGGGCCGATCCAGTGACGAGTTTCGCGCCTATGTCATCAGAGGCGTTGGTGATCGCGCCACCACCGAGTTGCCAAACACCTCCGTACGCAGTCCATTCATCCATTCGTCCCAGCCCGAACTGATCGTGGTAGGGCAGGAAACTCGTGATCGCTATCCGGGGCATCAGGGCGATGACGGCGACTGTGGCGATAACTGCCGATGCGAATGCGATCAACAAAACTTTGCGCGGAGAAGTTCTCATAGCTTCACCGCCTTCCACCGATAGGAGCACGCTATTCGATAGCTCATCGGTCGAATCCACGATACGGCTTCAGGAAGGTCTGCATATCGGCCGAGTCAACGTTCGCGGCGGTAACAATCTTTGGCTCGACCAGGACGAGGCGTGGGCTTTTATCGTGTTCATGCGGCTTTGTGATTTCCGCGACCGCCAGCCGCCCGATTTCAAATGTGTTCTGAACGATGAGAGCGTTTATTCGTCCGCTTCTCAGTTCGGCAAGCAAGTCCGCGTCCTCATCGCAGGCAACGATGAAAGGAAGCTTGCGGGGTTGTCCGGCCCGGAATGTGTCGAGGACCGTGCGGGTTCCCGACGTACTGAGCGAGAAGATCGCGTCAGCATGTGCCAGCATCGCCAGTGCGGAATCCGGATCCAGCTCATTCGAAGAGTTCGAAGACACGTTGAAAAGATAGCGTGGAACCACTTTGACGTTCGGGAAATTGGCTTTGAGAGCCTGTAGAAAATATTTCGCTCGCAGAGATGTTGTTGTGCGTGAAACATCCAGACCGACGATTGCGACCGTGCCGCCTCGTGTGAGGTGTTTGCCAATCTCCTCTGCACCTAGTCTCCCTGTTACGGCGTTATCACCGGTGATCGTCGGTACGTCGGGAAATGCCTGTGTCGCTAACGACGTCTCGGCGATCACCAGACGAATGCCTGATCGCTCCGCCGCAGCGACAGAGGGAATCAACGCGGAGGCGTCGGTCGGCGCCAGAATGATTCCCTGAACGCCTCGCGCTCGTTCTTGCTCGAGTAAATCGATTTGCCGTGCAAAGTCGTGGTCATGGGTAGGAGCATTCCAGTAGCGAACACAATCGTGTTCCTCGCAACCGCGGAAAACTCCAGCATGGATACTCTTCCACATGTCGCTGGTAGTAAGTGGAGTCAGCAGCGCGATAACTTTTGGACTGTTCGCACGATGGCAAGAGGAAGTCGTAACGAGGAGCGCGAGCGCGAACGCAGCGAGGATGCGTGTCATGGAAAAGCGCCTCTCGATCACAAGCCTAACATCCAGCAACGCTCGCTCAAGGTCGATTTTAAAGCCGTCAATCCGTACCGTCAACGAATGTTGAAGCTGCTAGAAATATTGCGTCTCGCGGCAGCGAAAGTGATGTCGAATAGTTCATTCAGTCCATTCGGCACCACTACTGGAACGGTTAGTATTCCGTCGATGATGCGACCCAAAGGTAGTTCCTGCGTCTCCGTGCTGTTACTCGTGGCCGCAGGTTTGCAAGGCAGTGCTCAGGCGACGTCTCCAACGAGGACGCCGGCGCCGCGCGTTCTTTTCTCCGATACATCGCGGCTGGGAAGACCCTTTGCAAAAGATCCATCCGTGGTGAAGTTCAAAGGCCGTTTTTTGATGTATTACAGCCTGCCACCCGCTCCTGCAACTGCGCGCGGCTCGAGTTTTGAGGGCGCGGGATGGGGGATAGGAATCGCAGCAAGCCCGGACCTCATCCACTGGACCAAAATAGGTGAACTACCTCCGTCGGGAGGT
>Ga0134125_10007729_pt1 | contig 12130 bp, 12 predicted proteins | sample KB31751_FD_96464 | JGI IMG/M metagenome (GOLD analysis project Ga0134125, IMG submission 96464) | Terrestrial soil microbial communities with excess Nitrogen fertilizer from Kellogg Biological Station, Michigan, USA - KB3-175-1 | ecosystem: Environmental > Terrestrial > Soil > Unclassified ... | reverse complement strand
GCCGCGAACGTCGGCGGCGCGCTGATCCCGGCGGCGATGTCGCTCTACCTGCTCGTGAGGTTCGGTTTTTGGGGGCGCGGCGCGATCGCGGTCGGCGTCGTGACGGCGCTGTGCCACGCGCTCGCAACGCCGGTGCCAGGGCTGGGCATCGCGCTGCCGGCGTTCGCGCCAGGCATCGCGGCCGGGATCGTCGGGCTGCTGCTTTCGCGCGGCCTGGCGGCGCCGATCGCCTATGTCAGCGGCAGCCTCGGCACGCTGATCGGGGCCGACCTCCTCAACCTCGGCCAGCTGCAGACGATGGGCGCCTCGGTTGCCTCGATCGGCGGCGCCGGCACCTTCGACGGGGTCTTCCTGGCCGGCGTCATCGCCGTGATCATCGCCAGCCTCTCGCCGTTCCATCGGCATGTCGGCCAAAGGTGAGCGGGGCGCCTACGCCTCCAGCATCGCGGCGAGCTTGGTGGCGGTGTTCCAGTTGCGGCCGGTGCCGCGCACCCCGAGCCGGCGCTCGATCAGCGCGCCGGTGAGCTTCGAGGCGAGGATTCCGTCCGGATAGGCGATGATCAGCGCCCGGCCGGCCGCCGTCAGCGTCTCGCGGCCGGGAATCCAGGCCCGCAGCGCGGCAACGTCGGCCTCGCCCGGCGCAGCCTTCAGGGCGACCACGAGCAGGTGGCTCGGATCGCGCTCGGCCATCTCGGCGAACGGGTTGGCGGCGACAGTGGCGCGCCATTCCTCGGGCCCGCGCACCATCACGTCGGACGCATAGCCGAACCGGGCCGCGAACGCCTGCTCCATCTCGACCTCGAGCTCGGCGCCGGCGCGCGCGCTCCTGAACACCAGGTTGCCGCTCTGCAGCAGGGTGCGCGCGTCCTCGAGGCCGAGGTCGTCGGCGAGCGCCCGCAGCTCGGCGGAGGTCGCCTTGCGCCCACCGACGTTGACGGCGCGAAACAGGGCGACATGCGGCGTCAGAGCCATGCCAGCTCGGCCTCGCCGCGCAGGATGGCCTCGGCAGGCGCCGTATGCTTGGCGCCGCCGCGTTCGTGAAGCACCAGCGCCGGCAACAGCCTCAGCGGCGCGCGCCCCCCGCGCACCGCGCGCACGATCACCCGCCCGGCCGGCTCATCCTCGAACGGCTGGATCGGCCGCACCTGGAACGAACCGGCCTTGGCGCCGAGCAGCGCCAGGACGTCGGCCAGCCGGTCGACGCGGTGGATCAGGGTGATGGCGCCGCCGTCGCGCACGGCCTTCGTCAGATACTGGGTCCAGCTGGCCAGCCCCGCGTCGGCGATGTAGGCGCCGCGCCTGGCGGGATGCGGGCCTCTGAGCGCCCTCGGATCGTCGAAGTATGGCGGGTTGCAGAGCGCCGCGTCGAAGCGCGGCCCGGGCAGGCCGGCGCCCGCAATGTCGGCCTCCAGCACCTCGATGCGCCCGGCAAGGCCGTTGGCGGCGGCGTTGTGGCGCGCGAGGGCGGCCGCCGCGCTGTCGCGCTCGACGCCGACGAAGCTGGCGCCCGGACGGCGCGCGGCCGCCGCCAGCAGCGCCGCGCCGACCCCGCAGCCGGGCTCGATCACCCGCGCGCCGGGATCCGCGTCGCAGGCGGCCGCCAGCAGCGCCGCGTCCAGCCCCGCGCGGTAGCCTTTGGCCGGCTGGCGCAGCACCAGCCGGCCGCCCAGCATCCGGTCATCAGTGAACTCACCCGCGTGCGGGGCGAGGCTTTCGTTCATGTGGCGCAAGCCTTGTGCTCGCCTTGACGCTCCCCTATCCCGCACCCATTGTCCGCCCGCAACGGCGATCGCCCGGCGCGCCCCTGGTGAGGAGCCAAGTCTTGGACGCAGTCAAAGCGGCCACCGTCCGACCCCCTGGCTCCGTCGACCGGCTGGTGCGGCTCGGGCAGGCCGACATGGACGGGGTCGACGCGCTGATCCTGGCGCGCATGCAAAGCCCGGTCAGCGTCATCCCGCTGCTCGCCGAGCACATCATCGCGGCCGGCGGCAAGCGGCTGCGGCCGCTCCTGACCGTGGCCGCCGCGCGCCTGGCGGGCGGCCGCGGCGATTCGGCGCTGAAGCTGGCGGCGGCGGTGGAGTTCATCCACACCGCCACGCTGCTGCATGACGACGTGGTGGATTCCTCGCAGCTGCGGCGCGGCAAGGTGGCCGCGCACCTGATCTGGGGCGCGCCTTCGAGCGTGCTGGTCGGCGACTTCCTGTTCGCCCGCGCCTTCGAGCTGATGGTCGAATCGGGCTCGATGGAGGCGCTCAACATCCTGGCGCGCGCCTCGCGGGTGATCGCCGAGGGCGAGGTGCTGCAGCTGACCAGCTCGCACGACCTGAAGCTCAGCCAGTCGACCTACCTGCAGATCATCGGCGCGAAGACCGCCGAGCTCTTCGCAGCGGCGACGCAGGCAGGGGCCGTCTCCGCGGGCGCCGACGCGCGCCGGGCAGAGGCGCTGCGCAAGTACGGCAAGAGCTTCGGGCTGGCGTTCCAGCTCGCCGACGACGCGCTCGACTACGCCGGCTCGGCCGAGACGCTCGGCAAGAACGCCGGCGACGATTTCCGCGAGGGCAAGGCGACGCTGCCGCTGATCCTCGCCATCTCGCGCACCGGCGTGCGCGAAGCCGAGTTCTGGGAGCGGGCGATCGGCCGCAACGAGCAGACCGACGCCGACTTCCGCCGCGCGCGCGAACTGGTGGTCGGGACCGGCGCGCTCGACGCCACCTTGAGCCTGGCCGCCGACTACGCCGACGACGCCAAGCGAGCGCTGGCGGCGTTCCCGGCCGGCGAGTGGCGCGAAGCCCTGGAGTCGCTCGCCGACTTCGCGGTCAGCCGGCGCGCCTAGCGGGGCGAAGGCGCTCGGCGGGCTTGGCCGCCGGCTTGGCGGCGGGCGCGTCGTTCCTGGCGCGCACCCAGCAGGTTTTCGAGACGTGGGCGACGCTCCTGCAGAACGCCTTGGCGTCGGCGGCCGTCTGGAACCCGACCACGTCCGCGCGGTAGACGTGGGCGCCGCCGACATCGGCCTGCTCGATCGTGGTGGTGAGCGGCGCGGCGATCAGCGGCTTCAGCTCGCGCAGCACCTTCTCGGCGTCGTGCACGTTCGGGCTGGCGGCGACCTGCGCGACGCGGTCGCCGGCGACCTTCGGGATGTAGCTCGGCGCGGTCGCCGCGCCTTGCGTCTCCGGCTGGCCGCCGCTGAACTTCACGACCAGCGGACCGCTGGGCGCCGGCGCTGCGGCCTGTGCACGCACGGGCGGCGGCGGCGAACCGCTGAACTTCACGACCTGCGGCGGCGTCGGATTAGGCGCCGCAGGCGCCGCGGCCGCCTGGGCCGGCGGCGCCGGGCTGGGAGCTGGCGCAGCCGCTGGCGCGGGTTTCGGGGGCGGCGCGGCGGCCATTTCCTTGACCACCGGCGGCGCGTGGGCGGCGGGCGCGGGGCCTTGCGCCGCGCAGACGCGGGCGATCACCGCGGCCATGTAGGAATCGGACGCGGGCTGCACCCACTGGCCGGTGACGTTGCGGGACTGCCCCGGTCCGGCGAGCCCCACCTGTTGATAGGCCACCGCGCTGATGAAGCGGTTGGCGCCGCGGCTGCAGTCGACGTCGGCGACGGCGCGCAGCGACTGGAAGCCGAGCCGAGCCGCCGCATCGAGGGTCTTCGCCTCCAGATCGAGGCCGATCTCCGTCACGCTGGCAGGCCCGCCGCCGCTGCCGACCTGCGGCAGGATGTCGATCTCGACCCCGTCCTTCACCAGCGGCGGAGGCGGCGGCCCGTTGGACGTCGGCTCGCGCCTGGCCGCGAGCGCGGCGGGCGCGACGGCGGCGGCCGCGGCCGCCACGAGAACGGAGGCGATGAGGGCGGACTTCACGCGAACTCCAGGGCGAGGCGGCAGGCGCGCGGCGATCATGGCGCCGATTCGGCGCCAAGCCGTCGATTCACGTACGCGTGACGCCCCGCGGCGGAGGCTCAGCTCGGGCCGATCATGTTCTCCGGGCGCACGATCGCGTCGAACTCGGCTTCGCTCACATAGCCGCCGCCGACCGCCTCTTCGCGCAACGTGGCGCCGCTCTGGTGGGCGGCCTTGGCGATCTTGGCGGCCGCGTCGTAGCCGATCTTCGGCGCCAGCGCCGTCACCAGCATCAGCGAGCGGTCGAGCGCGGCCTTGATGTTGGCCTCGCGCGGCTCGATGCCGACCACGCAGTGCTCGGTGAAGCTCTCGGCGGCGTCGGCCATCAGGGTGATCGACTGCAGCAGGCTGTAGGCCATCACCGGGTTGAAGACGTTGAGCTCGAAGTGGCCCGACGCCCCGGCGAAGCTCATGGTGGCTTCGTTGCCAAAGATCCGTGTACAGACCATCGTCAGCGCCTCGCATTGGGTCGGGTTCACCTTGCCGGGCATGATCGACGAGCCCGGCTCGTTCTCCGGCAGCGACAGCTCGCCGAGCCCGGACCGCGGACCGCTGCCGAGGAAGCGGATGTCGTTGGCGATCTTGAAGAGGCCGGCGGCGGTCGCGTTGATGGCGCCGTGCGTGAAGACCATGGCGTCGTGCGCGGCCAGCGCCTCGAACTTGTTGGGCGCCGAGGTGAAGGGAAGGTTGGTGAGCGCAGCAATCCGCCCGGCCACCTGTTCGGCGAACCCCACGGGGGCGTTGAGCCCGGTGCCCACCGCCGTGCCGCCCTGCGCCAGCTGCATCAGTCCGGGCAGCGTCAGCTCGATTCGCGCGATCCCGTTCGCGACCTGCTGCGCGTAGCCCGAGAACTCCTGGCCGAGCGTCAGCGGCGTCGCGTCCTGCGTGTGGGTGCGGCCGATCTTGATGATGTTCGCCCAGGCCTTGGCCTTGGCGTCCAGAGCGCCGTGCAGCGTCTGCAGCGCGGGGATGAGCCGCCGCACGATCTCCTCCGCCGCGGCGATGTGCATCGCGGTCGGATAGGTGTCGTTCGACGACTGGCTCATGTTCACGTGGTCGTTGGGATGAACCGGCTGCTTCGAGCCCATCGCGCCGCCCAGCATTTCGATGGCGCGGTTCGAGATCACCTCATTGGCGTTCATGTTCGACTGGGTGCCCGAGCCGGTCTGCCAGACCGCCAGCGGGAAGTGGTCGTCGAGCTTGCCGTCGATCACCTCCTGCGCGGCCGCGACGATCGTCTCGCCGACTTTCGGATCGAGCTTGCCCAGCGCCATGTTCACCTCGGCCGCCGCGCGCTTGACGACGCCCAGCGCCCGCACCACCGCCTTCGGCTGCTTCTCCCAGCCGATCCTGAAGTTCTGCAGCGAGCGCTGGGTCTGCGCGCCCCAGTAGCGGTCGGCCGGGACCTCGATCGGGCCAAAGGTGTCGGTTTCGGTTCGCGTCGCGGCCATCTGGCTCCTCGGAGGGCTAAGTCGGCGCTGGGTTTAGCTCCCTGCGCCGGCCGCGCAAGGCGTCAGACCGTGAACCCGGCCGCGGTGAAGGGCAGCGTGCGCACGCGCTCGCCGGTCGCGTCGAACACCGCGTTGGCGAGCGCCGGGGCGACGCCCGGCACGCCAGGCTCGCCGGCGCCGCCGACCTCCGCGTCCGGGCTCTCGAACAGCCGCACCTCGACCTTCGGCGCCTGGTTCATGCGGATCACGCGGTAGGCGTTGAAGTTGGCCTGGTCGGCCTTGCCGTCCGTGAAGGTCACGGATTCGCCGAGCGCGGCCGAGAGGCCCATGGTGGCGCCGCCCTCGAACTGCGCCTTCACCTGCTGCGGGTTGACCGTCGTGCCGACGTCGCCGGCGACCGCGATGCGCCTCACCCTCAGCGCCTTGCCCTTCACCTCGACCTCGACGCCGGTGGCGACCAGCGTCTCGAACGCCTCGATCAGCGCAAGGCCGCGGCCGACGCCGGCGGGCTTGGGCTTGCCCCAGTCGATCCCCTCGGCGGCGGCGTCGATCAGCCGGCGTACGCGCGGATTGTCGCCGATCAGCCGGCGCCGGTAGTCCAGCGGATCGATCATCGCCGCGTGGGCGCACTCGTCGATGAAGCTCTCGCGGCCGAACGCGGAGATGCCCGGGTCCACCGAGCGCCACGGCCCGCACGGGATGCCGAGGTCGACGCCGACCTCGGTCGCCGAGAACGGCATCGTGGCGTAGGGCGCCGGGTCGGCGTTCCTGGTGGCGTCCTGCGCCGAGGCGCTGACCACTTCGTAGCCGGCGATCGTGCCGTCCGCCCCGAGCGCGGCGCGATAGCGCGAGCGCAGGGCCTTGCGGTAGAAGTCGTGGCCGACGTCCTCTTCGCGGGTCCAGACGAGCTGCACAGGGGCGCCGTCGGCGGCAGCCGCGACCTGCGCCGCCTGCACGGCGTAGTCGGTCTGCAGGCGCCGTCCGAAGCCGCCGCCCAGCAACGTGACGTGTAGCGCCACCTCGTCGAGCGGGCGGCCGAGCGCCTTGGCGACGGCCTTGCGCAGCCGGGTCGGCGTCTGCGTCGGCGCCCAGATCTCCACCTTGTCTGGCGTCACCTGCGCGGTCGCGTTCATCGGCTCCATCGTCGTGTGGGCGAGGAAGGCGGTCTGGTAGACGGCCTCGACCTTGCGGGGCGCGGCCTCGAACGCCGCGCGCAAGTTGGCCTTGTTCTGGGGCTGCTCGACATAGGCGCTCGGCGCGTCGAACGCGGCCTCGAGGCGGCGCTCGACATCGGCGGAGCTGGTCGCCTTGTCCGCGGCGGACCACTGCGGCCTGAGCGCCCGCACGCCCTTGAAGGCGGCGAAGGTGCTGTCGGCGATCACTGCGACGGAGCCTTCGAGCTTCACCACCTTGCGCACGCCCGGCACGGCGAGCGCCGGGGCTTCGTCAACCGACTGCAGCTTGGCGCCGAACACCGGCGCGGCGGCGATCGACGCGCGCAGCATGCCGGGCAGGCGCACGTCGATCCCGTACCTTGCGCGGCCGGTCGACTTGTCGGCGTTCTCCAGCGTCGGCAGCGGCTTGCCGATATAGCGCCAGGCCGACCGCGGCTTCAACGGCGGCTGCGCCGGCGCCGCGTAGGTCGCCGCCTCGCCGGCCAGCGCGCCGTAGCCGAAGCTGCGGCCGCTGGCGGCGTGCCTGACGACGCCGAGCTCCGCGGCGCACTCGCCCTCCGGACAGTTCCAGCGCTTGGCGGCGGCGGTGACCAGCTGCGCACGCGCCGTCGCCGCGGCGTTGCGCATCTGCGCCCAGCGCCGGCCGCGGATCGAGGCCGAGCCGCCGGTTCCTAGCCCGAAGCCGGTGTTGAAGGGCGCCGCATCAGGGGCCATCTCGACCGCGATCGCCTCCCACGGCACGTCGAGCTCGTCGGCCAGCACCTGCGCCTGGCCGGTGCGGGCGCCCTGGCCCATCTCGCTGACGGTCGAGTAGAGGGTGACCTTGCCGTCGGGCGCGATGCTGATCCAGGGCGACAGCGGCGCATCGTCGGCGACCGAGCTGCGGACACCCAGGCCCAGCAGGAAGGCCCCGCCGACGCTCCAGGTCACGAACTGCCGCCGATCCATGCGCATCGCGCAGAGTCTATGCGTCAGCTGAGACCGAGGCTAGCCGGATGGTCGTGGGTCGGGCTTCAGGGCCATCAGCGGCAGGATCGGCCGCAGGCGCGGGCCGACGAAGAACTGCGGCTGCGACGGCGGGCGCATGCCGGTCTCGATTTCCTTCTTGGCGACGCACGACTGCACCGCCGGGCCCAGGGCCTCGAAATCATGGGCGCTCGGCAGCACCTGCAGCATGCAGGCGTCGAAGTAGGGATACTTGTCGCTCTCGCTGCAGCCGAACGACGAGCGGTCGGGCCGGGCGGCGGTGAGGATCATGCGGTTGTTGTCGGCCAGCGCCGGCACGAAGACGCCGGAGAAGCAGGCCGAGATGATGACGATGGTCGGGCGCCGCCCGCAGGCGCTGGAGATCATCTGGTCCATGATCTGCGGCGGCAGGATCTGGCCGTCCAGCACCACGCCCTGCGGCGCGCCGTGCGAGGAGAAATAGACCAGGCAGCCGGCGGTGGCATGCTGCGCGAGATCCTTCAGCGCCTCGTAGATCGGCTCCAGGTCGGCCTTGCCCGGCTTGGTGTCGGGATAGCGGTCGGGCCGCACCGAGAACTCGCGCAGGTTCTCGGGCGAGAAGCCCTTGCGGATCAGCTCGGCGGAGATGTCGCGGCGGGCGTTGTCGAAGGTCTCGGTCGGATTGTTGGTGTGCGCGGCGTGGTAGTCGCCGGCGACCACCACGGCCGCCCAGTTGGAGAACGGGCCAGCCGTCTGCGCGCATGCGCCGCCGCCGCCCAGCGCCACGCCGGCCAGCACGGCGGCGAGAGCGGCCATCCAGCGCCGCATCGGCCTACTTGTAGTTCTTGAACGGCGTCGGCACTGCGGTGCCGGTCGCCTTGGCGAGCAGCCGCCCCTGGCCGTCGAAGAGCTCGCCCTCGGTGAAGGCGATGGTCTTGCCCCAGCGCACCACGCGCCCGACGCCCTTGATCGGCCCGAACGTCGCCGGCCGGAAGAAGCTGGTCTTCATCTCGACGGTGGGCGCCACGTGGGTCATCTTCGAGGCGACCATGCAGGCCACCGACATGCACTCGTCGAGCATGGCGCACAGATAGCCGCCCTGCACCTGGCGCATCGGGTTGGCGACCAGCTCGGGCTTGGCCTCGAAGGCCACCTCGACCTGCATCCTCTCCTGGCTGACGCTGAGCATCTTGAAGCCGAGGGTCTGCGAGCCGGTGGGCTGGTTCTTGGTCCTGAGGAACCTTTGCAGGATCTCGTCGTCGGTCGGGGCGGGCGGGGCCTCCGGTGCGGAGGCGGCCTCTGGAGCGGCGGCGTCTGTCACGCTGGTCTATTTCTTCCTGAATTGATCGAGTGAAACGATGTTGGGTCCATCGGCGTCCTTCGCCGCCGGCTTGGCCGACTTGGCGGGCTGCGCCGGCGGCGCCTCGGCGATCTTCGGCGGCGGCTCGGGGGTCTGGAAGCGCAGGCGGTAATCGATGCTGGGATCCCAGAACTGGGTGATCGCCGCATAGGGCACGGTCAAGGTCTTGGGCTGGCCGCCGAACTTCAACGTGACCGAGAACACGTCGTCGCCTGGCGACAGGTCCCAGAACTGGTGCTGCAGCACGATCATCATCTCGTCGGGATATTGATCGAGCAGCTCGCTCGGTCCGCTCACGCCCGGGGCGGCCGTCTTGAAGGTGATGTAGAAATGGTGGTCGCCCGGCAGGCCCGTGGCTGCCGCCTGCTTCAACGCGGCGCGCACGACGCCCCTCAGGGCGTCCTGCTGCAGCGCTTCATAGTCGATCCGCTCGTGAGGCTTGCCGTCGCGTGGCATCACCCGTCAGCGTAGCGCCCGCCGGCGCCGAAGCAAGGGGCGGCGGGGGGCCTTTCAGGCGATTTGACCCTGGCGGGCGGCCCGGAGATGGAGAAGTGGGAGGCTTCTGTTGCCAGGCGCCTCCCGAGCCCCGCCTAAGCCGGCTAAGACCTAGGGCTTAAGGTCGAATGCGACCGCACCGCATTACGCGGCGAGGGCGTATTCTTCAGCGAAGTTATCGTTCGCAGTTATCAAACGGCCCGAAACGGTGAGCCACGCCGAGAGAAAGCAATCGCCTTTACACGTCTGTCGATGCTGATCGGCCCCGTGCAGGTCCGCCGCCGATAACGCGAGGGACGAAGGGTTGGTGGAGCCGCCGGGAATCGCACCCGGGTCCAGTCCGCTTATTACGCGCGCGTTTATCTCCATAGTCCGGACGAAAGCCCGAACCCCCCTCATATAGGCGAAGTGGGTTGCCGATTGAAGAACGCAGCGGCGCGACATGCGCGCATTCCGTAGCGAACGAGCTAAATAGCTTGACGGCTAATTAGCTTCTGCGCTAACAACGCGGGCATGGATGTCTACGAAGCCCTCGCCGATCCGACCCGCCGCGACATCGTCGCCATGCTGGCGGCGGGCGAGCGCAGCGCCGGCGACATCGCCGAGCGCTTTCCGATCGCCGGCCCGTCGGTCTCGCGCCACCTGAAGGTGTTGCGCGAGAGCGGACTGGTCTCGTTCCGCCAGCAGGCGACCAGCCGCTTCTACCGGCTGGAGCCGGCGCCGCTGGAGGAGGTCCGCAAATGGATGGAGGCCCAGCTCGACGTGGTGAAGGCCAGGTTCGACCGGCTCGCCGCGCACCTCGACGCCATGAAGGAACGGGAGGAAGGCCAGTGACCGACGCCGGCCTCGGCCGCTTCCTCGACCGCCGCACGCTGGAATTCGTGCGCACCTATCCGCACCCGATCGAGCGGGTGTGGCGGGCGATCACCGACCCGGCCGAGCTCGCCCGCTGGTTCATCCCGACCACCGAGTGGGAGTTCAAGGAAGGCGGCGCCTATCGTTTCCACGACGACGACTTCGCCGGCGAGATCCTCGCCCTCGACGCGCCGCGTTTCGTCCGCTTCGGCTTCCGCGCGGCGGCCGGGCAAGAGCCGGGCTCGTTCTTCCAGTACGAGCTGACCGTGGTCGACGACGGCACGCGGCTGCGCTTCGTGCAGTACGCGGCGCCCGGCCGCACCTGGGCGGGGCAGCCGGAGGGGCGCAGCGACGTGCCGTGGGCCGGGGGCAATCTCGGCGGGTGGCACGAGTTCTGGGAGGCGCTGGCGGCCCATCTCGACGGCGTGCCCGCCGACTCGCGCCTGCCGCCCACGCCGATGAGCGCGCTCGTCGCCGACTGGGTCGGCAAGATGCAGATCGAATACCGCATGGATCCCAAGCTCGGCGCCCGCATCCGCATCGGCCTGCGCCGCGAGGAGCGCTGGGCCGAGCTGAACGCGCTCTACGAAGCGATCATCAACGAGACGCTGCCGCCGGCCAAAGAAAGATTCTGAAGGAGAACGGCCATGAATGTCGGATGGCTCGAGACGAGCTTCGCGGTCGCGGACGTGGCGCGCACCAGCGCCTGGTACGAGACTCTCGGCTTCCAGGTCGTGGACACGGCCGACGAGGGCAACAGCCGCACGCTGGAGGCCGGCGACTGCCGCCTGGCGCTCTACCAGGGCATCCTCGACCCGTCCGAAACGCAGCTGATCTTCTGGAATGGCGATGTCGAAGGCTGCGCGGAGAGGCTCGCCGCGGCGGGGGCCGACATCCTGCCCAACCCGCATGCGGCGGGGACCGGTTCGCCCGCGGGCCTTGCCAAGCAGCCGAACGGCGACGCCTCGCTGATGGTGCGCGATCCTGACGGCCAGCTGATCTACCTGATCCGCATGGCGGAGGTGACGCGCAAGCGGGCGGCTGGCTCCGACCTCGACCGCGGCTTCTGCCAGGTCAGCCTGCCGGTGAAGGACCCGGACCGCACCGCAGCCTTCTACGAGCTGCTGGGCTTCCGCCGCAAAGCCGGCGACGATCCGCGCACCGCGCCGCTGACCAACGGCGACTGCCGGATCTGCCTCTACCAGGGCTACCTCGACCCTGACGAGCTGCAGCTGAACTTCTGGCAGGGCGACATCGACGCCGTGGCGGCGGTCGCGCGCCGCGAGGGCCTGACGTTCTATCGCGAGCCGACCCGCGACGCCCGCGGCGCCGGCTTCATGCTGAGCGACCCCGACGGGCGGCCGGTGTTCTTCATCAACATGGAGAAGTACTCGGCGGCCGACTTCATCGGCGAGGCCGGCGAAATGCTGGCCTGAGCGCCTCAGCCGCCGTTCGCGAAGCGCGAACGGCGCGCGGATTTTCGCGAACGGGCGCCGCAGCTTCGCGGCCGCCCTGGAGCGCTGGGCCGGGCCGGCCCTAGCTTCCCTACGCCCTTGAAAGGAGGGGCGTTGGCGATGAAGACCATGCTCGTTTCCGCGAAGTTTCTGGCCCTCGATCTGGCGTCCACGCTGGTGCTGCTGGCGGTCCTGCGGCTGACGGGCAGCATCCAGTTGGCCGCCGGTCTCGGCATCTGCATCGCGGTCGGCCAGGTCGCCTACGACCTTCTGCGCCGCAAGCCTGTGCATCCGCTGCTGTGGCTCAGCCTGGTCGTCGTGGTCGCCTCGGGCGCCGCAACGCTGGTCACCCTGGATGCGCGGTTCATCATGCTCAAGCCGAGCGTGATCTCGGTCGTCTTCGGGTTGATCATGCTGAAGCGCGGCTGGATGGACCGCTACCTGCCGCCGATCGCCCTCGAGCTGGTGCCGGATATTGGCGTGATCTTCGGCTATATCT
>Ga0134125_10007727_pt1 | contig 12131 bp, 9 predicted proteins | sample KB31751_FD_96464 | JGI IMG/M metagenome (GOLD analysis project Ga0134125, IMG submission 96464) | Terrestrial soil microbial communities with excess Nitrogen fertilizer from Kellogg Biological Station, Michigan, USA - KB3-175-1 | ecosystem: Environmental > Terrestrial > Soil > Unclassified ... | reverse complement strand
TATGTGACGGACTTCCTGACCCGCGCGCGCGAGAAGGGATTTGCGGTGCCGGACGTGCTGTTCAAGACCGCGCTCGACCGTATCCGCAATTCGGTCGTCAATGCCAACGAGCCGGAAAAGGACGGCGGGCGCGATCTCGCCTACGGTCTCTACGTGCTCGCACGTAATGGCGCAGCTCCGATCGGCGATCTCCGCTATCTCGCCGACACCAAGCTGAAGGATCTGGCGACTCCCATCGCCAAATCGCAACTGGCGGCGGCGCTGGCGCTGGTCGGCGACCGCAACCGCGCGGAGCGGGTCTATGCGTCGGCGCTCTCTGACCTCGAGCCGAAGCCAGTGCTGATCTTCGGCCGCTCCGATTACGGCTCGTCGCTGCGCGATGCTGCGGCATACATCTCGCTCGCCTCCGAAGGCAACGCGCCGCGCGCGTCGCTGACGCAGGCCGTGATGCGGGTCGAAGCCGCGCGCGGGCTCACGCCCTATACCTCCACCCAGGAGAATGCGTGGATGGTGCTGGCGGCGCGCGCGCTGGCCAGGGAGACGATGGCGCTCGACCTCAACGGCCAGGAGATCAAGGCCGCGCTCTACCGCAACTACAAGGCGGAGCAGGTGACGGGCCAGCCGCTCAAGATCACCAACACCGGCGATGCGCCGGTGCAGGCGGTGGTCTCGGTCTCGGGCTCGCCAGTCACGCCGGAGCCCTCGGCATCGAACGGCTTCAAGATCGAGCGCAGCTATTTCACGCTCGACGGCAAGCCGGTCGACATTTCCACGGCCAGGCAGAACGACCGCTTCGCCGTGGTGTTGAAGGTCACCGAGCCCAAGCCGGAATATGGACACATCATGGTGTCCGATTATCTCCCGGCCGGGCTCGAGATCGACAACCCGCATCTGGTCTCGTCCGGCGACAGTGGCACGCTGAGCTGGATCGAGGACGGCCAGGACCCCGTCAACACCCAGTTCCGCGATGACCGCTTCACCGCGGCACTCGATCGCGCCGGCAACTCGAAGTCGGTGTTTACGGTGGCCTATGTCGTGCGGGCGGTGACGCCGGGCAAATATGTGCTGCCGCAGGCCTATGTCGAGGACATGTACAATCCCTCGCGCTATGGCCGCACCGGTACGGGCTCCGTGGAGGTGCGTTCGGCGAAATGAGCGGGGGGACGGACCAACGATCTTCGTCATGGCCGGGCTTGACCCGGCCATCCACGTCTTCACTTGTGGAGGACAAAGTCGTGGATGCCCGGGTCAAGCCCGGGCATGACGAGCGTAGGAAAAGCCGCAGCACCCGTGTCGTTGCCGTTCTTGGCTTGATCGCCCTCTGTCTCACCGGCATCTTCGCAGCCTGGGTGGCCTCGCTCGGGCCGCTGCCGCTGGCGCAGGCGCGGCAGGTCTCGACCACCATCATCGATCGCAACGGAAAGCTGCTCCGCGCCTACGCCATGGCCGACGGCCGCTGGCGGCTGCCGGTCGACGCGAAGAAGGACGTCGATCCGACCTATCTCAACCTGCTGCTTGCCTTTGAAGATCAGCGCTTCCGAACGCATTCCGGCGTCGATCCGCTGGCGCTGGCGCGCGCCGCCTATCAACTCGTCACCCGCGGCCACATCGTTTCCGGCGGCTCGACCATCACCATGCAACTCGCGCGGCTGATGGAAGAGCCCAACCATCATCGCTCGTTCTCGGCCAAGCTGCATCAGATCGTGCGTGCGATCGAGATCGAGCGGCAACTCGGCAAGGACGAGATCCTCAACCTTTATCTCGCACTGGCGCCGTTCGGCGGCAATCTCGAAGGCATCCGCGCGGCGTCCATTGCCTATTTCGGCAAGGAGCCGAAGCGGCTGTCGCTCGCCGAAGCAGCCCTTCTGGTCGCGCTGCCGCAATCGCCGGAAACCCGCAGGCTCGACCGCTATCCGGAGCGGGCACGCGCCGCGCGCGACCGCGTGCTGGATCGCATGATCTCCGAGCACCGCGTCACGCCGGAAGATGCCGCCCAGGCCAAGACCACGTCCGTGCCGAAGCTGCGCAAGCCGATGCCGATCCTGGCGCCGCATTCCGCCGACCAGGCGATGGCCTCCGTGAAGGACGCGCCCGTCATCAAGCTGACGCTCGATGCGAACCTGCAGAAGGTGCTGGAGCCCTTGGCGCGCGACCGCGCCATTGCGCTCGGCCAGAGCATCTCGGTCGGGATCATCGTGGTCGACAATGCAAGCGGCGACGTGCTCGCGCGGGTCGGCTCGGCCGGCTATTTCGATTCCAGCCGGGCAGGGCAGGTCGACATGACCCGCGCCGTGCGCTCGCCCGGCTCGACGCTGAAGCCGTTCATTTATGGTCTCGCCTTCGAGGACGGTTTCATTCACCCGGACAGCCTGATCGACGACCGGCCGATACGGTTCGGCTCCTACGCGCCGGAAAATTTCGACATGACCTATCAGGGCACGGTGCCGGTGAAGCGCGCCCTCCAACTTTCCTTGAACGTGCCGGCGATCGCGCTGCTCGATCGTGTCGGCTCCAGCCGACTGTCGTCGCGTCTGCGGCAGGCCGGTGCCAACCTGGTGCTGCCGAAGGACGAGGCGCCGGGACTCGCGATGGGGCTCGGTGGGGTCGGCATCTCCTTGCAGGATCTGGCGACGCTCTATGTCGGGTTGCCGCGGCTTGGCACCACCAGACCGCTGCGCGAGATCATGGACGGAAAGACCGATGACCGCGAGCCGAGGCGGCTGATGGATCAGGTCGCGGCCTGGCAGGTCGCCAATGTCCTGATCGGAACGCCGCCGCCCGAGAACGGTGTCGCAGGCCGGATCGCCTTCAAGACCGGCACGAGCTATGGCTATCGCGACGCCTGGTCGGTCGGCTTCGACGGCCACATGACCATCGGCGTCTGGGTCGGCCGGCCCGATGGCGCGCCGGTTCCCGGCCTGATCGGGCGCGCTGCGGCGGCGCCGATCCTGTTCGATGCCTTTGCCCGCACCGGCAAACAGCCGGTTCCGCTGCCGAGGGCGCCGAAGGGCGCGCTGATGGCGTCCAACGCCAGGCTGCCGCTGCCGCTTCGCCGGTTCCGCGCGATGGGTGAACTCGTCCGTACCGGCAGCGAGCAGGCGCTGCACATCCAGTTCCCGCTTAACGGTTCCCGCATCGATGTCGATCGCAGCGGTGGCGCGGAAGTCACGCCGATGCCGATCCGTGTCGCAGGTGGCGCGCTGCCGATGACGGTGCTGGTCAACGGCCGCTCGGTCGGCGAGATCGACGGCCGGAGACAACGCCTGATCGATCCGCCCGGGCCGGGCTTTGCGAGGGTGACCGTGATCGATGCAGCGGGCGCAGCGGACACAGTTGTTGTAAGAATACAATAGCTGCGCCGAAAGCGCGCGACTTGCGCTTTCGCCTGTCTTTTTGGGCACGATCTCGTCGGAAAACCGGCTTCCACTTTTCCGGATCGCGCCCTAAGCGGTTGTCCCGATGGTGGTTTCGGCGTATGCGGAACCCATGGTCGAGACCTATGCCCGCCCCCGATTTGGCGAACCGCGCGAGCCGAAAAACGTGGTCAATCCCGGCAGCCGGCTGGTGCGCTTAATCGATTTCGTCACGGCCAGTCACGCGCGGGCCATTGCATTTTTGCTGCTGTGCGGCGCGCTGTTCTTCCTGCCCGGATTTTTCAACATCCCGCCGATCGATCGCGACGAAGCGCGCTTCGCACAGGCGACCAAGCAGATGGTCGAAACCGGCGATTTCGTCGACATCCGTTTCCAGGACGAGGTGCGCTACAAGAAGCCCGTCGGCATTTACTGGATGCAGGCGGCCGTCGTGGAGACCGCGGGCGCGCTCGGCCTGCCGAAGGCGCGGTTGCGCATCTGGGTTTATCGGATTCCGTCGCTGATCGGGGCGGTCGGCGCGGTGTTGCTGACCTATTGGGCGGCGCTCGCCTTCGTGACCCGGCGAGCGGCGGTGTTCGCCGCGCTGATGATGTGCGCCTCCGTGCTGCTCTCCGTCGAAGCGCGGCTTGCCAAGACAGACGCCATGCTGCTGCTCACCGTGGTCGCGGCGATGGGGGCGATGGCGCGGGTGTATCTGTCGTGGCAGCGCGGCGAGGATCCCGAGCATCCGCCCTGGAGCTGGCCTGCGATCTTCTGGACCGCGATTGCCATCGGCATCCTGCTCAAGGGACCGCTGATCCTGATGTTCGTGGGGCTTACCATCCTGACGCTCGGCATCCTCGACCGTAACGCCTCGTGGCTGTGGCGGCTGCGCCCGGTCTGGGGGCTGATGTGGACGCTGGTGCTGGTGCTGCCGTGGTTCATCGCGATCTACTGGCGCGCCGGCGACACCTTCTTCACCGATTCCGTGGGTGGCGACATGCTGAGCAAGCTTGCCGCGCAGGAATCGCATGGCGCACCGCCCGGACTTTATCTCCTGCTGTTCTGGATCACGTTCTGGCCCGGTGCGCCGCTGGCCGGCATGGCGGCGCCGGCGATCTGGCGGGCGCGGCGCGAGCCCGGCGCACAATATCTGCTGGCCTGGCTGCTGCCGTCCTGGCTCGTGTTCGAACTGGTGCTGACCAAGCTGCCGCACTACGTGCTGCCGCTCTATCCGGCCATCGCGATCCTGACCGTCGGCGCGCTGGAGCGGCGCGTCCTGTCGCGCTCCTGGCTGATGCGCGGCGCGGCCTGGTGGTTCGCCATTCCTGCACTCGCCGCGATCCTCGCTGTCGTCGGCGCGATCATGTTGACCCGGCAGCCTGCCTTCCTGTCGTGGCCGCCATTCGCAGCCGCCATGATCCTCGGCCTGTTCGCGTGGTGGCTCTACGAAGACGCCCGCGCCGAGCGCTCGTTCCTGAATGCGATCGCCGCGGCCATGTTCCTGGCATTTGCGGTCTACGGCGTGGTGCTGCCGTCGCTCACGACACTGTTTCCGAGCGCCGAAATCGCCCATGCGCTGCGCAACGTCGTCTGCGTCGGGCCGAGGGCTGCGGCGGCGGGTTTTCACGAGCCGAGCCTTGTCTTCATGACCGATACTTCGACGCTGCTGACGGACGGCTCCGGGGCCGCGGACTTCCTGAACCAGGGTAGTTGCCGCTTTGCACTGGTCGAGCAACGCTCCGAGCGCACCTTCGTACAGCGCGCCGAAGCGATCGGACTGCGCTACAACGTCGCCACCCGCATCGAGGGCTACAACATCTCGCAAGGCAAGGCGGTCTCGATTGCGATCTACCGCTCCGAAGGCACGGAGTGATGGGCGCGCCGCCCGCCATCAGCGAGAGCCAGGGCTATGGCACGCAACTGCTTGCGCTTGTCGGTCGGTCGGGAGCGCAACTCGTCCGTTCACCGTCGGCGCTGCATCGCGCGGAAGCGGTTCGGCTGCTGCGCCGGCAGGCGCTGTGGCTGTCCGCGATCGGTATTGTGCTGATCGTCGCGCTCATGTTCGGATTTGACGCGACCGAAATCGCCATGATGCCGCCGCGCAAATCGCCGGAGCTTTGGCCGGTCCAGATCCTCACCGATTTCGGCAAGGATGAATATGTGCTGGCGCTGATAGGTGCGGTCGCATTGGTGATGGCGCTGGCGTTTCCGCTGATGCATGGCGCCGCGCGCACCCGGCTGCTGCGCATGGGCGTCTCTGTCGAGTTTCTGTTCCTGGCGGTGCTGGTGCCGGTGCTGGCGACGGACGTCATCAAACGCGCGGTAGGCCGTGGCCGCCCCTTTGTCGGCGGCAGCGCCGATCCCTTCAATTTCCTGCCGTTCCACGGCGCCGAGCCCTATTTCAGCTTCGTCTCGGCGCATGCGGTCACGGCCTTTGCGCTCGCCCTTGGCGTCTCTGCGATCTGGCCCCGATGGCGCATCGCCATGTTCATCTATGCGGGTGCGATCGCCTTGAGCCGTCTCGTGCTGCTCGCGCACCACCCAAGCGACGTCGTGGGGGGCGCCGTGGTAGGCTTACTTGGTGCGTTTGGCATGCGCTACTGGTTCGCCGCGCGGCAGTTGGGCTTTACCATTGAAGAGGATGGCAAAATTGTCGCGCGCTAGCGCATTTCAAGGTCTTGCCGCGGACTTCCGGACGCGATAAGCGCGCGGGTCCAAGGCGTCCACTTTCAGATCCCCGTTCATTCGACGAGCCGAGTGTTCATTTGCCGCCCTCCGACACCGATGTCGCCGTTTCCATCGTCGTTCCCGTGCGGAACGAAGCGGAGAACATTGCGCCGCTGATTGCCGAGATCGCGGCCGCGCTCGATGGCGGCTCGGCCTATGAGATCATCTATGTCAACGACGGCTCGACGGATGCGACCGCCGAACGATTGGCGGCGGCGATGAAAGCGCGCGGCAATCTGCGTCAGCTTCGCCATGAGAAGTCGTCGGGCCAGTCGGCCGCGGTGAGGAGCGGGGTGCGCGCCGCGCGCGGCGCCATCGTGGCTACCCTCGACGGCGACGGACAAAACAATCCGGCGTTCCTTCCCGATCTGATCGCGGCGATCGAAAAGGGCGGCGCAAAGGTCGGCCTTGCCGCGGGTCAGCGCGTGGGACGCAAGGACACCGGCTTCAAGAAATTCCAGTCGCGCGTTGCCAACGCCGTTCGCAATTCGATCCTCAAGGACGGCACCCGCGATACCGGCTGCGGGTTGAAGGCGTTCCGCCGCGAGGTGTTTTTGATGATGCCCTATTTCGACGGGCTGCATCGTTTCCTGCCGGCGCTGATGAGGCGGGAAGGCTATGAGATCGCCTATGTCGACGTGATCGACCGGCCGCGCCATTCCGGCGTGTCCAACTACGGCTTCTTCGATCGGCTCTGGATCGGGATCATGGATCTCTTCGGCGTGTGGTGGCTGATCCGCCGCAAGAGGCCGACGCCGGTCGTCACCGAGGTGCAGTGATGTTGATCCAGTACGGTCAGGCGCTCGGCAATTACATCTACGATATTTTCGTTGCCAAGTTCGATTTCTGGCTGGCGTTCGGGCTGGGAGCGCAGCTTGCCTTTGCCTCGCGCTTTCTGGTGCAGTGGATCGCCAGCGAACGCGCGGGAAAAAGCGTGGTGCCGTTGGCGTTCTGGTTCTTCTCGGTGGCCGGCGGGACGATGACGCTGATCTATGGCCTCGTGAAACGCGAGCCTGTCATCATCATCGGACAGTTGCTGTCGAACATCATCTATGTCCGCAACATCATGCTGATCTGGAAGAACCGCGGCAGCGGATCGCAGACGCTGGATCGCTGACGACCCAAATGAAAACGGGAGACCTGGCGTGATCGAGACGGCCTGGAATCGATTGTCCGCGGCGACTCTCCGCTCGCTTGCCGCAAGCGACGCCATCGTGCTGTTGCCAGTGGCGTCCACCGAACAACACGGACCGCATCTGGCGACCGGGGTCGACGACTTCCTTTGCAGCGAGGTCTGCCGGCGCACGGCAATCAAGCTGGCACCCAAACAGCCCGTCGTGGTTGCGCCGACCATCTGGTTTGGATTGGCGGATCATCACGTCGCGTTCGGGGGGACGTTTTCGATCAGCCTTGCTACTTATCATGCGGTGCTGCGGGACCTGTGCCGTTCGATCCTGCAAGCGGGCTTTCGGCGCATCGTGCTGGTCAACGGACATGGCGGCAACATACAGGCGCTTGCAACCTTGACCGGCGAATTGACGCGCGAGCTCGCTGCGCCCATTGCCGCGACAACCTATTTCATGGAAGGGACGTCGGAAGCCGCCGAAATTCTCGAAGATCAGAACGGCGTGATGCACGCTTGTGAGGCCGAGACCTCCATGATGATGGCGGCGCATCCGGACCTCGTCGATCGAACGCGCCTGAACGAGGCGCTGGGACCGGACTTTGACATCGGCGGGTCGCTGCTGCCTTCGCTGAAGCGATTTCGCCCGTTTGCAGAGCTGACGGCTTCCGGTGTAGCCGGTGATGCCCGCAAGGCGTCGGCACAAAAGGGCGAAGCCCTGTTCGAGGCCTATGCCGCCGCGCTGGCGCGGCGGCTGCTCGCGGGCGAGCCGTGGGACAATACGGCAAGCAAGCCGGAGAAGGCGGTTTAGGCCGCGTTGAACACCGCAAAGCCGCGGTCGAGATCGGCTTTCAGGTCTTCGAGATTTTCCAGCCCGATATGCAGCCGCAAGGTCGGCCCTCCTGGCGCCCACGTGGTCGCGGTGCGATAGGTCGCGCAGTCGAAGGGAATGGCGAGGCTCTCGAAGCCGCCCCAGGAGAAGCCCATGCCGAACAACGTCAGGCCGTTCAGCATCGCATCGACGGCGGCTTGCGGCTTCGGTTTCAGCACGATGCTGAAGAGGCCGGAGGCGCCGGTGAAATCGCGCTTCCAGATCGCATGGCCCGGATCGCTCTCCAACCCGGGATGCAACACCTTAAGCACTTCGGGCCGCTGGTCGAGCCAGCGCGCCATCTCGAGACCCGAGCGGTGGTGCTGCGCCAGACGCACCGACAGCGTGCGCACGCCGCGCAGCGCGAGGTAGACATCGTCGGGGCCGGCGCAGACGCCGAGCAGGCGGATGTTCTCGGCGATGGTCGGCCAGGCTTTTGCGTTGGCCGAGATCGTGCCGAACATGATGTCGGAATGGCCACCGATATATTTGGTACCGGCCTGCATGCTGATGTCGACGCCGAGCTCGAGCGAGCGATGATAGAGCGGCGTCGCCCAGGTATTGTCGTCGATGACGAGCGCGCCGCGCGCATGCGCCACGCTGGCAATGGCGGGAATGTCGGGCATTTCGAAGGTCTGCGAGCCGGGCGCCTCGACCAGGACGGCGCGGGTGTTCGGCTTGAACAGCTTGTCGACGGCCCCACCGATCAGGGGATCGAAATAGGTGGTCTCGACCCCATAGCGCGCCAGCATGCCGTTGCAGAAATTGCGGGTTGGCCGGTAGGCGTTGTCGCAGACCAGGATATGGTCGCCGGCCTTGGCGACCGCGAGCAAGGTCGTCGAGATCGCGGCCAGACCCGAGGGTGCAAGACCGACGCCGGCGCATTGCGGGCCTTCCAGCGCCATCAATACGTCCTGGAGCGCCCGGGTGGTCGGCGTGCCGTGGCGGCCGTACTGGAACTCGCTTCGATGGGCGTGCAGGTCCTCCGCGGTCGGGTAGAGCACGGTGGAACCATGGAAAACCGGCGGATTGACAAAGCCCTTCTGGGCCTTGGTGTCGCGGCCGGCCGTGACCAGTCGGGTCTCGGGCTTCTGCTGCTTTGCCGTGCCCGGCGGTTGCGAAGAATCCATGCCCTCAGCCGTTCTCGTTTTGATTTTGTTGCCGCAAACCTCTTGCAGCGGTTCTGCCGCCGATTTGGGCCGGGACCGTTAATAACAGGACAAGGAAGAGTCCCGTCAACCCCTTGACCCGGCCCGCCAGTCGTTCTGTGATGTGCGCGAGCTATTCTGTCGCCGCACGTTGAGGGGCTTGCTGCGACCTTCGATCCACGATTGGCCTGTCAGCGTTAACCTTTTGAGGCGAGACCTTTTGAGGCGCGACCTTTTAAGATCTGGCGCTTGCTTTCGAGGATCACTAAGGGGTGGGCCCGCCTGACGTTGCGCGATGAAAAGCGACGTTCTTCACACGACCAGCATGACGACCTTTAGAGCCGACTTCACAGCCGACCTCCAAAGAACTCCTTGAAAGGCTTGCCCATGAAACGCGTATCCCTAGTACTCACCCTTGCCACTGCCGCCGGTCTTGCAGCAGGGCCTGCAACCGCACAAACGCTGAAGACGATCAAGGACCGCGGCACGCTGTCCTGCGGGGTGAGCCAGGGCCTGCCGGGCTTCTCCACGCCGGACGACAAGGGCAACTGGACCGGCCTCGACGTCGACATCTGCCGGGCGATCGCGGCGGCCGTCTTCAATGACCCGACCAAGATCAAGTTCGTTCCGCTCTCGGCGAAAGACCGCTTCACGGCGCTGCAGTCGGGCGAGATCGACGTGCTGTCGCGCAATACCACCTGGACGCTGTCGCGCGACACCGCGCTCGGCGCGAACTTCACCGGAGTGACTTATTATGACGGACAGGGTTTCCTGGTGAAGAAATCGCTGAAGGTGAATTCCGCGCTCGAGCTTTCCAGCGCCTCGGTCTGCGTGCAGACGGGCACCACGACCGAGCAGAATCTCGCCGACTACTTCAAGGGCAACAACATGAAGTACGAGGTGATCGCCTTCACCAGCGCCGACGAGACCGTGAAGGCCTATGAGGCCGGACGTTGCGACGTGTTTACGTCCGACGTGTCCCAGCTCTATGCCGAGCGGCTGAAGCTTTCGAATCCTGCCGATCACGTCGTGCTGCCGGAAGTGATCTCGAAAGAGCCACTCGGACCGATGGTGCGTCATGGCGACGACCAGTGGTTCGACATCGTGAAATGGACGCTGTTTGCGATGGTCGATGCCGAGGAGCTCGGCGTTACCCAGAAGAACGCCGATGAACTGGCGAAATCGGACAAGCCCGATCTCAAGCGCGCCTTCGGCACCGACGGCAATCTCGGCGAACAGCTCGGCCTCACCAAGGACTGGTTCTACCGGATCATCAAGGCGGTCGGCAATTACGGCGAATCCTTCGATCGCAATGTCGGCACCGGCTCCAAGCTGCAGATCTCCCGCGGGCTGAACAACCTCTGGAACAAGGGCGGAATCCAGTACGCGCCGCCGATCCGCTGATCCCGCCGATTTCGCGCGGTCTGCGGCGATGAGCATCGAAGCCCGGTCACCTCCGTCGCAGTTCGCGTTTCGGCTGAAACGCGCGCTTGGCGGCCGGGCCGGGTGGGGTGGTTTCGGCCTGCAGATCGTGTTCGTGCTGATCCTGACCTGGATCGGCTACGAGATACTGGTCAACGCCAGGGCCAATCTGGAAAACCAGCGGATCGCGTCCGGCTTCGGCTTTCTCGACAACACCGCGGGCTTTGACGTCAGCCAGAGCCTGATCCCGTATTCGGGCTCCAACACCTATACGCGGGTGTTCCTGGTCGGGCTGGTCAACACGATCCTGGTCTCGGTGATCGGCATTTTCTTCGCCACCGTGATCGGGTTCATCGTGGCGCTCGGCCGGCTGTCGCCGAACTGGCTGGTGTCGCGCGTGGCCGGCGCCTATATCGAGCTGATACGCAACCTGCCGCTCCTGTTCCAGATGCTGTTCTGGTACCTCGCGGTGCTGGCCGCGCTGCCGGGGCCGCGGCAAAGCATCTCGCTGTTCGGCCTCTTCTTTCTGAACAACCGCGGCCTGATCGTTCCGAGCCCGATCGGCGAGCCCGGCTTCGGGCCGTTCATGATCGCGGTTCTGGTGGCAATCGTGGCTTCGGTCATCCTGCACCGCTATGCGCGCCGGCAATTGTTTCAGAAAGGCATCGCCATCAAAGTCTGGCCCTATGTGCTCGGCCTTCTTCTCGGCCTGCCGCTCCTGACCGCGCTCGTTTTCGGCATGCCGTTCATGCTGGAATTACCCCAACTCAAGGGCTTCAATTTCGCCGGCGGCGTGCGCGTCATTCCCGAGCTGGTCGCGCTCGTGGTAGCGCTCTCGACCTATACGGCGGCCTTCATCGCCGAAATCGTCCGCGCCGGCATTCTGGCAGTCCACAAGGGGCAGATGGAGGCCGGACTGTCGCTGGGCCTTGGCCGGGGCTCGGTGCTGCGGCTGATCGTGATCCCGCAGGCGCTGCGCGTGATCCTGCCGCCGCTGACCAACCAGTATCTGAACCTGACCAAGAACTCTTCGCTCGCGGTCGCGATCGGCTATCCCGATCTCGTCTCGGTCTTCGCCGGTACGACGCTGAGCCAGACCGGGCAGGCGATCGAGATCATCGCGATCACCATGGGCGTCTATCTAGCACTTTCGCTCGTCACCAGCGCGATCATGAGCTTCTACAATTGGCGGCTGAGCCGGAGCCTCGAAGCATGAGCGACGTCGCGCTGCCAACCTTCGTCCGCAAGGACCTCGCCGCCGGGCGTGCCGCACCGATCAGGACGACGGGCGTTGTCGGCTTCCTGCGCACGCGTCTGTTCAACTCTCCGACCAACATCCTGCTCACGATCGCGGGCGCGCTCCTGATCTGGTTCACGGTGGTGCCGGCACTGCGATTCCTGCTGGTGGATGCGGTCTGGCAGGGAGCCGACCGCAATGCCTGCCTGGAGCAGAATGTGGGCCGCCCGGTCGGCGCCTGCTGGCC
>Ga0134125_10007726_pt1 | contig 12131 bp, 11 predicted proteins | sample KB31751_FD_96464 | JGI IMG/M metagenome (GOLD analysis project Ga0134125, IMG submission 96464) | Terrestrial soil microbial communities with excess Nitrogen fertilizer from Kellogg Biological Station, Michigan, USA - KB3-175-1 | ecosystem: Environmental > Terrestrial > Soil > Unclassified ... | reverse complement strand
GATTCCCAACGGCGCCAGTTCCTACCTGGTGCCCGACGGGCACTGCGACGTGATGGGCCCCGACCAGCGGCCGTCGGATTTCGCCTTCGCCGACCCGCCGACGCATATCGACGACTGAGCCGGCGCCCCTCCGGCATATACGCCCCGCGATCGGGTAGCCCACCCGTATGGACATCACCGTCACGTTCGTCGGCAACGCCACCACGGTGATTTCCGCCGGCGGGCTGACGCTGCTGACCGACCCGAATTTCCTGCACCGGGGGCAACGGGCGTACCTCGGCCACGGGCTGGTGTCCAAGCGGCTGAAGGAGCCGGCGCTGCGCATCGCCGAACTCCCGCCGGTCGACGCGATCGTGCTCTCCCACCTGCACGGCGATCACTGGGACAGGGTGTCGCAGCAGGGTCTCGACCACGGCCTTCCCATCGTCACCACCCCGCACGCCGCCAAACGGCTCCACCACCGCGGCTTCGCGCAGGCCCGAGGGCTGCGGACGTGGCAGCAGCACACGATCGCGAAGGGCGACACCACCCTCACCCTCACGTCACTGCCCGGACGTCACGCGCCGGGATGGGGTCAGCGCCTGCTTCCGCCGGTGATCGGCACCATGGTGGAGGTCGCCGGCGCCGAAGGCTCGCGTCGGCGCCGGCTCTACATCTCCGGCGACACCCTGCTGATCGAGGAGCTGAACGAGATTCCGGCACGGTTCGATCCGATCGACGCCGGCATGCTGCACCTCGGCGGCACCCGGCTGCCGGCCGGCCGGCGGCTTCCGTTCGGGCTGACCGTGACCATGGACGGTCGCCAGGGGACCGAACTCGTCGCGATGCTGAAGCTGCCGAAGGCCATCCCGATCCACTTCGACGACAACGGCGTGTTTGCGTCGCCGTTGGCCGACTTCACCCGGGAAATGCAGCGCCGGGGACTGGGCGACCGGATCGTCGCGGTGAACCGCGGCGCCTCGGTCACCGTCTGATAGGGGGCCCTTCTGCCGTCAAGTGGCGGGGCGCCTGCCTCACGGTGCGAGCCTGACGAAGCCAGGTGACCTGTCTGGTGGCGGCGACTGCTCCGCAGGACCACCACCGCCACCACCGCCGGTGCCGCCGTCGCCGCCACTGCCATTGGCGCCGCCCGGTTGCGGGCCAACAGCGGGAGGAGACGGCTGTCGCGGTGCTAGAGGTGGCGGCTGTTGCGGCGGGGGCGGGTGCTGGGGTTGACGGGGCGCCGCCATCGGCGGCTGTGGTGTTCGGATATGCGCCGCCGGCGGCGGCGGTGCGGGGATCGGCGGCGGGTCCTGTCCGGTGAGATCTCCGGTGGGACGTGCTGCATTCAGCGAGGCGAGCACTGAGCCCGGCGCGATAAGGGTGCCGCGTATCGGTTGCTGCCACGCCGACGGCACGTTGGTCACGTCCAGCGCCGGCGCAGTGTTCCGCAGGTCGCTTCCAACGTCGAGCGCGTTGTGGACGTCCGGGGCGCCCCGGTGCGTCGACACATCCGATCCCGGCGTCGGATCAACGACGAGCGAAGCGGTCTTGCCCTGGTTCCGAGGACAGTAGGCCTCCACTGCCGCTGTGATGAATCGGGCTTCGGTGCGTGCGAGGCGGCCCGAAGCGTATTGGCGTTCGGGCGGGTCGATGCCATACGCGTCGTTCACCAGCAAGTCCACTAAGCCGTCCGCGGACATTCCGGCATCGAGCTTGCGACACACTTTATGGGCTGTGTCAATCAGGCTTGGCACGCCCGAGAGGGCGGGGATGCCTTTTTGGTCGAGCAACGCCAAAAACTGGTCATCTTGGTTAGGGTCGGCCGCTGCTGCGCCTCCGCGCAGAATTGCCGCACCGGTTAGCACCGCGAGGGCGGTAACCAGGGCACCAACGTGGCCGGTGGTGCCGGTGAGCATGGGACGGTTTCCGTTCTGCTAGGTCGATCAATTGACTGCCTTTGCGTAGTGACTGCCGCCACACACCCATCCTAGAGATGAATCACCGGTTAACACTGAAAGAACACTGAAAAAACACTGCCAAAACAGTGCAGTTCGTGGGGACGGCAGCGATACCAACGCCTTCTCGTGCAGTCACATTCGCCGACGGGGCAAGGCCGGAGCCAAAATTCGCGGCGTTCAGGCGCCTTCAGTGGGCCGTGTGGAATGGAGCGGGATCATCGGTGTTGCCGCCAGTGGGAACAACGCGCACACCGCAAAAGCCATCGGATAACCCGCTGAGGTGATCAGCGCGCCGAACGCCGGCGGTACGACCGCTGCCGTCAACCGCTGGCAGGTGTTCTGAGCGCCTAGTGCGCGTCCGCTCCAGAACGGCCCCGCGTACTCGGTGATCGCGGTGGCCGCTAAACCGTTGTAGCCCATCGCGATCGCCGAGACCACGACCATGGCGATTTCGGCATACGACGAATCCAGGTAATCGGTGAGCGCAAGCACCAGCAGCGCCATGAAGCACGCCAACGCGACGATGCGCTTCGGCCGCAATCGGGAACTGACGCGGTCAGACCAGCGGCCGACTGCGATGCGCCCCAGCGCGCCGGCGAGTTGCGTGGCAGCCACCAATGCGCTCGCCGCGGCCGTCGACCAGTGATGGTCGACCATCAGCCAGACGAGCATGAATGTGACTGTCACCGACTGCGGCACCATCAGCAGCGCGGACGCAAGGTGGATGCGGCGCAATATGTTCGAACCCCGGTACGGATTGGCCAGCTGCTCGGCGGTCGCGGCGTCCCGCGCCGGTCGTGGCGGGTCGGCCAACAAAGTGAAGGCGGCCAGCGCGGCCAGCGCGCATGCAATCGCCGGGTACAGCAGTGCGGCAAAGAATCCTTTTTCGATCTCAGTCAGCTCGGGCATCGCCGCCGCACCGATCGCGATGCCGAGTGGTTGTGCGGTCTGGCGGATTCCCATCGCCAGGCCCCGTCGATGCGACGGAAACCATCCCGAAACCATCCTGCCGCCGGCGACGTTGCAGCTGGCGGCGGCCATCCCGCCCAAAAACAGCAACGCGCCGATTGCCGGCAGCGAGTGCAACGGTGCCGCTACGAAGGCCGCCATGGCGGTTAACGCCGCGCCTATTGTGAGCGTCGTCCGCTCGCCGAGCCGGTCCACCAGGTAACCCCAGCCGATTAGCGTCAGAACCATGCCGGCACTCGGCATGGCCGACAAGAGGCCAGCGCTTGTCAGCGAAGTGTGGCGAAAGACTTGCAGCGCCGGGATCAGAAAGACACCGCAGTTGATGAACAGAAACGAACACGACGTCACCGCCAGCGTTATCGCCAACATCAACCAGCGTCGCGCCATGCTGACCGATGTGCTTGTCGCACACTGATTGCTCGGCATCCGCACCATTAAAAGGCGCACTGATACGCCTACTGCCTAACTGGCCATGAACGGAAGTTGAACGATCATCCGACATTCCGTTGAACGGCTCGATACGCCGGGAGTGCCACGCGGGGACGGTCGGGCAACGAACGACGCGACGCACCCAGCGGTCAAGGCTCCATTCGCGTCGCGCTGACCACCAGTGCCGGCGTGTGCACCTGGTAGTTATCCAGTAACGGCTCCAGGATCCGAAGGCGCTCTAACCACGGCTGGAATAACACCGCGTCCTCAAGGCGGTCGAGCTGTTCCAGCACGCTGAACATGTGCTCGAAAACCTCCGGGCTGTAAACGGATTGAAGGGTGGCCGTGCCTATGTGGTCGATGCGCCACCCGGCCGCCGGGAGGGTCTGTTCAAAGTTCTCTGGACGCAACCCCTCCAGGTCGAGACCATTGACGTTGCCACAACCATTTTCGAACATGAACAGCCGCGCCCCGGGCCGGGTGGCCCGGTGCAGAGCCTGCGCATAGCGTGTTTGGGTGGCCTCGTCCCCTTCGAACACGTGGTACAGCGCGACGTCGACGACGGTGTCGAACCGACCCTCGAAGCCGGCGAGCTGCGTTGCGTCAGCCACCTGAAAGTCCACTGAGGCCCCCGCGCGTTCGGCGTTGCGTTTGGCCAGGTCGATCGCGACCGGGGACTCGTCGACGGCGGTCACGGGGTAGCCCTTCAACGCGTAGTGGATCGCGTGGTGTCCCGGACCGGTGCCGGGGTCGAGCACTTCACCGCGCAGCGCGCCGTACGCCACTAGTTGCTCCACCACCGGTTGCGGCCCGCCGATATCCCACGGCGCCAACGGGGGAGCGTCGGCTGCCGGACTCTGACCGCCGTAAAGTTTGTCGAACCCTGCGTCTGAGTTCATCTAGTGTTCTCCTTATGTTCTTGCGTGGCTGCGGGTTTCGGGTCGGCGTGATCGAAGAGCGAAAGTTGCTGCGCGGGTGCGGCCAACTTCGTCGATTCGGCAGATGCGCAAAAGACTAGCCTGCGTGGCCGCTTGATGGTGTTGTGCCCGTTTCCCTCCCGGCGACACCGAGGGATGCGTCATGAATGGCAAAATGGATCCGGTGAATCGATGCGTCAGGCAGGATTGTGCGGCTTTCCGTCCTTGATCTGGTGCCGGTTCGGCGCGACCAATCGTCGTCGGATGCGCTGGCGGCCACGCTGCGACTGGCAATGACCGCCGACCGGCTCGGCTTCACCCGATACTGGGTCGCCGAGCACCACAACCTCGCCTCGGTGGCGGCGACCACCCCCTCGGTGCTTGTCGCCTTCATTGCGGCGCATACGTCGAACCTGCGGGTGGGCTCGGGCGGGGTGATGCTGCCCAATCACGCACCACTCGTCGTCGCCGAGCAATTCGCGTTGCTGGAAGCTGCCTATCCGGGACGGATTGATCTCGGCGTCGGCCGAGCACCCGGGTCTGATCCGGTCACGTCACTCGTGCTGAGGGGCTGGAACGGACGAGATGCGTCGGCAATTGAGCGAGACCTGGACAACTTTCCCGCTCATCTCGACGATGTTGTTGCGTTGATAGGTTCATCGGGTGCGACCGTGCAGCTATCCGATGGTGATTACTTGCTCAAGGCCACCCCCGCCGCTGTCAGCAAGCCAGAAGTGTGGCTGCTGGGATCGTCGGTGTACTCAGCGCAGCTGGCCGCGGCCAAGGGGCTGCCATATGTGTTCGCCCATCATTTGTTTGGGAAAGGTACCGCCGAGGCGCTGGCGCTGTATCGGTCGCAGTTTGTGCCCAGCGCGCTGGCGGCCGGACCGACGGCGTTCATGACCGTGAACACCGTCGTGGCCGAAACCCGCGACGAGGCAACAGCTCTGATATTGCCGGAACTGCACATGCTGGCGCGCCTGGAGACGGGAATGCCGCTCGGCCCCATGGATCTCGTCGAGGACGCCGAAGAAGCCTCTCTCCCACCGCAACTACGGCGCGTCGTTGACGGTGCCCTCAAACGCGCCGTCGTCGGCACGCCCGCCGACGTTGCCGAACAACTGTGCGCGCTGGCGCAACGGTTCGATGTTGACGAGGTAATGGTGAACCCGGTCGCTTCGGCGCGGCGTGGTACCGATTCCAGCACCGCTCCTGGCCGGGAAGCGACGTTGGAACTTCTGGCGGCAGCGCTGCACTGAGCCGCCTTGTCACCGTCGGCGACGAATGCGGCGCGCCACCTTACGGGATTCTTACCGGACGCTAACGGCGAGTGAACGCTGGCTTGTACCTGTTCAAACAATCGCGTCGGCGCTGGTGCCGGGTCCGCCAATGAATCTATCGTGACACGAGTCTCGCAGCACGATCTATTTCTGACGAACGTGACACCAGAAGGATTTCGAGGAGGACAGCTCATGTCGTTCGTGACCACACAGCCGGTAGCGCTGGCGGCCGCGGCAGTAAACCTGCAGGCGATCGGATCTGCAATGGCCGCTCACAATGCCGCCGTTGCAGCTCCCACCACGGGCGTCGTTCCGGCCGCCGCCGACGAAGTATCCGCGATGACCGCCGCGCGCTTCGCCGCGCATGGCCAGATGTATCAGGCGGTGAGTGCCCAAGCCGCGGCGATCCACGCGGCCTTCGTGAGCACCCTGAGCACCAGTGCCACGTCCTACGCCGCGACCGAGGCCGCCAACGCGGTTGCGGCCAGTTAGACGGCGCGGGTACATATCATGGACTTTGGAGCGCTACCGCCCGAAATCAATTCGGCCAGAATGTATTCCGGTCCCGGCGCGGGGCCGATGGTGGCCGCTGCGACGGCTTGGAGTGGGGTGGCCGCCGAATTGAACTCGACGGCCACCTCGTATCGAAGAGTGGTCACCAGGCTCAGCGGCGAGGATTGGCTGGGCGCTGCGTCGACGTCGATGGCCGACGCCGCCGCGCCGTACGTGGTGTGGATGAACAGCACCGGCGCGCACGCTGAGCTGGTCGCCAACCGGGCCAGGGCAGCGGCGGCCGCCTACGAGCAGGCCTATGCGATGACGGTGCCCCCTTCGGTGGTAGCGGCCAACCGCACGCTGTTGCAGGAACTGGTCGCGACAAACGTTCTGGGACAAAACGCTGTGGCGATCTCAGCCGCCGAGTCGCAATACGGCGAGATGTGGGCCCAGGACGCCGCCGCCATGTACGGCTACGCCGGTCACGCCGCGGCCGCCACCAACATCAAGCACTTCACGCCTCCGCCGACGACCACCAATTCGGCCGGGACGGCCACGCAAGCCGCGGCGGTTTCCCACGCCGGCGCCAGCAAGACGCTGGCGTCGACGTCGAAAGCACTGCAGGCACTGACGACACCCACGACGACAGCCCCGTCCTCAACCGCCGCCACAACGCCGACATCCGCGCTTGGCAGTTCGCCGCTGAAGCTGAGTGACTACAACTCCACCTACAGCAACTTCATCCACTCCGCCAATTTCGGCGCGCGCGGTATCTGCGCGGTCTGGCGCGGGTTGAGCGGCGGCATGGGCGCCGCAAAAATGGCGGGATCGGCCGCCTCCGCGGCCTCCAAGGCAGCCGGCGGGGCGGCAAGTGCGGCCGGCGGGGCTGCGCGGGCGGCGGTCGGATTGGGCAGCGTGAGCGGCGTGGCCGGCCATATCGGCAAGGCCGGCCTGGTCGGTGCGATGTCCGTGCCGCCCAGTTGGGCCCCGCCGACCCCGGCCGTCACCACAACGGGTTTTGTCTCCGGGGGAACCTGGGAAGCGGTAGGCGCGGCGCCCCACGCCGCGGCCACAGCAGCGCCCGGGATGCCCGGTGTGCCGGGAGCGCTGGGAACCGGCCGCACCGCGGGCTTTGCCGCGCCACGATACGGCGCCCGCATCACGGTGATGCCACGTCCGCCGATCGGCGGATGACCCACGTAGGACAACGCGCGGTGCTGCCGCGGACGCCGGCGGCCGCGCCCGCCGCGACGTATCGGGCAATCGTCGAGCCAGTCCGATTCGTCGGATCCTGGCCGTAAGCAGATTCGAGCCGCGGTGGCGAGCTGAGGAAGGGTGAAGTGATCGACTTTGGGGCGTTACCGCCCGAGATCAATTCCGGCCGAATGTATTCCGGCCCGGGGGCCGGGCCCCTGCTCGCCGCGGCGGCGGCTTGGGGCGAGCTGTCCGCGGAGCTGAGTTCAACGGCGGCGTGGTATGGGTCGACGGTTACAGAACTGACCGGCGGCCCCTGGCTGGGGCCGGCGGCAACGGCGATGCTGGTGGCGGCCGCGCCATACGTGAAGTGGCTGAGCGTCACGGCGGGGGAGGCGGACCACGCGGCCGCGGCGGCCATGGCCGCCGCCGCGGCCTATGAGGCGGCGTTTGCCATGACGGTGCCCCCGCCGGTGATCGCGGCGAACCGCGCGCAATTGATGTTGCTGATCGCGACTAACTTCTTCGGCCAGAACACACCCGCGATCGCGGCCACGGAGCTGCACTACGCAGAGATGTGGGCGCAGGACGCAACCGCGATGTATGGCTACGCGGGCACTTCGGCCGCCGCCTCACACGTCACGCCCTTCAGGCCGCCGCCGCAGACGACCAACTCGGCAGGGTTGACCGGACAGGCCGCCGCGGTCGGCCACGCGACCGGCACCACTCCCGGAACGCCAACGACGCTGCCGGCGGCGCCGGCGCACCCGGTCTCCCCGACACCCGGTGCGCTGCAGGCGGTTTCACCGTCTACATCCTCAGCGCCGTCGACTGCGCCTGCCGCGTCCAGCTCGCCGCCGGCGTCGGCGTCGGCGCCAGGCCTTGCGAGCCTCAATAACGCATGGAGTTCCGGACTCAGCTGGACCAACGGCAGCGCGATGCACACGCTGTGCGCGGTCTTCCGATACAACTTGCAGACCGATGAATTCCCTAAGGCGTCCAAGGCGATCAGCGATTTCGTGGGCGCGGCCGAAAAAGTCGCCAACGGGGCGAGTAAAACGCTCAGGTCGGTACCCTTGCTGGCGCCCGGTGTCGGCGGCGGTTCGTTCGTCACCGCCGGTGTTGGCCAAGCCTCTCAGGTGGGGGCCTTGTCAGTACCGAGCAGTTTCCCGGGGACTGGACCGACGTTGACAAGCGCCACCGTCGCGGCCGACCAAGCCGGCGCGGTCGCGGCGGCCGACCACGGGCTGGCAGGCGTGCCGGGCATCCCTGGGGTGCCAGGGGCCAGGTCGGCGAGTGGCGGCACCGGCTTGAGATTCGTTCCTCGGTACGGCTACTGCAACAAAGTCATGGCATGCCCACCCGGCGTCGGATAACGGGCCGCGGTTAGCCAGCGCCGGCCCGACGGGCTGACGCGTTCAGCCAACGGCGCCGCGCGCCGGAGAGTAAACAGTTCGCTGCCGGCGCGCAACAAGCGATCCTGCCGTCCCTCAAAAAATCAGTGCATGCCATATCGTTGCGCGAATGGGCCTCACCGACGACGTCTATGCGCAGCTGTTACAACTGCGAACCGAGCTGCGCCGCTTCGAGCGGTGGAGCGCAGAGCAGGCCCACAACGCTGGGCTGACGCCCATGCAGCATCAGTTGCTGCTTGCGGCCCGCGGGCACGCGGACCATCGCGGCCCGACGATCGGTGAGGTCGCCGATTACCTGTTGCTGCAACATCACAGCGCGGGCGAGTTGATCAAGCGGGCGGAAAAGGCGGGTTTGGTTCAGCGTGTCCGCGACACTGCCGATCATCGGATTATCAGGCTGGAACTCACCGACTTGGGCCGGGATCGGCTGGAAATGCTGACCTCGATGCACCTCGAAGAACTGCAGCGCTTGACCATCGCGCCGCTATTGCCGCAATCGGGGCGATCGTGAGGGTTGACCGTCACCGTGGATGGGTGAACCGCGGCGCCTCGGTAACCGTCTGATAGAGGGCCCCTTCTCCCGTTTGGTGGCTGGGCAAAATCCCCCGGTCGCCAAACGGGAGAGGGTACGTTGCTGGGGGTATAGGGTGTCCTAGCAGCCGGCAGTCGAACTGGGAGGTATCCGATTGCAGGTGACGGGCATCGATGTGCAGAGTTCAAGGCTTCTTCGCGGCCCGGTCAACAGAAATTTGCTGGGGCGTTCTCAGCGTGGGCATTGTGAGATGTGATGGATCTATTGGCACCCCCCGAGGTCACCTCGACGCTCATCCACACCGGGCCGGGAGCGGGCTCGCTGATCGAGGCTGCCGGCGCCTGGCAGCGCCTGGCCGTCGAGCTGGAGAATTCGGTTTCCACGTATGCCTCGACGCTGTCCTCGCTGATCGAGTCCTGGGACGGCCCGTCGGCCATGGCGATGCTGCAGTCCATCCAGCCCTACCTGCTGTGGCTGCGCGAGACCGCGCAGCAGTCCGCGCAGATGGCCGCCTCGGCGGAGGCCGCGGCCGCGGCGTTTAGCGCCACTCGGTCCGCGGTGGTTCATCCCTCGGTCGTGACTGCCAACCGGACGCGGCTGCTGCAGCTGCTGGCCACCAACCGGTTCGGGAGCAACACGGCGGCGATCGCCGAGACCGAAAACGAATACCAGACCATGTGGGCGAACAACGCGGCGGCGATGAGCCGCTATCAGGCGACGACATCGCAGGCGACCACGCAATTGTCGCAGTTCAATTCGCCGCTGGCGATCACCAACCCGGAGGGGACGGCCAACCAACAGGCGGCCGTGATGATGGCGGCGAACGACTCTGTCGGTCCGCAGGTGCAGGACGCGTTGGGGTCGAACCTCTTCGCCGGCGTTAGCAGCTTCGACCCCAACGGCGGCTGGTTCGGCTGGGCGAGCACCTGGGGCAACCAGTTCATCTCGTCCGGCTTCCCCATCAACATGCTGGGCGTGTGGGCCCAGTTGGCGACCGCCCAGGGGGTTGCGTCCGTCGGTGGCGACATCGGCTCGGGCCTCTCGGAGGGCCTGGGGCTGACCTCGGCCACTCTGGCCAACGCGATCAAGGGCATCGGCGCGGGGGCGTCGGCGCCGACGGGGGCGTTGGGTGTCGGCGTCTCGCTGGGCAAGTTGACCGCGCCTCCCGCCGTGGTGGGGCTGCTGCCGGGCACGCAAACCGGGGTGCAACTCGCGTCCGCGGCGTCCCCGCTGCCCGCGGCGGAAACAGGATTCCCCATGATGCCGATGATGGTGCCGCCGCCGAGCGCCTCGGCGGGCACCGGCTGGCGAAAACGCAAGCAGCAAAAGTACGAGGACGCCGCCGTTGGCCGGGAGGTCAAGGGCAAAGTGATGCCTCGAAACCCTTCGGCCGGATGACATTGACGTTGGCGCCGCATGCCTGCGGGCGCCGCTCGCATCCACCGGGTCGGTCGAGTCCGTCAAAGGCGACCAGCACCAGCGCCGACGCGCGGCGTTCGCCCCACCCACTTCTTCCCCAAGGTAAGAGTTCATGGATTTTGGGATACTGCCACCCGAGATCATCTCGGCGCTGATCCACTCCGGACCCGGCGCTTGGTCACTGATCGAAGCCGCTGGCTTCTGGCAGGAATTGAGCGCCGAGCTGGAGCAATCGGCCAGCAGCTACACCGCGGAGTTGTCGTGGCTGTCCACGACGTGGCACGGTCCGTCGTCGATGGCCATGGCCCAGGCGCTGGAACCCTATCTGGCCTGGCTGCGGCTTACCGCGCAGCAGTGTCAGCAGACCGCCGCGTCGGTGGAAGTCGTCGCCGCCGCATTCGAGTGGACGCACTGGACGGTGGTTCATCCCTCGCTGGTCGCCGCCAACCGGGCGCGCCTGGCGATGTTGCTGGCCACGAACTTCTTCGGGGTGAACTATCCGGCCATCGCCGAAACCGAAGCCGAGTACCACACCATGTGGGTGAACAACGCGACGGCCATGTATCGCTATGCCGCGACGTCGGCGGGCGCTGTCAAACTGCCCCAGTTCGCGCCGCCACCGCAGGTGGCCAACCCGTCCGGGGTGGCGACACAAGCCACCATGATGCAAGCGACGACCGCGAGCAATTCCGGGGCGCAGATCTTGGCCGCCGACTCGGGGGTCGGTCAAGGAACCACCGCCGCAACGGCTTTCGACCCCAACGACGGTTGGTTCGGGTATTGGAGCACCTGGGGAAACCAAACCATCGCGGGCGGTTTGCCGGTCAACATCCTCGGGGTGTTGGCGCAATTCGCCACCGCCCATGCGTTTTCGTCGCTGGGCGCCGACATCGGTCCGGGTTTGGCCGATGGCGCCGCCGCGCTGGCGTCGGCGGAGACGCGACTCGTCAGCGCGGTCGCCGCCGCGGGATCGTCATTGGCGCCCCGGGCGGCACTCGGCGTCGGAATTTCGTTGGGCCACCTGACAATGCCGCCCGCGACAGTGGGAATGTTGGGGTCTGCACAGCCCGCGATCCAACTCGCCTCCGCGGCATCCGCGCTTCCCCCGGGCGCCGCCCAGCCGCCCATGCTCCCGATGGCCCCGATGCGCCCGGGCCGCGGATCGAGCGGCGGTCGCCGGCGTAAGGGCCGCGACTACGACGACATCGAGTACGGCGCGGAGCTTCCCGGCACGGTGATGCACCGCCCGCCGTCGGCGGGTTGAGAAGATCGCCTGGTGCAGAACGCCCCCCAGATCCAGGGCCGCGTATGGCGCGGCGGCAAGGCGCAGGACGACTTCGCGTTCGATCAGGTCTCGAACTACCTCACCGAGCGCGACACCCTGGTGTGGGCCGACCTGTGCAATCCCGACCACGACACGCTGAGCGGCCTGGCCGGAGAACTCGGCCTGAACCACTGGGCGGTCGAAGACGCCGTGGCCGCGGCCGAGCGGGTCAAAGCCACCGGGTACGAAACCCACACCTTCTTCACCGTCTACGCCG